>Ga0193953_1000027_pt1 | contig 72716 bp, 71 predicted proteins | sample BB_4_MG_FD_140325 | JGI IMG/M metagenome (GOLD analysis project Ga0193953, IMG submission 140325) | Microbial mat bacterial communities from the Broadkill River, Lewes, Delaware, United States - BB_4_MG | ecosystem: Environmental > Aquatic > Freshwater > River > Microbial mats | place: USA...
ATGAACACAGCACACGCTAAAAGAGCTGCAAAAAATGCAATTAATTTATACAACCAAATAAGATTACACTTATCTTTAGGCTTTAAAACACCGAATATGGTATATCAATTATCAGCTTAAAATCCAATTTAACCTGTAGCCATATTTCAGGACGAGACATACCTTTAAATTTTAATCAAACCGAAAATAAAATTTATACCAAAGCATTATTTTAGAGTTCTGAATATGACCATAATAACTACACGAAAAACGGAGAATTATTAATTCCTACACCCTTTGGATTTAAGCCCAAAAAAAGAGTTAGAAAAAGTATGCACTTCTTTAACGGAACTGAATCGGAATTGCCAACTGAAATTGGAATTTTTAAAGAAATAGAACCAATTATTGGAAGAGAGTTTGCTAAAAAAATTAGAGATTTAAAGTTAAAATCTCTTGCGAAATTTTCGGAAAGAGATGCTGAATATTACTTTTCAAGAATTGAAAAAATCGACATTGGAAAACCAATGGGAACGCATTTTATGGAAAGAACAGGAATTGGCGGAACAAAAATTGAATTAAAAATACATAAAGTAGTATTTAGGAAATAAAAACTATGGCTAACTTAAGCCGTATATAAAAAATAGCTAAATTCAATAAAATAAAAGGTCAGTTAATTAAAAAAAACTAAATTTAAACATCGGAAAATTGCGTTTTCAAAACTCGCAACTTTCCTTGTACTAAATCGTTAATCTATAATATAATGTATCTAGCTAAAAGGAAAGATCGAACCAAAGTAGTTAACATTATTACCAAGACATTTGAGAATAATCCAGGTGTTAATTGGATGTTTTCAACAAAAGGTAATCGTACAAAAAAAATTAAACGACTCGCTGATTATGCATTTATTAAGTGCTACAATAGAAATGGTGTATTAATTTCGACTAATGGTAAAGGAGTTGCTCTCTTTTACAGAAGTGACATGAAAAAAAATTCATTTCAAGAAATCTATTATGAAATTAGGTTTGGTCTATTATCAATTAAGCTTACTAAACTAAAGGAAGTACTCCAGAGGGAGTCAAATAGAAAAAATAAACGCCCAAAAAATGAACCCTACTATTACTTCTGGTTTTTAGGGGTTTTAAAGGAAGGGGCAAATGCAGGGTTTGAATTGAATAAAGGATTGATAGATATTGCAAACAAAGAGCACTTGCCAATTTATTTAGAAACCTCTATAGAACGTAATAAATTAATTTACGAAAGAATAGGTTACGAAACATATGATTACTGGCAAGATGAAATAAGAGGTATTAAATTTTGGTTTATGAAAAAAGAAAGTGAATAATTAAATAGGAATATTATGACAAAAGATTTGTTAGAATCCTTACAAGTTAAAAACGGTGCATTTAGTAACGTAGCAATTGAGGGTCATGGTTATATTACATTTCCAAAACTTAAAGGATTATTAGGCTCACGAATGCAATTTAATGGGAAAGAAAAAATTGTTTGGAGCCTAAATGATTATTTAGGTTTGGCAACTAATCCTGAAATTCAAGCCATTGATGCTGATTTAGCAAGCCGATATTCTATGGCTTTTCCGATGGGTTCCAGAATCATGTCAGGCAATCAAGATGAACATGAACTGCTTGAAAAAGAGTTAGCCACTTTTGTCCATAAGGAGAGTGCCATTCTTTTTAACTTTGGTTATCAAGGAATCTTTTCTTCGATAGATGCTATTTTGAAAAGGCAAGACGTTGTTATCTTCGATGATGAATCTCATGCTTGCATTATTGATGGAGTTAGATTACACAATGGGAAAAGAATGTCTTTTAAACATAATGATCTTATTGATCTAGAAAAAAAACTCTCAAGAGCTAAAGAGTTCACAGAAAAATCGAACGGTGGAATCCTAGTAATTAGCGAGGGAGTTTTCAGCATGCGTGGTGATTTAGGAAAATTAAAGGAAATCGTATCACTAAAACCAAAATATGGATTTAGACTTTTTATTGACGATGCACATGGATTTGGCGTACATGGACAGAATGGAGCTGGCACAGGAGATGCTTTAGGTGTACAAGCAGATATCGATTTTTATTTTGCAACTTTTGCAAAATCGATGGCCTCTACTGGAGCGTTTCTTGCATCCAAGAAACATGTTATTGACTACCTGCATTACAATACTCGTTCTCAGGTATTTGCGAAAGCATTACCACTTATAACAACAATAGGCGCTATTAAACGTCTACAATTGCTTAAAAATGGGGGTGATTTGAGAAAAAAAATGTGGAAAAATACCAAAAATCTCAGAATTGGTCTAAAAAAAGCAGGTCTTAAGATTGGAGAAGGTAATTCTCCAATTATTCCAGTATATATGGAAGGATCTCTTGCAGAAGCTCGAAATGTTCTTGTTGATATTCGTGAAAATCATAACATATTTTGTTCAGGAGTAATTTATCCAGTTGTACCCATGGGTGTAATTCTTTTCCGTCTAGTAGCAACTAAAAACCATACTGCAGATGATATAAATGAAACAATAAAAGCCTTTAAAATTATATCAGACAAAATGCAGGAAGGTTATTATCTTTTATAATACCAAATTATAGTTTAAAAGTAACTATGTCTAAAACCTCATAAAATTTATACTTACATTTAAACTAAATAACAAACCGACAAACATTCAACAAGCGATTTGCTACGTCCGAAAATTCTCCGATTTTCAATAAATTATCACTGTTATAAAAAAGCAATGCAAATTTATTTAATGAATTATGAAAAAAATAAGCAACTATATTCAAAAAGTTGCATCTTAAAAGAAAACCCACCCCTTTTATAACTCTAAAAGGAATGGGTCAAACTCAAATTAACTCAAATTACGTTACCGTATCTAACATTAAAGATACGGTAACTTTTTTATTTAAAAAAGAAACTGCTTTTTAAATATTACTCTACAACTTTTAGATTCATTCCATTTAAACGATTAATTAAGAAGTTTTTAAGATTAATTAAAATAAAAATGACAAATTCAAAGCTCTAAAAATTAGAAAGAATTTGAAAATTGGAATGAAAAGTATTTAAGATACGTTTTAAATAAAAAATAGTTTAAAATTTTGATTATTTAATCTGTCTGGTATTTTAGCACCAAAATCTAAAGCCAATATATTATAATCTAAAGCCGTTTGTAACAAATTGTTTAATTGCCTTAATAAAATATTTTTACTACTTTTAAATTAAAAACAAGAAGCTATAAAAAGTTCGGTTTCAAACCAACAACCTACTATATTCAGACCAGTTGGCAAATATTTTAAAAAAACTATGAATAAAACATTTTTCTCTTTTTTCATAACAATCTTTTTAAGTCAAATCCTATTTGGACAAGAATATAATGTGTATAAATCAAAAATTGATACCGCTTTTGTATCTTCATATTTGGGCTACGAAAAAAAAATATCCATCATATTACCAGATGATTGGCAAAACAACAATCAAAAAAAATATCCGCTGATTATAGTTTTTGATAAACAAAATAATAGAAGTCACAATCATATTATAAATACTATAGACTATTTAACTGCTTCAGAACAGATGCCTCGCTCAATAATTATAAGTATTGAGTCTGATAATTCTAGAAGAATTAGTGAAGCTAAAAGTTCTATTTCGTCTATAAATGGAAAAGCACATCTTAACGAAAAATTCCTGTTTAATGAAATTATAAATTTAGCAGAATCAAAATTTAAAGCAAGTCAATTCAGAGTCTTAATTGGTCATTCTTGGTATGGACATTTCACCACATCAATGTTTACTAAGAATATTGATAATTTATCGGCAGTTATAGCATTCGATCCTTTTTTTAAACAAAAAAACGTTTCTTTAATTGATTCAATTTCGACATTAAATAACCATAAAATTGAACATACAAGATATTATCGCTATGCAATAGGAAAAGATTATCCCGAAGATTATAGAGCTATTGAAATTACTAAAAATGAAAATACAAATTCAAAAATTGACATTCAAGGCACCTATTTTCCCAATGCTTTTCATAATGCAGTATCAGGGTTGGGAATTGGAGAAGCTTTATATGACATATTTGAATATTGGTCAATTCAGCAATACACTTTTTTCAGGCACTCAAATAATAGAGCAGATGTATTTACTGAATTAAAAAACAATATGACAAACCATTATGGAACTAACTTAGATTTTTCATTAGGAGTATTGAATGGAAAAGGTTGGGGATTCTATAATGAAGAAGAATATCTAAAAGCTATAAAAGTTTGGAATGAACTAATTCATCAATATCCAAGTTTTTCAGAAGCTTATCTTTATATTATAGACGCGCAACAACAATTAAAACTCGACACATCAAAAACCAAAATCAAATTTAAAAAAAGCTTACAACTTTCTCAATTTTATTCACAAGAAGAAAAGAAGGAACTTCTATCTGAATTATAATAATTAAACGTTTTGCCAACAATGGCTATAAGTGATTGCTTTTTTTCGGTTACATTTTAAAATACTCACGGATTTTAAGTATGATACTTACTTGTAAAATAAAATATTAAACCGTGCACGACACCGTTATTCACAATTAAAAATAAGAACAAATAGTAAAATGAAAGGACCTAAAAAATTATCTGTATTAGCATCTACAGCTATTTGTGGAAATGATATAAGTTCATCAGTACTTTACGTTTCTGCATTAGCAATTGCCTTTGCTGGACAATATGCTTGGATTACATTACTTATTGTTTCAATAGTACTTTTTCTGTTTAGAAAAATATACGGAGAAGTTGTTGGTGCATTACCTTTAAATGGTGGTGCTTATAACGCATTACTAAATACAACAAGTAAATCTATGGCTTCATTCGCTGCTACTTTAACATTATTGTCATATATGGCAACCGCAGTTATTTCAGCAAATGAAGCTATTCATTATCTACATCATTTAATTCCTGCAATTCCAATAATTATTACTACAATCATACTTTTAAGTTTATTTGGTATTTTAACTATTGGTGGTGTTTCAGAATCTTCAAAAGTAGCCATTGGAATTTTTCTTTTTCATTTATCATCATTTGCTATATTAAGCGCATTTGTCACTTACTTTCTTTTAACTAATGGCTTTGAAATATTTATACAAAATTGGCAATTACCTACCCTAGGTGGAAGTATAAGTAATGCCATTTTTCTTGGTTTTGCAGCATCAATGTTAGGTGTTTCGGGTTTTGAAAGCTCTGCCAACTTTGTAGAAGAACAACAAAAAGGAGTGTTTCCAAAAACATTGAAAAATATGTGGATTGTAGTGAGTATTATTAATCCGTTAGCAGCATTATTTGCCCTTGCATTATTTGCTATGCCTTTGCTACAAAGTGATGCCTATCAAAACACCTTATTAATAGAAATGGCATCACACGTTGGCGGAAATTGGTTAGCTATTTTAATTGGTATTGATGCTTTTTTAGTTCTTAGTGGAGCAGTACTTACAAGTTTTGTTGGAGTTACAGGATTATTAGAACGTATGGCTCTTGACCGAATTTTACCTCAATATTTTTTAAAGAAAAATAAAAAAGGAAGTTCATATCGCATCATTATTGTTTTCTTACTCCTAACAATATCCGTATTACTTATCACCAATGGAAATGTAAAACTTTTAGCTGGCGTTTACACTATTTCATTCTTGTCTGTGATGGCACTCTTTGGTGTAGGTAATATTTTGTTAAAAGTGAAAAGGAATAGTTTGCCTCGTCCAGAAAAAGCAAGTTGGTTTGCCATAATTGTGGCTATCACGGCTGTTATTTTTGCATTAGTTGGAAATTTAATAATGAAACCTCAGGAAGGTGTTACAAGTAATCTATCTGTATTTCTTGAATATTTTATTCCCTCTATCATCTTTATTGTCGTAATGTTAAACAGAACAATCTTGTTAAAGTTTTTATTAAAATTAATACATTCTATTTTTGACCCATTTAGACGGTTTGTACTAAATACAGATAAAAAATTACTATCAATAATTGATGATATTAATTCACAAGAATTTGTCTATTTCACCAAAGATGATGATGTTGAAACCTTAAATAAGGTAATGTTGTATATTCAAAAAAATGAGCATACCAAAAAATTAAAAGTAGTAACAGCTACTAAAAATGGTACTGAAATTACACCTCAATTTAGAAATGATATAGACGTTGTAGATAGAGAATACCCAGCAATTAAGATTGAATTTATAGAGCTAAACGAAGAATTTAACCCGAATTTGATACAACAACTTTCAAAAAAATGGAAAATTCCCGTAAACTTTATGTTCATAGGTTCACCTGGTAACCGTTTTCCTTATAAAATTGAAGAATTAGGAGGTGTGCGACTAATAATTTGATGGAAGATGACAAATTCCTAGTTTATTACTACTTTACCGATTTGGGAGTTGAAATGAAAATTTAATAAGTTTCAAAATTTTAAAATCATAACAAATTGTGCATTAAAACAAAAAAATTGCAGAATAAAAAACAGATAAAATTTTGAATTCTAAACAAAATAATAAATTTAATCGCAAGGATTATCTATTTTTAACAGTATGCTTATTATTATTTTTACAGTAATTATGTAAATAATGAGATTTGGTACTTTTCTTAAAGGTGTTGAACTGATTACTGTTGTTATAGAAGTTGTTATTGCAATTCCCTTTGTATTATATGTATTAAAAAAATTGAATGATGAACAAGTGTGACAAACCTTAAAAATACTTGAATTTAATTATCAACAAAACGTGTCGCTAAAATAACAACATCTAAAAAAATTTATACTTACTTTTAAGCTAAATTTAAACCAACAAACATTTAAATAACGATTTGCTTCAACCTAAAAATCGTTGTAAACAAGCTCATGAAAACCAAGTTACATATATTCCAAATTGTTGCTAAACGATTAAGTTTCACAAAAGCTGCCGAGCAATTACACATTTCACAACCTGCCATATCTAAGGCAATTAAAAATTTAGAGCAAGAATACAAAACAACGTTATTTATTAGAAAAAGAAACTCGATAGAAATGACAAAGGAAGGAAAGTCATTTCTTATTTACGTCAACAAAATTTTAGCTATCTATTCTGAAATGGACGAACAGTTTCTACATAAAAATGAAACCTTCCCTAGACTAATAAACTTTGGAGTAAGCACAACGCTTTCTAACTACATTATACCTAAAATAATTGCGAAGTTTAGAGTACAGTTTCCTGAAACAAAATTTAACATAATAAGTAGTAATTCTGAAAATATCGAAAATTTAATTTTGAATGAGGAGATTGATTTCGGAATTACTGAAGGAAGTATCTCGAATCCAAAATTACATTTTGAAAAATTTATTAAAGATGAAATTGTTCTCGTAACCAATGTTAATAATAATTCTATTAAAAAAGGCAGTATCGATATCGAAAAGTTACAAAAAATTCCAATGATTCAACGTGAAAAAGGTTCTGGTACTAAGCAGATTATTGACAAATTTTTACTTAATAATAAAATTCCAAAACTTACTTGTGTAGTAACACTAAACAATACAGAAGCTATTAAAAATTACTTATACAACTCTAACGATTATGCACTTATTTCAATAAATGCTATTAACGAAGATTTGTTAAATAATAAACTCAAAATTATAGAGATTAAAGATTTAAATATTGAAAGGTGGTTTTATTTTGTAAAAAGAACAGGTTATCTTTCAAATACTGTGGAATATTTTGAAAAATATATTAGGCTCAATTATAACTTTTAGTTATCTATAACAACTAATTAATTTGCTTAAAGGTTATTAATTCATGCTACTTTTGTATCAAATAATACTTGATGATATGAAAGATTTTTTTTCTAAAACAGTTTACTTTCTTATAATTATTATTACCCTTTCAGGCATTATAAACAGTCCAACCTCATTACTACTTGGTTTTGTATATTCACTAATTTTCAATAATTCATTTAAAGCGTACAGTCATAAAGCAATTCATTATTTATTAAAAGTTTCGGTTATAGGTCTGGGCTTTGGAATGTTTATAAAAGAAACTTTAGATACAAGTAAAGAAGGATTGAGTTTAACTATATATTCAATATTTTTAACCATCTCGTTAGGTTTGTTGTTAACAAGACTTTTGAAGTTAGATTTAAAACTCGGTCATCTAATTACATCTGGAACTTCAATTTGTGGTGGAAGCGCAATTGCTGCAATTTCTCCAGTAATTAAAGCTAGAAGTAAAACAATAAGTATTGCTTTAGGCATAGTATTTCTATTGAATTCTATAGCTTTGTTTTTGTTTCCTGCAGTTGGTCATTTACTACATTTAACACAAAAACAATTTGGCTTATGGTGCGCTATTGCTATACACGATACAAGTTCGGTAGTTGGAGCTGCGCTAGGTTATGGAGACGAAGCTTTGAGAATAGCAACAACTGTAAAATTATCAAGAACTTTGTGGATTATACCTTTGTCCATTTTCTCAATGTTACTATTCAAAACAAAAGGAAAAAAAATAAAAATACCCTACTTTATTATTTTATTTATGGTTGCTATTATTATTAATAGTTATCACATTTTATCTGAACCAATAACAAATTTTATTGTATTAATAGCTAAACGATTATTAATAATAACATTGTTTCTTGTAGGTTCTAACATTTCTATAAAAGATTTGAAATCTACAGGAATGAAACCCATAGTACTGGCACTAACTTTGTGGGCTTTTATTTCAATATTTTCATTAATATATATTTTAAACTAAAGCTTTATATAATTTATTGCTGCCCCTAACCTACTTGCTAAAATCTTTCCAGATTTTCTATTCGGTTTTTATTTACTAAATTAGTTGCTTAATCAACCTTAAAAAAATCTTATAAAAACTTGTTGTACCCAAAGGAAACAAGGTGTAATTTCAATAGAAAATAAAGCACCCATAAATGAAAATAAAATTTAATAAATTACTGACTTTATCATTAGCGTGTGGACTAATCTTTTTTGGTTCTTGTAAAGAAAATGAAAAAATAAAAGATGATAAAAGTGAGATAGAAATTCAAGTTAAAACGAAATCTGACACAAATATTGATAAAAACCTTTTGATAGGTTCTTGGTTAGATGCTTCAGAAGCGGCACTACATTTTTCATTATTTGAAGATGAAACTTCACGTTCTGACAATATGAAAACATTACTTTATGAAAAATGGCGTTTAGAAGGAAATAAACTAATTCTTACTGTAAAAAGTATAGGTAATGGCAACACTTCTGTAGGTGAGGAAAAATATTTAATTGAAGAATTGACTGACAAAAAGATGGTTTTAAAAGATGGAAAACGCTTATTAAAATTCAAAAAGAAAGACTAAAAACTTTATAAAATTATATATAGTTTCCAATAAATTAATTTAGAATATACACAAGATAAAGATATTAAAAGTCAAATTATAAAAAGAAGAGTTGGTTTATAAATCAATTTTAACTACAGCCATATTTCAAAACTAGACAATGGACAAAACAATAATAACAAATTGAATTTATCAGATTACGTAAAAAAAAGAAATGGTGTACCGTTAGGAGCAAATAATTCATTTAGAAATATGATGATTCGTTCTTTAGGAGCTGGAAAATTTTCAAAATTTTGGGTTTATTGGAATCCTATTTGGAGTTATTATCTAGGAAAATATATTTTTAAACCTCTTAAAAGCATCTTCCCTCCTGCTTTATCTATAATAATCACCTTTGCATTCTGTGGTTTTTTACACGATTTAGCAATAATGTTATTACGATGGAATTTTGAAATGCTATTAACTCCTTGGTTTTTATTAATGGGTTTTTGTGTGGTTTTAGGTGATTATTCTAAAATTAATTACTCAAAATTTACATGGGTAATTCGAGCTTTTATAAACATATTAATCATTTCAAGTTGTTTATTCATAGCCTACCAAGTAAGAATCTAGAAATAAATGAGAATTATTAAAATTAATTGCCAGAACAAGCATAGTTGTAAAAGATACTAGCTGTTTTCCTATTCAGTTTGTATTTGCTAAATTAGTTGTTTAATGAACGTAAAAAATCTTATAAAAACATACTGCGCTTAATAGATCAGTACTATTATTTTTATATTTATATCATTTACCTGTAATAATTTCTTAATTACGCCACTAACTAATAAAAACAACACTATTGAGTAGCGATTTTTATAAAACATCTATTTTACCTTTTTCAGGGATAATTATCAAGTTGTGTAGAGCCTATACAAACTCACAGGAGGATTTCGAAGATTATTATCAAGAAGTGTGTTTGCAAATTTGGAGAAGTAAAGACAATTTTCGAGAAGAATCGCAATGGAGCACTTGGGTGTACCGAATTGCATTAAATGTTTGTTTAACCTTACTTAAGAAAAAGAAAAATAATGTTCAACATTTTGTATCTGATTCTGTAATGGACGAAGAAACTGAAAGTAATTATGCTTTTTCAAACGAATCTCTAAATCTATTATACGATGCAATTCGAAAACTCACAGAAATTGATAGAGCTATTATTATGCTTTATTTAGAAGAAAAATCTCAAAAGGAAATTGCTGAAATTATAGGAACAAATCCTAATAATATTGGAGTACGTGTTAAAAGAATTAAAATTAGATTAAAAAAAATATTAGATGGAAAAATCAATTGAAAATATTTGGAAAGAAGGTTTTCTAGAAAGTGATGCATTAGTAGCACCAAAAATAAACAACCTATACAACCAAAAATCAATTCATATCATTGATAAATTTAAAAGAATGTTTCGCATTAATTTAATTGCAATTATGGCATTCTCATTTATTTTTTTAGTGGTCTCATTTTTTGTTGGCATCCCAATTACTGGTGCTATATTTTTTGTCACCCTATCAGTACTTGTTATTATTAACAAGAAGCTATTAAATGGTTTAGAGAAAATAGATATAGGTCTAAATAGTTATCAATACTTAAAAGCATTTGACCAATGGATTAAAAAACAAGTATCTATCAATAAAAAAATTTCAAGCTTTTTATACCCAATTATATTTATATCAATGATTTTAGGCTTTTGGTTTAAAGATGCTGAAGGTATTCCGTTAGGTGAAAGACTTGTAAGTGAAATTCTAGTAGGTTTCCCAAATATTTATTTGGTATATGGAATTCCGTTAATAGGAATCGTTGTTGCATTATTAATTTTAGTTTTACTGGGGTTTCTTGGAGGTAGAATTTATAAATGGGATTTAAACATAGTTTATGGAAGACTATTTAAAAAACTAGAAGAATTAATGACTGACATTGAAAGTTTAAGAAGTTAGACCTCTGTAAATGAGTTGTTTTAGCTTTGAAATTTAAAAAAATAAATTTTAGGTGTAATAATTTTTTATTTAAACCACTAACCAAGAAAACATTAAAAATTATGACACTAAAAAATTCAATTAACTTCTTTGAAAGTTTAAAAACTGAAACAACTAAAAAATCTGAAATTAAGATTTACGAAAAATTTATTTATAATCTAAACGCCTTAAAAAATAGAGCGTTTTCAAAAGATGAAATTCAATCCATAGAAATGGAGTTGGCTAGTTTAAATTTAAAATCAAATCCTCAAAACAGAAAAAAATTCTTTAAAAAAGCACTCAGCAAATTTGAGGGCTATTTAAAGGATACTTTCTCCTTGACTTCAAAAGGGTATTATACAAACTTGAGTGTAAGTTTCGGAATATTATTTGGAGTTGTTATTGGAGTTCTAATAGGAGAGCGTTTTGAAAAGTCTTTAGGAATCTCCTTTGGTATTTGTATAGGAATCTTTATTGGGGTATTTATAGGCAGTAGAATGGATTCTAAAGCCAAAGCAACAGGAAAGATGCTGTAATAATTATTATCAAATAAATAACAACCCAAAATGAAAACTATAATCGTATTTACTTTAGTACTTGTCACTACAATTCTTAATATATTTTCTTAAGGTTTATCTCGAGATTGAAGTGGTAAAACTAAACGAGGTAATAAAATAACCATTTTATTCAAGAATCTAAAACGGGAAAAACGGATGAATTTAGAAATTAGAGCAACAGATAAAAATGATTGCTTAAAAAACACACTAACTGAAAAAGTTAATGGATTTTTTAAGAAGAAGTCCATCCTAATCAAACCTTTATAAATATAAAGCACACTAATATAGCAGTAAAAAATTCAATTAATTTATAAAACTATATCAGATTACACTTATCTTTAGGTTTTAAAACACCGAATATGGTATATAAATTATAAGTTTAAAATTGAATTTAAACTGAATCCATATTTTAGGACGAAATATTTATACAAATATGAAAAATAAAATACTAATTACGTTGATAGCACTAACTACATTATTTTATGGATGTGGTGAAAAACTCAATATTGAGGGACTTTGGATTGTTAAAAATGTTCAAGTAGATAATAATGAAATAACTCCAAATGCTAGATGGACAAGATTTAATAAAGATTTTACTCAACAATCTGGAAATGGGTGGTTTCAACATTCATATGGTAATTGGAAATATAATAAAAACACTACGGAATTATCAATTACTAACACGAATGGATTGATTGATAAAAGTGAGCCCTTTAAAGTCTCTTTTGAAAATGACAAAATGATATGGAAACGAGTTGAAGATGGTCAAAATGTAATTGTCACTTTAGAAAAAACAAATGAACTTCCGAAAACTTATGGAGATAAATTATTAGGTTTATGGAAATTAGAGAAGTCTATTGGAAAAGGTTTTTTATTTGATGAAACAAATGATAAAAATGAATATTTATTTTTACGTTGGGATAAAAGATTTATAATTAATTCAACAAATGGTAAAATAAATGGAGTTTACAATATTCATGGACACAAACCAGAAATTGAATTTATTCCATACGGTGATAATATTAAGAGAAGTTTTTGGGAAATTGAATATGATAAAGAACAGATATCTCTTAAACTTTTAAATTCGGATAGTCTTGTTAAGAGAAATTTTGTTAGAATTCATGAGTTTCCTAATTAAAAAACTAACTATAACACCTCATAAAATTTATGCTTATATTTAAGCAAAATAACACACCTACAAACGTTAAAATAAAGATTTGCTACGTCCAATAAATTTGCGGTTTTCTAGTCTCAGAAATCTTATAAGAATCCTTTAACTATCCGTTATAATTAAATCTTTTTTAAAAAAGTTAATAGCAATAATAGCTTTAAAACTGATTCTGCTGTTTTAAGTCAATCATAGTAATAAAGCTATAAATAAGACTATAGCTAAAATTAAATGTCAAGATACAACCATGCAACAACCACAGTTAGTATCTTTTTTTAGAAAATATCGCTTTATAGTTTAATAAGCTCCTTAACTTCTACATCTAGATACCTTCTACTTCCTAAATAATTTTCACTACACCAAGAATCGTAAATATCTGATTCAGGATTCATAGAGTTTAAACGAACTCTTTTAGATGAATGAATAAATTCTTTATTTCCATTGCCAAGCCAAATACCAACATGTGTAACACGTTGTTTTTTATTATCGGTTGCTTTAGATCCAAAAAACATTAAATCGCCTTTATTTAATCCTTCAAATTTTAAGTTTTCGTCTACAATTTCCCCAATTAAAATTTGTTGTGAAGCATCTCGTGGAGTTACAAAACCATTCATTAAATAAACAGTTTTTACAAAACCACTACAATCTAATCCTTTTGTTGAAGTACCTCCCCACAAGTATGGAGAGCCCAATAAACTTTTTGCATAACTTTCAATTAATTCTTTTGAAGGTTTTAAAAAGTTTAACCAATTTGTATATTTCTCTGCTTCTTCTTTTTTAACAAAACCTTTTCTACCATCAGGAAACTCAACCTTAAAGCTTGTTTCTAATTCTTCAAGTAATTTTACTTTTCCACCAAGAACCATATCAGTTAAAATAGTTGTAAAACTTGTGTCTTGGTAAGAATTACCTGTAGTTTTTGTATAAATTAAAAGTTCAGAATTTTTCCAATTATTGAATTCATCTTCAGTAAAATATGCAATTCCACCATTATCTACCCAAGCAATATATTTTTCTGGTGTTTGAACCAAAGAAAATGATCCATTATTTTTTAAAACTTTAAGTTCAGTTCCCAAAATAACCTGAGTAACTAACTCAGCTGAATGCTTCCCTTCTCCTCTTAAATTAGCAGCTGAGTTATTTGCTAATGCATATTTTTTTTCTCCAACGGATGTGTCTGGTAAAACAGTAATATTATCTTCAAATTTTACGCCCTTAGCTTCTAAATTATTTTTTAAATCTTCCAAAGCAAGCGGAAGATTCGTTTCTCCATTTAAAACTATCGTATTTTCTTTGCTTTCTAAAGAAATATCATAAATAGCAACTCTTTTATCTGGTGCGTATTTTAATTTAATACTGTCGTTTAAATTTTGATGCGCTACTATTGAATTTTTATCAACCTTACAAGAATAAAAAAGCGCCAGTAATAAAAAATATTTAAAAAATTTCATTGATTGTTTTTTTAGATTATTCAAAAATTTATTTCCTATTGAAATACTAATTCAAATATATTCATTTTTTATGAAATTTAAATCCAAAATTAACCCTCATTTCTAGAATAATTCTCTTCTTATTTTCAATAATCTGAGACTTTATTTAATATACCATTCTCTAAAGTACTAATTAGTAAACTTCTAAATAAACCTTAAATAATTTCGAGGATATTTAATAAAAAGATTTAAAACAAAAAGGGACTCCAATAAATTGAAATCCCTTTTCTAAAGTACATTTGCCAGCCATAGCTAGTGTACCGTTTTTTACAAGCTATTTAAACTAGCTTTTATAGTTTCTATTTTTGATAAAGCATCTGCTTCTTTTTGACGTTCATTCTTAATTACTTGTTCGGGCGCATTATTAACAAAACGCTCGTTACTTAACTTTTTCTGAACAGACTTTAAGAAGCCTTCGGTATATTTTAATTCTTCCTCTAGTTTTGCTCTCTCGGCTTCAACATCAATAGCGTCAACCATTGGAATAAAATACTCATTAGATTTTACTCTAAAACTCAAAGCTCCTTCTACGTTTTCTGTAACGTAATTAATTGCTGACAAGTTACCTAGTTTTTCTATTACAGCATCAAAATCAGTAGTTAAATTATCGTTATTTAATACAGAAAATTCTATTTGATCTTTAAAAGCAATATTTTTTTCTTTTCTAATATTTCTAATTCCTGAAATTACTTCTGAAGCTACTTTAAAATTAGCAATTAAAGATTCGTTTACAGTTTCTATTTCTGGATATTCAGCAATAATTAATGCTTCCTTTGGAGTTCTCTCTGAAATATGTTGCCAAATTTCTTCTGATAAAAATGGCATAAATGGATGCAATACTTTTAAATTATCTTCTAAAAATAAAATAACACTTTTTAACGTTTTTTCATCAATTGGTTGTTGGTAAGCTGGTTTAACCATTTCTAAGAACCACGAAGAAAAATCATCCCAAATTAATTTATAAATACTCATAAGAGCTTCACTAATTCTGTATTGATCGAAAGATTTTTCTAATTCTGCTAACGTTTGTTGAAACTTTGCTTTATACCATTGAATTGCAATTTTTGCTGATTGTGGCTGTTCAATTGTGTTAGATACTTCCCATCCTTTTATTAATCTGAAGGCATTCCATATTTTATTCGAAAAATTACGTCCTTGCGCACATAAATCTTCATCAAATAATAAATCGTTTCCAGCAGCAGAACACAACAACATTCCAACACGAACACCATCTGCTCCGTATTTTTCCATCAATTCTATAGGGTCTGGAGAATTCCCTAAAGATTTAGACATTTTCCTACCTTTGCTGTCACGTACAATTCCTGTAAAATATACATTTGAAAAAGGCTTTTCGTTTCTAAATTCGTATCCAGCAAAAATCATACGCGCTACCCAAAAGAAAATAATATCTGGACCTGTAACTAAGTCGTTTGTAGGATAATAGTAGTTAATTTCATCATTATCCGGATTTCTAATTCCATCAAAAACTGAAATTGGCCACAACCAAGAAGAGAACCAAGTATCCAAAGCATCAGGATCTTGAGTTAAATCATTAGTTGTTAATTGTTGGTTGTTCGTTTTTTGCTTCGCCAATTCCAACGCTTCTTCAATAGATTGAGCAATTACAAAATCTTCTACGCCATCTCCATAAAAATAAGCTGGTATTTGGTGTCCCCACCAAAGTTGACGTGAAATATTCCAATCTCTAATATTTGTTAACCAATGTTTGTAGGTACTATTGTAATGTTTTGGAAAGAACTTAATTTCTTCATCTTCTAATACTGCTTTTAAAGCAGGTTCCACAATAGTATCCATTTTTAAAAACCATTGCGCAGAAATTTTTGGTTCTATTACTTCTTTTGTTCTTTCAGAAGTTCCAACTTTATGCAAATGTTGTTCAATTTTAACCAAACAACCTAATGCTTCTAATTCTTTAGTGATTTCTTTTCTAACAACAAATCTATCTTTTCCTTCATAATGCAATCCGAAAGAGTTTAACGTTGCATCATCATTAAAAATATCAATAACTTCTAGGTTATGTTTTTCTCCTAAAACTTTATCATTTTGATCGTGTGCTGGCGTCACTTTTAAACATCCTGTACCAAATTCAATATCTACATATTCATCTTCTATAATAGGTATTACTCTATTTACAATTGGTACAATGGCTTTTTTACCTTTTAAATGTGTAAAACGCGGATCGTTTGGATTGATACAAATAGCAGAATCGCCTAAAATAGTTTCTGGCCGGGTTGTTGCAATTGTTAAAACGTCTTCACTTCCTTCAATTTTATAATTTAAATAGTATAGATTTCCTTGTTTTTCTTCAAAAATAACTTCTTCATCAGATAGGGTTGTTTTTGCAGAAGGATCCCAATTTACCATTCTATAACCTCTATAAATAAGGCCTTTATTGTATAAATCTATAAAAACTTTGGTTACAGCTTCACTTAAATCGGCATCCATTGTAAACTTTGTACGTTTCCAATCGCAAGAAGCTCCTAGTTTTTTTAATTGTTCTAAAATAATCCCACCATGTTCATCTGTCCAATCCCAAGCATGTTTTAAAAATTCATCACGTGTTAAATCACTTTTTTTTATGCCTTGTTCTTTTAATTTAGCAACCACTTTGGCCTCTGTAGCAATAGATGCGTGATCGGTACCAGGAACCCAACAGGCATTTTTACCTTTTAGTCGAGCTCTTCTAATTAAAACATCTTGTATAGTGTTATTTAGCATATGCCCCATATGCAATACTCCGGTAACGTTTGGAGGAGGAATTACTATTGTATAAGGTTCTTTTTCATTTGGAGTTGAATAAAAATAATTGTTATTCATCCAGTAATCATACCATTTTCCCTCTATATCGTGAGGATTATATTTTGTTGCTAAACTCATTTTTGGTCTAAAATTTGTAATACAGTTTGCAAATGTACAATTATAAGCCTTAACACAAAATATTTTGAAAGCTTAAAAAAAACACTAACTTTACATTTTAAAACTTAAAATTATGAAAAAAATTATAACATTATTATTTATAGGATTCTTAACATTTTCTATAAATGCGCAAGAAAAAAATACAAGTGAAGCCAAGGTAGATCCTAAAGCTCCAGTACTTGAATTTGAAACTGATGTAATTGATTATGGTAAAATTGAGCAAAACGCAAATGGTGTTCGTGTTTTTAAATTTAAAAATACAGGAAAATCACCTTTAATAATTTCAAGAATTCAATCTAGTTGTGGCTGTACGGTTCCAAAAAAACCTAAAGACCCAATTATGCCTGGTAAAAATGGTGAAATTGAAGTTAAATATGCAACGAATAGAATTGGTGGTTTTAACAAAACAATTACAATTTTTTCTAATGCCACTGAACCTTCAAAAAGAGTGCGTATAAAAGGTATTGTTTTAAAACCAGAATCTGCAGTTATTAAACAAAAATCAGCGGTTTCTTCAAAGTAACAATTAGAAAATATTTTTCTTTTAAAAAAACGGTTTAAAATTTAAACCGTTTTTTTATTTTAACATATCTTTTAATCTGAAATAATAATCGTAATTCTTACCATTTCTTTCAATCACCATACTAATTCTTTTATTTTCTTTTTGATAAAATTTTCCTACAATTTCGTCAAAAGTCATTCCAAAGGTATATTTATTATCAATTTTTATTACAATATCTCCAACTTTAAGACCTGCGTTATGTGCTGGTGAGTTTATCCTTAATTTATATATTTTGTAAGAAGATTTAAAAGTGAATTTATAATTATAGTCTAAAATTAATTTATTTGTTGTACTTACATCTGAATCACTTAAAGACAGTCCATAATTTGTAGTGCTTTTTTCTTTTACCAATACTTTACCGTTATGCACCAGTTCAATTCCACTCATATTATATCTAAATGGAGTTTTAAAGTGGCTCCCTTTTTTAAAAGCAATTTTTTTATTTTTATAATCAAAAACTACCGTAAATCGTTTTAAAATTGACGCACCTAAACTCCCATTTCGTTCACTAAACTTTCTTGCAAAAACAATAGAAGCCGAGTCTGGATATGAAACTGTTGGGTTTTCGAGTTCAAACTGCCCGAGCACTAACCCTTTAATTTTTGCTCTTTTACCATAAATTGTTCCACTTAAACCTTCACCTAAAAAATCATGAAAATACTTTTTTGGTGGTTTAATATCTGGGTGACTTCCAGTAAATAACCACATTGCATCACTTCCTCCAGAATCTATTAATAATTTTATAGGAGTAATTTTATCTATTGAATCGGATAATTTAGCACCAATATTAATATAAGGTTTTAACTTAAAAAAATCTAAATCAAATATTTCACACTTTCTACATTTATCATATTTATACTCATTAGACTTATAAAAAGTTATTTTTTTGGAACCATAATTAATTCTAATTTGAAAATCTTTTAACAATTCGAAACCAATAATACCGTTAACCGTAAGTCCAAGTTTAGATGATAAATCAAAATTATCATTATCAACTACATATAATCTTTGGCTGCTACTTTTTATGTTTTTTAATTTAAAATGGTTTCCATGAGAAATAATTGCATCTATTGGTGCTTCATTACCTAAACCTTGTAGCTTTATTTTTTTTGTATTATTTAATTGTAAAGAATCACGTGCATTTAAATTGAAGAGAATTGTTCTACCAACACCTGAATCTAATATAAAATTTAATTCTTTTCCGTTTACTTCTATCGGGAACACAATTAAATTACTTAACAATTTAAATGAAACTGTCTGTTTTTTAAACCCGTTATTAAATTTAAATTCACTCTGAGCAAAACTAATAAATGGAACTATTAAAAATATAATAGGAATTAAAATATGATTTAATTTTTTTTTCAAAAACGATGGTATTTTAGGTTGTGTTAATTTACAAAAAGCTTCTTTTAATACATAACTTTTAGCAAAACTTTAACCTTTAACAATTTCATTAAAAAATGGTGTTTTTTCGGAAATTATTTTGCAATTTTGTTGTATAATTTTTTAAATATTTAACAAATGCCTTCAATATCAATTAAGGGAAAAAATATGCCTGAGTCGCCAATAAGAAAATTGGTTCCTTATGCAGAAAATGCTAAAAAAAGAGGAATAGAAGTTTTTCATTTAAATATTGGACAACCAGATATTAAAACTCCAGATTGCGCTTTACAAGCCATTAAAAACAATACCGTAGAAGTACTTGCCTACAGCAGATCTGAAGGCTCTGAAGCTTATCGTTTAAAAATTGCCGACTATTATGCAAAAAATAATATTAATGTAACTGCAGACGAAATTATTGTTACAACTGGTGGTTCTGAAGCTTTATTATTTGCAATGGGAAGTATTACAGATCCTGATGACGAGATTATTATTCCAGAACCTTTTTATGCTAATTACAATGGTTTTTCTATTGCTTCTGGTGTTAATATTGTTCCTGTAATTTCTAAAATAGAAGATAATTTTGCTTTGCCAGCAATTTCTGAATTTGAAAAGCTAATTACTCCAAAAACAAAGGCTATTTTAATTTGTAATCCTGGAAATCCAACAGGATATTTATATTCTAAAGAGGAAATTAAAAAATTAGCTGAAATTGTAAAAAAACACGATTTATTTTTAATTGCTGATGAAGTTTATAGAGAGTTTGTTTACGACAATGTACAACATCAATCGGTTTTAAGTGACTTTGGTTTAGAAAATCATGCAATAATTGTAGACTCTGTATCAAAACGTTATAGTATGTGTGGTGCACGTATAGGTTGTTTGGTTTCTAAAAATAAAGATATTATTAATACAGCACTAAAATTTGCTCAAGCACGTTTAAGTCCGCCATCATTTGCTCAAATTGCCAGTGAAGCCGCTTTAGAGACTCCTCAATCTTATTTTGATGAAGTTATTGTTGAATATAAAGATAGAAGAGATACTTTAATTAATGAACTTCATAAAATTGAAGGTGTAAAAGTAGCCGTTCCTAAAGGAGCTTTCTATTGTGTTGTAGAATTACCTGTTGATGATGCTGATACGTTTGCACAATGGCTGTTAGAAGACTTTAATTTAGATAATAAAACTGTTATGGTGGCGCCTGCTGCTGGCTTCTATAGCACAAAAGGTATTGGTACAAACCAAGTTAGAATTGCCTATGTACTAAAAAAAGAAGACTTAATTACATCTGTAGCAATTTTAAACGCTGCACTAAAAAAATACAATTCAAAATAATTGAATATTCAACAAAATATTTCACTAAAAAATTACAATACGTTTGGCATAAATGTTAATGCCAAACGTTTTGTTGAGATAAATTCTATACCAGAATTAAAAGAAGTACTAGCAAAAGAAAAAGACGTATTTTTATTAGGTGGTGGAAGTAATATGCTATTAACTTCAGCCATTGAAAAATTAGTAATTCACTTAAATATAAAAGGAATTATTGTTAACGATACTACTACAGAAAACGTCTTTGTTACTGCCCAAGCTGGAGAAAATTGGCACGAATTTGTAGTTTGGTGTATTTCGCAAAATTACGGTGGTCTAGAAAATTTATCTTTAATTCCAGGAAATGTTGGCACCTCACCTATTCAAAATATTGGTGCTTATGGTGTTGAGATTAAAGACACATTTCATCAATTAGAAGCTATTGAAATTGCCACAGGAAATAATAAAATATTTAACCTTAACGATTGTAATTTTGGTTATCGAAATTCTGTTTTTAAAAATGAATTAAAAGGAAAATACATTATTACCAATGTTACTTTTAAGCTGACTAAAAATAATCATAAAACTAATATTAGTTATGGTGCTATTAAAGAAATGCTTAAAAACATTAAAAATCCAACTTTAAAAGATATTTCTGATGCCGTTATTGCTATAAGACAAAGTAAATTACCAGACCCAGATAAGATTGGAAATAGTGGTAGCTTTTTTAAAAATCCAGTTATAAACATAGATTTATTTAAAAAGTTACAAAAAACATATCCAAATATGCCAAATTATTTGGTTTCTTCAACAACAATTAAAGTACCTGCTGGTTGGTTAATTGAACAATGTGGCTTTAAAGGGAAGCGTTTTGGCGAAACTGGTGTACACAAAAATCAAGCATTAGTTTTAGTTAATTATGGTAATGCAACTGGAAAAGAAGTTTACCAATTGGCAAAAAAAATACAGCAAACTGTATTTAATAAGTTTGCTATATCTCTAGAAATTGAAGTAAATATTATTTAATATAGAACCCCTAACAGGTTTTGTTATGCTTTGTGAAAATAAGTTCCTACCTCCGCAGGAATGACAATTATTTTTTTTGTCATATCTGCACAGGCAGGAATCAAAACTAATTTTTATTTTAAACAGTTACTTCTAATAAATTACAATTTCCTTTAATTGTAACATTTTTAGCTGTTGCAGGTACTAAAACTGTTTCTCCAAAATTTATCATTTCAGAAGTTCCATCAACAGAAATAGTTGCATTTCCTTCAACACACATAAAAATTACAAAAGAATCTTTTACACTGTAATCTAGTTCTAATACTTCTTCAACAGGTATAAAATTTGTTTTAAAATATTCACATTCAACAATGTTATTTAACTCATTTTTTGTTGAAGAATAATTTCTTTTATTATCAATTTTATCACTAAAATTAAGTGCATCTATTGCCAATTCTGTATGTAATTCACGTTCATTTCCTGCATCATCTACTCTATCAAAATCATAAATTCTATAGGTAATATCACTAGTTTGTTGAATTTCAGCTAATACTATTCCTGCGCCAATTGCATGTACTGTACCTGTTTCTATAAAAAAAGCATCACCTTTTGTTACAGGAACATCGTTTAAAACGGACATAATTTTCTTTTCTTCCAACAATTTAACATAATCTTCTGCAGTAATTGTTTTATTAAAACCTAAAATTAATCTCGAACCTGGATCGGCTTGCATAATATACCACATTTCTGTTTTTCCGAAGGAATTATGGCGCTTTTTAGACAAGGCATCGTTCGGATGAACTTGTACCGATAAATCTTGTTTAGCATCAATAAATTTAATTAATAATGGAAAATTTGTTCCAAAGTTTGCAAAATTATTTTTCCCTAATAAATCTGAAGTATAAGTTTCTAATAATTCTTTTAAAGATTTTCCCTTTAAGCTTCCGTTTTCAACAACAGAAACATCACCTTTAACGTCAGAAATTTCCCAACTTTCTCCTATATCTTTTAAGTTAGATTTTTTGTTTAATTTATTAACTAACTTGTCTCCTCCCCAAATTTTATCTTTTAAAATTGGTTGAAATTTAATTGGATAGTTTAACATTATTTAAGTATTTTTTTTAAATTTTTAATTACGTAATCTATTTCTTCTATGGTATTTAACACACTAAACGAAAAACGAATTGAAGTTTTAAATTGCTCATTATCAGATAAAATAGTATTTAAAACGTGCGAACCTTTATTACTTCCACTTTGGCAGGCACTTCCTCCAGAAACTGCTATTCCTTTTAAGTCTAAATTAAACAGCAACAAAGCATATTCTTTTGGAAAGCGAACATTTAAAATAATATAACTACTTTTAGTTTCACTTTCAGAGCAACCATTAAATCTAATTCCTTCAAAATTTTTCTTTAATTCATTAATAAAGTAACTTTTAATGTTTTCAATATATTTTGTGTCTTTTTTTAAATTTAAATAGGCAACTTCTAATGCTTTTTCCATTCCTAAAATACTGTGTACGTTTTCAGTTCCTGCTCTAGCTCCTCTTTCTTGTTCACCACCGTGTAACATTGGGTAAATACCAAATCCTTTTTTAATATAAGCAAAACCTACACCTTTAGGACCGTGAAATTTATGGGCACTTGCAGCAAAAAAATCGATTGGAGTATCTTGAACGTTAATTTTGAAATGTCCTACTCCTTGAACCGCATCTGAATGAAACAAAGCATTATTTACAATACATAAATCAGATACTTTTTTAATATCTAAAAAATTACCAATTTCATTATTTATGTACATTAAACTTACCAGTTTTTTAGAATCATCTTGCTGTAATAATGTTTCTAAATGTGTGTAATTAACTGTTCCGTTTTCATCTAAATCAACCCAATTTACTGTAATTTTAAACTCTTTCTCTAAATCTCTAATAGTATGTAAAACTGCATGATGCTCAATTTTTGAAGAAATAATTGTAGTTACACCTAAGTTAGTTACAGCATTACGTAAAATAAGATTGTCTGCCTCACTTCCTCCAGCAGTAAAAACAATTTCATTGGAAGAAGCATTAAAATGTTTAGCAATATTCTTTCTGGCATTTTCTACTAACGATTTTGCTTTTCTTCCAATTTGATGAATTGATGAAGGATTCCCATAAAACTGCACCATAGATTCCGTAATTGTAGTAATTACCTCTGGTAAAATTGGTGTAGTTGCTGCGTTATCTAAATAAATATTTTTCATAAAATGCAAAATTAACTAAAATAGTTGGTTTCATTTAGCGTTAGATTAGTTAAAACAATTATTTTTGTTTCAATAAAATTAAAAAATGAAAAAACTTATTACTTTTTTTGTAGCATTTGCTTTACTTTCTTGTAACGATGGTGACTTTGACATTCCTACTTTTGAATTTTCAGATACTATTAATAGCTGTGGTGAAACACTTTTGTATAAACTTAGTTCAGATAAAACCGAAGTAATTCTTTTAACGTTATCAGACACTCAATTAGGGACAACTGCTGGAGAAAAAGCGTATCCAATTTCAAGTACTTTAAGCGTAATTTATAGAATTTTTGATACAGGAATTGATACTGAATATTTCTGTCAAGAAATACCACCTGCTTCGCCTTTAGTTTTAAAAGAATTACAAGCAGAAAGTGGTGATATTTTAATAAATACTATTGAAATTATTGAAGATGAGATTGTTACTGGCTACAAATACGAAATTAGTATTTCTGAATTATTATTTTTAGACAATAATGAGCGCATCTTTTTTGAAACTTTTAATTTTGGAGCGTTTGAATAATTGTTAACTTTACTCTTTAACAAACTCTTCTTTATATAAAAATAGAAATTCTTGAATCTTAGGGTTAAAGTTATGCAATAATAGATTTCAATATTATAAAATTTTAATATAAACCTACCAATTAGGAGATTGTTTTAGACTTACGAAAATTTATTGGTAGGTGTTATAGTTTTTGTTTTTTATCAATTTAATACTTTAAATTTCAATCCTTCTTCCACTGAGATTGTGCTAAATTCTATCTATAAAGATGATTATAAAGTGTTAGAACAGAAACATTTTGAAATTGAAGAGCTAAAAGTTATAGTTATTGAGTTTTTTAAGAGGATAAATTCAAGTAAATAGGTTCATAATATAGAATGAATATAAATTGAATTAAACTAAGATTTATATTGACTGAAAATGAATTTAATATTTAAGTTTGTGACTATTAAATTGCTGATTATTGTATGCATTATGAATAAAGTTAATTTCTTTATTTTATATGAGTTTTTGCAAAAATTAGCTTTGTATTTTTCTTTTTTAAATTTACTTTCATTATGATTGCCCTTCAAAACCCTAATAGACTTGTTGTTATAGATGCCCTGAGAGGGTTAGCTATTGTATCTATAATGTTATTGCATAATCTTGAACATTTTGATGTTTATTTTTTACCAGAGAATTTACCAGAGTGGATGGTGAGTTTAGATAAAAATATATGGGATCTTTCTTTCTTTTTATTTGCTGGAAAATCTTATGCTATTTTTGCCCTTTTATTTGGATTAACTTTTTTTATTCAGTTAAATAATCAGGAAAAGAAAGGGAAAGATTTTAGAGCTATTTTTGCCTGGAGATTAATACTTCTTTTGGGATTTGGAGTTGTGAATTCGGCCTTTTATCAAGGTGATATTCTTATGTTCTATGCCATTATAGGTTTCTTTTTAATTCCTTTTATAAAACTAAATAATACAATAGTATTTTGCGTTGCAATATTTTTACTCATACAGCCTATTGAAATGGTTAGTTTGTTTGAAGCAATTCAAAATCCTAGTATGAAAATTGCGAACCCTGAATCCTGGACGTATTTTGGGAAAATGAATGAATATATTAAGAATGATTCCTTTATAGAAACAGTACAGGGAAATTTAACAAATGGTAAAACAGCTGTTTTTAAATGGAGCAATGAAAGTGGAAGATTTTCACATATTCTTTCACTATTTTTGTTTGGAATGCTGGCTGGTCGTAAGAAATTATTTGCTTGGAATGAAAAAAATAAAATCTTTTGGGTTAAAACACTCATACTTTCATTTATAGTTTTTGTTCCAATGTTTTTTATAAAAAGTAATCTAGAAGAGTGGATTAGTAGTGAAGCTATTCGTAGATCTGTTACAACAATTCAAACTTCTTGGACTAATGTTGCCTTTATGTTAGTTATAGTAGCAGGGTTTATTCTATTATTTCAAACCAAGACCTTTTATAAAGTATTAAACGTGTTTTCTTCAATGGGAAAAATGAGTTTGTCAAATTATATTTTACAATCAATTATAGGATCAACTATTTATTATGGATATGGTTTTGGATTGTACCAATATACAGGAGCTACCTATGGTTTATTAATAACTATTGGATTGGCAACATTTATGGGGTACTTTTCTTCTTGGTGGATGAAAAACCATAAGCGAGGACCACTTGAAACAATTTGGCATAAAGCCACTTGGTTTTATAGAGAAAAAAAAGTAAGAAAGAAATTAATATTTGAAAGTGTTAAATAAAAAAAGCACACCTCCAGAGTGGTGTGCTTTTTTTATTTTTTAGGGTTCTGATAGATATAAACTTCCGTTGCTCCTAAACCATATTTTTTAAAAGAAGCTGCATATACATCTACATGATAGTTTTTAAATAAAAAATCTAATTCTGTTTTTAAAACTCCAGCCCCAACACCATGAATAAATACAATTTTAGGAATTCTATTTCTAATGGCATATTCAATTTTATGTTTTGCGGTTTCTATTTGTAAATTTAACATATCATAATTGTCCATATTTCTTGTAGATTCTGTAAGCTGGTGTATGTGCAAATCTACTTCCATTGGAGGTGTCTGATCTGCTTTAGTTGCAGATTTAAACTTAGGAGCACTCTTTTTAGCGGAAACTTCGTTCATTTTTTCTAATAAAGCTTCATTTGAAATATCACTATATTTAGAAAGTTCAGCTTGATTTTCTTTAATTAAAACCAATTCATTTTCATAAAAATCAAAAGAAAAACCATCGGTAGATTCAATTGTAACTTTAGTATTAGAAATACTTACCACTTTACCCTTAATAACATCATCTAAAACTGCAACAGTATCATTTACCTTAAAACGCATATACTTAACTTTTTATTAAATTTATCTAAATAATTACACAACATAAAACAGCTATGTTTGTGCAAATTTAAATTCATGTTGGAAACAATCTCTATAAATACCGAAGATTTTTTTAAAAATGCTTTAAAAGAGTTGCAAATTGATACTCAAAGAACAAAATTATTAACATCTATTGGTAAATTTATTGCTGAAGAATTAAAAGTAACTAAAAAAGTAAACCTAAACTATATTTGCACACAGAATAGCAGAAGAAGTCAACTTGCACAGGTTTGGAGTAGTTATGCTTCATTTTATTATAAGTTTCCAGAAATAAAAAATTTTTCTGGTGGAACTTCAGTTACTGCATTTTATAGAAATACTGCTAAAACGTTACAAGAAGCAGGTTTTAATTTTCAGATTATAGAATTTTCTCACCAAAATCCAGTTTATACAATAAGTTACAAGAATTGTAAACATCCAATTAGAGGATATTCAAAACTTTATTTTGACGAAACCAATAAAACACCTTTTATAGCTATTACTACTTGCCCAAAAGTAAAAGAGAGTTGTCCGTTTATACCTGAAGCTGTTGAGCATTTTTACCTACCCTATAACGATCCTAAAACCTTTGACACCTCTTTATACAAGGCAGAAAAATATTTAGAAACTAACAAGCAAATTGCTGGTGAAATTCATTTTATTTTTGAAATGATAAGCAAATCCATTTAATTTTTTTAAATTCGTTTTCAAATAAAAAATTAACATAAAACAAAATCTCAACTATGGAACAAAATCAACCTAAAAACTACCTTGTAGAATCTATCTTGGTAACTATTTTTTGCTGCCAACCTTTCGGTATTGCTGGAATTGTTTTTGCTTCTCAAGTAAATTCTAAATATGCAAGTGGTGATTATGAAGGAGCTAAAAAAGCTTCAGAAAATGCAAAAAAATGGATGAAATGGGGTATTATCACAGGTCTATTGATTTTTATTTTATCAATGGTTTTCGTATTTGCTCTAGGTGGTTTAGCAATTTTAGGTGGAGGAAATTTTTAAAACTTATAAATGAAACTAAAATACATAGGAATGCTTTTACTTGCAATAGTATTAGCATTCCTATATTTTTTTATTAACCCAAGTGAGGTGAGCTTTTTACCTAAATGTCCTTTGTATATAACTACTGGTATTTATTGTCCTGGCTGTGGAAGTCAGCGCGCTACACACCAACTTTTAAATTTCAATATTTTAGGAGTTTTTCAACAAAATGCATTATTTGTGCTTGGTCTTGTAATAATTGGTTATCACTTTTTAATCTCTGGAATTAATTATTTCTTCAAAAAAAAATTATATAATTACATATATCACCCAAAAACACCAATTGTATTATTAATACTAATTATTGTTTTTTGGATTTTAAGAAACATTCCATATTACCCTTTTAGTTTATTAGCACCTAAATAATATTTTAAATTAAATTCTTTTAAAAAACACCAACTAGTCCAACCGTTTTATATCCTGCTTTAAAATTCCAGGAAATTGATTTCTCTTTTACTGAATTTTTTTTTGAAGTTAAAAAATTATCTACGCCATCTACAATAACTACACTTAATACCATTCCTAAAGTTACATCAGTTAACCAATGCGCTCCAGCCCAAAGTCTAGAAACTGGCGCAATTAAACCTACAGCATAAATACCTCCTTTAATCCACAAGTTATCGAATTGTTTTGCTATTGCGTGCGAAGCTGTAAAAGATAAAATTGAATGTCCTGAGGGAAAAGAATGATAACCCGATTCTTTACTCATAAATTTATATTTTCTACTTCCTACATTTTGAGAAGGTCTTGCACGCCCAAAAGCATTTTTACTAATTGTTTGTATAAAACCTGTAGCAACTGCTGAAGAAATTATAAGAACACCTGTATGTCTAAATTTTTCATTTTTAGCAAACAAGCCATAACCATATATTCCAGCTGAAATCATAAAGAAATTTTGAGGACTGCCATAATACCAACCAATTTCTTTAAGCATTTGAGGCGCTTTACTTTCTTGATTTACAAAAAAGGCACTGGTTTGTTCATCATAAATATACAATAAAGAAGTACCAGCTGCAATTGCACCAACTGTTAACCAATCATCTTTTTTCCATTGTAATGGTTTTGTAAAGGCATTTTTTACACCTCCAAAAATCAAGTTAGCATCGGATTTAAAAAGATTCCAAGTTGTCTCTTTTTGTTGAATTTCTTGGTTGTTTTGTGCATTTAAATTACATAAAAACAAGCAAGAAAATAAAATACTAAAAAATGTTATTTTAATTTGCATATACTTCAAATCTAGCAAAAATAATGAATTCAAAAAAGTATTACAGCAGTGTATTTTTATTGAAGTATTTTTTTATAAAATGAAGTTGTACTAATACCAATACAGAAAATAAAATAAAACTAAATGTAAATATTTTTGATAATTTAATATTTTCAAAAATATTAATCGCCTTTAATTTATTTAAAAAAGATAGATCTATTGCTGGAACCTGTATAACACTTTCGGTATTTGAGATGGTTAAAAATATCATTAAACCAATAAAACTTGTTGCAATAAAAATCCATCCTAATTTTGAAATAATTGGTTTATAAACAACCTTAGAAACCTTATTTTCTTCAAAATTAATAGTATTAATTACATTGGTAACAAAATTGGCAGAAGGCTTTTCCAAACCAACATCTTTTAAAAGATATTTTGAAAAATCGTCTATATTTTTATCTTGTTTCATTTTAAATTAATTGTTTTTGGTTCTACTACATGTTCTAAAATTGTTGCCAACTTTTTACGCGCTCTAAATAACTTCACTTTAATATTATCCAAGGATAAATTTACAACTTCTGAAATTTCTTTTAAAGGCATTTCTTCAAAATAATACAATGTTAAAATTACCTGTTCATCTTCATTTAATTTTAAAAGTGACTTTTTAATAATACTTTTTCTTTCTTGTTCTTCCAAATATGAAAGTGCATTTTGTAAAACGCCTAAATCTCCTTCATAAATTTCATCAATACTTTCAGTATTAACTTGCCTTTTACTTTTCTTGATAGCATCTAAACTGGCATAATAAGCAATCTTATAAATCCATGTAGAGAATTTAGAATCGCCTTTAAAACCTTTTATATTTGTGTACGCCTTTACAAAAACATCTTGTGAAATTTCTTCAGCTTCTTCCCTATTTTTAACAATTCTAATACTTAAAGTAAAAACCATATGCTTATACTTTTCTATTAAAAAAGCAAAAGCATTTACGTTTCCGTTTAACGTTTGGGATATATAATACGAGTCTGGTTTGCTGCTCATTTTAGAGTATGACTACTTTCTATTTGCTTTGGTTACAATTTACAGTAAAAAAAATAAAAAATATATTTTATGTAACCATTACTATAAAATTATCGTCATACCAAATGAAACACATTAATCACTTAAATTTTTTATTATGATGGGACCTGGACCAGTATTTATTGCATTGTTTATAATTATCTTCGGAATTTTTTATCTACATTATTCAACAAGAAACAAAGAACGCTTAGCTTTAATTGAAAAAGGTGCAGATGCTAGTATCTTTTTTAGTGCAAAAGCTGCACAAAAAAAATCAAATGTTCCATTATGGAAAGTATTAATTTTAAACTTGGCAGTTTTATTAATGGGAATTGGAGCTGGAATCTTTATAGGTTCTATTTTAGAAGCCTATACATTAATTCAAGAAGAAGTAGGCTATACAGGGTCTATATTTTTAATGGCTGGAATTGGCTTATTTGTAGGTTTTACCTTATCTAAAAAACTTGTTGAAAAAGAGTAATTTAGAAAACTTAACAGCATTAAAAAAGCAATCTCATTAAAAAAATAAGATTGCTTTTTAATTTTATTATGTTAATGTGTTTGTCTTAATCTAATTCAAAAAATAAAATTATCACATTGTTCGTTTAATTAAACCTCAACATTTTTAAAGTCTGTATCCATTTTAATATAGTCTAAAAATTCTCTTTTTGTATCTTTTTCTTTGAATTTACCACCAAATTCTGATGTAACTGTACTACTTACAATATCACGTACTCCACGAGAGTTAACACATAAATGTTTAGCATCAATTACACAAGCAACATCATCTGTTCCTAAAGCTTCTTGTAAAGCTTGAACTACTTGCATGGTTAAACGCTCTTGAACTTGAGGTCTTTTTGCAAAATAATCTACAATTCTATTCATTTTAGACAAACCAATTACATTTCCATTTGAAACATATGCAACATGAGCTCTACCTACAATTGGTAATAAATGGTGTTCGCAAGTAGAATATACTGTAATATTTTTTTCTACTAACATTTCACCATATTTGTAATTATTATCGAATGTCGATAATTTTGGTTTATTAGCTGGATTTAACCCTGAAAATATTTCATTTACATAAGCTTTAGCAACTCTTCGAGGTGTACCTTTAATACTATCATCCTCTAAATCCATTCCTAAAGTATCTAAAATATCTCTAACACTTGCTTCTATTCTTTTTCTTTTTTCATCATCTGAAATGTCAAAAGCATCAGCTCTTAGTGGTGTTTTTGCAGAAGAACCAACGTGGTCGTCTCCTATTTCATCTATTTTATTTATCATTATTTCTTTACCTTCAAACATTATCTAATAATTAGCTTGCAAATTTACAATTTAGTTTTTAAAATTATATCGTGATTTCAAGTAATTCTTTTAAACTACATACTTGCTGATCACCTGTTTGCATATTTTTTAATGTATAATTTTTATTTTCTATTTCTGTTGAACCAACAATTACTACAAACGGAATTTCTCTTCGATTTGCATAGTTCATCTGCTTTTTCATTTTAGCAGCATCTGGATATAATTCAGATTTTATATTGTTTTTTCTTAATTCAGCCAAGGCTTTCATACAATAAGCTGCCTCTTTTTCTCCAAAATTAATGAATAATACTTTTGGTTTTGGTAGCTCTACTACATCAAATAAATTTAGTTCTTCTAAAACCAAATAAATTCTATCCAATCCAAATGAAATTCCAACACCACTTACATCTTTTAAACCAAAAATACCAGTTAAATCGTCATATCTACCTCCACCACCAATAGATCCCATTTTTACACCTTTCGGAGCAGAAACTTCGTAAATAGCTCCAGTATAATAATTTAATCCACGTGCTAATGTTACATCTAACTCTAAATTTGCAGTTTCTAATCCTAAAGTTTCAATATTATCTACAACAAAACGTAAATCTTTAACGCCTTGCAATCCTTCTTCAGATTCTGCTAATAATTCTTCTAGCTGATTTAATTTATCTTGATTGTTTCCCGTAAAATTAAATAATGGTTGCACTTTTTGAATGGCTTCTTCAGAAATACCTTTACCTAACATTTCTTTAGTTACTCCTTCTGCTCCTATTTTATCTAATTTATCTAATGCAACCGTAAAATCAATTAATTTATCTTTTGCTCCTATTATTTCAGCAATTCCAGCTAATATTTTTCGATTATTAAGTTTTATAGTCGTACCAACTAACTTTAACTTACTAAAAACGGCATCGTATAATTGTACAAATTCAACTTCTTGCCATAAACCTTTGCTTCCAACAACATCTGCATCGCATTGATAAAATTCTCTAAAGCGTCCTTTTTGAGGTCTATCTGCACGCCAAACTGGTTGCATTTGATAACGTTTAAAAGGAAATTCAATTTCATTTTGGTGTTGAACTACATAGCGTGCAAAGGGCACGGTTAAATCGTAACGCAACGCTTTTTCTGAGATTTTTGAAGTTACTTTTAAACTATCTTTTGAAGCCAATAAATTATCTTCAACCTTATTTAAATAATCTCCAGAATTTAAAATTTTAAAAATCAAGCGGTCTCCTTCATCACCATATTTACCCATTAATGTTGAAGAATTTTCAAATGATGGCGTTTCAATAGGTTGAAATCCATATAGTTCAAAAACTTCTTTTATGGTTGAAAAAATATAGTTTCTTTGCGCTACTTCGGTAGGTGAAAAATCTCGTGTTCCTTTTGGTATGCTTGGTTTTTGTGCCATTTTTAAAAATTAGTTTGCAAATATCTGAAAATTCTAAAACTAATTAAAGCTTTTCTAACATTGATTTTTCTTTACTTGTTAAAGGTACATCTATTTCAAAATTATTTTTAGTTGGAAATATAGCCAACATCATTAATACTAAAATGCCTACCAATACAAAATAAAAACTATTGTTAGATTGCATTGTAAAAAAAACGCACATAAAAGCTGGAAACTCTAGCATTGCCATTCTAAAAATATGAGCTGTACTAAATTTAATGGCTTTTTCGCTCAAATCTGCTTTATCTGAAATTTGTTTTAGCAGTTTGGCATATAATAACTTACTTGCTAAATTACCTGCAAAAGCAATAATAATGGCTAAAAACAGGAAAGGTTTATCATCTTCATAAGAAAAAAACAATACGTCTTTTGCATTAAAAGCCACATACGCTGTAAATAACAAAACAGCTGCTAATAAAGCAATATGAATAATTTGTAAAGATTTCATAAAATCTTTTGGTTGTCTATTGGTATAACTCATTTTTTTGATTTTGAAAAATTAAATAATTTAAAAACCTTATGTAAAATCCATAAAATTAATACTACAAAAATAACTGCTAAAACTGGGATAAAAATTGAAAAAACGGACATTATAATCGAGGTTCCTGTTTCTACAGTTGAAATTACTGGATTTGCAATTCCGGCAGTTGTTGCACTTGATGCTAATCGTGTTGTGCTTGTTGAACCTTTTATAACTGTAGCGGTTCCTCCACCTGCAATAATTGCAAGTGCCCATGTAATTGATGGATCTAAATCACTTACAGTTGCTACCATTACGGCAGTTCCTGCAACAGCTGCAAGCGGAACAGCAATTGTATCTAATAAATTATCTAACCAAGGAATTAAATATGCTAAAATTTCAACTATGGTGGCAATACCTAATATAATTATTGCAGTTGAACTACCAATCCATTGCCAACTTTCATTTAATGGAATAATAGTATAAAATGAAGCTAAACTTAGCACAAATAATGGCACAAAAATTCTAAAACCAACCGAAGCCGCTAAACCAATTCCTATAAGAATACTTATTATGGTTTCAGGTGAAAATTCCATTTTTTAGTTGTTTTTAAAAATTGCATTCGCTTTTACTAAATCTTCTGGAGTATCAATACCAATAGCAAGTTGATTGGTTTCTACCATTTTAACAGTCATACCATTTGCTAAAAAACGAAGATTTTCCAATTTTTCAGCGGCTTCTAGGTTATTAATAGGTAACTTAGTAAACTTTAATAAAGCTTCTTTTCTAAAAGCATAAATACCAATATGTTTATAATAAACCGCTTTTGAAGCATCTCTTGCAAATGGAATTGGCGAACGTGAAAAGTACATTGCAAAATTATCTTCACTGCAAACTACTTTTACATTATTCGGATTCTTAATTTCTTCCAAATCGTTCATTTTAATTTTTAAGGAAGCAATATCTATTTTATCTTGAGTATCCGTTTTAAATACTTCTAATAAATTTTTTAGTGGTTCTGTTTTTGTAAAAGGCTCATCTCCTTGAACATTTACAACAATATCTACATTTAAATTTTCAACAGCTTCTGCAATTCTATCGCTTCCTGATTCGTGTTCTTTTTTGCTTTTTATTGCTTTTCCTCCGTTTGAATTAATTTCGTTAAAAATAATATCGCTATCAGTAACAACATAAACTTCATCAAATAAATCTGATTGTTTTGTGGCTTCATATGTTCTTAAGATAACAGACTTACCTGCTAGATCTTTCATTAATTTTCCTGGAAATCTACTCGCTTCAAAACGAGCTGGAATCATTGCAATAATTTTCATATGTCTTTCTTATTTTTTTTAACGGTTATATTTAGACTTCTTAGAATACAGCTGGTTCGTTAATTAGCATTTTGTTAGTTGATAAACTTATTCTTTTATATGAAATCTCCTTAACCTACTTATACTCGCATTTAATTCAAACCCTAACAATAAAATAATGGAGTTTAACCATACAAAAAGCATTAAAACAAGTAATGTACCTATAGAACCATATAATTGATTGTAAGTTGCAAATTTTAATACATAGATTGAAAACAACTTAAACATTACAATAGTTAGCAATGTGGTTAATATAGAACCTGGTGTAAAAAACGAAAAGTATTTTACTTCTTTTGTGCCGTATTTATACAAGAGTGAAACCGAAATAAATATAAGTAATACAAAGAATAAAAATTGTCCTTTTTCTATCCAAAAAACATCATTTTCTAACCAACCTTTTGCTTTTAAATCGTTGATTCCAATTTCAAAATATAAGGTTATTGCTACGGTTACAACTAATATTAATGATAACATTATCGACATAATCATTGAAATAAAATATTGACGAATAATGCTTCTCATTTCGGTGACGTGGTAAGAATATTCAAAACCTCCTAAAATTGCATTTACCCCGTTTGTCATTAAAAAAACAGATGCAATAAACCCAAATGAAAGTAAACCACTATAACGAGTATTTGCAATATCTTCTATAACATCATGCACTGTTTCTGCAGTGTTTGGAGGCAATAATTGCTCAATCATTATTAAAAAATCCTCTTGAAATCCTTCAATAGGAACATATGGAATTAGAGTTAAAATAAATAAAATAAATGGAAACAACGCCATAAAAAAACTAAAAGCTATACCTCCAGCTCTTGATGTTAAAGCGCCTTTTACAATTCCAATCACGTACATTTCAACAACATCATATAAAGACATTCCTTGCAAACCTGGAATTTTTACTTTTTTTCCAAGACGCACAAACCAATTTAATATTGGAATTTTTTCAAGACTATCTTCAATTTTTTTAGTCATTATTCTTTAATGAGGTTCTAAGATTTTAAAAGTAAAAGTTTTACTACACCGCTTTTAAACTTAAATCCATATTATGTACAGAATGTGTTAAAGCACCAGATGAAATACAATCTACACCACATTCGGCATATTTTCTTGCGGTTTCTAAATTAATTCCTCCTGAAGATTCCGTTTGGCATTGATTTCCAATTAAATTAACTGCTTTTTTGGTATCTTCATAATTAAAATTATCTATTAAGATACGGTAAACACCACCAACTGCCAATATTTCTTCAATTTCTTCTAAACTTCTAGATTCAACAATAATTTTTAAATCTAAGTTATTATCTTTCAAATATTGCTGCGTTTTTTTAATGGCTTTTGTAACTCCTCCACAAAAATCTATATGATTATCTTTAAGCATAATCATATCATACAAAGCAAATCTATGATTTTCTCCGCCTCCAATTTTCACAGCCCATTTTTCAATAGCTCTAATTCCAGGAGTTGTTTTTCTTGTATCTAAAACTTTTGTTTTGGTACCTTCTAATAATTTAACAAATTGGTTTGTTTTTTTTGCAATTGCACTCATACGTTGCATTACATTTAACACCAAACGTTCAGATTTTAAAATAGATTGAGAACTTCCTTCAACATAAAAAACAATATCTCCATAATGTACTTTTGCTCCATCCTTTATCAATGTTTCAACTTTTAAATCCGCATCTACATACTTAAAAATACGCTTTGCCATTTCAACACCAGCAATTATTCCATCTTCTTTAACCAACAGTTTTGCTTTCCCCATAGCTTCTTTAGGAATACAAGCTAATGAGCTATGGTCTCCATCACCAACATCTTCTCTAATTGCATTTGAAATTATTATATCGAGTTCTTTTTCAAATTGTTTTTGTGATATCATTTTACTAGTATTTTCAAACAAAAATAACTTTTTTATTTTCAAAAATTAAAGCTTTAATTCTTTTTATATTTGCGAAATGAAAATTAAGTTGCTCACAATCGGAAAAACCGATGATAAAAATTTACAAACGTTAATTGAAACCTACCAAAACAGGTTAAAACATTATATTAATTTTGAAATTGAAATTATTCCTGACTTAAAAAATGTAAAAAATTTAAGTGAAACTCAGCAAAAAGAAAAAGAAGGAATCTTAATTTTAAAGAAATTAGCAGCAACAGATGTTTTAATTTTGTTAGATGAAAAAGGCAAGGAATTTAGATCCGTTGCTTTTTCTCAATTCATTCAAAAAAAGATGAATGCAGGAATTAAACAATTGGTTTTAGTAATTGGTGGTCCTTACGGGTTTTCTGATGAAGTTTATAAGAAATCTCAAGGAAAAATTTCCTTATCTAAAATGACGTTTTCACATCAAATGATTCGGTTATTTATTGTAGAACAAATTTACCGTGCATTTACCATTTTAAAAAACGAACCTTACCATCATGAATAAATTAAAGCTAGTTTTTGCTACAAATAATAAAAACAAACTAAAAGAAGTGCAAGCAATGCTTACCAATTTTGAAATTATAAGTTTAGCTGCTATAAATTGTTTTGAGGATATTCCAGAAACGGCAAATACATTAGAAGGAAACGCCATTTTAAAAGCAAATTATATTACAAATAAATACGGTTTAAATTGTTTTGCAGATGATACAGGATTAGAAGTTGAGGCTTTAAATAACCAACCAGGAGTGTATTCTGCACGTTATGCGGGTGAAGAAAACAATTCAGAAAAAAATATGCAAAAATTATTAACTGAGCTTGGTGATAACTTAAACAGAAATGCACAATTTAAAACTGTAATTGCCTTAAATATTAATAAAAAACAATTTATATTTGACGGAATTTGTGAAGGACAAATTTTAAAAGAAAAACAAGGAATTTGTGGCTTTGGTTACGATCCTATTTTTATGCCAACAGGTTATAATAAATCTTTTGCAGAAATGGATTTAAAAGAAAAAGGAGCTATTAGTCACAGAGGAAAAGCCATACAACAATTAGTACATTTTTTAAACAATCATTTTTGATTAATCCAACAAAATCATATAGAAAAACATTTATAATTCTATTAATTACATTAGTTTTTGTATTTATAGTTAACCTAAGTTTAGGTTCTGTTTATATACCATTAAAGCAAGTGTTTTTAGCATTAACAAATGGTGAACTTGAAAAAGATTCTTGGGGTTCAATTATTTTAAGTGTCCGTTTACCAAAGGCAATTACAGCAATAATTGTAGGCTCTGGATTATCTATAAGTGGTTTATTAATGCAAACTTTGTTTAGAAATCCGCTTGCAGGTCCATTTGTTTTAGGTATAAGTTCAGGAGCAAGTTTAGGAGTCGCAATATTAATTTTAGGAGCTTCATTTTTAGGTGCAAATATTACCAGCTATACTTTTACAAATTTTGGTTTAGCAATTGCGGCAAGTTTAGGTGCATTTTTAGTACTTTCAGCAGTAATGATTGCTGCTCAAAAAGTTAAAAACACCATGTCTATACTAATAATTGGATTAATGTTTGGTAGTTTAACATCTGCAGTAATAAGTATCTTAGCATATTTTGGTAGTGCTACCCAATTACAACAATATATGTTTTGGAGCTTTGGAAGTCTTGGTAATTTAAGCTGGAAAGAAATAACAGTTTTATGCATTACTTTTTTAGTTGGAATCTCTTGCGTAGTCTTTATAATAAAACCTCTAAATACATTACTTTTAGGTGAAAACTATGCTAAAAGTTTAGGAGTTAATGTTAAAAAAACACGCAATTTAGTGTTAATAGCAACCAGCCTACTAACTGGTGTTATTACTGCTTTTTCTGGACCTATTGCTTTTATTGGTTTAGCTGTTCCGCATTTAACAAAACTATTATTTAGCACTTCAAATCATAAAACATTAATTCCGGCAGTAGCCATAAGTGGTTCTATAATTATGTTAATTTGTGATAGTATTGCACAGTTACCTTCAAGTGAATACACATTGCCTATAAATGCAATTACATCTTTATTTGGTGCGCCAATAATTATATGGTTATTGGTTAGAAAAAGAAAAGTTTATTATTAATGAAACAAACTAAAGAACATATCATAAAAACAGCAAACTTGAGTATTGGTTATACTTCAAAAAAACAAGTTTCTGTAATTGCCTCTAATTTAACTATTAATTTAGAAGCTGGTAATTTGGTTTGTTTACTTGGTGAAAACGGCATTGGAAAATCTACATTACTTAGAACTTTAACAAAAGTTCAACCTGCTTTAAATGGCAATATTTTTATAGATAACAAAAATTTAGATAACTTAACAAATATTGAATTATCAAAAATAATGAGTTTGGTACTTACCGAACGTTTACCCGATAGTAGTTTAACTGTTTTTGAATTGGTGGCATTAGGCAGACAACCTTTTACAAATTGGATTGGGTACCTTACTAATAAAGATATGGAAATAATTCAGATGGCGTTCAAAAAAACAAATACAAGTCATTTAATGAATTCTAAATGTTATGAATTAAGTGACGGCCAACTACAAAAAGTACTAATTGCCAGAGCATTAACACAAGACACACCAATTATTGTTTTAGATGAACCAACAGCACATTTAGATTTACATCATACTGTAAATACATTTTCTTTGTTAAAAAATTTAGCAACCGAATTTAATAAAACAATTATTGTTTCTACACACGAAGCTAATTTAGCATTACAATTAGCAGATGAATTATGGCTAATGTCTTCAAGTAAATTTGTAAGTGGTAAAACCGAAATACTTATTGAAAACAACGAACTTGAACAACTTTTTAATTCTGATTTAATTTGCTTTAACAAAGTTTTAAAACAGTTTTCAATCTCTACATCTAATTAAACTTTAATATTTTTTATATATTTGAAATTCTTCAAAAATATATAAATGAAAAAATTACTTTATTTAATTATTTCAGCAATTATAATTAGTTGCGGAAGTAACAATCATATTTCAGAGATAAATGAAATTACCGGAATTACAGCAACCAAATATGCAAATACTATTACTGTTGAAGATTTAAAGACACATTTATATACTATTGCTTCAGATGAATTTGAAGGAAGAAAAACGGGTGAACCTGGACATAAAAAAGCTGCAGAATATGTAAAAAACTTTTATATAAATAGCAATATTCCTTCACCCTTTGAAGGTGGTAATTACTACCAAATAATACCAACCAAGCATTTAAGACCAAATTTAAATCCTTCAGAAAATGTGTTAGCTTTTATTGAAGGAACTGAAAAACCTGAAGAAATTATTGTACTATCTGCCCATTTAGATCATTTAGGAGTTAGAAATGAAGAAATTTTTAATGGTGCAGACGATAATGGATCGGGCACAGTTGCTATTTTAAAAATTGCGGAAGCATTTCAAAAGGCTAAAGAAGCTGGAAATGGACCAAAACGTTCCATTTTATTTTTACATGTTACTGGTGAAGAGAAAGGGTTGCTAGGTTCCAAATATTATGTAAATAACCCAATATTTCCGCTTAAAAACACCATTACAAATTTAAATATTGATATGATTGGACGTGTAGATGATGTGCACGAACAAAATCCAAACTATATTTATTTAATTGGTTCAGACAAATTAAGTACCGAATTACATAACATTTCAGAAGAAATTAATAAAAAATTTACCAATATTAATTTAGACTATACTTATAATGGTGATGAAGATCCAAATCGGTTTTATTACAGATCCGATCACTATAATTTTGCTAAAAATAACATTCCAATAATATTTTATTTTAATGGAATGCACCAAGATTATCATGAACCATCTGACACACCTGATAAAATTAATTACGAGCAATTACAAAAAAGAGCACAGTTAATATTTTATACCACTTGGGAACTAGCCAATAGAGAACATAGAATTATTGTTGATAAATAATACGTGCAATAATTTCAATTTTCATAAGAATGAAAAAACATGATTTATAGCACTGTCATACCTGTGAAAACAGGTATCCACACGTTGTTGTTACAGAGCCTAAAATAGTTTGTTTTTTTAATGTGGCCTGGTATAGATTCCTGTTTTCACAGGAATATCAAAAGCACCTCGCTAAATTGGATTTTTACTTAAATAATTTGTCATTTGACTTTGAAGATTGAGATTGTGACGTCGTTAAAAAAACTCCTCGCAAAGACAGGTTTTATATAACTTTCAAATTACTTTCACTCCTCACGTTTGCCTTTTACCTTTTAAGCTCTAATTTCTAATGAATAATTTTAAAAAGTAACTCTTTTAAAATATCTCCAGCAGGTAAAGCATTTGCTCCTACTCCTTTGCTTTTAACATCGGCATCGCGTAAAAGTCCAATTACTTGAGAAACTTTCCGCATTGGATAATTTTTTACTGCCACCGAATAATCTGAAACAAAAAAAGGATTTACTCCCAAGGCTTTGGCAACACTATTTTTAGACTTGTCTTTTAAACTATGATAAATAAGTAATTGCGTAAAAAAACTATTAAGCAACGAAATTGTAAGAACCATTGGATTCACTTTTTGGTTTTGAGCAAAATGGTTAATTATTCTATTTACTTTTAATACATCACGTTCACCAACTGCTTTTCTTAATTCAAAATTATTATAATCTTTACTAATACCTATATTTTCTTCAATTGCTTGTGGTGTAATAGTTGACTCTTGAGGTAAAACCAACATAAGTTTATTTAGTTCGTTACTAATTTTACTTAAATCGGTACCTAAAAATTCAACAAGCATCAGAGTTGCCTTAGTATCAATTTTATATTTTTTACCAGCCAACACTTTTCGAATCCAATCTGCAACGTGGTTTTCATATAATTTCTTACTTTCATAAACCAACCCCACTTTGTTAATTTCTTTATAAAGCGCTTTTCGCTTATCTAATTTTTTGTATTTATAACAAATAACCAACACAGTAGATGGTTGCGGTTGCTTTGCATAAGACACTAATTTCTCTATAGTTCTAGATAAATCTTGTGCTTCTTTAACAATAACAACTTGTTTTTCTGCCATCATTGGAAAACGTTTGGCATTATCTATTATTTCTTCAATGGTAACATCTCTGCCATACAAAACCATCTGATTAAAACCTTTTTCTTCTTCAGCAAGTATATTATTTTCAATATATTCCGAAATCTTATCTATGTAATAAGGCTCTTCACCCATTAAAAAGTAAATAGGTTTTATATTTCCATTATTAATATCAGAAACTATTTTTGTAACGTCACTCATTTATATAAAAAAAATTAGCATTTTTGCGGTATGCAACAATTGAATTTACCTACATATAAATTCAGAATCAAAAGTAGTGAAAATAAGCTTTTTATTTTTGATATCATCAGAAAAAAATATGTGGTTTTAACTCCAGAAGAATGGGTACGTCAACATTTTGTTTGGTTTTTAATTGAAGAAAAAAAATATCCTATTTCTTTAATTGCTGTTGAAAAAAAACTAACCATTAATAAATTAACAAAACGTACCGATATTTTAATTTTTAATACTGGTGGCAAACCAGATATTATTGTTGAATGCAAAGCTCCTTCAATAAAAATAACACAAGATACTTTTGATCAAATTGCACGTTATAATCTAAAATTAAACGCTAATTACTTAATTACAACTAATGGTTTAGAGCATTTTTATTCTAAAATGGATTTTGAAAATGAATGCTATATTTTTTTGAAAGACATTCCAAATTATAGCAAACATGCTTAGTTGTTTTTTTAAATTTAAACTATATATTTTATAAACTTTTAATATTCTAAATAATAATATTGCCAAGTTTATAGTAAGTTTGCATCTGTGAAAATAGCTATTGTAATTTTAAACTGGAACGGAAAACAATTGTTGGAAAAATTTATGCCTTCTATTGTTAAGTATAGTAAACTACAGAATGTAGCTATTTACGTTGCAGACAATGCTTCAACTGATAATTCTATAGCTTTTATTCAAAAAACATTTCCATCAGTTAAAATAGTTAAGAACATAAAAAACGGCGGCTATGCTAAAGGTTATAATGATGCTTTAAAATATATTGATGCTGATATTTACGGATTGGTAAATTCTGATATTGAAGTCACAAATAATTGGCTAGATGCTATAATTACAACTTTTAAAACTAATTCTGAAACAGCTATTATTCAACCAAAAATTTTAGATTATAAAAATAAAGAATTGTTTGAATATGCTGGAGCTGCTGGTGGTTTTATTGACAAATACGGTTATCCATTTTGTAGGGGACGTATTTTTTCGGAATTAGAAATAGACAACAATCAATTTAATGATACCTTAGAAATATTTTGGGCTTCTGGAGCTTGTTTTTTTATTAAAGCAAGTGTTTTTAAGGAATTAAATGGTTTTGATGAAGACTATTTTGCACATCAAGAAGAAATTGATTTGTGTTGGAGAGCCAAAAATTTAAATTATAGTATAAAATATGTTGGTACTTCAACAGTTTATCATGTTGGTGGCGCTACTTTAAAAGAAGAAAGTCCGAGAAAATCGTTTTTAAATTTTAGAAATAGTTTGTTTACATTGGTTAAAAACCTTCCAAAAAATCAAGTTATTGGAATTTTATGTATACGAATGATACTTGATGGCATTGCTGGCTTAAAATTTTTATTAGAATTAAGACCAATGCATACAATTGCAATCATAAAAGCGCATCTTAGCTTTTATACTCAACTTTCTAAAATGTATAAAAAAAGAGGTACAGCTATAAAAAGAACTGATTATTTTGCTACAAGAAGTATTGTTTGGCAGTATTTTGTTTTAGGTAAAAAGAATTATGATGAGATTAATTCTTTTAACAAAAACAGTGAAATTTAAAGAAGCTTATCTCTATCTGTATTTTTTAACTATTTCAAAACATAGAAATATAAAAAAACTATAGGCTTTTATTTAACATAAAGTTGTTGGTTATATAAAGTCTTCAACACTCCCTTTACCTTCTCTTATAATTTCAATCTCATTATTTGATAAATCAATAACGGTTGAAGCATTATTATCTCCATAACCACCATCAATTACTATATCCACAATATCTTCCCATTTTTCGAAAATTAATTCTGGGTCTGTAGTGTATTCTAATAAATCATCTTCATCGTAAATAGAAGTTGAAACTATTGGGTTTCCTAATTTTTTAACCAATTCTCTAATAATATTATTATCAGGAATACGGATACCAACTGTTTTCCTGTTTTTAAACGCTTTTGGCAAATTAGTATTGCTTGGCAGTATAAATGTATATGGACCTGGTAAGTATTTTTTTAAAATCTTATACGTTTGCGTGTCAATTTGCTTTACATAATCCGAAAGGTTACTCAAATCGTAACAAATAAATGAAAAATTTGCTTTGGCTAGTTTTAATCCTTTAATTTTAGCTACTTTTTCCATAGCTTTCATATTGGTAATATCGCAGCCTAAACCGTAAACAGTATCTGTTGGGTAAATAATTAGCCCCCCTTTTTTTAAAACGTCAACAACTTTATCAAGTTCGCGTTCATTTGGGTTTTCATCATAAATTTTTATTAACTCCGCCATATAAACTTTTAATTAAAGGAAAAAATGTAAGAGATTGTCTAATATAGATCACTTCTCGCCTACTTATTGGTTAGTAGGTTTATTTAAAAAATAAAAAATTAGACAGTCTCTTGTTTAAGTTATGATTTATCTATTAATCTAAAACCTTCTCCGTGAATATTTAAAATTTCCACATTCTCATCACCTTTTAAATATTTACGCAATTTAGCAATATAAACATCCATACTTCTAGATGTAAAATAATTATCGTCTCTCCAAATTTTTGTTAATGCCAATTCTCTTGGCATTAAATCGTTTTTATGAACAGCTAACATTTTTAACAACTTACTTTCTTTTGGAGATAATTTTTGAGTTTCGCCACCGTTAAAAGATAAATGGCGTAATTTAGAATTAAAATCAAATTTACCAATTTTAAATTCAAAAGCCTCTTCTTCAATATTTTGTTCCGTTTCTTTACGCTGCATTATTGCTTTAATTTTGTACAATAAAACTTCAGAATCGAATGGCTTATTTAAATAATCATCTGCTCCAGCCTGATATCCTTTTAAAACATCTTCTTTCATAGTTTTAGCTGTTAAAAAAATAATAGGAACTTCAGAGTTTGTTGCTCTTATATCTTTTGCAAGGGAAAACCCATCTTTTCTTGGCATCATTACATCTAAAATACATAAGTCATAATCATCATTTTTAAACATAATTAAGCCCTCTAAACCATCTTTAGCAAGCGTTACATTGTAATCGTTTAACGATAAATAATCTTTTAAAACTGTTCCAAAATTTGGATCGTCTTCTACTAATAAAATTTTGTTATTTTCCATATTTTTTTAATTTATATCAAAGGTAATTTAACTGTAAAAGTACTTCCAACTCCTTTTTCACTTTCTACAAAAATTTCACCTTGATGAATTTCGACTATTTTTTTCACATATGAAAGCCCTAAACCGTGACCTTTTACATTGTGAATATTTCCAGTTTCTTCTCTATAAAACTTTTTAAAGATATGCTTTTGAACATTTTTATTCATTCCAATACCTTTATCTTTAATTTTAATAATTATATTTTTCGCTGTATTTTCTGTAGAAATATCAATTTTTGGAGCATTTTCAGAATATTTTATTGCGTTATCAAACATATTAACAATTATACTGGTTAAATGAAATTGACTTCCTAAAACCTCAGTTAATTGGGCTTTTAAATCTGATTTTACGTACCCTCCTTTATCACTAATTAGCAATTCTACATGTGTAATTGCTTCATCAATTATGTCGTGAATGTCAACTGCTTCCTTACTAACATCTAATTGATTCTTTTCTAATTTAGATATTCTTAACACATTTTCTACTTGTGCGTGCATTCTTTTATTTTCATCACGAATCATTTTAACGTAGCGTTTCACTTTTTCCTCATCGGTAATTATTTTAGGATTTTTAATTGCATCTAACGCTAAATTTATGGTTGCAATTGGTGTTTTAAACTCGTGGGTCATATTATTAATAAAATCTGTTTTAATTTCAGAAATTTGTTTTTGCTTAATTAATTGATATAAAGCAGTAACAAATGCCAAAATTATAATAAGAATAAAAAATGCAGACAACAACAAGATCTTAAAGATAGATTTTATTATAAAATCCTTTTTTTCGGGAAAGGTTACAAACAACTGAAAATTACTATTCCCTTCAGCATCTGCAAACATTGGTACCATATAGCTTTTTCCAGCTTCTTTTCTAAAATACCCAGATTTTACTTGTGTTGCTAATCCGTTACTATAAATACCATATTTAAAATCGGTATCTATTCCTTTACTTTTAAGTTCTCTATCTAAACGGTATGTAATTTCTCTATTGCTTACTCTTTTGTGTACAGGTAACTTGCTTCTAGAAACATCAAACACACGTTCTAATTGCGATTTTTCAGCACCATCAAACCTACCAATTTTAACATAACGTTCTTCTGGCGGATTTACACCATTACTTTGATTGTCAAAATTTTGGTCTTTAACAATTACTATTTCCTCTCTGCTAAAAATTTCTTTAAAATCTATAGAATCATTTTCAAAAAATTCTGACGGAACTTTATAATTTTCTTCTATAATACTTTGAGAAAATGTAAAACGTTCGTTATTTACGGTATCTAATTTTTCGTAGATATAATTTCTAACATCAGAATATTTTAATTTTCTACCTTCATCTTTAAATCGTTCTGTAATATCAATATAAAACTCGTTAAATTCGTGATCTTTGATATCTTCAGAAACTTTAGCTAAAGCAAAACGTACATTTGATGTAAATTGTTCTTCGGTAATTTGAATGGTGTTTTTAATCCAAAAAACTTGAACAGATATTATACCAATCAAGGCAATACTCATTAAAACTATGATAAGTAGAAATATCCTTTTTCTCATTATTCAAAATTAAACATTTAACACAAATAACGTCCTTATTTAACTTTAGTTAACAACAATACTAATTTTTTAACACTTTATTAAGAAAATATATATTTTTAGCTAAGCTTCAATAAAATTTTATAAATGGTTGAAACTTGTGCTTTCGTATTAAATATGTCGGAATTATTAATAACAAAATCAGCCTTTTTAATTTTCTCCTCGTCAGATAGCTGATGTTGCATTCGTTCTAAAACTTGTTCTTTTGTTACACCATCTCTTTTTGTAATTCTTTCAATTCTTTCGTTAATATCTGTTGCTACAGTAATTATAAAATCACATAGGTTATCACTACCACTTTCAAATAAAATAGCAGCTTCATAAATTATTAATTCTGAAGTAGCTTTTTTAGAAAAGTTTTTAAAATCTTCTCGAACCACGGGGTGCACAAGAGCGTTTAAGGCTGTTAGTTTTTCTTTATTATTAAAAACAATTTCTGCAATATAAGCTGTGTTTAATTTGCCATTTATATAGGCTTCATCACCAAATAATTGTTTAATCTGTTTTTTTAATTTAATATTGAAATGCATTAAATTTTTAGCTTCAATATCTGCCACATAAGTTTCGCAACCAAGCTGTTTAAACATTTTTAAAACAGTAGTTTTTCCACTTCCAATACCGCCTGTTAAACCTATTATTTTCATTTTTGTAATAAAAATTCTATATGAGTTGGATTTATTTTTAACGTTGAAATATATTCGCTTTTTTGTTTAATTATTGGAGTTAAAAAATGCGTTGTTGTATCATTTTCATATTGTTTATAATCAAATACTATTAAAAAACTATTTTTATTAATTTTATTGAAGTTTGACAAACCTGCCTGGTAAATAACTTCAATTTGTTTGGGAAAAGGATTTACTTCTATTCCTTCAGGCTGATTAATTATTGAAACTGGAATTTTAAAACTACCTTCAGTAAACTTATCGATTACACCTGTTAACTGAACTTTATTAGTTGAAAGCACCACATTTTTTGTGTTTTTTGGAATTATTAAACTTAACTCGGTATTTATATTTTCGTAAACATCATTAATTTTAAATGGTGTTGTAGTAATATTTTTAATAGAATCTATATATTTATTTGGTCCAGAAATTACAATTGAATCGGGATTTAGTTGTAATTTTTCAGTAAAATTGTAGCCTAATTTAAATTGAATATCAGTATTTGGAATTACTGGTACTTTTTTAGTAATATTTGTTCCTATTTCAATAAAAATAGTGTCTTTTAAAATGCGTATTATTTCAGTATCTCCCGTTAATTGTGCATTTAAATTAGATAGCTGTGCGTTTGGTAAGATATAGTAAGAAGCTCCTTTTTTCAACAAATTATTTAAACTTAAACTAATTTTTTGAGCTTTAACCTTACGTTTTAATAAACTAAATCCAGGTGCTCTTATAGCAACTTCAACTCTAGATATTGGCTGAACTTGCACTAACTTATCACTTGATAAATTTTTATAAGTAATTTTAAATTCAGCTGAACTTGTATATGTTTTAGACAACTCAATTAACAACCAAATAATTGATGTAAGTACTAAAAAAAATATAAATACTTTAGTTTTTCTATTATTTTGAAGTGTTAAATCCGATTTTTTCAAGGCTGTTTTAATTATCTATTACAAATATTAAATATACAAAAAAAGTGAGCCAATGGGCTCACTTTTATAGTTATGTGCTATTTATTATTTTTTTGGAGCTGGAGCTAAGTACTTTTTACTTAATTCCATTGAAATTGCAGAACGTTCAAATTTTATTTTACCAGCACCAGTTTCAATAATTACTGTATTGTCACTATCTACAATATCCAAAATTTTTCCATGAATACCACTTGTAGTTACAATTTTAGTTCCTTTAGCAATTTCTGCTTGAAACTTTTTTTCATTCTTAGCTTTTTTCATTTGTGGTCTAATCATAAATAAATAGATCACAACAAACATTAGTAAAAATGGTAGCATACCTGTTATTGAACTTGTGTCTGTTTGTAATAATAATGTTGAATACATACTTTATGTTATTTTTAATTTTTAACTTTTTTTAACTACTGTTCCTTTAATTCTTATTAATTCTGTAACCTTTTCAGAATTGGTTTGTAATGTAATAGATTTACTTTGTTTACCTAATCTACCTCTAGAATTAAATGTAAATTTTAAATCTGCAGATGCTCCTGGTGGAATTGGATCTTTTGGCCATTCTGGCACTGTACAACCACAAGTTGCTTTAGCACTTGTAATTATTAAATCTACTTTTCCTTTATTGGTAATTTTAAAAGTACCTTCTGCAATTTCACCTTCTATTAATTCGCCAAAATCGTATTCTGTTTTATCAAACTCTACAATTGCTGAACCCATACTAATAACTGCGTCTCTTTCTTTAGCACTTTCTAAATTTGAAGAATTGATCTTTGAAGTTGCATTTTCTTTACAAGAAAAGAATGCAAAACTCAACATAAAAATAAATAATATTTTAAAATTTCTCATAATTAAGTTTTTTGTAAAAATATAAAATTATAATAAGCCTCTCCCTATTTTATTCAATCTTTTTGTTGCTGTAAAATCTTTTAAAATTTTATCTAAAACACCATTAATAAAATAACTACTTTTATTTGTAGAGTAATCTTTAGAGATTTCAATATACTCGTTAATAGTTACTCTTGATGGAATTGAAGGAAACTTTAAAAACTCACAAATAGCCATTTTAATTAAAATCATATCAATTTCGGCAATTCTATCAGCATCCCAGTTTGGAGTTTTATCGTGTACTTCCTTTTCAAATTCGGTATGATTTAAAATTACCTTTCTAAACAACTCAACAACAAATCTTTTATCGTCATCATCTTTATATAAATGTCCTAAAAGAAAAGGTTTGTTAGGTTTTAACTGATTAATAGTTTTTAAAACCCAAGTATTTACAAACGGAATATCATCTACCCAACCAATACTCTTGTCTTCAAAATAATCGGCTAATTTTTCGTTAGGAGCAATAATTTCTTTAAATAAAGCAGCTACAAATTCTTTATCTTCTTGAAAAGAGTCTGTTTCAGAATTTATATACTTATTGTAAATCTCACTTCCTTTAGTTTCTTTCCAAATATCATTAACATACTCTGTATCTAAAGTCCAGTAATTCAGATTTTTATCTTCTAGATAATTATTTAAAGAAACACTTTCTTCTAATAACTTAAAAAGTTTATTGTTAATAAATTTTGTATTTGGATTTAATTCTTCTGAAGTAGCTAAAAACTTTTTTTGAGAAATTTTCATGTTATTTCTCTCCAAATTCTTAACTTCAACAAATAGTCGCAATATTAGCACATATAAATCGAACATTTTATCTATACTGTTATATAGAAATTTTTCTTCCTTGTCAAGTACATCATTTTTAGATTGAAGCATCGCATATAACGATTGCATAACTTTAACTCTAATATGTCTTCTATTTATCATTTAAAGAACTTTAAACATTTGTTGATTTATAAAGCGCAAAAATACTATTATTTTTTAGAAAAATTATTTTGTTTTTGTTTTTTTATTCAAAGTTAAATCTATCACAAAAAATCTGCTTTAAATTTATATTCATGTATATTCGTGCATTCAAATTGAATTGTTGTTTTTCCTTTTATGAAAGCCTTAAAATACCTAAATAAATACTTTTTAAAATACAAGTACCGTTTACTAATTGGATTGTTTATAACCTTTTGTTCTAAATATTTAGCGCTTCAAATTCCGCAATTAATTAGTAAATCTTTAGATGCTTCGCAAGATTACAAAAATGGATTAATTACAGATTTAGAAGTTGTAAAATCCGATCTACTAAACAACATTTTACTAATTATTGGAGCTGCATTACTTTCAGGAATTTTTACTTTTATCATGCGTCAAACTATAATTGTAACCTCTAGACTGATAGAATTTGACCTAAAAAATGAAATTTACCAACAATACCAGCGCTTATCTCTAAATTTTTACAAGAAAAACAAAACGGGCGATTTAATGAACCGTATTAGTGAAGATGTAAGTAAAGTAAGAATGTACTTTGGTCCAGCAATTATGTACACAATGAATATGTTAGTACTTTTTGTCGTTGCCATTATTAAAATGTACAATATAGATGTTACATTAACCAATTACACACTATTACCATTACCTGTATTATCTGTTTCTATTTATGTTTTAAGTAGAGTTATAAATAAAAGAAGTACTGTAGTACAACAATATCTATCTAAACTAACTGCAAATGCCCAAGAAACTTTTTCGGGAATTAGTATTTTAAAATCCTACGGAATTGAAAAAAATGCAATTGTAGAATTTGGAGACCTTTCGGTAACTGCAAAAGAAAAAAACATTAACCTTTTTAAAGCGCAAGCATTATTTTTCCCTTTAATGATTCTTTTAATTGGTTTAAGCAACATATTGGTTATTTACATTGGTGGTTTAAGATACATAGCCGGAGAAATTACCATTGGAGTAATTGCTGAATTTATTATGTATGTAAATATGTTAACGTGGCCAGTTGCTGTTGTTGGCTGGGTAACTTCTATTATACAACAAGCAGAAGCTTCTCAAGAACGCATTAACGAGTTTTTAAAGCACGAACCTGAAATTAAAAATTTAGTAACAACAGCTTCCAAAATAAATGGTGCTATAGAATTTAAAGATGTTACATTTACGTATGATGATACAAATATTACCGCATTAAAAAATTTAAGTTTCTCATTAAAACAAGGAGAAACATTAGCTATCTTAGGGAATACCGGCTCTGGAAAATCTACAATTTTAAATTTAATTGCCAGATTGTACGATACCGACTCTGGTGAAGTTTTAATTGATGGTAAAAACATTAAAGATTTAAACTTAGACAATGTGAGACAAAATATAGGTTTTGTACCACAAGAAGCATTTTTATTTTCAGACACCATTAAAAACAATATAAAATTTGGAGACAATAACGCTTCCGATGCAAAAATTGAACAAGCTGCTAAAAATGCCTATATACATCATAATATTATAGATTTTAATGAAGGCTATAACACCTATGTTGGTGAAAGAGGCGTTACATTATCTGGCGGACAAAAACAACGTATTTCTATTGCAAGAGCACTTATTAAAGATCCTAAGATTCTAATTTTAGATGATTGTTTATCTGCCGTAGATACAGAAACAGAAGAAACAATTCTTAATAATTTATATAAAGTAAGTCATAATAAAACAACCTTAATTGTAAGTCATAGAATTTCATCTGTTAAAAATGCAGATAAGGTTATTGTTATTGAAAACGGCACAATTGTTCAACAAGGCACACACAATCAACTTGTTAATAAAACAGGATACTATAAAGAATTATACGAACAACAACTTTTAGAAAAAGAATTATAAAAATTACGTTTTAAGTAAATTTATTTTTTAGATTTGTGTAGAAATCTAAAAAAAAGATTAATAAAAATAGAAAGTTAATTATGAGTGACAAAGAACATTTAGAACAAGAAGAGATATTCTCTCAGGTTCTTAGAGCAGGAAGAAGAACTTACTTTTTTGACGTAAGAGCAACAAAGGCAGAAGATTATTACTTAACAGTTACTGAGAGTAAAAAATTCACACATGATGATGGATCTTTCCATTACAAAAAACACAAAATTTATTTATACAAAGAAGATTTTGCAGAGTTTAATGAAATGTTAAAAGCTGCTACTGATTACATTTTAAATGAAAAAGGTGAAGAAGTTATTTCTGAACGTCACCAAAAAGACTTTAAAAAACCTTCAGAATTAAATGAAGAAACTTCAAAAACAGAAAGTTTTACTGACTTAAATTTTGAAGATATCTAAAAAATTAAGCATCTATTAAAAGCTGTCTAATACGTATTTAAATCCGTTATTAAGAATTTGATTCTGACTAATGAGATAGTACTTTTAGACAGCTTTTTTATTATATAACATCTTTCTAATGAAACTAATTTTCGCTTTATGTTGTTGTATTCTTTTAATTAATTGCACTCCAAAAAAACAACAACCGCTAACAGTATTGCAATTTAATATTTGGCAAGAAGGAACCGTTATAAAAGAGGGTTACAATGCAATTATTGATGAAATTATCTACTCTAATGCTGATTTAATTGCACTTAGTGAAGTTAGAAATTATAACAATACCAACCTAAATGAACGCCTAATTGCGTCATTAAAAGAAAAAGGATATACTTTTTATTCAGAAAAAAGTGAAGATTCTGGAATTCTGTCTAAATATCCAATTCTAGAACAATCTCAAATATTTCCATTAAAAAATGACCACGGATCAATTACAAAAGCAATTATAAATGTAAACGGAACCCAAATTGCATTTTATAGCGGGCATTTAGATTATTTAAATTGTGCTTTGTATTTACCTCGTGGTTACCACGGTTCTACTTGGAAAAAATTAGAAGCTCCAATTACAGACCTAGCTGAAATTGAAAAAATTAATTTACAATCTCAAAGAGATGACGCCATTAAAATTTTTATTGAAGATGCTAAAAATGAAATTAATAATGGTAGAATTGTGATTTATGGTGGTGATAATAACGAACCTTCTCATTTAGATTGGACAGAAGCAACCAAGAACTTATATGACCATAATGGTGTGGTAATGCCTTGGAATATATCAGTAAATCTAGACGAAAATGGTTTTTCAGATACTTATAGAACTGTATTCCCGAATCCTGTAACACACCCAGGTTTTACATATCCAGCAAATAACACAGCTATTAATATTGAAAAATTAGCTTGGAGTCCAGAGGCTGATGACAGAGATAGAATTGACTTTATTTATTATTATCCAGATTCGAGAATTAAACTTAATAATTCCAAAGTTTTTGGACCAGAAGGTGATATTTCAAAAAACAAACGTGTTTTAGAAAAAACCCACGATATTTTTTTAAAACCTTTAGCTATTTGGCCAACAGATCACAAAGCTGTAATCTCGGAGTTTACTTTAATTCTAGAGTAATTACTTCTTTACAAGAAAATTACAACTGAAATAACCTTATAAAAAAAACCGACAAAAGTCGGTTTTTTTATATATAATTTTAATAATTGTCTTAATACTAAGCCAATACTTCTTGTACTTTATCTGCAGCTTCTTGGAACTCAGTAGCAGAAATAACATCTAAACCACTTGCATCAATTAACTCTTTTGCTTCAATTGCATTTGTTCCTTGCAATCTTACAATTATTGGAACTTTAATGGCATCACCCATATTTTTATATGCATCAATAACTCCTTGTGCAACTCTATCGCAACGTACAATTCCTCCAAAAATATTTACTAAAATAGCTTTTACATTTGGGTCTTTTAAAATAATTCTGAAAGCTGTTTCAACACGTTTTGCATCTGCTGTTCCACCAACATCTAAAAAGTTAGCTGGTTCACCTCCAGATTGTTTAATTAAATCCATAGTGCTCATTGCTAAACCAGCACCGTTTACCATACAACCTACATTTCCATCTAAATCAACATAATTTAAACCAGCAGCATTGGCTTCAACTTCAATTTCATTTTCTTCACGTAAATCTCTTAAAACCGCTAAATCTTTATGACGGAATAAGGCATTATCATCTAAAGTTACTTTTGAGTCAACTGCTAAAATTTTATCATCTGATGTTTTTAATACAGGGTTAATTTCAAATAATGAAGAATCTGATTTTACAAAAGCAGTATATAACGAGGATACAAATTTTACCATTTCTTTTAAAGCACCACCTGATAAACCTAGATTAAATGCAATTTTTCTTGCTTGAAAAGGTAATAAACCTAATAAAGGATCTATATCTTCCGTAAAAATTAAATGTGGTGTATTTTCAGCAACAGCCTCAATATCCATACCTCCTTCAGTAGAATACATAATCATATTTCTTCCTGTAGCTCGGTTTAATAAAACAGACATATAATATTCTTCTGGTTCGTTATCACCAGGGTAATACACGTCTTCGGCAATTAAAACCTGATGAACTTTTTTCCCTTCAGCAGAAGTTTGAGGCGTTTTTAGCATCATTCCAATAATACTTTCCGAAATGGTTTCAACCTCTTGTAAACTTTTAGCTAGTTTAACTCCACCACCTTTTCCACGTCCACCTGCATGTATTTGTGCTTTAACAACCCACCAGCCTGTGCCGGTTTCTGTTGCTAATTGTTTTGCCGCTTCAACAGCTTTTTTATGATTATCGGCAACTATTCCGCGTTGTATTCTAACGCCAAAGCTATTTAACAACTCTTTTCCTTGGTATTCGTGTAAATTCATTAGAAATATTGTTTATTTTTTTTTTAATAATAACAAATGTAATAAATCAAAACTTAACCTTTTTATTGAAATGCTAAAAATTTTAAAATTAAAATAATTCATAAATTAATTTAATTGTTGTAATTCAGTTTTATAGCTACTAATTAAGTCTTATACAACCCATAAATTTATATCATTAAGAATGAAATATTACATAATAAGATTCATAAAACTACTTTAGAAACAGTAAAATCCAATTACATTAATTACTAGTAAGAATAGGAATTGCGTGGTATTTTTAATAAAAAGTCAAGGACATGAAAAACTCAATTTTAAAATCCATTCTTTTAATTCCATCAAGTCTAGTAGCAATTTCAATTGTACTACTTTTTACTCTTTCTTTTATTGGTTATATAAATTTAATTGTTAGAATATTTGTTTCAAGCTTTTGATTTAAAAAATATTCAAAAGATTAACGCTTTATTAACATTTATTTAAGACGCTCTCAAAATTTTGTTAAATAATTTAGCTATCTGTAAAAATGCATCGTATTTAACAATGAAAAATTTTCTGTTTGTCTTTTGCCTAACTTTTATTTCCTTTTCATATTCACAAACCATAAAAAAAAGTGTTTCAGCCCTTCGAATTACAAAATCTCCTGCTATTGACGGTGTCTTAAATGAACCTTTTTGGCTAAAAGCTCAAGAAGCAAAAGATTTTGTAATGTTTGAACCTGGTGATGGAGGAAAAGAACGCGAAGAAAAAAAAACAACCGTAAAAATAGCATATGATAATGAGGCGATTTATTTTGGAGCAACTATGTACGATAAAAATGCAAAAGAAATCCCTATGCAATTTGGTGGTAGAGACCAATTTGGAACAGTTGATTTTTTCTTAATAAGTATTAATCCTAACAACGATGGACAAAATGATACTGAATTTGTTGTAATGAGTACTGGAGCTCAAGGAGATGCCAAAGTTTCTGACGGTCGTGAAGATTTTAGCTGGAATGCTGTTTGGGATAGTGAAGTGAAAATAAATAATGATAGTTGGGTAGTGGAAATAAAAATACCTTACTCAGCGCTACGGTTTTCAAATACCAATATTCAAACTTGGGGTATTAACTTTCATAGAAGAATTAATAAACTAAACGAGCAATATGTTTGGAATTATATAGATAAAAAAGTTGGTGAAATAACACAATATTCTGGTGAAATTATTGGAATAAAAGATATCAAGCCTCCAACTCGATTAAGTTTTTCTCCTTATGCATCAAGCTCATATACAACTTTTGATGGGGATAGTGAATTCAATAATAATATAGGTATGGATTTAAAATATGGTATTAATGAAAGTTTTACTTTAGATGCTACATTAATTCCAGATTTTGGGCAAACTGCTTTTGACAATCAAGTACTAAATTTAGGACCTTTTGAACAGCAATACGATGAAAAAAGAGCCTTTTTTACAGAAGGAACAGAGCTTTTTAATAAAGGAGGTTTATTTTATTCTCGCCGTGTTGGAAATGCACCTGTAAATTATGAAAGCATTAAAGACGAATTAAGTAATAATGAAGAAATTATTACCAATCCCGATAAAGTTAATATGCTAAATGCTATTAAAATTTCTGGTAGAACAAAAAAAGGTTTGGGTATTGGAGTTTTTAATGCAATTACAGAAAAAACTTCAGCAACAATAAAAAATAATGCTACTGGTGAAACAAGAAAAGAAGTAACTGAACCTCTCGCTAATTATAATTTACTTGTCCTAGACCAACAGTTTAATAAAAATTCATCGATTAGCTTGGTAAATTCTAATGTGTTGCGTAAAGGTAGTTTTAGAGATGCCAATGTTACGGCATTACTTTTTGATATTTCAGACAAACAAAATAAATTTAACATTAAAGGAAACTATAAATTAAGTAATGTTAACGAGTTTGATACAAACACCAACGGTTATTCCACTTTTCTAGAAATAGGAAAACGATCAGGTAATATTCAATATGAAATAGGACATTGGAGAGTTAATAATACTTTTGATATTAAAGATTTAGGCTTTCAAAGTAGAAATAACTTAGCCAATTATTTTGGGCAGATTTCTTATCAAATTTTTGAACCTACAAAAACATTAAGCAGTTTTAGAATTACATTAGAAAGTGAATTTAGATATCAAAACAATCCAAACAAATACTCTGGAAATAATTTTGAAATAAGTACTCGGTTTTTCACTTTAAACAGATTTGCTTATGGTGGAAAAATTGAATCTAGCATTGGTAATCAGTATGATTTTTACGAACCACGTGTAGCAGGAAGATTTTTTAAAGAAAACGCTCGTTTTTTTACAAACGCCTGGATATCTACAGATTATAGGAAAAAGTTTGCTATGGATCTTAGTGGGTTTTATTTTAAAAAATATAATGACTCCAATAAAACTTATTCAGTAAATTTTTCTCCACGTTTTCGTTTTTCTGATAAATTCGAAGTTGTACACGCAATAAATTTTAGAGAAGCTACGGACGAAAAAGGTTACGTAAATGAGTTGGATAACGGTGCTATTATTTTTGGAAATAGAACGTCTAAAACAGTTACCAATACATTAAGTAGTAAATTAAGTTTTAGCACAAAATCATCTTTAGCTTTATCTTTTAGGCACTATTGGTCACCTGTAACCTACGATACCACTTTTTTTGAACTAAATAGTGATGGCAATTTAAACAACAGTAGTTATTCTGAAAACCATGATATAAATTATAACATTTGGAATTTAGATTTAAGCTACTCTTGGGAATTTGCTCCTGGAAGTCAATTAGTTGCATTGTATAGAAACTCTATTTTTAATGAAGATGATTTATCAGATTTAGAGTTTAAAGAAAATTTAGATAATCTTTTTAAAGAACCTGTAACCAATAATATATCTCTTAAACTTATTTACTATTTAGATTATAACAATCTAAAAACTTAATTGTAGTTCTAAATTAATTATGTATTTTCACGCAACTATTTTACAACATGATACAAGCAAAAAACATACATAAGTTTTACGGAGATTTAGAAGTTTTAAAAGGTGTTAACTTAACTATAAAAAAAGGAGAAGTTGTTGCTATAGTTGGTCCCTCAGGAGCTGGAAAAACTACATTGTTACAAATTTTAGGTACCTTAGACAAAGCTTCAATTAATGAAAATGCAACACTTAATATTAATAACATAGATTTGTTGCAACTTAAAGATAAATCGCTTTCTAATTTTAGAAATAAACATATTGGTTTTATATTTCAATTTCATCAATTACTTCCAGAATTTACAGCACTTGAAAATGTGTGTATTCCTGCATTTATAGCTAATAAATCTAAGAAAGAGGCCGAAACCAAAGCAACTGAATTACTTAATTTTTTAGGATTATCAGACAGAATACAACACAAACCTAACGAATTATCAGGCGGAGAACAACAACGTGTTGCTGTAGCAAGAGCTTTAGTAAACGATCCAGATGTTATTTTTGCCGATGAACCTAGTGGAAATTTAGATTCTGCTTCAGCAAAAAATTTACACGAATTATTTTTTGAACTTCGTAAAAAATTTAATCAAACATTTGTAATTGTTACACACAATCAAGAGTTAGCTGAAATGGCAGATAGAAAACTGGAAATGAAAGACGGTAAAATTATCAACTAAAATTTATTAAATGATAGGAATTATAAGCGCAATGCAAGAAGAAATTCAGGCATTGTTAAATGAACTTAAAAGTGTAGAAACATCCGAAAAAGGGATGCGTACTTATTATACAGGAACTTTATTCAATAAAAAAGTAGTACTCGTGTTTTCACGCTGGGGAAAAGTTGCTTCTGCAGCAACAACTACACAACTTATAAACGATTTTAATGTAGATGAAATTATATTTACAGGTGTTGCTGGTGCAATTAACAAAGAGTTAAATATTGGTGATATCGTAATTGGAAAGAATTTATATCAACACGACTTAAATGCGAGTCCATTTTATAAGAAATTTGAAATCCCCATCCTAAAAAAAGAATTTTTAGAAACAAAAAATGCAACAAAATTAATAGATGCAACTACAAAATTTATAGATAGTTATGGCACTTATATAAATAATTCTGAAGCTAAAGTTTTTGATATAACTGCACCAAAAATTGTTTTTGGAGATATTGCTAGTGGAGATAAATTTATTAAAAGTTTAAAAAAAATTAACAAATTAAATAAAGCATTACCAACAGCAATTTGTGTTGAAATGGAAGGTGCTGCTGTTGCACAAATTTGTTACGAATACGAAATTCCGTTTTCAATTATTAGAATAATCTCTGATAAAGCAAACGACAATGCAACCATAGATTTTTCTAGATTCGCAAATTCTATTGCTAGTTACTATGCCTTAGGAATTTTAAAAAACTATTTTAATAATTAACTTTAGCATTTTAACTCTAAGAATTTCAACTAAAAATTAACAATGCAATTTAAAAATCCTGAAATTTTATATTTACTAATACTGCTTATCATCCCGATATTAGTACATTTATTTCAGTTGCAACGTTTTACAAAAGTACCATTTACCAACGTACAGTTTTTAAAAAATATTGAACAACAAACACGTAAAAGTGCACGTATAAAAAAATGGCTAATTTTAGCCACAAGACTCTTGGTTTTTACCTGTTTAATTGTAGCTTTTTCACAACCATATTTATCTGATTATTCTTCTAAAAAAGAATTTAATACAACCATCTATTTAGACAATTCTTTTAGTATGCAAGCTAAAGGTGAAAATGGTGAATTATTAAAAAGTAGTATTCAAAAAATTATTGAACAAAACAATTTTGAAAACACACAATTATCTATAATTACAAATGATAAAGTGTTTTTAAATTTAGATGCAAAAAATCTAAAAAAAGAACTTTTAAATTTAAAATATACTCCTAACAATTTAAATTTAAACAGTGTTATTTTAAAATTAGAAAGTTTAAAAAAAGAAGATAAAAACATAGTAAATAGACACATACTTATATCTGATTTTCAAAGCAATAACACAAAAGATTTCAACAATCTTACAAACCTAAATTCTCCAATTCAACTTCTAAAAGTTAAACCTAATTCAACTGATAATGTGTTTATAGATAGTTTATCTATAAACAATAAAAACACCACCGAAATTAAATTAAATGTTGTAATTAAAAGCACCAAAAACAGTTCAGAAAATGTTCCAGTTTCTTTGTTTAATAATTCTAAACTGGTTGGAAAAGCCACTGCTAGATTTAATAATTCTAACATAACTAATGTTGAATTTACCATTCCAAATGGCATAAATTTTTATGGAAAAATTTCTCTAAATGATACTACTTTAGAATTTGATAACGATTGTTATTTTACACTTTCTATACCAGAAAAAGCAAATGTATTGGCTATTGGAAATGCCTCTAACTTCCTATCAAAAATTTATACTGAAAATGAATTTTATTTTACCACTACTCTACTTCAAAATTTAAATTATAATACTATTCAAAATCAGCAATTAATAATTTTAAATGAACTTGAAGAACTTCCAATTGCATTAATTACAAGCTTAAAAGAATATTACCTTAATGGTGGTAATTTAGTTTTAATTCCTTCAGAAAAAACAGTTATTTCTTCTTACAATAATTTATTACAAAAATTAAATTTCGGTGTAATAAAAACGTTGGTTTCTAAAGAACATAAAATAACAACTATTAATTACAAGCACCCAATTGTTACAGATGTTTTCGAAAAAGAGGTTAGTAATTTTCAATATCCAAAAACAAGCGTACACTTTAATAATAATTTTAAAAATGCAGCTGCTATATTAAAATTCGACAACAACCAACCTTTTATTGCATCCATTTCTTCTAAAAAAAGTAATTTTTATTGGGTAGCTTCACCTTTAAATAAAGAAATTTCAGATTTTGTTCAATCTCCTTTAGTTGTTCCAATTTTTTACAATTTTGCAAAAAACAGTTCAAAATTTTCTGAATTATATTATACAATTGCTCCTGAAACTACAATAGACATAAAAGCTACATTAAAAAAAGATGCTATACTTAAAGTTTCCGATGGAACTTTAGAATTTATTCCACTACAACAAGTTGCACAAAATAAAGTAATAATTACACTAGAAAATACTATTTTAAAAAGTGGACTTTATTCTATTTCTAGTAACAATAATGCATTAAAAACGGTAGCTTTTAATTACAATAGAGCCGAAAGTGACCTCTCGTATACCAATTTAAATTCGTTGCAAAACAATAATAAAAACATTAAAATTTTAACATCAATTAATAACCTTTTTGATGAAATTAACAATCAACAAAAAATCTATTGGCTTTTTAAGTGGTTTTTAGCTTTTTCTGTGCTATTTTTGTTAATTGAAATACTGATACTAAAATATTTCAAAATATGAATTTACTGATAAAATCTGCAACAATTATAGACCCTTCTAGTCCGTTTCATAACAAAAATCAAGATATTTTAATTGAAAACGGAAGCATCTCAAAAATCTCAAAATTAATAGAAAACCCAGTTAATTATAAAGAAATAAGATTAGACAATTTACATATATCTCAAGGTTGGTTTGACACAAGTGTTTGTTTTGGAGAACCTGGTTTTGAAGAGCGAGAAACTATAGAAAACGGATTAAAAACTGCTGCAAAAAGTGGTTTTACAGATGTTGCCGTAAACGCAAATACGTATCCTATTTCCGACAATAAATCTGCCATAGAGTTTATAAAAAATAAAGGAAACAATAGTGCAACTTCCTTACACCCAATTGGTAGTTTAACAAAAAACGCTAAAAGTGAAGACCTTGCAGAATTGTTTGATATGCAAAACTCTGGAGCTATTGCATTTAGCGATTATAACAAACCAATAGCGAATGCAAATTTATTAAAAATTGCCCTACAATATGCCCAAAATTTTGACGCATTAATAGTAAGTTTTCCGTTAGACAATTCTATTGCACAAGATGGTTTGGTAAATGAACATATAAACAGTACTAAGCTTGGTTTAAAAGGAATGCCTTCTTTAGCTGAAGAATTACAAGTTGCTCGTGATTTATTTTTATTGGAATATACAGGAGGAAAATTACACATTCCAACCATTTCTACTGCAAAATCTGTTAAATTAATTAAAGAAGCTAAAAAAAACGGTTTAAATGTAACTTGTAGTGTTGCCGCCCATCATTTAGTTTTAACAGATGACGAATTAGTAAGTTTTGATGCAAATACAAAGGTTTTACCTCCATTAAGAACTTTAAAAGACGTAAAGGCTTTATTAAAAGGTGTTAAAGACGGTGTTATTGATATAATTACCAGCGATCATAATCCAATGGATGTTGAGCATAAAAAAGTTGAATATAGTACTGCTAAATTTGGTACTATAGGATTGGAGAGTTTATTTGGTGCATTAAACAAAGTACTACCTTTAGAGACATTATTAACTTGTTTAACAACAAAACCAAAAAATAGATTTGGTATTAAAAATATTTCAATAAATGAAGGAGAAAAAGCAAACTTTACACTTTTTAATCCTGACATTGAATCTGTTTTTACAGAAGATAATATCGTAGCAACTTCTAAAAATTCAATTTTCTTAAATAAAAAAATGAAAGGAAAAGTATATGGAATTATCGCCAACAACAAAGTTGTATTGTAATTTTATATATTTACAAAATCAAGTATAAAAAATCATGAAAAATAATACAGTAAACCAAGGAAAATCTATAGCTATCATTTCTTATTTTTGGTGGATAGGATTAATTATAGCTTTTATAATGAATAACAATAAAAGAAACTCTTTTGCATCGTTTCACATACGTCAAATGACTGGTCTTCTTTTACTTAACGTAGCAGCCAGTCTAATTTATAAATATATAGGTTCAACAACTGGAATGTTACTTGGTCTAGGTATTTTTGTACTTTGGATTATTGGTTTAATTGGTGCGTTTCAAGGAGAAGAAAAAAGAGTGCCCTTACTAGGTGATTTATTTCAAGACTGGTTTAAAGGAATTTAATATTTAATAAAATTATTTATAAAGTCGCGCCTAAAGCGCGACTTTTATTTTAACAAATGGAGAAACTTACATTACAGTATATTACAAGAGAACCAAATACGATTTCAGAAAAAACATCACTTTTAATACTTTTACACGGTTATGGGAGTAATGAAGAAGATTTGTTTTCTTTTGCTACCGAATTACCAGAAGATTTAATTATAATTAGCGCACGTGCACCTCAAAATTTAGGTTTTGGAAGTTATGCATGGTACACTATCAATTTTACTGCAGATGCTGGTAAATTTTCAGACATTCCTGAGGCTATTGAAGCTAGAGAATTAATCGCTAAATTTATTGATGAAATTCAAGAAAAGTATAAAATAGCTCCTAAAAAAACATTTTTATTAGGCTTTAGCCAAGGCACAATTTTAAGTTATGCTGTAGCTTTAAATTACCCAGATAAGGTTCAAAAAGTTATTGCTTTAAGCGGTTATATAAATCCTGAATTACTTCCAAAAAACTTAGAAACAACAGATTACAGCAAGCTAGACTTCTTTATTTCTCACGGAAGTGTGGATCAAGTAATTCCTTTGGAGTGGGCAAATAAAGCTCCTGAATTTTTAAATGCTTTAAAAATTAAAAATAGTTTTCAAGAATATCCAGTTGGACATGGAGTTGCTCCAAAAAACTTTTTCGATTTTAAACAATGGATTGAAGAAAGGTTATAATTTGTTTAATTTATATAGTATTTTTGATTTAACACAATACATTAAAAATGGAAACCTTAAATGATATCTTAAATTTTGAAATTTTTAGTTTAGGAAAATACACCCTAAAAGTTTCTAAATTGATAACTATATTAATGGTTATTGTGATAACGAAAATATTTTTATGGGGCATTAAAAAAGCACTATTTCGTAAAAAAAGATTCACATCACTTGATACAGGTACTTCTTACGCTATTTTCCAGATAATTAAATATGTTTTATACGTAATTGCTATTGGATTTATTCTAGAAAGTATCGGAATAAAAATTACTATATTATTAGCTGGTTCCGCAGCTTTATTAGTAGGAGTTGGATTGGGTTTACAACAAACATTTAACGATATAATTTCAGGTCTTATTTTACTTACAGAAAGATCTATTAAAATAAATGATATTTTAGAAGTAGATGGAGATATTGTAAAAATTGAAAGTATAGGCTTAAGAACTTCCAAAGCCTTAAATAGAGATGATATTTCAATTATAATTCCAAATTCTCTTATAACTACAAGTAAAGTAATCAATTGGAGCCATCAATCTAAAAAAGCAAGGTTTAAAATTGATGTTGGTGTAGCGTATGGAAGTGATGTTGATTTAGTTATAAAAATTTTGGAAGAAAGTGCTTTTGAACATCCTGAAGTTTTTAATAGAGAACTTGTGGAAGCACGTTTAATGAATTTTGGAAATTCATCTTTAGATTTTCAGCTATTATTTTTTAGTAAAAATATTTTTAGAATAGGTAAAGCAAAAAGTGATATACGAAGAATTATCAATAAAAAATTTGCAGAAAACAACATAAATATTCCGTTTCCTCAAATGGATCTTCATTTTAAATCAAATAGTGAAGAAATTGGTTTTAAAACTAAATAACAGAATATTTAAGTTTATTTAAAATAAGTCTCCAAAAAGAGTAATATTAAAACTTTAGATATTAAACATCAATAAATAGAGAGTTAAAGGAGCTATAGCTTTGAGTACCATACTAGAAACAAAAGATACCGAATTACAGCTCCTAAAACTGCTACTTATAGAAATCTGATTCTTTTAAATACTTAATTTATCAAACAGTTCTACTAATAATTTTTCAGAAGGTCTTGGAGCATTTGCAGCTACAATATTGCCTTGCGGATCAATTAAAATAAAGCGAGGAACTCCTTTAATTAAATAATCTTTAACAAATTGAGAATCCCAATCTTTATCTGCTAATAACTGAACTCCTCCTAATTGTTCTTTTTCAACCATCGCTTTCCATTTTAACTTATCAGAATGTTTATCTATAGATATACTTACAAATTCTATATTTCTATCATGATATTTTTTTTCAATCTTTTTTAAGTATGGTATTTCAAATTTACAAGGTCCGCACCAAGTTGCCCAAACATCTATATAAAGATATTTTCCTTTTAGATCGTTAAAAGAAGTGGTTCCGCCTTTATAATTCTCGTAGTTTTCAAATAAAGGAGAAGGTTTACCTTTTGCAACCTTAATTAATTTTTTATAATTTTCAGTGATTTCACTTTTATATTTTGAGTTACTTGACGCATTATTAAATATTGTATAGAACGCTTCTAAATTGTTGGTGTAAGTAATTCCGTATTTAGCTTCTTTGTATAAAAGATTATTTTTAATAACCTCGTTAGGAATTTCAGCAATTACTTTTAGTTTAACAATATCTTCAGCTTCAGTATTATTTTCAATTAGCGCTTTTGTTTTTAACTCAACATAATTTTCTACTAACCTTTTATAGTTATTAGAAAACAGAAAATCTTCCCCATTAAAATAATTAATTTCTTTTAACTCTTTTAAAAACTCACTAGATACTTTAAAATTTGGATTTTTAATTGTGTATGCATGTGACTTCTGATATGAACTAAGTCTATTTAAATATTCATAGTTGATATTACTTTTCTCTAGTTCTTTAAATGCTTCAGAAACTGTTGTATTTTCATTTATATTTCTTAAAAGTGCTTCTTTAATAATTTTTGATTTTGTTTTAAATTCATCTTCATTTAACGCATAAAAATCATTTCTTTTATCAATTAGCTCGCTTTGTTTTTCTTGCTTTTGTAATAAGTAATTATTTTCATGAGGGTTTTCACCTAAAAATGTTAAACTCTCTCTAAAGTTATTTGCATCAAAATATACTTCAAAAGAAGTTCCTTGTTCAAAATAAATTCGTGTAAATAATTTCCCATATGATACTAAATGTGTTCCATTATCAATTCTTAAAGTATCTTTAAAAGTTCCATTTGTTGAAACTTTTATAGTATCTCTAAAAGATGAATTACTACTCATAATTATAAAGTTCTCCTCTATATTATTTTTAATAGTTCCTGAAAAAAGGACATAATCTTTTGTAACTTCTTTTTTACACGATATAATACTAAAAATTAATAGTCCGTAGATAATTTTTTTCATGTGCATTCTTTGTTGTTAGATTTAAATTTGAATTATAATTTTATAAAAAGAAACCGCCCATTTAAACAAATTAAATAAAGCGGTTAATTAACTCAAATATAAAACATTAATGTTTTTCTTTTAATTCCTTTAAGTTTTGTAAAGCTCTTTTTTTTACTTTACTACTAATAGTATCTGCCATTTTTACTGCTAATTCTCCTGCTTTAATAGCCTCTTCACTATTTCCTACAATACCTTGTATTTGAGCAAAAGTACTAACGGTACCATAATCGTTTGGATTTATTTCATAGGCCTTTGTTATTAATTTAGCTGCTTGAAGCAGTATTTTAGGACTGTCTTGAAAAGATTTTCTAGAAACACTTCTGGCAATAAATGCAATTGTTTCTGAATCATCTTTTAAATAGTTATCCACATAATAATTGGAAGTTTCTATAAATTTATCAGCATCGTTTACTTTAGCATAATAATTACAATGAAGTATGGCTATATCCCTTGCATTATCCGTTAACTTTTTTAAAGAGTCTAACTGTTCAAAAAATAAAGTTTCATTTTGTTCATTTGTTGAAACATACATCTTTCTTTGTAAAATTCTTTGATAAACTTTATAAACAGTTTCTTTATTTGTTATTGAAATAAAGTACTCTTTATTAGAGTTTAACACATTAAATAATTTAGAATTTTCATCAAAAACAAAACTCTCTATTAGTTTCCACCCTGATAAAGATAATAACCACGCATCATCTACTTTTAACATAAGTTGTTCCAAAACTTCTTCAGCTTTATTAATTCTCATTTTTTGCAGAGAAATTACATAATTAAGCATCTCATCATTCGTCATTTTGTTTTGTTCGTATTTTTCTGATAAAATCCCAAAAGCTTTACTTGGATCTATAGCATTTTCACCTACAGTTATAAACTCTTCAACACTCATTCTTGAAGTTGATTTATGTACTAAGTCTCCTTTAGAATTTATAAAAAGATATGTAGGATATGAACTTACTTGGTATTTCTTTGCCAATTCTGGACCTTCTCCTTTTTCCATATCAATTTTATAATTAATAAAAGTTGAATTGTAGAAAGAGTAGACTTTTTCATCAACAAAAACATTCTTATCCATCCATTTACAAGGTGCACACCAAGAAGTATAACAATCTATAAAAATTAGTTTATCTTCTTTTGCAGCTGCAGCTAATAACTCTTTAAAAGTACCTTCTTTAAAGTCGATATTTTTAGGTAGTTCTTTTTTTTCTTGAGCACAAGAAAGTAAGATTGCTGTTAAAACTATATAAAATATATTTTTCATTAGTAACCTGGATTCTGATTAATTAAACCTTCTGATAATTGTACTGTTTGTATTGGTAATGGAAGAATTAATTTAGTATCAGAAGAGATTTCTTTGTATGTATTAATATCTATATCACCTTCTTTATGGTAACGTACTAAATCATACCATTCTTCTCCACTTTCAGCACCAAGTTCAAGTACTTTTTCAACTCTTATTGCTTCTAATATTTCATCTTTATTAGTAGATGAGATTAAAGTATTTTCACTTCTTTCTCTAATATTGTTTAAAGCTGCTAAAGCCTCATCAATATCATTATCTCCTCTTAAAACTGCTTCAGCATAAATAAGATATAATTCACCTAAACGAATAAAATATTCAGTATCAGCAGTTAATGGAACGCCACTATAAACTGAATTATTAAATTTATTATTTCTTGCACTTCCACTAGAAGTATAAGCAATTGCAGCTTCATACCTTGCATCATTCTCCATCTGACTTATATAGTAATCAGAAATTCCAAAATAAGCTCTATACATAAAAGCTTTATTATTTCTGTCATTTGAATTATCAAAAGGAGTTTGAAAAATAGCTTCTTTTGTTCCTATAATTTTTTTGGTGAAAACATCTGAAAAAGTATCTTCTAACTCTCTATCGCTAGAGTTAATTACTTCTAAAGCTATTTGTGCCGCATTGCTATAGTCTTTTTTATATAAAAGCACTTTACTTTTTAAGGCTTTAGCTGCTAAACTTGAGGCATAAAATGTGTCGGAAAAGCTTGGTGCATATTCAATCGCATATTCCAGATCTTCTAAAATTAAATTGTATGTTTCTAAAACTGAAGCTCTTGCTTGTGGATTAGCACTTACAATTGGTTCTTCTTTTAGCACTATTCCATTTGAAGAACTTTCATCAAAAAACTCTCCCCATAATCTTAATAAGTAAAAGTTAGATAATGCTCTTAAAAACTTGGCTTCTGCAACAATTTCATTTTTTCTTGAATCTTCTGTTTCTAGTATTTCAGTTTTAGTAATTACATGGTTTGCATTATTGATAAGGAAATACATGTCTGTATAAATCAATTCAAGGTAATAATTATCTGATAATACATCATTTGTAAAAAACGAATTTTCAGTTCCTCCACCCCAAACTCCAGGTTTCATAGTCAATCCCATCATTGAAGTTATTGCTGGTGTATAAGTTATATATGAAGCGCTTTTAATTAATGCTCCATAAGTTCCATATAAAGCTGTTTGAGCTTGATCTATATTTGTTATTACTTTATCTTCAGATATTTGATAAACAGGATCTATATCTGTCACATCTGTTAAATTACAAGATGTGAACATTAAAACTCCTATAAATATTAGTATATGTTTAATATATTTAATTTGTATCATAATTTTATAAATTTAAGTTTAACCCTAATGAGATTGTACTAACTGGTGGGTATGAAGCACTATCGTAACCTTGATTAAAATTACTAGCTCCGCCATAATTAACTTCTGGATCTAAACCAGTATATTTTGTTATTACAAACACATTACTAGCTGATAATGAAACACTAGCTCGTTGAATAAATAACTTTTCTAGTAATTTTGGATTGAACTTATAAGCTATATTTATATTTTTTAATTTAAAAAATGAAGCATCTTCTATAAAGAAATCTGAGTCTCTTCTGTTATTATTTGGATCACTTGCAACTAAACGTGGAATATTAGTATTTGTATTTTCTGACGTCCAAGCATTTAAAATTCCTGTTGAATAATTACTAGAATAATTATTAAAAATTAGTAAATCCTTTTTGTTATTATTATACAAGTAGTTACCAACACTAAAGTTAAACAAGGTAGATACTTCAAAGTTTCCAAATCTGAAAATATTGTTCCAACCACCAAAAAAGTCTGGCTCAGCATTTCCAATTATGTCATTATCATCATCACCAATAAATCCATCATCATTTACATCTACAAACATAAAATCTCCAGGAGCTGTATTAGATGATTGGTAAACTCCTTCAGGTGAAGCGGCATTTAACGCATCAATTTCTGCTTGAGTTTGAAAAATACCTGCAACTTTATATCCAGAGAAATAACTCATTGATTCTCCTTCAATTAAATTATTATAATAACCACCATTTAGTTTTAAAACCTTACTTTTTATAGTAGTTAAATTTAATTCTGTTGTCCATTGAAATTTTTCATTTGAAAAAATCTCAACACCTACTTGAAATTCAAATCCTTTATTTTGAAAATCTCCAATATTTGAGTACTGACTTCTTCCTCCTGTTTCAAGAATTACATCTCTATATAAAATTTGATCTGTGGTTTTTTTATGAAAATAACCTAAAGAACCATTAATTCTTCTATCTAATAATGAATAATCAACAGCTATATCTAACTGATTGGTAGTTTCCCATTTAATATCTGGATTTGGAATGGTATTAGAAACTACTCCATTATTGTTATTATAAAAACTACCAGAGCTAAAGAATGTTGCGTATTGGAAATCTGAAAAGTTAGCAGAACCTGTTTTACCATAAGATGTACGCAATTTAATATCGTTAATAAATTCAATATCTTTTAAAAAGTTTTCTCTAGAAATTCTCCAAGCTAAAGCTCCAGAAGGAAAATACCCTCTTCTGTTATTAGGTCCAAATTTGGTAGAATTATCTGCTCTACCAGTAAAGGTTACATAGTATCTATCATCAAAATTATAATTAGCTCTTAAAAAATAGGAAGATAAACCGCTAATTGTTCCACCGCTAGATAAACTTAAATTTGAAGCTGCTCCTGGTGTAACCATTACGTTATCATCAGGAAAATCTGTAGCTTTTATTGAAGAAAATTCACTTTTGTTTTGTGTATAAGAAACTCCTAAAACAGAATTAAAATCGTGTTTATCAAAGCTTTTATTATATGTTAAAGTATTGTCTAAAATTCTAGATGAAAACTGAGAATCTGATTGGTTTAAAGTTCCTTTACGGTTGTTACGCAATTCAAAAACATCATGACTTGGGGTGTATCTAAAACTTTTGTTAGTTGCTGTGGAATAAGAATAAGTAGACTTAAACATTAATCCTTGCATTAATTTATATTCTCCAAATAATGAAATCATCAAGTTTTTACTATCTACATAAGAAGGGTAACGAACTCTGGCATAAGGATTCGATTGAACTCCTCCAGTATCTGCACCAAAATTTCCTTCTTCATCATAAATCGGAACATCTGGTCTATATTTTATAGTTTGGTAATAAAATGTAGTGTTACTACCTTTATTATTAGTATCACTATAATTAAAGTTTGTTCCTACTCTAAAATTTTCCGACAGTTTAGTTTCAAGTTTTGTTCTAACATTATTTCTTTTGAAACTAGTACTATAGATAGCTCCTTTTTGATCATTTATACTTGCAGATAAAGAATAAAGAGAACCTCCATTTATAGAACCTCCATTAGCATTTAAATAATAATTAGTATCAAAGGCATCTTGTGCAGTTTCATCTTGCCAATTGGTATTAACATCACTACCATAAGGATATAGTTGATCATCTTCAGGCAAATCACTTCCTGCATTTTCATAAGCAGTTTTAACTATATTATGAAATTGGTCTGCATTCAACATTGAATATTCCTTAGTAAATCTAGAAACACTCCCTCTGGTACTTAAACTAATACTTGGAACAGATGAATAACTTCCTTTTTTAGTAGTTATAATAACAACCCCATTTGCACCTCTAGATCCATAAATAGCTGTTGCTGAAGCATCTTTTAAAATATCAATACTTTCAATATCTTGTGGATTTATTGATGATAATGGAGAAAGTGTACTTGATGAGTTTTGTGAATAATAAGAATTTCCTAACCCTTGACCTATTTCAATTGGAACACCATCTATTACGTAAAGTGGTTCATTATTACCAAAAATTGAAGTTATACCTCTAACCCTGATAGATGCTGATGATCCTGGAGCTCCAGATGAAGTAACAACATAAACACCAGAAGCTCTTCCCACCAATGCATTGTCAATACTTGATGAGTTTAGTTTCTTTAGTTCTTTAAGATCAACTTTTGTTACCGACCCTGTAATGTCTTTTCTTTTTTGGCTACCATATCCAATTAATACAACTTCTTCTAACGCTGCTGCACTTTCTTTTAAAACAACATTTATTGTTGTTTGGCTAGCAGTTAAAGTAAATTCTTGGTTTGTAAAACCTACATAACTGAAACTTAAAACATCTCCTTCTTTTGCTTCAATACTATATTTACCATCCATATCTGTAGATGTACCACGTTCATTTTGATTTACTAAAACAGTAACTCCAAATAATGGAATATTATTTCCATCGGTAACCACACCAGTTATTGTTTGTTGCTCTCCAATAGTAGTAGCTTCATCTATAGCTATAATTTGTTTTATAATAATGCTGTTACTTGAAGTAAACTCAAAATCAAAAACACCAGCTGGTAAACTCATTTTTAAAAGAGTATTTGTTTTAATTACACCTCTTTCAACTTTTACTTTTGGTAAATTTTCAAATAAATTTTCTTGATAAAGAAAAGTGTAGTCTGTTTGAGATTTAATAATTTCAAAAACTTCATCTACTGAAATAGTTTTATCACTATCGATAGTGATTTTTGCATTTTGCGATAAAAGATTTCCAGATGTAAAGCTAAAAACCGTAGAACAAAATAGTAAGATAAAAGTTCTCATAAGGTTCATTAAGAGGATTTTTCTAAAATAGAAAAACCGATTAGTTAATTTAATTTTCATAAATTTGCATGTTAGTTAGTTAAACATTTTTTTTAATTAATTAATTCATAAAGAGAGAGAGCACGGTACTTTGGTCGGTCTATGCTTTACTCTCTTTTTTTATTTAAGCATTATCATTTTATTATTTATTTCATAATCATTTATAATATTGGTATTTTTAATAATTGTTAAAATATCTTCTAAATGTTGCTTTTTACTTAGTACACCAACAAATTTCACATCTTCAATGTTCTTACTAGAAAAACTAATTTCTACATCATACCATCTTTCTAAAACTTTCATAATTTCTTTAAGAGTTTTGTGCTTAAAACTAAAAACACCCTCTTTCCAAGAAATTTCATCATCAATATCTACATTTAAAACAGCTATTATTTCTTTAGTATTAACATCTACTTTGGCTTGTTGATTTGGAACCAAAAACTCTTTTGAATTGTCGGTTTGTAAAGCTACTTTTCCTTCTACTAAAGTGGTATAAGAAAT
>Ga0193953_1000028_pt1 | contig 71773 bp, 59 predicted proteins | sample BB_4_MG_FD_140325 | JGI IMG/M metagenome (GOLD analysis project Ga0193953, IMG submission 140325) | Microbial mat bacterial communities from the Broadkill River, Lewes, Delaware, United States - BB_4_MG | ecosystem: Environmental > Aquatic > Freshwater > River > Microbial mats | place: USA...
ATATTGAAACAAACACGCGTAAGTTAGATACTTTAACGGCTTTACTTCACCTATGCCATAAATTAGGTGTAATGATTGTTATTGAAGGTATTGAGCATATATCTCAACATAACTTAATCAAAGATTTTAATATTGCCAATATTTTAGTACAAGGGTATTTATACGCAAAACCTTCTGCATTAAAAGACCAAAGCTTCTGCACTAGTGCTTACTTTAGTAAAAAATAGTAAATCATTTAAAATCAACTCATTAGTATTTAACTCATAATTACTGCATAATAAATAATTGAGCAATTAATGTATTCTTTCTTCTTAGAATTGGCAGTATATGATGAAAAAAATTAGAAACTTTTCACTCAGATCAAAATTAACAACTGCACTTATTTTCGTTTCAATTGTTCCCTTACTCGTATTAAGTACACTATTTTTTATTGGTAGCGAAAAAGCTTTAAAAAGAAGCACATTAGATCAATTAAGCATTAGTGCAGAATATAAAGTTGGCGAAATTCATTTGTTTTTAGAAACACTAAAAACAAATACCATAGATTTTTCTTCTGATGGTTTTATTAAAAATGAACTACAAAAAATTACAAACGAAAATAACTCTGCACAAGCATTAAATAATCACTTACAAACAAATAAATTACCAACTCAAACTGATCTCGTGATTATTGATGTCGTCAATACCGAAGGTAAAATTGTTTCCTCTACCTCGGTTAGTAGGATCGGTATAGATATATCTGAAGAACTTTACTTTCAAAAGGGGCTTTTGAGAAGCTATATTTCAAAATTCAATAATATTAGTGAACAATTACAAGGAATTATAGCTACCCCAGTTATTAGCAATGACACAACTCAATCTACCTTAGGGGTGTTAGTTAACCACTATTACATGGATAAAATACAAGATTTATTCTCTGGTGAACTATTATTTAATCTTGGTGCTAAATCAGAGCATCGTAGGCTATCGGTCAGAGAATCGATTTACATGCTAGATCTAGAAAGTAAAAGAATCATGACATCCAAAAATTCTTCCATAAAAAACCAATCCTCTTTTAAATTTGAAACCTATCCAGTGAAGCAAGCTCAAAAATTCAACCTCGAAAGTAAAGGCATCTGGAAAAATCATCTAGACACCTCTGTTTTAGGCGTTTCTATTATTTCTAAAATAGATGGGCTGAATTTTATTTTAATTGCAGAACAAGAAATTGATGAAGCATTTCAGTGGGTAGATACGTTAAAAAATCAATTTTACTTTATTCTAATGTTCACTATGATTATCGTTTTTGCATTATCATTTCTACTTGCTTGCTTTATAATTAAACCCTTGAAAAAAGTTAAGAAAAGTTTAGATATCATTGCTTCGGGCGAATTTAATGTGGATATTGAAAAAATTAACCAACATGATGAATTAGGCAAGTTAGTTAATAAGTTCAACAATATGGCTTTAAAATTAAAAGAAATAAAAGCAGCATCTGATCACAAAAATAAACAATTACTCGAATTAACTATTCGCGATCATCTAACAGGTTTATTTAATCATCGACACCTGATTGAATATGGTGAGTCGCGTGTGTCAGAAGCAAACAGAAACGGTACAATATTAGGTATTTTAATGATTGATATCGATCATTTTAAGCGGATAAATGACACCTATGGTCATCCTTGTGGTGATTATGTAATCACTGAGGTGGCATCATTACTAAAAAACAACCTTCGTGTTATCGATATTCTAGCAAGGTACGGAGGAGAAGAATTTGCTATAATTATGCCAAACACGACTCAGCTTAAAGCCAAAATTGTTGCCGACAAACTTTGTAAGAAGGTGCAAGATCATCTATTTTTTTACGGCCAAAAACAATTTCAAGTTACAATTAGTATAGGGATAGCTGTAAAACAAAAATCAGAAAATAAAATTATGGAAATAATAAAAAGAGCTGACCATGCACTTTATCAATCCAAAGAACATGGTCGTAATCAGGTTACACTTGATATGCCTATTAACAATATCACTAAAAAAGCATAGTCTTAATTAATCTGAAATCGGCTTTAAAAATATTACCAATATTTTCCAAATTAATTTAAAACGGCCAACAATGCTTCAACTGGATGTTTTGCATTAAGCTGCGCTAAACGTTTCACTTGAGAACGACAAGAAAAACCTGTTGCTAATATTTTATCAGGGGCTGACTCAGTTATTTTAGGTTGCCAACTTAATTCAAATAATCCTTTTGAATTATCTACATTAGTTTTTTCGTGTCCATAAGTACCCGCCATACCACAACAACCAACATTAACTTTTTCAAGCGGTAAGCCAAAATGATTAAAAATAGTTGCCCATTCATTTTCACTATTCACTAAGGCTGTTTTTTCAGTGCAATGTGAAAACAGCTTAAATGCTTGTTGACTACCATCAACATCATTTTTAAATCTTTTATCTTGTTTGATAAACGACAATAACCACTCATGCGCTAATAATACGTTAAATTCGCCACGCTTATCGCCCAATATTTTTGTGTATTCGTCTCGATAACATAGCACCATAGAAGCATCCATACCTAACATAGGGATATTTAATTGGGCTAACTGATTTAAAAACTCACTTGATGATTTGGCCGTATTAGCAAATCGTGCTAAGAAACCTTTTACATGCTGTGCTTTACCATTAGGTTTAAAAGGTAATAATACGGGTTCTAAGCCCAACTTTTTAATTAACGCCATCATACTTTCAACCGTTTTAGCATCATAAAATGATGTAAAAGGGTCTTGTACAATAAATACATAGTTTTTGCGTTGTAAGTCAGTTAAACCTTGCAATTTAACTAAATCAAAACCTGAGTAACCTGCTTTTTTTACTTGTTTTTTTAACGTAGGAACACTTAATAATGGCGTATTCACATAACCAATAGTTTTCTCAGATAACTTATCATAAGCTTTTAAGCTTAAAATACTATTAACCAATTTAGGTGCTTTTGCCATTAACGGTGCTAATATTTCAACATTAGCGACAAGATGATCTTTTAATGGTCGAGGATATCTAGAGTGATAAATATTAATAAAACGACTTCTAAAATCAGGTACATCCACCTTAATAGGGCACTGACTAGCGCAGGCTTTACACGCTAAACAACCTTGCATAGCTTCCATTACTTCATGAGAAAAATCAGTTTTATTTTCATTTTTTTCAAATAAACTAAGTTTTACTTTAGCGAAGGTAGAATCTAATAACTTTTTCACCGACCAATGACTTATCTCAGTTTCAAGCGCTAAAATATTAACACCTTGTTTTTCTAATAGCCTTAACCATTCGCGCATTAAACCAGCACGGCCTTTTGGCGAATGACGCCTATCTTTAGTAATTTTGCTTGATGGGCACATAGGGCTGTCTACATCGTAATTAAAACATAAACCATTGCCGTTACAATCCATGGCTGCGTTAAATGAGTCTTTTACCGCAACAGGTATTTGCCTATCAAAATAGCCTCGTTTCGTATCATCAACACTAACTAAATGTTCATTTGAGTCAATGGGGGTACAAATTTTACCTGGGTTCATTTTATTAAACGGGTCAAAAACTGCTTTAATTTTACGCAGTTCAGTAAATAACTGCTCACCAAAAAATTCAGGCCCGTATTCACTACGATACCCTTTGCCATGTTCACCCCACATCAAACCACCATATTTGGCAGTAAGCTGAACGACTTTATCTGATAAGGTTCTTAACAGTTTCTCCTGTTCAGGATCACACATATCAAGCGCTGGTCGTACATGTAAAACACCTGCATCAACATGCCCAAACATACCATAATGTAGGTTATAACTATCAAGCAAGTCTCTAAATTCACTGATAAAATCAGCTAAGTTTTCAGGGGGTACCGCTGTATCTTCTGCAAATGCTAGTGGTTTCTGACTCCCATCGGTATTCCCTAAAAGACCAACAGCTTTTTTACGCATGGCATAGAGTTTATTAATGCTCGCTAAATCTGAAGTCACCTGATAACCAATCACGCCACCACTGTTTTCACTCGCAATCGTTTCATCTAAACCTTTTGTCAACAAACTTACTTGCTCAGCTAAAGCATCAACACTTGTGCCATTAAATTCAACAATATTAATGCCGTCCATGACTTGATTTGGCACATCAGTAATTAAATCACTAACACTATGCCAAACAATATCTTGTTTTGCTAAGTTTAATACTTTGCTATCAATAGTTTCTACTGAGGTCGCTTTGGCTTTCACTAAAAAAGGTGAGTGACGTAATGCTGAGTCAAAACTATCGTATTTAATATTAATTAAGGTTTTTGCTGGGCTAATTGGGGTAATATTCAGTTTTGCTTGGCAAACAAAAGCCAATGAACCTTCCGAGCCTGTTATTAAACGACTTAAGTCAAAGGTATTAAGTTCACCTGCTTCTGAGTTTCTTGCTTGTAAAACATTTTCTAAATCATACCCCGTTAAAAACCGATTTAAACGAGGGAATTTTTCTACAATAAGTTCGCGGTTATCCAAACTCGTCGCTAATACTTGTTTAATGATTTGACCATGACTAGAGTCTTCTTGTGCTAATACTTTGGCTTTATTTAGAGTCATAGGTTCAGTATTTAATACATCACCATTAGCAAGCACCGAGGTCAAAGCTAAAACATGATTAGAGGTTTTTCCATAAACTAAAGAACCCTGCCCTGATGCATCAGTATTGATCATTCCACCTATGGTAGCACGGTTACTGGTTGATAAATCAGGTGCAAAGAAAAAACCATGGGGACGTAAATAGTCATTAAGTTGGTCTTTTACCACGCCCGCTTCTACTTTTACCCATTTTTCTTCTACATTGATTTCTAATACTTTATTCATGTATTTAGATAAGTCTACAATAATACCTGGCGTTAAACTTTGACCATTAGTACCTGTTCCCCCTCCTCTAGCGCTAAATTTTATTTCGCTAAACTGTTCTTCACTTGCCGTTTTAGCTAATAAACTAATATCTTGCTGAGTACGAGGATGAAGCACTAACTGAGGTAATTGTTGATAAACACTGTTATCTGTGGCAACAGCAAGACGTGCACTGTAACTGGCATTAATATCACCCGTGAAATTTTTTACTTTTAATGCACTAACAAAATTATGATAAAGCGGTGATAAATGTGTTTGATGATCAATACGGGGTAACATGAATATTTTTCTGTAAACAAGAATGAGTTGCCCTAAGTATACCATGAGAAAATCAATTTATGAGCTACAGAACGACTCAACGCATAAAATATTAATAATATTTTATGCGTTGAGTTTCATTGAAGGAATAACAAACCTAGGCTAAATGTTAAGCGTATTCAATGCTTAACCTTCTATCTGGGAGATTCAATCAATACAATAAATAAGGACGTCTTTGTTTTTTAAAGTCAGCTAAACCTTGTTGCCAAGTTGCTTTAATTTCTTGTGCGCTTTTCCCCGATACAATGGCTTTCCTTAATTTGTCAGTACCACTGAGTTTGTCCATAAAATCTGGGTGAGTAAAAAATGTAATATTTTTTGCTTTAAAAGCTTTATGCCATTCAATAATAAAGGTTAAATGCAAACCGCTAACTTGGCTGCTCCGTAGATCTTGTCCTAGTAAATGTTCATTCATTAATTTGGGGCTTGTGGCTGAACCAGCTTTTGAGACTGGCTTAAAGCTAAATTTATCTAAAGAAATTTTGTTATGCCCGATCACCTGAAATGGAAAATCAGTACCTCGCCCAATACTCACTGGGGTTGCTTCAAAGAAACCTAATGATGGATATAAACGAATTGCTATGTCATTAGGTAAATTGGGGCTTGGTTTTACAGGTAATGAGTACGGCATGGTTCGCGCATAGTTTTCTATAGTTATAACTTTTAAGTCTAGTGACTTTTGCGTATTAAGCCATTTTTCACCATTAATCATTAATGCCAACTCACCAACCGTCATACCATGTAATAACGGGATTTTGTGCATACCAACAAAAGAAGTAAATTCAGACTCTAATATTGGTCCATCAACAAAAGCGCCATTAGGATTTGGTCTATCAAAAACAATAAAAGCAACCCCCGCATCGGCGGCAGCTTCCATCATATAATGCATGGAGCTGATATAGGTATAAAAACGAACACCGACATCTTGAATATCAAAAATAATAACATCTAAATCTTTTATTACCTCTGTTGACGGTTTACGGTTTTTGCCATAAATAGACACCAGCGGTACACCTGTTTTAGTGTCAATGCTGGAGTTAAATTTTTCTCCTGCATCGTAATTGCCACGAAAACCATGTTCAGGCGCAAAGATGGTTCTCACATTAATATGATTCGCCATTAGTTTATCAACAAGATGTGTATTACCAACCATTGATGTTTGGTTCACGACTAAGCCTACTCGCTTATTTTGTAATATAGGCAAGTAATGAATAATTCGCTCAGCACCAACAATAATCTTTTGTGGGGCTGACACATTTAGGTTTTGTCTCAAGGGGGGAACATCAGCAGTATTTTTTTTCGGTGTGCAAGAAATAGTAAAAAATATAAAAAGAGTGGTTACAATATAACGATATTTCTGTTTTTTAATTAAAGAAGGCATAAATAAGTCTTGTAGTTATTTTTCAAATTGTTGTACTGCTTTGCGTAAAAATCCGCCATTGTTAGCTAAACACGTCTTTGATTGTTCTAAACTTAAACCAGTTAGTATCATAAAAGTAGCAAGTTTGGCATTATTTTCAGATAGATCTAAAGCCTTTTTAGCGCAATTATAATCACAATCTGTCGCTTGTATTACAATACGCATTGCACGTGCATAAAGCTTTTCATTACTTGCATTAACATCAATCATTAAGTTTTTATAGCTCTTCCCAGAGCGAATCATACTGGCTGTACTCAACATATTTAAAATTAATTTTTGAGCTGTACCAGACTTCATGCGCGTTGAACCCGTTAATGCTTCAGCTCCAACAATAGCACACAGATTAATATCAGCAGCTTGTTCAAACTTTTTATTATAACTGCAACTTAAACCCACAACTCTTGCCCCAATAGATTTACCATAGTGCATTGCTGATATAACATAGGGCGTTCTGCCACTAGCAGCAATACCCACGAGTACGTCTTTAGCTGATAGAGCAACTTTTTTCAAATCAGTAACCGCCAATAATTCGTTATCTTCTGCCCCTTCTACTGCTTTATGTATTGCTTGATTTCCTCCCGCAATAATACCTAAAATTTGTTGCTCAGAAACGCTAAACGTTGGCGGACACTCAACGGCATCGAGAATGCCAAGGCGGCCACTGGTACCTGCGCCAATATAAATAAGTCTTCCCCCCTGTTTAAAAGCATGAACAATTTCATCAACTGCATGAGCAATTTCAAGAATAATACCTCTAACAACATTAGCAACTTTTTGATCTTCCGCATTTATTTTTTCTAAAATACCTTTAGCATCCAGTAAATCGATATCTAAGGTATCTTTGTTTTGGCTCTCTGTTGACATTCGTGTTAATTCGTCAAGTAGCTGATACTGTTTTTCAATCGAAAATGTATTCATACTCTGCTCTTCTATTTGCGTGTTTAAGTAGATAAACTAACGATATGTGCAACATCCATTAATTTTGAAACATGATACACTGAAAAAAAGGGTCATGCTTCTCCAAAATAATTAATTTGATCAACTTAGAATAAATAATCCGCATGAATCACCATTCTCGAAAAACTTACTCTATTATTAATTTACCTGCTTTGCTCAGTAACTATAATAAAATTGCCGATTTAGCACCTCACAGTAAAACAATTGCCGTTATTAAAGCTAATGCTTATGGCCATGGCGCTGTCGAAGTTGCAAAATATTTGAGTGCGCATGTACCCGCATTTGCCGTTGCGTTAGTTGACGAAGCAATAAAGTTACGTGATGCTGGCATTACCTTACCAATTTTAATTTTGGAAGGGGCATTATCTTATGAAGACTTTTCAGTTGCCCTACAACAAAATTTTTGGCTAATGCTACACACTAGCCAACAGGTTGACTGGTTAACCTCCTATGAACCACATTATACTGGAAAGTTATGGCTTAAAGTTGACACGGGAATGAATCGATTAGGTATAAAACCCAATGATGTCAAAGATATTTTAGCTAAACTCAGCTCTGTTCAACGGCAAAGTTTAGTGCTTTGCACTCATTTTTCTAATTCAGATGAACTAAATAACCCCAAGACTCAGCTACAAATACAAGAGTTTGAGCGTATAAATAAAATTTTTTGTTTGAAAAAAAGTTTAGCTAATTCTGCAGGTATCCTCCATTGGCCTGATAGTCATGGTGATTACAATAGACTTGGTTTAGCTTTATATGGTTCATATCCCGTTGCTACTGAAAAATTCCCCGTAGAATTAACCCCCGTCATGACACTGCAATCAACAGTCATCAGTTTACGGCAATTAAACATTGATGAGTCAGTGGGTTACAGTGAAATATGGCAAGCTAAACGACCATCAATCATAGCAACCATCGCTATAGGTTATGCTGATGGTTATCCCAGAAATGCTAAAAATGGTACGCCTGTATTTATTAAAGGACAAATTGCGCCTTTAGCAGGGCGAGTTTCTATGGATATGTTGACTGTTGACGTAACAGATATAGCAGATGTTAAGTTAGGTGATAGTGTTGAATTATGGGGTGAAAATTTAGCCGTTGAAACCGTTGCCGAATATCTCGATACCGTTAACTACGAGCTACTTACTCGCGTATCAAATAGAGTGACTCCAATTTATGTTGAGTAACTAAAAAAGTTATGGTTAACCCATAAAAGATAATACTGAGTTAACCGAATCAATAAAAATTATTGTATTGAATAGCTTTTAAACGATAAACTCTTCCTATATGCTCACAATATAGTAAATTTAATTATTAGGGATAATAATAACTATTTTGAATGGACTCAAATAATCTTTGGCTAACAGAGCCACAAAGTAAAACTCCAATCAAAAAATAATTCTCTTATCCATTAAGTTTTTTCGGTGTACTTTTAAAACAGGAAACTATGCCTATGTTTGGCTTTTTTAAAAAATATAATGCTCATTTATGCTCAGCTGTATCAGGACGAATACTCGATAGCGGCAAACCATTGGTAGGCGTAAAAATTGAACGTGAACTTAGATATATTGATAATAAAAAAAGAATTGATAAGGCACTAACTGATGAAAATGGACAATTTACCATGCCAGCAGTCAATATTCGTTCAAAAGCACCTGGATGGCTATTTTGTGAACAAATGACAGGGCAAACGATAGGTTTTTATTATAAAAATGAATTTTATAGATTATGGGGAGCATTTTTACCTGGTACTGAACCAATATCAGCTTACGATAAAAAGCTATCCCAATTAAATGCAGATCTAGTAAATCCTCTCGTACATTTTAATTTTAATAACGCTGAAATATCACATGTTCCTCATAGTGCTTCTAGTATTTGCCGCTGGAATAGTGATTTTGAAATACATCATATTATTGAAGATATAAATAAAATATAAGGACATTAAAACATGCGTGATCTAACCCCCAAAATAGCCGTAAAGCTTGCAGAAGGAGCGTATCAAATAAAAGATAAAATTTTAGGTGGTACCTATGATACTCCTGCACTGAATGACTTATCAAAAGATTTTGACTTCAACTTATCCAGTAATGTTGTTCAAGGTATCAGTGGTTCTTTTATGGAGCATATTTTTAAACATAAAACTGGTTTTGCTGTTATTGGTACAGGTAAAAAAGGTGGGAATTATTTAGGTCATACGGTTATCGCAATACGAGGTACCAACAGTAAACGTGATGCGGTCACTGATGTCCATTGCGGTTTAAGTACCAGTGCAAATAACTTACCTGCCCACGCAGGGTTTAATAAAACCTTTAACTCCATAAAACCTGCTTTAAATACTTATTTTACGAAGAACAATACGGGCCCTGTCCATTGCGTTGGACATAGCTTAGGTGGTGCGTTAGCACATTTAACCGCCAATTGGTTAAGTGAAAAGCAAAGTGGACGCCCTATTAATTTGTATACCTTTGGCGCCCCACGTGTCGGTTATGAAAGCTTTGCCATAAAAACCAGTAATAGCCTCAATAAAATCTATCGCAGCTTACATATGGGAGATCCCGTACCTCTTCTTCCTTTTTGGCCGTTTGTTCATACCGAAGGTGAATATGTACTACATGCAGGCACAAGCATTAGTGCGAGCGCACATCGCATGATAGGAAATGCGCCAGGTTACATAGCCACAGCGAGTGCATTTAAAAGTTATGCTGCGATTAACAAAAAAACAGCTAATCGACATAAAACACAGGTAAGACTAGACTATGAAAAACGCCATCAAGCCAACTTCACGTCACAATGGGCACACCGTTTAGGGGCTGCTTTATTGACTTTATTACAAGATACGGGTTACTTACATCAAATTCAACACATGGTAACTAATACTTTAACCTTCTACGATAAAGTAGCTATGTTGCTAACCAAGATTACTGAGACATCAGGTCAGTATGTTGAGCAACAAAAAGGCTTATTAGGTCATATGTTGGTTTTTGCTGGTAAGGGAGGTGTAGTGATTACTGAAATGTCATATAAATTCATTCGTTGGGTGCTATCAATAACATTAACTAAAGTTGGTTTGGTCGCAGGAACAGCCTTAACTATAGGGCAAATGGTTTAACTTCAGTCTAACCAAGGGGCAATAAATGCCTACTACAGAGGGATAATGATCTATTTTACTCAATTCCTATGTATTTATGCACCTGCACCGATAAACGCCAATTATTAGCAATGCATGTTTCAATAGCCAATTCAGTCGCTCTGCTTTTTTGACTAATAGGCTGTAAATACACGGGAGTATTTTCAATATTATGCTCAGCGAGCAGTAATTTAAGATCATCCACATGCTGCTCTGTAGCAATAGGGTGTTTAATTTCATTTGCTCGCTTCATGGCGCTTTCTAAAATAGCATAACCACCACGCATATTTATTTTTGGCGACACGGTTACCCAACATGCTTCAGACACTAAAATATCAAACGTTCCCGAGGTTTCTACTTGTGTACTATACCCTTTACTATCAAAAGTGGAACATAATGCTGTTAAATCAACCATACATGGTTCCCCTCCTGTAATAACAATATGTTTAGCTTTATAGCCGCGTTCAATAATTAATGAATAAAGTGCTTGAGCTGTAAAATTAGCCCACTGTGGCGTTTCTTGCGATTTTGCTAACAGCGTTTCTTTAGTGACTTCATCACTTAGTTCAACATCCCAAGTATGTTTAGTATCACACCAAGAGCAACCAACAGGACAACCTTGCAAGCGAATAAATATCGATGGTTGGCCCGTAAAGGATCCTTCACCCTGTATCGTTTCAAATATTTCATTAATTTTGTATTGGATCATTTTAAATTGTGCTTTTGCCTAAGGTTTTATTCACGTAAAATATAAGATATCAATTATACCCTATTTATTATCAAGAGACCTTACTATGACTGAAAAACTATCCCCAGAAAAAGTAAACCCAAATAAAGTGGTGGTTATCTATTCTGGTGGAATGGATTCGTTTACCGTACTAAACAGAGCGATAAAAGACGGCAAAGAAGTTTTCGCGCTTTCATTTGATTATGGTCAACGTCATGTAAAAGAATTGCAGTGTGCTAGCAAAGTATGCAAATCTTTAAACATAAAGCATAAAGTCATTGATATTTCATCAATAAACCAATTACTTGCAGGATCTTCATTGACTGATGATATTGATATTCCAGAAGGTCATTATGCTGCAGAAAACATGAAGTCTACAATAGTACCTAACCGCAATATGATTTTATTATCGTTGGCTGTGGGTTATGCTGTGTCAGTTGGCGCATCACAAGTTTATTATGGGGCTCATAGTGGTGATCACGCAATCTATCCTGATTGTCGTCCAGAGTTTGTACAAAAAATGAATGATGTATGCCAAATTGCAAATTATGAAAGTGTGGAAATATTCAGTCCCTATTTAACGGTAAATAAATCAGCTATATTAGCTGATGGACTCAGTATGAGATTAAACTATAGTGAAACTTGGACTTGTTACAATGGCAGAGAAAAAGCTTGCGGAAAGTGTGGTTCATGCCAAGAGCGTCTTGAAGCTTTTAGAGATAATAAGGTGATTGATCCTATTGAATATGAGTAATCACTGAAACCAAGTAACACAATAACCATTAATATTCTATTAAATTAACAAGTGCTCATATGTTGAATCAACCAAGTAAAACGCCTACATTACGTGTAAAAGCATACCAATTACTTGAAAGTGAAACGACATCAAGCACTGTTGCTAAACTGGTTACTTTTTTTTTAATTACTTTAATTATTACTAATGTGGCCGCTGCTATAACAGCCTCAGAACCTGATTACTTTTTATTATATAAAGACGCTTTACTTCAATTTGAACTGGTTTCATTATTTATATTTTGCGTCGAATATTTACTTAGGGTCTGGTGTGCTGTTGAAGCAACAGAATACAACAATGTTTCTGCCTTCAAATCTAGAGTTAAATATATACTCACCCCTATAGCACTAATTGATCTAATTGCCATTTTACCATTTCTCATAGCCATGGTTTTCGCTATAGATTTACGGGCATTACGCCTGATAAGAGTACTGAGATTATTAAAATTAACCCATTATTTTAAAGGGTTTAATATATTTGCTACTGTTATTATAAAAGAATCTCGAAGCATCATGGCCGCAATGATGGTGATGTTGTTTTTCATTATTATTGCAGCCAGCATAATGCAATTTGTAGAAGGCAAAGCACAGCCTGAACATTTTGGTAGTATTATGCAATCTTTTTGGTGGGCAGTTGTTACTATGACCACTGTTGGCTACGGTGATGTGATCCCCATTACCGCCATAGGCAAAGTTATTTCTACCTTTATCATGCTTGCTGGTGTTGCTTTAGTCGCACTACCTGCGGGCATGCTAGCTGGTCGTTTTGGTGAAGAATTACGACAAAGAAAAGAAAATTTAGATGCACAGATCACAAAAGTTTTAGCCGATGGTCCTATAGATATGGAGGACTATGAAGCATTAGAAAGATTAGCTAATCAGCTGGAAATTGACCCTGAAGATTTACAACACAGTATCATTCAACTAAAGCAAGGTCATCATAGTGGAAAATGTCCTCATTGTGGTAAATAAAATTTTTTATTCTCTCTATTTTACTCGTTGTAAAATATATTGAATATCAATCACTTTTAATACTATCAATAACACTATCAATCACACTATAGAATATTATCTTCCTTTGGTTCTATTTTAAGACAAATTCTATCTAACCCTTATCATAGCTTAGTCTAAACTTATATTTATACTACTTCGATATACAGAGTATTATTATGAGTGAAGCCTTCAGAATACAAGCTCAACGTTTAAATAAAATGATAGATGCAAACAACGCCACACAAGCACATCTGTACCTTGAACAATTGTTACTTTTTCCTGTGGATATACAAGACAAAATAATTGATGAAATTAGCCATTTAGGCAATTGTAATAGTGATGACGTAGCTAAAATTATTAACCGTTATTCTATAATAGACCTTAGATGATATATTATAATAAATAGCTAAAAATTTATGACCTGAACTATTGGGTAACAGGTATACTGTCCCTAAGTTCTTAATTGTTGGGTTCTTAATTTAGCAATATCATCACGTATTGACGCCGCTTGCTCAAATTCTAGATTTTGAGCGTGCGTATACATAGCTTTTTCAAGTGCGATAATTTTATCGTCAATTTCTTTTGTGCTTAAAGCTTGATAATTAGCCGTTCTTTCAGCCACTTGATCTAGCTCTTTTGACTGACTAAAACCATCAACATCCATAACGTCTGAAATCTTACGAATTACGCCTCTTGGCACAATATTATTATCTAAATTATACTGATGCTGCTTTTCACGTCGACGCTCAGTTTCATCAATCGCCTTACGCATCGACTTAGTAATTTTACTGGCATAAAGAATAGCACGGCCATTAATATTACGTGCAGCCCTACCAATAGTTTGAATTAACGAACGCTCTGAGCGTAAAAAACCTTCTTTATCTGCATCGAGTATTGCCACAAGTGATACTTCTGGCATATCTAAACCTTCTCGCAAGAGGTTAATTCCTACAAGAACATCAAATTTACCTAAACGAAAATCACGAATAATTTCAACACGTTCAACTGTATCAACATCAGAATGTAAATAACGGGTTTTTATACCATGCTCGTCTAGATAATCAGTTAAATCTTCTGCCATTCGTTTCGTCAAGGTAGTAGCAAGTACGCGTTCATTTAAGGGTAAACGTTTATTAATCTCTGATAACAAATCATCAACTTGTGTTTCTACGTCGCGCACTTCTATTTCTGGGTCTAATAAGCCTGTAGGTCTGACAACTTGCTCTGCAATATCTCCAGCTGATTTTTCAATTTCATAATTACTTGGTGTTGCCGACACATAAATAGTTTGCGGTGATAATGCTTCAAATTCATCAAACTTCATTGGTCTATTATCAAGGGCTGATGGTAATCTAAAACCATATTGCACTAAGTTTTCTTTTCGCGACCTATCCCCTTTATACATAGCGCCGATTTGAGGCACAGTAACATGAGACTCATCAATAATAAGTAAACCATCATCTGGTAAATAATCAAATAAAGTCGGGGGGGCTTCGCCCTCTTCACGGCCTGATAAATAGCGAGAGTAGTTTTCAATACCTGAGCAATAACCAAGTTCAGTCATCATTTCAATATCAAATTGAGTACGTTGTGTAATACGCTGTTCTTCGACTAAACGGTTATTGTCCTTAAGATATTGAGAACGCTCTTTTAATTCTATTTTAATTTTTTCCACTGCCGATAAAATTTTATCACGAGGCGTTGCATAGTGTGTTTTGGGATATACAGTAACACGACGTAATGTACGCTCAACCTGCCCTGTTAATGGGTCAAACTGGCTGATACGTTCAATTTCTTCATCAAACAATTCTACCCGCAAAGCAAGACGATCAGATTCTGCAGGGAATATATCAATCACATCTCCACGAACTCGATAAGTAGCCCGTGCAAAAGCCACATCATTACGCTTGTATTGTAATTCAGCCAAACGGCGTAAAATATCTCGCTGATTGATAATATCGCCAACACTGATGTGAAGCATCATTTTTAAATATGAATCAGGATCACCCAAACCATAAATAGCTGATACAGAAGCAATAATAATTACATCTCGACGTTCTAATAATGCTTTTGTCGCCGATAAACGCATTTGTTCAATATGTTCATTAACAGAAGCGTCTTTTTCAATAAAAGTGTCTGTTGTAGGTACATAAGCTTCAGGTTGATAATAATCGTAGTAAGAAACAAAATATTCAACCGCATTATTGGGGAAAAACTCTTTCATTTCACCGTACAATTGTGCTGCTAGCGTTTTATTTGGCGCTAACATCATGGTAGGTCGATTAAGTTTTTCAATTACATTAGCTACTGTAAAGGTTTTCCCCGATCCAGTAACCCCTAATAGAGTTTGATGAGCTAAACCCGACTCTACCCCTTCTAATAATTGCTTTATCGCCGTTGGCTGATCGCCACTTGGTGTATAATTTGATTCAATTTTTAATGACTTTATTGTCGGTTCTTTCATCATGGTCTCGTTTAACAATTGTTCTTTCAAGTTAATTGTTCCTTTACCGTATACTCATCATCATTAAACTGTTTTGAAAAAAGTCGATAAGAAATTAATGCCATAATTAAATTACCCATCAAAGCGCCAATGAAAAAACCATGTAAACCATATAAATAACTTCCAAGGTAAGCTAAGGGTACATAACAAACAAATAATCTTACAATACTTAGCAATAAAGCGACTATAGGTTTATGCAACGCATTAAAAGATGAATTAGTTAAAATCACAATACCTTGTAAGCCATAACCTAAAGGTAAAATCCACATAAACAAAATGATAATATCAGCAACTTTTTGTTCCTTAGCAAAAACGGAAGCAATCCAAGGAGCCAATATAACCAAGACTAAATAAACGAATATTTGCCAAAATAAAATAAACTTAATGGCGGTTTTATAGGCTTGTTCAACACGATGCATGTGACCTGCACCAAAATTTTGACTAATAAAGGGTGGCAAAGTCATAGACAACGCTAAAACAACAAGGGATGCAATAGACTCTATTCGAGTGCCTACCCCAAAACCAGCCACTACTGATTCACCATAAGTTGCCGCAATTGCAGTCATAATAGCAGCAGCAATTGGTGTTAGCATGTTAGCGCCCGCCGCAGGTAAACCTATTTTTAAAATACCTCGACACGAGTTCATTAATTGTTTAATTGGTATTAAATGAGTATGAACTAAATTTTTCTGTTTAGTTAATATAATAAGCACAAATACCAAACCAAAAAGCCATGAAATAAAGGTAGCTATCGCCGCACCTTCAAGCCCCATTGCTGGCACAGGTCCAAAACCAAAAATACAGATAGGATCAAGAACTGCGTTAATAAGCCCCGCACTTCCCATCACTATACTTGGTGTTTTTGTATCACCCGAGGCTCGCAACACAGCATTGCCAATCATTGGACCAATGAGACACACACTACCCAGATACCAAATATCCATATACTGATGTATCAAAGGTAATAAAGATGCTTTAGCACCAAGTAAAGTAAAGAGTTCATCAGTAAACAAATAGCCAACAAACGATAAACTGATAACAACGATAGCAGCAAGATATAATGCCGCTGTTGCAGAATTTTTGGCTGATTCATGATCATCATGACCAAGGAATTTGGCAATAACGGCTGATGTGCCTATTCCTAAGCCGATCATTAAGCTAATAACTGTAAAAGTTACTGGAAATGTGAAACTAATGGCTGCTAGAGGTTGAGTACCTAGCATACTGACAAAAAAAGTATCGATTAAATTAAACGTCATCAATAAAATCATGCCGTAAATCATCGGAATGGTCATTCTTTTTAAAGTATTAGCAACTGGGTCTTTCAGTAAATTAACCGGTTGTTTATTATTTTTTGCTATATTATTTGACGTCATTAATAAATTTTATAAAGACCTAAGTTAAAAGACTTAACTTCACATCAACATATGTTGAATTCGAATCAAGCTCTGCTACATATATTGTAATCAAAAGCGAGAGAAATTCACAGTAAATGTCGCTAAATATCCATCTGGTTAAAAATCAAACCAAAGTGTTAATAAAACAACAAACAAAACCTAAACCATTGAATAAAATAGCAAAATAAAAAAATACAATTAACTATTGACTTAACTACACACTAAGAAAAACGATAATGCAACGAGTTCTTACAAATTAACCCACATAGTTATCCACAACTTTGGTGGATAACTACATTTTTATTATATTTTATCAGCGCTTAATAAGCTGCGTACATAAAACTACCAAAAAGTGCTGACAAACTGACTTTACTGGACGCAAAATGAGCAAACAAACTAATAAATGATTTTTTTCTTATTTTAGTATTGACACATAGGCATCAGGTCTTTAATATTCCGCTCCGTTAGCCAAGATGGTTAACACGCTAACGAAAGAAAGTAATTCCCCAATAGCTCAGTTGGTAGAGCGATGGACTGTTAATCCATGTGTCACTGGTTCAAGCCCAGTTTGGGGAGCCACATTTTATGTTGGCGACAGATGAAGAGCAGTAGAGCGATGGAGTGTACTCTCTAATAATAGCATGTGTCGCTGATGGTTTCTCAAGCCAGTTTGGGGAGCCACATTTTAAAAATGAGAATTAAGAAACTCATTAAAGTTTTATTCCCCAATAGCTCAGTTGGTAGAGCGATGGACTGTTAATCCATGTGTCACTGGTTCAAGCCCAGTTTGGGGAGCCACTTTACTTCGGTAAGAAATTAAACCTGCTTTATGCAGGTTTTTTTTCGTCTGTAAAAAAGCTAACTTCCCAATAGCTCAGTTGGTAGAGCGATAAACTGTGCTCTTTATTAGGCATGCATGCGTCACTGGTTCAAGCCCTTAACTTATAAAATGCTGGGAGCCACATTACCTCGGTAAGAAATTAAACCTGCTTTATGCAGGTTTTTTTTCGTCTGTAAAAAAGCTAACTTCCCAATAGCTCAGTTGGTAGAGCGATAAACTGTGCTCTTTATTAGTGTAGCCGCGCGGAAAAAATGAGAAAGCGAACCAGTTAAAATGAGAAAATGAAGCCGCATTGTAATTCGCTTAGTTTGAGAACACCCCGTTTAGTTTGAGAACTAAAGATTGTTATGGCATCAATTAAAGGACAGCATCCTTTAATTGAATATCAATAATCACTTGTGTAGCCGCGCGAAAAAATGAGAAACGAAACCGCAAAAAATGAGAAATAATACCCATTTCAGTAAATTATTGCCCACTTATGCTGGTTAAAATACTCCAAGGCGGCGTTGCTCTCAATCCCAATAGCCTGAATCAAGCGTCTTGCCCTGATTTATTCTTCCTACGCACAACAAGATCACAAACTTAATGAAACTGGTATTACTTCGGTAAGAAATTAAACCTGCTTTATGTAGATTTTTTTCGTCTGTAAAAAGCTAACTTCCCAATAGCTCAGTTGGTATAATGATGGATTATGCTTTTTAATAAAGCAAAAGGCCCTGTTTTTAAAAACAAGGCTTTTAACTAATATAAAATACCAAAAAAACAATATTTATTTTTCAGCAATCAACTCTTTTTTATCTTCAAAAGAAATCACTAACTTGTCTTTTTTAACACCAACTTTGGCAACACCACCATTAGTCAATTCTCCAAAGAGCAATTCATTAGCCAGTTCTTTCTTCAACTGTTCTTGAATTAAACGCGACATTGGCCGAGCCCCCATTGTTTTATCATACCCATGCTCAGCTAACCATTTCTTAGCTTCTCGAGTTAGCTCTAAAGACACACCTTTTTCATCTAATTTAGCTTGCAGTTCTACAATAAACTTATCTACAACTTGTTGAATAACGTCATTGGTAAGGTGATTAAACCAAACAATATTATCAAGACGATTTCTGAACTCAGGAGAAAACACTTTATTGATTTCACTCATCGCATCTAGACTATGATCTTGTTGTTTAAAACCAATAGATTGACGTACAGTTTCTTGCACGCCAGCATTCGTTGTTAGTACTAAGATAATATTTCTAAAATCGGCTTTACGACCATTATTATCAGTTAACGTGCCATGATCCATTACTTGCAGTAAAATGTTATAAACATCTTCATGTGCTTTTTCTATTTCATCAAGCAGCACAACAGCATGAGGATGTTTTATTACTGCATCAGTAAGTAATCCACCTTGTTCATAACCCACATAACCAGGAGGAGCACCAATTAAACGACTAACAGCATGTTTCTCCATATATTCAGACATATCATAACGCAATAGCTCCACACCTAAAATTTTGGCTAGTTGTTTAGTTACTTCTGTTTTACCAACCCCTGTAGGTCCAGCAAACAAGAAAGACCCGACAGGTTTTTCATCATCTCCTAAACCTGCTCGCGACAAGCGGATCACTGATGATAACTCTTCAATTGCCTCATCTTGACCAAAAACAACCAATTTTAAATTACGATCTAACATTTTAAGGCTATCTTTTTCCGTCGATGAAACGGATTTTTCAGGAATACGAGCCATTTTTGCCACAATGTTTTCTATATCCGTATTACTAATAGTTTTTTTACGCTTTGACGCTGCAATTAACTGCTGTTTAGCGCCAGCTTCATCAATAACATCTATGGCTTTATCTGGTAAGAAGCGTTCATTTATATATTTGGCTGAAAGCTGTGCCGCCGCACGCAAGGCTGCGTTGGTATAACGAATACCGTGATGGGTTTCATACTTCTCTTTCAAGCCTTGTAATATTTTAGTGGTATCTTCAACACTGGGCTCTACGATATCTATTTTTTGGAATCGCCTTGCTAATGCGCGATCTTTTTCAAATATACTCTGATATTCTTGATAAGTTGTGGAACCTAAACAACGCAATTTACCCGCAGACAGTAAAGGCTTAATAAGATTTGACGCATCTAACATGCCACCTGATGCAGCACCTGCACCAATAATGGTATGTATTTCGTCAATAAAGAGAATCGCATTCTCATCAGACTCTAAATCTTTCAATAAAGCTTTAAAGCGTTTTTCAAAATCGCCTCTGTACTTGGTTCCAGCAAGTAAAGCCCCCATATCTAGCGAATATATGGTTGCATTACTTAAAAACTCTGGTACTTGTTCGTTCACAATTAAATTGGCTAATCCTTCAGCAATAGCAGTTTTACCCACACCTGCTTCCCCAACAAACAAGGGGTTGTTCTTACGGCGACGCCCTAATACTTGTAACGTTCTTTCAAGCTCGCTATCTCTTCCAATTAATGGGTCAATATTCCCCTTGAGTGCTTCTTCATTAAGATTAACAGAAAAGTTTTCAATAGTACGCGGTTCTTCTGCTGCAACTTGCTCACCTTCTTCGATAGATGAATTAGAAGAGTTTTGATCGATTTTAGCAATACCGTGGGAAATATAATTAACAATATCTAAACGGCTTACACCTGCTTTTTTCAGTATGTATGCGGCTTGTGATTCTTGCTCACTAAATATTGCTACAAGTACGTTAGAACCACTCACTTCACTTTTACCTGACGATTGCACATGAAAAACCGCACGCTGTAAAACGCGTTGAAAACCCAAGGTTGGTTGCGTTTCTCGCTCTTCTTCATCTAGTGGAATAATAGGTGTTGTTTCTTGAATAAATTCAAGTAAGTTTGCCCGTATTATCCCCACATCCGCACCACAAGCGCCCAACACATCGATAGCCGATGGGTTATCTAATAAAGCCAAGAGTAAGTGTTCAACCGTCATAAATTCATGACGAGATTCTTTGGCTTGACGAAAAGCCAAATTCAGGGAAATTTCTAAGTCTTTATTCAGCATAGGTACTCCAATTTAGTTCTTTGCGATCTTTTAACTTAATCAAAGATCAGACAGCATTAAGCTTTTTCTAAAACACATTTTAAAGGGTGTTCGTTTTCAATTGCATAACGAATAACATGATCCACTTTAGTTTCTGCAACATCTGCAGAATATGTGCCACAAAGTGCCTTTCCCTCGTAATGAACAGTTAACATTATATCTGTTGCTTGTTCCGAATTTTTATTAAAAAATTTACATAATACATCCACAACAAAATCCATTGGGGTGTAATCATCATTTAGTAAAAAAACATGATACTTAGGCGGCTCTTCAACCTCATCCTTAATTTCTTCTTCTACAAACTGTTGACTGTCAAATAACTCTTTCCAATTACTCATATATTTATCTTAGTCTCTACTGAAAACTTTTGCTGTAACTTTTTTGTTAAAAAAAATATATATATTCTCAAAATTAGCTTGACTAATTTTATTTTTTATCTACGATTTAGTATGTGATTATTTTTTAGTCACGTTTCTAAATATGTATATGCTTTATTGTATCTCTATTTTAGTAATACTAAAATTAATTATAAAATTGATATCAAGCATAACTTATAATACTGAAGGATATAGAAGGAAGTTGAAGTATGGCTCACGGTACAGTTAAATGGTTTAATAATGCAAAGGGTTTTGGTTTTATTCGTCCAGATAGTGGTGGAGAAGATATTTTTGCTCACTACTCAACAATTGAAATGGATGGTTACCGTACACTAAAAGCTGGACAAGATGTCAATTATGAACTCAGCGAAGGTCCCAAAGGACATCACGCTGCAAGTATAAAACCAAATGATGATGAGTTAGATTAATAACCATAACTCTCAGAAATATCTTTTCTACAATATTAAGCCTTTTTAAAATATATTGATATTGTAGAAAATTTTAGCACGTTGAATAGTTGAATACCTGTAATACATTAAATATGTGTGTTTACGGTTATCGTGTATACGCTATCAAAACTAACTTTTAGTACTAATCTAGTTCTTCTATCGCTATTCCTACTAAATACATCCCTTCACACTCTTCATTAACTCTCACCACTTTACCACGAATATCAAGTGATTGAACTTGTTCCGAAGCTGAGTTTAGCTTGATCCTCACATGAGTAGACATAGCTATAGGTTGATCGACTTCTATTGCTACCCCAGTGGCACTCAAATCTCGACATGTTGCTTTTATTTCACTGTTAGCTTCATCGTCAATAATAGTTACATCTACTTCGCTGTTTAACATCATGCGATAAAAATTACGCTTGTCATCAAAATTTATCATTTGTACCTCAGATCCATAAAAATTTAAAATGATGTGATTAGCTCTTTATACTGAGCTTAAGCCAGTGTGTCAATTAACTGTGATTAACATTTCATGAAAAATCTTTTAAATGGTTAATAATCCGTTTTAATGAAATCGGTTGAGCCGTGCCTAAATTTTGCGAAAATAAGGAAATTCTTAATTCTTCAATCATCCATTTAGTCGCTAATATCTCTTGAGATACTGGTTTATCTTTTCGTTGTTTAGAAAGCACATTAGTATATAAATCAGCCGCCTTTTTAATTTCAATTAGTTTTAACCTGTCCTGATTAGGATCAATGGGTAGCTTTTCTAATCGACGTAACATGCCTTTTAAATAACGCATAATATCATCTAATTTATCAAAACCTGACGCACTGACAAACCCTTTAAAAACTAATGATTCACTTTGTTTTTTAATATCCGCATGCGATTGAATAACATCTAAGGCTACGTTACCTTTTAACTTTTTAGCAATATCATGGCGTAAACTTAACACTTGCTCTACTTTAATTGCGGCAGTTAAAACGCAGTCTGAAATTTCAGCCCGAACATAGTCACGAACCAATGCAAAACTTTTTTCATTTCTGGGTAGGCGGTTTAATTTTTTCTCTAGGACGTACTTTTTAACTAAAAACACACATGCCCCTTGAATACAGTCTTCTAATAATTCGGTAATTGAGCCAAAAGGATTAAAATACAAACCAAGTTTAGCCTTATTAGGCATTTTCTCTTGTAAGTATTTGAGTGGGGATGGAATGTTCAAAAGAATTAATCTACTTATGCCATTAAGCATTGCTTGTTCTGCATGCTCTTCTTGCTCAAACAACTCAATAGCAACATTGCTTTTATGATCTACTAAAGCAGGAAATGCTTTAATCGTCATACTGGCCACTTTCTTTTCATATCCCTGTGGTAATTCACCAAAGTCCCATAAGGTTAAGTTAGTTTTCTCAAGACCTTTTTCTGCAACTTCTTTAATAGATGCTTTAACTTTACCTTGTAATTGTGCTTTTAACTGATTTAAGTCTCGACCTTGTTTTAACAATTTCCCTTTTTCATTAACAATTTGATAATTCATGGTTAAATGCACGGGTAATTCTACGCCTTGCCAAGCATCTTCTGGTAACCTTACCCCTGTCATACGTAATAACTGTTTTGCTAAGGCATCGGTTAAGTTACCTTGGCTTTCATTCATATTATCTAAACAAGCCTGAGCATAATTAGGTGCAGGTACAAAGTTACGACGCAACGCTTTAGGTAACGCTTTGATTAATGCAATAACTAAATCATAACGCAATGCTGGAATTAACCAATCAAAACCTTCTGCTTGACACTGGTTCAACAACGCTACAGGTATAACAACACTGACACCGTCGTCAATATCACCTGGGCTAAAATGATAGGTAAGCGGCAAAGTCAGGTTATTTTGTTGCCAAATATCAGGGTATTCTTTTATTGATACTTCATCAGATGACTTATTAAGTAAAAAGTCTTTGGTAAAATTAAGTAGTTTAGCATTTTCCTTTTTAGCTTTTTTCCACCAAGCTAAAAAGCTACGTTGGCAAACAACCGATTCAGGAATTTTATCTAGATAAAAGTCTACTAGCTGCTGCTCATCAATCAAAAAATCTTTACGGCGTGCTTTCTGCTCTAACGCTTCAATACTAGTCACTAATTTTTGATTTTCTATTAAGAAACTTTCTTTAATAAAACTGTCGCCATTAACGAGTCCTTCTCGAATAAAAATATCTCGACAAGTTTTGGGTTCAATGACTTTAAAATTAACTTTGCGTTTAATAACAATTGGCAATCCATATAAACTAACCTGTTCAAAGGCCATCACAGCCCCTTGTTTTTTCTCCCAGTGAGGCTCGCTATAACTACGTTTTAACAAATGTTCGGCTAACGGTTCAATCCAAAGCGGATCAATTCGAGCATTCATTCGAGCAAATAAACGGCTAGTTTCTACTAATTCGGCTGACATTAGCCATTTAGGCGGTTTCTTGGATAAAGCAGAACCAGGAAAAACAAAAAACTTACTACCACGAGCCCCTTTAAATTCCCTATTTTCATCTTGATACCCTAAGTGACTTAACAAACCAGACAATAAAGCCTGATGCACCGACACTAAACTACTTGGCAGGTCTTGCGCTTTATTTTGCTGATTCGAGGATTCTCTAGGTTCAACAATTGAAAATTGATAATCAACAGAAGTCAGTGATATTTTTTGTTCTTTTAATGTTAATTTAAGTTGGCTGAAAATATCTTGCCATTCTCGTAATCTCACATAAGACAAATATTCTCGTTGGCACAACTTTCTAAAGTGATTTTGAGATAAGCCTTTTTTCTGTTTTGTAACATATTGCCATAAATTTAGTAGGCTGATGAAATCTGAATTTTTATCTTTAAAACGATTATGCTTTTCATCTGCCGCTTGTTGCTTTTCATGTGGACGTTCACGAGGATCTTGTATGCTTAAAGCGCTCACAATAATCAATACTTGTTCAATACATCCTAATTCAATCGAGGTAAGCACCATTTTTGCTAACCGTGGGTCTATAGGGAATTTTGACAATAAACGACCTGACGGTGTTAACCGAGTACCTTGTTTTTGCGATTCTTTTTTTCTTTTTATATTGGTTTGAATCACACCATTATCAATAGCGGCTAATTCTTCTAATAATTTAACACCATCATTGATATTTCTATTATCTGGCGCTTCAACAAAAGGAAAATCTTCTATTTCACCTAAATCCAATGCTAACATTTGTAAAATAACAGTGGCTAAGTTGGTACGCAAAATTTCAGGGTCAGTAAATTCAGGTCTATTGAGATAATCTTCTTCACTGTATAAGCGAATGCACACACCTGATGAAACACGACCACAGCGCCCTGCTCTTTGGTTTGCGCTGGCTTGTGAAATAGCTTCTATAGGTAAACGTTGTACCTTAGTTCGATAACTATAACGAGAAATACGCGCCGTACCAGGGTCAATAACATACTTAATACCTGGAACTGTCAAACTGGTTTCAGCCACGTTAGTCGCCAGCACGATGTTACGACCCGAATGAGGTTTAAAAATACGATTTTGTTCACTAATGGTTAAACGTGCGTATAAGGGTAAAATTTGTGTATGTTTTAAATTCGCTTTGTTTAATGCGGCAGCCGTATCGCGTATTTCTCGTTCACCATTTAAAAATATTAAAATATCACCTTGTCTATCAGCAGTATTTTCAGATAATTCATCTACGGCATTCAAAATACCTGAAATAACGTCTTTGCCTTCATTAATCTTGTTATCATCTTGCTCTATTCCTTCACCATTTAATGGTCTGTAGCGCATTTCTACAGGATATGTGCGACCAGAAACTTCAATAATAGGCGCGGCTTTACCATTATTATCGGCAAAATGATTGGCAAAGCGTTGTGGATCAATTGTGGCTGAGGTAACAATAATTTTTAGGTCAGGTCGTTTAGCTAAAATTTGACGTAAATAACCTAAAATAAAATCAATGTTTAAGCTTCTTTCGTGGGCTTCATCAATAATAATAGTATCATATTGACGAAGTAGTCGATCTTTTTGCATTTCAGCTAATAAAATACCGTCTGTCATTAATTTGATATAACTGTGTTGGCTAACTTGATCATTAAACCTCACTTTATAGCCTACTTGTTCTCCTAGCTTGCTATTTAGTTCTTCTGCAATACGACTAGCAACAGTTCTAGCAGCAATTCTTCTAGGTTGTGTATGGCCAATAAGCCCATCAATTCCACGGCCTAACTCAAGACAAATTTTAGGAATTTGCGTTGTTTTACCTGAGCCTGTTTCACCCGCAATAATAACTACCTGATTTTCTTGAATTGCCTTTGCTATCAGTGATGCATTTTCACTAATGGGCAATCCTTCAGGGTAGGTAATCTTAGGGGTATTCTTTAGTTTCTGTTGTTTTTCAGTAGTTGATATATTGATTGCCTCTGCAGTTTTAGCTAACTGCTTAAGGCGTTGTTCAAGTTTGGCTTGATTTTTTTCAGATGAATCAAGCTGACTCAATGCTCTTTTATGATGAATGAGTTGTTGCTTCAAACGAGGAAGATCAGATTTTTTTACTTGAGATAAGGCATCAAATAAAGCTTGAATATTAGGAATTTCACGAGCTTGACTACTCGTTTTTTTACTAGCCTTTTCACTAGGCAATGTGGTTAACGACAAAATAGACTCAACTAATTTAGCAATAAGAAAACGTAGAAAGGTCTATTTTATCAGTTATGATTCACAAATTATATTATGAAAAGCAATTAACAATAATCACTTAATAATTAAATTTATTATTAGCATATAACGTTGCGGCTTTTAGCCAAACAGAACCAACATTACCATCACCGACAGGTACCCCATCTAACAGAGTAACGGGTTCAATTTCTTTAGACGAGCTGGTAAGCCAAATTTCATCTGCGTTCCTAGCTTCATCAAGGGTAACAATTCTTTCTTCTACCGTTAACGATCCCTCTTTTGATAATATATCTATAACCAAACGACGTGTAACACCTGGCAAAATATGATTATCTTGAATGGGTGTGGCAATAATGCCATTTTTAACAATAAAAATGTTTGATGAACTTGCTTCTGTTAACTCTTGTTTGTTGTTAAACAGTAGGGTTTCTAAATTACCAACAGCATAGCCTTCCTGAAAATGCAAAACATTACCTAAGAGTGATGTTGATTTAATATGGCAACGCTGCCAACGTAAGTCTTCTGTTGTGCTTAATGAATAACCTTTACCCACTGTAGCCAAAGAAGGTGCTTTAGGTGGCGAAATTTCGAAGGTCATAGCAAAAACTGTTGGGGTTACATTTTCAGGAAAAGCATGAAAGCGTTTAGTATCAGCACCACGACTAACGTGTAAGTATATACCTAAAGAACCACCACCATTTTTGGCTGATAAGTTTTCACAGAGTGTTGACCATTGGTCATCACTCCAGTTCAATTCAATACCAATTGCCTTTAAGCCATCATTCATACGATTAATATGATTTTGAAAGCCAACCATTTTTCCTGCATATGAGGGGATTACTTCATAAATACCATCACCAAATAAAAAACCACGGTCTAATGGTGATATTTTGGCTTGTTCAACAGGCATATAATCGCCATTTAAAAAAACTGTACTCATTTTACTTTTCCTAATAATTTAATTATCACTATTTTATTTTTCTTTAAGTAAAAGAAAAACCAATTAATGTTCTAATTCTTGAGATTAGAGCAATACCTTCAGTTGCTGGAAGACTATCTTCTGTTAATTCATTTTTACGTGTAACGCCGTCAACACTGCCTAATTTTGAAATATACTTAAGTGTTTTTTCGGGGCAAGTTTCCCTTAATAGATCTTCTTTAGACCAAGTACTTAAAAAAGCTAAAATACCATATACTCCCCAATTAGAAACATCGCTGATGATTAATTCATCACAACATGTAACTGAGGGGATAATATTGAACGAAGTTAAAGCGTCTTTGACATTCCCCATACCAATTTCATTTCCGCCATCACCAATGGCTATTGTTGGGCAGTTGGCTGCGTGCATAAAGTAATCAAAGCTAGCGACTTTGCTACTAATATCTTCACCGCGCATGTTGTGATAACAGTCATTATCCGCTAACCCTGGACTCTCAATAGAAATAATCACTTCTGGTTGAAAATAATCTATCGCACGTTTAGCCTCAGCTAAACCATGTGCTTGTTTGCCAACATTAATAGCATAAGTTTGGTAATCACTTTCAAAGGCTGCTGCCATCGTTGTACTACATACAAGCACAGGGGTTGCACCGAGCTTTTCTAAGGCGTGATATAAAATAATTGCACCAACGGGGCCGTCTGTTTCAAACGTGTTTTCAACAGGAAAACCGGTGCCTATTAATACATTTCCTTTAACGTCTTTTAATAAGCTAGCAGCACGTAAACAGTAACCTGACACTAAGTGTGGTTGTAGTTCTTTCATGCCACGTAAATTACGCTCAACAAGCATGTTTTCTATTTGCTCGCTAAGCAATTGTTCTTTACTTATGTTCATTTCTTCTTCTAATTTAGATTTTAATGTTAATCACATTTCTGTAACTGTTTACGTGTAAAACGATTTAAATTCAAGTGAAAATAATTATGTGCCTGTTCCATAGAAATAGGCTCAAAATTCACTGTATCGCCTTGTTTTAGCTGCCCCAATTTAGCTGTATCAATGGATGAAACAGCACCAATTTTAGGATACCCCCCAATTGTTTGTCTATCGTTCATCAAAACAATTGGTTGTCCATCAGCGGGGACTTGAACAGCGCCATGACAAATCCCTTCAGATAGAATACCTTCAATATCACAGGCGATTTTTTGCCCTGTTAATCGGTAGCCCATGCGGTCAAAACTTTTACCTACGGTATATTCACTAGAAAAAAATAAGCGCTGTTGGAATGAGGTAAAGTGCTTTTGTTGATAAGCTGGCACCGTATGTAAAACAACATTATTAGAATACATAGGCCGTAACGATTCAGCTAACACTAAATTAGATGTTCTTGTTAGATTTTCATATGGTAAAATATCACCTGCTTTTAGCTTTTCTCCTGCCAAACCGCCAATTCCCTCACGACACACAGTAGCTGCACTACCAAAACTTTCTTCAATAATAAAGCCACCGGCTACCGCTAAATAACTTCGCATACCTTGGCTAGCAAAACCTAACTCAACAATATCTCCAGTTTTAATCGCATAACTTCGCCATAATTCTTTTTTATGGCGATTAATTGTTAATGGCATGTTTGCACCCGTTACAGCAATTGTACAATCAAGTTGGGCAACAAGCGTCAAACCTCCAACACTTATTTCAATGGCGGTAGCATTTAGTTCGTTTGCGCACAAACGGTTTGCCCATTGAAAGGCTTCTAAATCAATTGGGCCTCCGTTAGTTAAACCAATATTAAAATAACCAAAACGCCCAGCATCTTGAACTAGGCTAAGCATACCTGGTTGTTTTACCAAAAAACCTGTTGATAAATTCATGAACAATTTCCAAGCGTTAATTTACTAAAATCATCAGATAATTTTCCCCCTAACGCTAGAAACTCTTCCTTATTCACGGCGTTAAATTTAACTCTGTCACCAACTTTAACAGGCATAGTAGGACTTGCAGTTGCATCAAACATATCAATAGGGCATAAACCAATAATATTCCAACCACCAGGCGATGAATTTGGGTAAATTGCCGTTTGTTTATCAGCAATTGCCACCGCGCCTTTCGGGACTTTCATTCTAGGGGTACTTAAACGCGGTGCTGCAATTATCTCATCAACTTCACCTAAGTAAGCAAAACCAGGTGCAAAACCTATCGCATAAACACGATATTCTTTAGCTTGATGAATATTTATCACTTCCTCAATACTTAAGTTATTTTGTTTAGCAATAACCGCTAAGTCAGGCCCCGACTCAACAGCATAATACACGGGTAATTCAACCACGGTACTTACATGCTGATGTTCACATTTTTGAACAGAATCATCCGTTGTATGCAGCAATACTCTTAATTTATTACGCACATGATGATGATCTGTTACTAATATATTAAAAACGACCAATAAAGAAGCATAAGAGGGGATTAAATCTACAATGTTATTCGCTAATTCATTTTCCATCGCTCGGCGAATCGTTTGTTCAGCTTGTTGTACTCTTGCTGAGGTCTCATCACTTGCTTGCTCTGCAAAATAAATGATCAATGCACTTTCACCCGCAATATCTATAACAGGCTTATGGAATGGTTTTCCTTGTAACATTACCCAATCAACTCCCGAATAGCGCTAATGGCTTGAACACCTTCAATATTGTCACCATGAACACACAAACTGTCGGCTTTTAAAGGTAAAATATTACCACTTATTGTAGTAACACTGCCCTGCTCTTTTAATTGTTTAACCTGTGCAAGCATTTTTTCTTTGTTATGCACCGCACCATCTTTAGCACGAGATAATAATTTTCCGTCGTCATCGTAACACCTGTCGGCAAATGCCTCACTAAGAATGTCAATATTAAAATGTTTAGCTTCAGCTCTATGTTGTTCAATATCTAGAGTTGCCTGCAACATCAGCTTTAATGGTCGGTGATAAGAGCTTAATGCTTGTAAAATGGCTTTCCTAATATCCTGACTTAGCATCATATCGTTATATAATGCACCATGAGGTTTAACATACTCCAGCACAATGCCCAAAGATTTAGCAACACCATCAATAGCCGCTATTTGATAGTTCACCAGTGCGATTACTTCTTCTGCTGAACAATTCATAGAACGTCTACCAAAACCAACTAGGTCAGGATAGCCTGGATGTGCTCCCACGCTAACATTATTTACTTTTGCTAATTCAAGGGTTTTTTGCATGACTAATGGATCGCCAGCATGAAAACCACACGCAATATTGGCTTGATCTATAAACGGCATTACCTGAGCGTCTAGCCCCATGGTCCAACTGCCATAACTTTCGCCTAAATCACAATTCAATTTCATTCTGTTTCCTTGGGTCGTTAATTGATTATTTCTAAAGCGAATAATTACAATATAGCTAATGTTGTATTGGCTATATCAGTGACTAACATTTTACCTGGACTGTGCGTAATACAATATGGTGGCTTAGTTCGTTCTAATGCAAGCTGTGGCGTGACACCACATGCCCAAAACACAGGTACTTCATTATCTTTTATCGTTACACTATCACCATAATCAGGTGTGTTTATATCCTTAATACCAATTTGCTCAGGTTGTCCAAAATGGATAGGAGCACCATGAACAGAAGGAAAACGGCTACAAATTTGAATTGCTCTGATCGCATCTTTGGGTAACATTGGGCGCATACTTACCACAGTTTCTCCGCTAAATCTTCCCGCCGTTTTACACGCAATGTTAGTGCGATACATAGGAACATTTTTATTTTCACTGATATTACGAATTTCAATACCGTCGGCAATCAGCGCCTCTTCAAATGAAAAGGAACACCCCAGCACAAAAGTAACTAAATCATCACGCCAAAGTGTTTTAATATCATTTATTTCTTGTTCAAGTTCACCATTAAGAAATAACCGATAGCCCGGTACATCGGTGCGAATATCAATATCTGTTCCTAGTGCGGGTAAATGAAAGTCTCCCGCATTTTCTGACATACCAATTAACGGGCAAGGTTTTGGATTAAACTGACAAAACTGTAAAAAATCATTCGCCCAATCTTTAGGTAATATAACAATATTGCCCTGCACACAACCTTGCGCATAACCAGACGTATTATCAATAAATTTGCCCTGACGAATTAGTTGGCGTAATTCATAAGCATTAGGTTGTGTAGAAAGTGTATTAGTTAGGTTAATAGACATATGTGGTCACTTATTTATAAGAAAATATTCAGCGTGCGTTAATAGCAATATTATCACCAAAATTCATAAAGAATGCTACTAACTTGATTTACAGAATACTGATACATATTATGAAAAGTATTATTCACTTTTTAGGTTATTTATGTCTGAGCTAACACTTTATCATTGTCGGGATTCTCGCTCTTTACGCCCTTTATGGGCACTTGAAGAAATGAATATTGACTACAAACTAGTTAACATGGAGTTTCCACCTAGGTATAAAGTTCCAGAATACTTAGAAATCAACCCTTTAGGCACAGTACCAACACTACTTGACGGGGCTATCACATTAACCGAATCAACGGCTATTTGCCAATATTTAGTCGATAAATACAAAGATTCAACTATTGGTTTATCAAGTGAACATCCAGAGTATGGCAATTATTTAAATTGGCTGCATAGAAGTGATACTACTTTTACATTTCCCCAAACCTTAGTGCTTCGATACTCACGATACGAGCCTACAGAGAGACTTCAGCCACAAGTTGTTGAAGATTACCACAAATGGTTTAACAGCCGTATTAGATGTATTGAATCAGCACTAGAGAATAAGGACTACCTGTGTGCTAATAAATTTACCATTGCAGATATATGTGTTGGTTATGCACTTATTCTTGCAACAGAAATAAGTATTGATGATAAATTCGGTCCAAACACGCAAGCTTACTTAGCTCGATTAATGGCAAGATCAGGCTTTAAAGCAGCGAATGCCAAACAATTACATCTCAGTAAAATATTTTAACGTGTATAAATATCTGTTGGTGGATTAGCAATTAACCTTGTATTAAACTAAAAAAACATGGTATGTATTACTGGTGCATCTAATTAGACTTATTTTCAAAGCACGCTAAAATAGGTTTAATTAGATGATTTCGTTGCTTTTAAAGGAGTAAAGCTATGCAAGGTGTTCCCACGAAAAACCTTTCTGATATTCCAATATCATCATTGCTTAAACGCTCTGCACTTATTTTTATCCCTATTGCTTTTACGCTCACCAGTATTCTTTTTTTAGGTGTTAATGTAGACGAAAAATTACAAATAAACAGAAATAAATTCCAAGAAGCTAACCGTATTGAGCTTGTTAAAGAGCGTGTTACAAGAGATCTGTCGGTAGTTGATACTGACTTACGAGTAATCGTTAACATGCCCTTATTTCAAGAGTATGTTAATAGTGGAAACCCCCTATTAAAAACAAAAATAGAAGACTTTTTTCTTAATTTTAGCAGAGAAACAAAACGCTATGATCAAATGCGTTATTTAGACACTGATGGTCACGAAGTATTTCGCGTTAATTATAATAACGGTTATCCTGCCATTGTACCTAGTAATAAATTGCAAAATAAGAGAGAGCGTTATTATTTCATAGATACAATTAAACTCAATAAAGATGAGATTTTCGTTTCGCCATTAGATTTAAATATGGAGCTCGGCAAATTAGAAAGACCTTTTAAGCCTGTCATTCGTTACGGCACACCAGTATTTGACAATAACAATAATAAAAAAGGCATTATTCTACTTAATTATCTTGGTAGCAAATTATTGCGTATATTTCGTGAAGAAAAACAAGCGCTCTATTCAACCATGCTGCTCAATCGAGATGGATACTGGTTATCTGGCCCTAATCATGAAGATGAATGGGGATTTATGCTTGGTAAGGAAAATCAAACTTTTGGACATGACTATCCTGATGTTTGGCAAGTTGTATCCTCTTCTAAACAAGGTACTCTACTCACAGAAGAAGGACTCTTTGTTTTTACCACAGCCTACCATTTATCAAATTGGCAAGATTCAACGTTAAATTCAGTTACGATGGATGATCATTATTGGAAGATTGTATCATTTATCCCACACACAGCCCTTTCTGTTAATACCATTTACAATCAACCTTTAAGTAAAGTATTGCTAGGTGTTATTTATTTACTACTCGGGTTGGCTAGCATATCTGTTGCTCGAATAATTTTAAATCGTAAACAAGTAGAAATGGCGTTACGTAACAGCTCTGCCCGCATTATAGCCATTCTTAATGCTGTGAGTGAAGGCATTTATAGCATTGATATTAATGGAAACATAATGATAGAAAACCCAGCATCTATAAGAATATTGGGGTGGGATAACGAAGAAATAATAGGGCAACCTGCACATAAAATAATACATCAAACACGCGCTGATGGCTCCCCTTATTTAAGTTGCGAGTGTCCTATTTATGCAACACTCAATGATGAAATACCTCGTCAAGTTGATGATGAATTGTTTCGCTGTAAAGACGGTACCAATATACCAGTATCTTATGCCGCTAGAGTTATGCGAGACAGCGAAAGAAATGTTATTGGTGTCATTGTTTCATTTCGCAACATCACCGAACAAAAGCAGGCCAAACAGCTTTTACTTTCGGCCAAAAACAAAGCAGAAATGGCTAATAGGGCAAAAGATTCTTTTCTAGCCACCATGAGTCACGAAATTCGTACCCCGCTTACTGGCATGTTAGGTATGTTAGAAGTGCTTTCCATGGCCCCGCTGAAAAAAGATCAAGTTGAAACACTGCAGGCAGCATGGGATTCAGCTAGAAACTTATTACGGATTGTTAACGATATCTTAGATTGGTCTAAAATTGAAGAAGGAAAGCTAGAAATTTCGCCTTGTTCTACTTTTATACCCCAATTATTACAGGAAGTTGTTAATACCTATTCACGTGCCGCCAGCATTAAATCTCTCATGATCAAACAGTACAGTGATGAACGCCTCAGTTCAGCACATCTTGTTGATCCTTTACGGTTATCACAAGTACTTAATAACTTTGTCAGTAACGCTATTAAGTTTACTCAAAAAGGCGAAATTGAATTAACTGCTGAATTAATAGAAGTACACGAAAGTGGAGAACGCATTCGTTTTTCAGTTCGAGACACGGGTATTGGCATTTCTAAAAACAACCAAAAATATCTGTTTGAACGATATAGGCAAGAAAGTTCTGACACTGCGCGCATGTATGGTGGAACAGGCTTAGGGCTAGCAATTTGCCAACGTCTTGCAGATATGCTCGACGGTGAAATTTTATTAGAAAGCGAACCAGAACAGGGAGCAACCTTCAGCATTACATTGGTACTGCCAGTTTCAGGCGAGCCTGCAGAAAAAATAACCTGTCTGCATCCAGAAGTATCACAACGAGCAGTTGAGCCCTTGTTTAGTAAAAACATCAATACACCATTGGTACTGACAGTTGATGACCATCCGATTAATCGCGACCTATTAGCTCGTCAAGTCAAATTACTTGGTCTTCGAGCTGAATCAGCCGAAAATGGTAAGGTCGCGTTATCTATGTGGTTAGAAGGTCGCTTTGACCTAGTTATTACCGACTGTCATATGCCAGAGATGGATGGATATGCTTTTTCTCTTGAAGTTCGTAAAAAAGAAGCAGAAAACAACTTACCTCGAACTCCTATTATAGCATGGACCGCCAATGCCCTTTCTGAAGAAACAAAAAATTGCCTCGCTGCGGGTATGGACGATCTGTTAGTAAAGCCAGCAAACTTAATCCAATTAAAACAAATGCTATCAAAATGGTTATCTATTGATGAGATGAATCATAACCAATGTCCCTCTACAATCAATTATGCCACCAATAGTCGAATTTCTACACCTATTGACTATACTGTACTACAACAGATTGAATCAGACAGTGGCAAGCAACTTCAAATATTGCAGGATTTTATACTACACATACGAACTGACTATGAAGAACTACTCCAGATGTTAGAACAAGAGGAACAAAAGAATATTAAAGGTATAGCTCATCGTATGAAAGGCTCTAGTCGAATGGTAGGGGCAGAAGCTATGGCTAAAGCTTGTTTAGCAATTGAACAGTCGGCTAGCAATGGAGATGTCCCTAGTGCGAGAGAAGCAAGCATAGTGTTAGATTCAGAAATACAACGAGTAGAGACATACATCCTAGGAGTGAAAAAATAATGGATAATATTGATAAATTAAACCTTTGTGTGATGGAAGATGATGAGTTTCAACGTAAAATGCTTATAAAAATGCTTCAAACATTAGGTGTAACATCAATACGTGAAGGGAGCGATGGCAGACAAATGCTAAAAATAGTCCACAGCGAGAAAGTCAAACCAGATATTGTCCTGTGTGACCTAAATATGCCTAAAATGGATGGTTTAGAATTCCTTCGCCGTTTAGGTGGGGCCTACCAAAACATTGCAGTTATTATTATTAGTTCGTTGGATAGTAAGTTACTTGTTGCCGCGGGAAAGATTGCAAAAATGCATGGTATTCAACTACTGGGCGCAGTAGAAAAACCTATTATGTTGACTCAACTTAAAACATTACTCAGTAAGTTTGAACACATAGAAAATCCAAAAACATCTAATATTACTGCAGAAAGACATTTTACATTAGAAGAAATTTTAACGGGTATTCATGCCAAACAATTTGTACCATTTTTTCAAGCTAAAGTGGACTTAAAGTCAAGCCGTTTAGTTGGCGCTGAAGCACTAGCACGTTGGATTCATCCAAAACATGGAATAGTCAGTCCATATGCCTTTATCCCTATTCTTGAAAATAGTAATAATATCGATGAATTAACCTTTCATATGCTAGAGCAATCGGCTGCTGCCTGTCGTATATTCCACGACAATGGCCATTTTATTTCTGTATCAGTCAACATTTCATTAGCTTCGCTGGGTGATCAAGACTTGGCAGAAAAAATTACTAATATTGTAAAAAAATCGGGCTTAGAGAACAGATACATTGTGTTAGAAATTACTGAATCTGCAGCAATGACGGATATTGCAAATGCAATGGAAAACTTAACCCGTTTGCGCATGAACGGATTTTCACTTTCTATCGACGATTACGGTACTGGGTATTCTAGCATGCAACAACTCACACGAATTCCCTTCAACGAATTAAAAATTGACCAATCATTTGTACAAGACTTTGCTGACAATGAAGCTTTACGGATTGTCGTAGAGTCAAGCATTCATATGGCTCATAAACTACGAGTAAAAAGCGTTGCTGAAGGAGTAGAAACACAACAAGACTGGGACATGCTAAAAAGTATGAAATGCGATATAGTGCAAGGTTATTTTATCTCTAGACCTATTGATTTAGCAGCATTTAATGATTTTATTAAATTTTCAACTTAAGATAAATTGTTACATTAACTAGCGTAACAATTTATTCTCTACTACAAGCAGCTTAAATTATATTACTACTTATTTCTTTTTTATTTTTCTTTTACGCATCACCAGAAAAGATACAGAGGCTAATATAATAATAATACCATTCACTACCGCTATCATTAATATTGTTTGTGTCTTTTCTTCTTCTTCTATTTTTTGTTGTAAAGCGAGTTCTTCAGCAAGCTTAGCTTTTTGTGCTGCAAGAATTTGTTCTGGCGTTTCTACCTGAACTTCATTTTTTTTCTCAGGCGTTGTTAACGATATTTGTTTCAGAGCCCCTTTTACATTAAAAGTAAATTCTGGCACAACTAAACGAAATTCTCTACCTGATATGGTTTTACCAAATGCACTTAAATTAACTCGGTGAATGCCTGGTTCAGTATAAGGTATATCCTTAATTCGACTTTCAGGAAATTCAGGTGTTTCATCTTCAATAATTGAAAAAGATTTTGTTTGCCTATCAGGAAAAGTTGTTTTGCCTTGAAAAACTAAACTATTAGGATCAACATGGGTTGAATCAATAGTGATCAGTAAACTGTGTGCCGTTGCTTCTGTGTCTGATGTTTCTATTGAGAGAGTAATAGGTGATTTATTTAAAAAAATAGGCTTTTGTCTAAGTTCTCTTGTTATTAGGGGTAATTTAATTTTATATACAGGTTGCCATTCACCTGAAGCAAAATCTAAAACAAATTCGCCTGTATAAATACCGTCACCTGCATATTCATCCAAACCACGCCCATTATCTTCAAATGATGCTAATTTAAAAGCATCTCTACCAAAATTATCGTAAGCTGAATTGTTTGTACTAAAAAAATTCACGTCTAGCTGTACAACATCTTTAAATGCAGAAATATCAATTTTCTTATTACCGTTATACAGCTTACCAACAATCTTTAAGGTTTCTCCCGAAAGTACAACCTCAGGTAAAGGATCAACTGCAATAGTAACTTCTGACATAACTAAGATTTTACTCTCAGGTAAAATGTCACCAATAGCTTGCCACGGGCCAGGCGTAGGCTTGATTATTTTTATCATGTCAAATGTACTTGCATCATGCCATTGTACATTTGCTTGGTCATAATCATGTACCCGAATTTTTTTACCGTCAGGTTGTACCAGAATAACAGGTCTACTTCCTCTTTTTCTGAAAAAAATAAGTGTTACTTCATCTAACTCAGCATCAATACGAAAGCGGTTGTCAAAATAAGGAATTTCATTAGTGACATTATCTGTGTGATAAAAATCTATTTCACCATTTAAGAACAATTGTTCATCGTTTTGAACTGTTTTACTCTCGTGCTCTACATTTATTGCTTCTTGTGTTGTTTCTACTGAAAAAGCATAATTTACATTGATTAATAGCAGATAGAAAAATACTAATGATTTGGTAATTTCCAAAGTGGCTCTCCCCCTTTTTCCTGAATAACCGACAACCTTTTTTCATGGGCTTCTACTTCATCGGCAGAAGCAGCAATAACCTTTAGTTTTGTCCTATCACTATGCAACCGTCTAATAGCATTTTCATCTCCACCGTTATTGTCACCAACAGATAAATTAAAGGTTGCTTGTTCGCGGGTCATCTCAATGTAAACAAACGCGAGTAATTGAGCATCAATTAAAGCGCCGTGATAAGTACGATCTATTAACTTATCTACTTTATAAAAACGCGCTAAATAATCTAACGTTTTCGGTGAGCCAAACTCATCTTTTGATGTTTTTAAAGTATCTGTAATAGTACAAATATCTTCTGTCATTGGCACTTTATTGCGAGAACGCTCTGCAAAATTTAATAATGAAAACTCATGATCCATAAACCCCACATCAAACTTTGCGTTATGAATCACCAATTCACCACCGCGAATAAAATCAATAAACTCATCAACTATTTGTGAGAAAGTTGGTTTGTCATCTAAAAACTCATTAGTTAAACCATGTACATTAATAACTTCTTGGTCCATCTGTAAAACTTGCCCACGAGGGTCAAGCGGTTTTATATAGGCATGATACGTGCGCCCTGTTAACTGGCGATTAATCATTTCTACGCAACCTATTTCAACTATTCTATGTCCCTCTCTCGGGTTTATGCCGGTGGTTTCAGTATCAAGAATAATCAAACGTTCTTCTTGTTTAAGATCGGCTTTGGACTCATTGTTACTCGAAAAATTACTCATACTCACAATAACTATCTCTATCTTTTTTCATTTATAAAATTATTTTTCTGGTATTTTTTGTGGAAATTCTTCTAGGTTTATTTTAAACCGTTCACTGCTATAGCATAGTACAATCAAGGCAACGCTAATGATTATTTGAATAAAAACCCATGTTAGCGAAAATAACTGCCAATAAAAATAGGCAACCATATGGGTAAGTAAATCAAACAATAATGCCACAATAATAATTGTTCGGCAGTGTTGCCACGCTGCTTGTACCCAATTAGCTGCTTCAGGTCTACGTAAGCTAATAATAAGCACTACAAACAAGCCAATAGCTCCCGAAAGTAAGCTTAAGTAAAATAAGGAGGTTTCGGGATAAATCCAAGAAATAATACTCACTCTATCACGCATGTTGGTAACTGACATCAACCAAACGATATAACCACGTAAAATGAATAACAATACCAAATAAAAACGTTTAGATAGTTTTAAACAATCATAACTATCAAAATCTTCAACCGAATAACGTTGATACTTTTTGGAATATTTATTGCTCACCCAACGTCCTTACGGTTTTTTGTCGATTTACGTTCAAGCTTTAAATATTCTTGCCCTGCGGTAATTGCTTTCACCGCTTTTGAATTAAATTCACGAGTGTATAAGGTATAAACAACCCAAAGGCTCATCACAATAAGTAACAATGGATGAAAAAACCAACAAATTGCTGCTAAAGCAAAATAATAAGAACGCAGTCCATAATTATACGAATGCGCAGCTTGGTCTTGTACAATTGACATTTGTTTTGCATATGCCTTTAAGTTTTCATTTAAACCTGAAACATCAATAGGAGCAGCACCTACCATAACATTAACAAAACCATATTGTCGCATAGACCAAGTAAATTGAAAGAATGACAAAACAAAAATTGATACAAGCAAGGTTAACTTAAATTGTATTGCTAAATGACTAGGATGATCAGCATAAGGCATCGATGATATTACCATTTCTAACGTATCAATTTTAGCAAAAAGCGTTAACAAACCAGCGAGTATCAATAAAGTACTTGAAGCAAAAAAAGTGATATTTCGTTCTAAATTCGCCAATAAAGCAGCCTCTCCTACTCTTACCTCTCTGGTGATAACTTCATACATCCAGTAAATTCTGTGTTGATTTAAACTTCGTGCTAAACAATCAGTTGTTTTTGCTTTTTTGCGAGCAAACCACGTATAACCAGACCAGCAAAGGAAAAAAACTAATAAAGCAAAAATGTCAATGATAGATAATGGCATGTAAACACTCATAAAACGGGTAGTTAAAATATCTCAATACAATATTAACTTGTTAATATCAGACTGTAACCTAATACCAGCAATAATTTAGCTTATCTTTTAAAATAATTTATTCACTGCTTCTACTCTTGGTAATAGCGATTCAAAATTGATGTATTCACAAGTAGATATTGTGTTAATGAATTAAATTTGTAACAATTCACCTAAAATTTGTACGGGTTATTTTTATGTCATAACGATTTGAGTTTAATTCTACTTAACTCAACGTACTAGAATTACAATAATAAAATAATAAATATAAAAATCAAAAATTTACGGACGATTTATGCAAAAGCTAAGTTATAGTAACTTATTAGTGCTTTTTGTTGCTTTTTTGCTGGTATCACCAATCTCAGCTGTACAAGCAATCGATGTACTTACTCTCAACCAAAACATACCATTACATCCTTTAAATATTCCCTACGCTAACGGGCAAATCGCAATTGACGGTGAATTAGACGACAACCTTTGGTCTAACGCCCTACCAATAGAGCTAAGTATTGTAAATAATCCATGGAATAACCTTGCTAGCCCAATAAAAACAACAGCAAAATTGATAGAAAATGGTAAATTCCTTTATGTGGCATTTGTTGCCGATGATCCTACCCCTGAGAATATTCAAGGTTTTTTCACCGACCGTGACAATGCTTGGTCTCATGATTTAGTGGGTATTAAACTAGATACACACAATAACCGTCGTTTAAATTATGAGTTTTTTGTTAATCCCTACGGTGTACAGAACGATGCAACTTTCAATGAAATAACCAGCCAAGCGAATACTTCTTGGGATGGCCTTTGGTTTTCTTTTGGTAAAAAAACGGAGCAAGGTTATCAAGTAGAAATAGCAATTCCCTACAATATATTAAATTTTGAAAGCGACGGACAAGAAAAAAAATGGGCTATAGAGCTTGTTAGAACCTACCCTAGAGATACAAATTTACGCATCTCTAATGTACCTATTAATCGAGACAATCCTTGCTGGCTTTGTCAATACCCAGAAGCAGTAGGCTTTAAAAATGCCAATATAGGAAAAAACATACGTTTAACACCATCATTAACAGCAACCAGAGATGAGACGCGTGATATTTTTGCTGATACCAGTGACGTAAAAAGTAACTGGTCTGCTGATAATGATATTGAAGCTGGTCTTGATTTACGCTGGGGAATCAATGCCCATAACTTATTAAATGCGACAATAAACCCTGACTTTTCAACAGTAGAAAGTGATAGTGGTCAACTAAACGTTAATACTAATTTTTCATTATTCTATGAAGAAAAACGCGCATTTTTCTTAGATAACAGCGACTATTTCAGTAGTGATTTTAACTTGGTTTATACCCGTAACATCGCTAACCCAGATTATGGCATAAAAGTAACGGGTAGGGTTGATAAACACAATTACGGTATTTTTAATACCAATGACACTGAAACCAACATACTTTTACCTGGCAACTTAGATTCTCGCCTCGTTACTTTAAACAAAAAAAGTAACACAAGTGCGTTGCGTTATCGGTATGATTTTGATGAAAACTTAACACTGGGCTCTATCGCAACATTACGTTCAGCAAATAACTATCATAACTATGTTGTAGGTATAGATGCACGCTACCGTTTGTCTGATTCTGATGCAATAAAAGCACAAGTATTGAACTCAGACACCTTATATCCTAACGAACTAAGCGCAAACATGCCCTTTAAACATAACAATAACAGTTTTACTGACCAAGCATTTAAATTAAATTACACCCATAACTCAGAATATTGGTTAATTGAATTGGATCATCAAAATATTGGGGCTGATTTTCGTGCTGATTTAGGTTATATGCCAAAAGCGGATATAAAGATAGATCAAGCTGTATTAGAAAGAACATTTTATTCTGAACAAGATAGTATCTGGCAAGAAGCAAGAGTTTCAGGTGAGTGGAAAATCATTCACAATACTAATAACGAATTAATTGAACGCGAGTTAACAGCTGGTTTTGCTATTGATGGGTCTTTACAATCAATACTTGAATTATACTTAATTCATAGTGAAAAAGTCGGCCTTCGTCATGATCACAACAATTCAAATATTGATAATAACACCACGTCTTTTAATGAAAATCAGTTTAAGTTGTATTACAGTGCCAATATCAACAACCGTACCTATATTTCTCTTGATATGGCGCTTGGCGATAAAATTGATTATGCACATAATCGTTTAGGCGATTTAACTGAAGCCACGGGTAATATCACTGTTTTTGTAACCGACCATTTAGAAGTAGATTTTTATCAAACCTACAGTAAACTAAATGCTCAAAATAACAATAAAGATATTAACGTTTATAAAGCAAATATTTCAGAATTACGTTTATCTTACCAATTTGATATTCAAAGTTACCTAAAACTCAGTCTAATTTATAATGATGTTGACTATTTTAACGATGAACACATTAAAGATTTATCAAGCCAACTTATTTATGCTTATAAGCTTAACCCACAAACTGTATTTTTCTTAGGTTACTCTGACAATAGCTATCAAGACAATGACTTAACTAAGTTAACCCGTGCAGAAAAAACCTTTTTTACAAAAGTTAGCTATGCTTTTTCGCTGTAAGCATATTCACCTAATAATTCACGCGTTTAGCAATTATAAGTGCGTGAATTATTTGAAGCCTCTGAATATTAAACACCTATTTATTTTATATTAATGCCTTAATTCCTTGCCCTAATCCTGCCAGTGTTAATGGATACATCTTGTTTGCAACTAGTTGCTGCATTATTTGAATGGATGCATAATAAGACCATTGTTGCTCTGCTTGAGGATTTAGCCAAATTACTTTGTCGAAATGGTCGGTTAACCTTTTCATCCACACACTGCCTGGTTCTTCATTCCAATATTCAACACTACCACCAGGGTAAGTAATTTCATATGGTCCCATAGTCGCATCCCCCACAAAAATCACCTTATAATCACGACTATAGGTGTGTAAAACTTGTAGTAAATCTATTTTTTCAGTTTGCCTTCGACTATTATCTCGCCAAACGTTTTCATAAATACAGTTATGAAAATAAAAGAATTCTAAATGTTTAAATTCACCATGAATTGCAGAAAATAATTGTTCGCACACTTTTATGTGGTCATCCATTGAACCACCAATATCAAAGAACATCAGCACCTTGATGGCATTATGACGCTCTGGTTTCATTTTAATATCAAGATAGCCAGCATTTCTTGCAGTTGATGCAATAGTATCATCAAGGGCGAGTTCTTCACTCGTGCCCGTACGCGCAAACTGCCTTAATTTACGCAATGCCACTTTCATATTACGAGTGCCTATTTCTACATTCGCATCTAAATTTTTAAATTGGCGTTTATCCCATACTTTCGTTGCTTTTCGATGCCTAGAGCCTTCTTGTCCTATACGGACACCTTCTGGATTATAACCATAAGCGCCAAAAGGAGATGTACCTCCTGTGCCTATCCACTTATTACCCCCTTGGTGTCTTTTTTCTTGTTCTTTTAGTCGCTCCGCCAGCGTTTCCATTAATTTATCTAAACCACCTAACGCAGATATTTTAGCCTTTTCTTCATCGGTCAGTTGTTTTTCAAGCTGCTTCTTTAACCAATCTTCTGGTATTTTTGACAGATCTAACTCTAAACTTGCCACTCCTTTAAAGTAATCAGCAAAGGCTCGATCAAATTTATCAAAGTGCGCTTCATCTTTAACTAAAATGGTTCGACTTAAACTATAAAAGTCATCAATATTTGCAAAAACAACGCCTTGCTCTAACGCACGCAGAAGATCAAGTAACTCGCGCAAGGTGCAAGGTACTTTGTAATCACGCACCTTACAAAAGAAATCAATTAACATACCAATTCACCTCAAACCTAACGGTGACGCTGGTGCATAAAAGCAAGCTTTTCAAACAAATGAACATCTTGTTCATTTTTTAATAAAGCGCCATGCAAAGGAGGTATCACTTTTTTCTGTCTGGTTTCATGCAATATTTCCTCTGATATATCTTCGGCCAATAATAATTTAAGCCAATCAATAAGCTCCGAGGTCGATGGTTTTTTCTTCAAACCTGGCATTTCTCGTAAATCAAAAAATAAAGCTAGCGCTTCATCTAATAACGTTTTTTTAATGTTTGGAAAGTGCACATCAACAATTGCTTGCATTTCATCCTTTTCAGGAAAATTAATGTAATGGAAAAAACAACGTCTAAGAAAAGCATCGGGTAATTCTTTTTCATTGTTAGACGTTATGATAATAATTGGTCTTTGTTTAGCTATAACCTTTTCTTGCGTTTCGTAAACAAAGAATTCCATTTTATCGAGTTCTAATAAAAGGTCATTTGGAAATTCAATATCTGCTTTATCAATTTCATCAATTAATAAAACGGGGCGGTTATCAGCAGTAAAGGCATGCCACAATTTACCTTTAATGATGTAATTACTTATCTCATTGACTTTTTCATTACCTAGCTGACTGTCTCTTAAGCGTGATACGGCATCATATTCATATAAACCTTGTTGTGCTTTAGTCGTTGATTTTATATGCCATGGAATAAGTTCCACGTTTAAACTCATTGCTAGCTCTTCAGCTAACATGGTTTTACCCGTACCTGGCTCACCCTTTATTAACAATGGTTTCTCTAAAGCAATAGCGGCATTAACCGCTAATTGTAAGTCATTTGATGCAATATAATTGCTTGTGCCTTGAAATGCGCTCATATTTTTATTTCCAAAAATCATGCTGAGTGATAGTTAATAATAGCGTGATACTTTAATTTTTTAAAATAGTACTAGATAATCACTTATCTATTCCATAAAATTATATAAGTTATAACAAAATATCACTTCTTTTTCTCTCGTAAAGCGCTAATCTTAACAAATATAATTAAGTGAACATAGTCACAGGAACCTGCAATGTCTAATATATTTGAAGATAATTCAACCTCCATAGGTAATACGCCTTTGGTAAAGCTAAACCGCGTAATTGCGAGCAAAACTAGCGATGGCACACCAGCAGCAACCGTGCTTGCCAAAGTAGAATCAAGAAACCCAAGCTTTAGCGTTAAATGCCGAATTGGCGCAGGCATGGTGTGGGATGCAGAAGAAAAAGGCCTGCTAAGTCCAGGAAAAGAAATCGTAGAGCCAACAAGTGGTAACACAGGTATTGCGCTTGCTTTTGTTGCTGCGGCAAGAGGTTATGGTATTACTTTGACTATGCCAAGCACAATGAGTTTAGAACGCCGTAAGTTATTATCAGCTCTAGGCGCAAAAGTTGAATTAACTGATGGCGCTAAAGGCATGAACGGTGCTATTGCTAAAGCACAAGAAATTAAAGACTCTAATCCTGAAAAATATGTATTATTAGGTCAATTTGACAACCCAGCTAACCCACAAATTCATGAAAAAACTACTGGCCCAGAAATCTGGCGTGATACTGAAGGTAAAATTGATATTTTAGTTTCTGGTGTTGGTACGGGTGGTACAATTACAGGTATTAGCCGCTATATAAAATTAACAGAAGGTAAGGCAATTTCAAGCATTGCCGTTGAGCCAACTGACTCACCTGTTATTACGCAAAAACTTGCTGGCGAAGAGTTAACCCCAGGCCCTCATAAAATTCAAGGTATTGGTGCTGGTTTTATTCCTGGTAACTTAGATTTAGATCTTATTGATGGCGTAGAGCAAATATCTAATGAAGACTCTATGGCAATGTCACACAGATTAATGAAAGAAGAAGGAATTCTTGCTGGTATTTCGTCAGGTGCCGCAGTAGCTGCAGCAAAACGACTTGCTGAAAAACCTGAAAACTCAGGTAAAACCATTGTGGTAATTTTACCAAGCTCTGCAGAGCGTTATCTATCAAGTGCTTTATTTAGTGATAGCTTTACAGAAAAAGAATTAGTGCAGTAAAAACAATCTAATAGAATCCTATTCTTTAAAGGTGCTTCGGCACCTTTTTTATTGGATAAGTTTTTTAATATACGATGTTTAATCGTATATTAAAAAACTTATATTGAAAAAACTAAGCTATTCACGTTATGCTTAGTTTACACACCATAATCTCACTTAATAACGTCATCTTATGTATAAAAAATTTTCTATTATTTTCGTTTTTCTGTTTTTCCTAAGTGCTTGTGGTGAAGAAGAAATTCACGAAATTGAAAACCCAAAATTTGTTGCTGTTGCTTTTTTTGAAGCTATCTACATTGAGAAAAATATTGAAAAAGCTGCTTCGGTATCAGGCCTGAAATTGGGGCGGTTATTGCGGCATTACAAAACATCTCAGTCAGTTGCTAGGCATCTGTTTAATATGCCTTTTGAAAAAATCATTGAAATAAGACCAGATGATAATGGCGTAAAAATTAGAGAGCGATTTAAAGACAAAATCGCGGTGACCATTTTTTTAGTAGGTACTCACAATGACAGAAAAATAAATCATGTGAAACGCCTTTTATTAATTCAAAATGATGACGATGATTGGATTGTTGACGAAATATTAAAAGACCCCTTCTAAAGAATATTCTTCCTCTAAGTCTTTATAACAATTATTAAAACTCTTTTATTACTAATCGTCTACTATTGTATAACATATCAAACCATTACTCAGGCAAACCAATATGTGCATGCCCACGCTTATAATCGACAGTAATTAAAAAATGTTTCAAAATGTCATAACCAATTATACCTTGAACTTTTTTGCCTTTAATTTTTGAACCAGCCCAATAATGTTGATTAGTTAAAGTAGAATTATTACCTTCGGCTGGTATGGTTACCAATACATTTTCCAGCTCAAATGGACCAAACTTTAATTGTGGAATTCTAAAGCTTTCTGTTTCTTTTAAAGAATTAACTCCCATCGTTATCGTTGACTCGCTTTCTATTCCTTCTAACCACCCCATTTTATTGGCTACTGAACGATCAACTACTACCCCCCCCCTGAATTTCCAGTATCAAGTATCAACCATAAGTGTTTGTTGTCGGCTAAACCCACTTTAACAATCAACATACCTGTAACTTTCTGTCTTCTTGCTTCTATATTTTGAAACTTAGCAACATCTATAGAATCTTCACTGACCAATCGCATTTTTCTATTAGGATAATCAAACTGAGTAACAAATTTATCAAAAAAACTACTACCAAACAAAAGCCCACTAGAATGATGCCCTAAATTCATTTCAGTAATTTTATCAACCGTAGTTTCAATGCCTAAAAAACTAATTGGAACATTAGTAAATGTAGTTTTATTCTCTACACCAAAAACACCTCTAACTTTTCTTTTACTACCTTTATCTAATGTTAATTGATGCTTTGCAACAAAAGCCTTATTAATACCACTCAATTGAGATCCCGTATCAAGCATTGCATAGGTATCAATATCTGCAATAGTAGCAGGTATTTTCACATGACCATGTTCAAGATTAAAATCAATCCATTCGGTGACTACGGCAGCACATTGATGTGTTAAGAATAAAAAAGCGAGTGGTAATAATACCTTCATAATAAGTCCTTTTATTTGTAAGAATCCGATTTTCATTATGCTAAAAACTATACCATATATAATAGCAATCTCACTAACTATGTGATCATTTCTACTTGCTAAAACCACCAACTACATCGTTATTTATTTAATAATTAGAACAACTAGTTATTGAAATAAATGTCTTGTATTTGGCAATTTTTTCTAGGTATAAAACAGATCACCTAATTAATGAAACTGGTATAAATCATCACCGATCGCAAGACCATTCAAATTATTGAAATAGCAGACACAAAAAACCCAAAACTAAGTATAGTTTTGGGTTTTATTAATTTAGTAACAATGATTTAGGTAAATAAATTGACTCATCTATTAAATATGATCTACAGCCATAATTTCATATTCAACTACACCGCCGGGGGTAACAATCTCAATTTCGCTATCGACAGTTTTTCCAATTAATCCACGCGCTATAGGTGAATTAATTGAAATTCTATTTTGCTTAATATCGGCTTCATCATCACCAACAATTTGATATTTAACCTCTTCTTCAGTGTCAATATTTAATAACGTTACCGTAGTACCAAATATCACTTTACCTGTATTAGGAATTTTTGACACATCAATAATTTGTGCATTACCAAGCTTGCCTTCAATATCTTGTATACGACCTTCACAAAAACCTTGCTGTTCACGTGCAGCATGATATTCAGCATTTTCTTTTAAATCACCATGTTCACGTGCTTCTGCAATAGCAGCAACAATTTCTGGGCGTTTAACTGTTTTTAACATATTCAACTCTTCACGCAGCACATTGGCACCGTGAACAGTCATAGGGTATTGACTCATAATTTTATAATCTTTATTGTTGCGCAATTAAAACCCAGCTACATTAATAATGCTAGAGCAGGTATTTTTCGCGCTTGTTTTAAGGTTTAAATTTTCTACAATAATCGCTTATTTACAACGCTTATGCAATTCTTGAATAGATGTTACCGTATTTCTATCATCAGCAGAATGTGCCTGACAAGCAGCAAATGCAGCGTTTAATGTTGTAGTATAAGCAACTTTATAACGTAATGCACCACCACGTAACACTTTAGAATCTTCAATAGCTTTACGCCCTTCCGTTGTGTTAATGATATAACTATATTCACTATTTTTAATTCTATCAAGAATATGTGGACGACCTTCATGTACTTTATTCACTAACCGCACAGGAATATTCGCTTCACCTAGTATAATCGCTGTTCCGTGCGTTGCATCAAGTTCATAGCCTAAAGCAACCATTTGTTTAGCTAAATCAACCACGCGAACTTTATCCGAATTACGTACAGAAATTAATGCTCGACCTGATTTAGGAACAGACTCACCTGCACCTAAATTAGCTTTGGCATAAGCTTCTTCAAACGTATTCCCTACACCCATAACTTCACCTGTTGAACGCATTTCTGGCCCAACTAACGGATCACTTCCATGGAACTTATTAAAAGGAATAACAACTTCTTTTACAGAGAAATAATCAGGAATAATTTCTTTTGTAAGACCTAATTCTTTCAGTGTTTTACCTGCCATAACGCGCGCACCAACTTTAGCTAAAGGAACTGACGTTGCTTTAGATACAAAAGGAATAGTTCGTGCAGCTCGAGGGTTTACTTCAATTAAGTAAACCTCATTATTTTTAACAGCCATTTGTGTATTCATCAAACCAACTACACCCAATTCAAAAGCTAAGTCAGTCACTTGCTTACGCATAATATCTTGAATTTCTTGACTTAAGCTATATGCTGGTAATGAACAAGCAGAATCACCAGAGTGAACACCCGCCTGTTCAATATGTTGCATAATACCGCCAATAACAACATCTGTACCATCACAAATAACGTCAATATCGACTTCTATAGCATCGTCTAGGAAGTGGTCAAGTAACACAGGTGAATCATTTGATACACTTACCGCTTCTGTCATATAGCGGCGTAAATCATCTAAATCATACACAATTTCCATCGCACGACCACCTAATACATAAGATGGGCGAACCACTAATGGAAAACCAATAGCCTCAGCTTTAGCCATCGCTTCTTCAAGAGAAGTAACGGTAGCATTTTCAGGTTGTAATAAGCCTAAACGATCTACAGCTTGTTGGAAACGTTCTCTGTCTTCTGCACGGTCAATAGCATCAGGCGAAGTACCAATAATAGGGACTCCTGCGGCTTCTAACGCACGTGCTAATTTAAGCGGGGTTTGACCACCGTATTGCACGATTACACCTTTTGGTTTTTCAATGCGAACAATCTCTAACACGTCTTCGAAAGTGATCGACTCAAAGTATAAACGATCTGACGTATCATAATCAGTAGATACTGTTTCAGGGTTACAGTTAACCATAATGGTTTCATAACCATCTTCACGTAGGGCTAATGCGGCATGAACACAACAATAATCAAATTCAATACCTTGTCCAATGCGATTTGGTCCACCACCTAAAATCATAATTGATTCTTTATCGGTAGGGTTTGCTTCACATTCTTCATCGTAAGTTGAATACATATAAGCCGTGTCAGAGCTAAACTCTGCCGCACATGTATCAACACGTTTATAAACAGGGAAAATATTAGCTTTATGACGTTTCTTACGAATTTCTGCTTCGGCAACACCAATAACATCAGCGAGACGAGCATCAGAGAAGCCTTTGCGTTTAAGTTTACGTAAATAGTCATCGGTTAGTATTTTTAAACCGCCTTCTGAGACTTTACTTTCTTCTAAAACAATATCTTCTATTTGAACAAGGAACCAACGATCAATTTTGGTTAAACGGAAAATATCGTCAACTGAAAGCCCCAGACGGAATGCATCAGCAATGTACCAAATACGATCTGAACCTGCTTCTTGCAATTCGTGCATTATTTTTGTTTTCGCACCTGGTTGTGTAACATCAACCATTGGGTCAAAACCATTGACGCCCACTTCAAGGCCACGTAACGCTTTTTGCATAGACTCTTGTTGATTACGACCAATCGCCATAACTTCACCAACCGATTTCATTTGAGTAGTGAGTCGGTCTTCACTACCTGCAAATTTTTCAAAGTTAAAACGTGGAATCTTAGTGACAACGTAATCAATGGTTGGCTCAAATGACGCAGGTGTTTTGCCACCAGTAATATCATTCGTTAATTCATCTAATGTGTAGCCTACCGCTAATTTAGCAGCAATTTTAGCAATTGGGAAACCTGTTGCTTTTGACGCTAAGGCTGATGAACGAGATACACGAGGGTTCATCTCGATGATAACCATACGGCCAGTATCAGGACATACACCAAATTGTACGTTTGAACCACCCGTTTCAACACCAATTTCACGAAGTACCGCAAGTGATGCATTACGCATGATTTGATATTCTTTATCCGTTAATGTTTGTGCTGGGGCAACGGTAATAGAATCACCCGTATGAATTCCCATAGGGTCAAAGTTTTCGATTGAACAAATAATGATACAGTTATCATTTTTGTCACGAACCACTTCCATTTCATATTCTTTCCAACCAATTAATGATTCATCAATCAATAATTCTGACGTAGGTGATAAATCTAAACCACGCGTACAAATTTCATCGAATTCTTCACGGTTATAAGCAATACCACCACCTGACCCCCCCATAGTAAATGATGGGCGAATAATACAAGGGAAGCCGATACGCTTAGACGTTTCATGTGCTTCATCCATTGAATGCACAATTTCAGCGCGAGGACATTCAAGTCCAATGTTTCTCATTGCTTTATCAAAACGCTCACGGTTTTCAGCTTTATCAATAGCATCAGCGGTGGCACCAATCATTTCAACGTTAAATTCTTTTAACACGCCTTTTGCTTCTAACTCTAACGCGCAGTTTAAAGCTGTTTGGCCACCCATTGTAGGTAGTACGGCACAAGGACGTTCTTTTTCAATAATTTTTCTAACAACTTCCCAATGAATAGGCTCGATATAAGTAGCATCTGCCATATCCGGATCTGTCATGATGGTTGCAGGGTTAGAGTTAACTAAAATAACTCGGTAACCTTCTTCACGTAATGCTTTACAAGCCTGCGCGCCTGAATAATCAAATTCACAAGCTTGACCAATAACAATTGGCCCTGCACCTAAGATCAAGATACTTTTTAAATCGGTTCTTTTTGCCATGTCACTATTCTCTCTTATCTTCTCTTGTCAAGGGTGGGTTTAAGCTTGGCCTACTTTACTTTCGGCTTTATATTCATTAATTAGATCAATGAAATGATCGAACAATGGTGCTGCGTCGTGTGGTCCAGGACTTGCCTCGGGATGACCTTGAAAGCTAAACGCTGGTTTATCTGTACGGTGAATACCCTGTAATGAACCATCAAATAATGATTTATGCGTTACGCGTAAATTGGTTGGCAAATTGTCCTCATCAACAGCAAAACCATGATTTTGTGACGTAATCATTACCACATCACGAGCAAAATCTTTTACTGGATGGTTAGCACCATGATGACCAAATTTCATTTTAATAGTTTTGGCACCACTAGCTAAACCAAGTAGTTGATGTCCTAAACAAATACCAAAAACTGGTATATCTGTTGTTAAAAATTCTTTAATAGCTGTAATTGCATAATCACAGGGTTCAGGGTCACCAGGACCATTTGACAAAAAGATCCCGTCAGGATTCATTGCTAAAACATCCTTGGCAGACGTTTGTGCTGGCACTACGGTTAATTTGCAACCGCGATCTACTAACATACGTAAAATATTGCTTTTCGCGCCAAAATCATAGGCAACCACATGAAAGTCAAACTTTTCTGGCTCAGAGAAACCTTTTCCCATAGGGCTACCTAACGACCAGCTACCTGATGCCCACTGATATATCTCTTTTGTAGAAACCACTTTAGCCAAGTCCATTCCTTTAAGACCTGGAAATGCTTTTGCTTGTGCTAACGCATTATCTTGTGCCGCCGGTAAGCTGTCATCGCTGACATCATCAAGTGTTAGAATACAGCCATTTTGCGCGCCTTTTTCTCGTAATACACGAGTCAATTTACGGGTATCAATATCGGCAATGCCTAAAATATTATTGCTAACCAAGTATTCACTTAAACTTTGTTCACTTCTAAAGTTACTTGCTAGTAATGGTAAGTCTCTGATAACTAAACCTTTGGCAAAAATAGTGTCTGACTCTTTATCTTCACAGTTTGTTCCTGTATTACCAATATGTGGGTAAGTCAGGGTGATAATTTGCTCTGCATAGGAAGGATCAGTTAAAATTTCTTGATAGCCTGTCATTGAAGTATTAAATACTACTTCACCAACAGCCGTTCCCGTTGCACCAATTGCGGTGCCTTTAAATACAGTACCGTCTTCCAGTACTAAAATAGCAGATATAGCCAATGTAACCTCCAAAAAGAAGAAAAGAATGCAACACATATATTTTAAAGGTCATTTAGAGCACTTTAAAATTTCCTTTAAAATAAATGCAAAACAATCACAAAATTTGCACATAAAAAATGTCAAAAACCAGCTTTTCGCTAAACTTTTGACAAAATCCACTTATTTTACGCTTGTAGCTTCCTTACGTCTAGTAAAAACTTTATAAAATGATGTTTTTATGTGATTAAATCATTTTTAACCACGAAACACCTAAAAACAGTAGTTATCTATTACTTTAACCCTAAAACATCTTGCATATCGTAAAAACCATTATCAGCGTCACTCAACCAAAATGCGGCTCTCATAGCCCCTAAAGCAAAAGTCATACGAGAACTAGCTTTATGTGTAATTTCTATACGTTCACCTAAATCAGCAAAGAATGCGGTGTGCTCTCCTACAATGTCCCCTGCCCTTACCGTAGCAAAACCTATTGTTTCTTTATCTCTTTCACCCGTTATACCTTCTCGGCCATACACTGCGCACTTATTTAGATCTCGCCCTAATGTATCGGCTATCACTTGCCCCATTTTTACAGCAGTGCCTGAAGGTGCATCTTTTTTAAATCTGTGATGCGCTTCAAAAATTTCTATGTCAGTATAATCACCAATTGCGTTGGCTGTCACTTCAAGTAACTTAAACATTAAATTTACACCTACTGATGTATTGGGTGCCAATACTAAAGGGATTAAATTACTTACTTTTTTTATCTGGATAATTTGTTCATCGCTAAAGCCAGTTGTGCCTATCACTATTGCTTTATTATGCTTTTGACACCAATTAATATTTTCAAGTGTTGCCTCAATTGAAGTGAAATCAATAAAAACATCGGCACTAGTTAACTGACTTAACTCAGTTGAAGCCGTTAACCCTATAGCGCCAATACCCGCCAATTCACCTAGGTCAAACCCAACAAAAGAGGAACTTGTGCGAACACTACCGCCAACCAATTCAATATTTTCATGTTCATGGGCTGCTTGAATAAGATTACGCCCCATACGGCCACTACAACCTAAGATAGCTACTTTTACTTTCATTTTTTTCTCTATTATTAAATTATTTACTAATAAACTATGACTATTAGACTATTGCTACCCTCTATTCAAGAACAATTCATTAATCAATTAACTCAAAGGGAAAGTTTAATACGATTAAATTATCTAATTCATGGGAAACCACATTAATTATCTTCAATTGATTACCAATTAAAATTACATGATATATCGCGCAAAAATCAGCAAACGTTTCTCCTTGTTCATCAATGAACGTCCAATGAATACAGGCTAATAATACATGGTCAGTTACTAATGAGTAACTTGCTTCTCTTGCGAGAATATCGCGGATATTAGCTTGCTTTAATTGGCTAAAAATAGTCTCTAACTCTTGAATACACTCAGCTTTTTTTTCCAGTAACACCACTTTATCTGGAGTATGTAACGTGCAAGGTAAGTGATAGTATTCTACAACATCATTAAGTTTATACTGTTTAAATGCCGTTATATATTCATTAAATAAACTGACAATTTTTTCCGTTTGCACTTTCGCTTTCATCCATTTATATCAATTAAAAAAAAACCCTCAAATGAGGGCTTTTAAAATAGCTAGACTAGCTAACGACACTTAGTAACTCAACATCAAAAACTAAGGTTGCATAAGGAGGTATTGCACCTTGTGAACCTTGTTCTCCGTAAGCTAAGTTATATGGAATGGTTAATTTCCACTTACTGCCTTCAGTCATTAACTGTAACGCTTCTGTCCAGCCTGCAATAACACCGCCCACTGGAAATTCTGCTGGCTGACCACGTTCTACAGAACTGTCAAACACATCACCATTAGCAAAAGTACCGTGATAATGAACACGTACAGTACTTGCCGCCGTTGGTTTTTCGCCATCACCTGTTGTAATAACTTCATATTGTAAACCTGACTCTGTTACAGTAACTTCATCACGTTTAGCATTTTCAGCTAGAAAAGCTTCACCTTCAGCTGCTTTTTCTTTAGCAATGGCTTGTTCTTGCTCTTGTAATTTTTTAGATACTACTGAAAAAGCATCATTTAAATCTTCATCTGATACTTGGCTATCGGCATTAACCAAGGCATCAGCAATACCAGCTTGTACTGCGGTAACATCAAAATCTTTAAATGGGTTGTTACGTAATTGATCACCTAACTGACGACCTACACCATAGCTTACACGTTGTTCTATCGTTTCGAACTTGTTTTCAGACATAACTTTCACTTATTTTTAAATTAATAGGAATTAAATAATTCGCGAGAGTTTATCATAAACCTTTATGGGTATGTAGGGGGCAAGCATGGCAATTTGTTCTTTTTTATAAGGGAATGAATGCAAAACATTACTTCACACATCGATGATTTAACGAATATAATGAATTAGCAATTTACATAAAGGGTCATCACACCCTAATAAGAATATAATTTATGACCACAACAACGGCTGCAACAGAGTCTACACCAGCTAAAAAAAACCTATTAGCGCTACTACCTTTTGCTGTATTCCTTGGTATATTTTTAGGCACAGGTATAATTCTCACGTTTCAAGGCAGTGATTTTGCTTTTTATCAACTCCCTGCGAGTATCGCTATTATTCCAGCTGTTTTTGTTGCTATTTTTTTAGGCAAAGTCGTTAATAAGGAGCCGATTGAAAAGCAAATAGGACAGTTTATTCGTGGTGCAGGCCACGCCAATATCATTACTATGTGCATTATTTATTTGCTTGCTGGTGCATTTGCTAGCGTAGCAAAAGCAACGGGGAGTGTAGATGCGAGTGTTCAGCTAGGTTTAGCTATTTTTCCAACTTACTTGTTGTTGCCAGGGGTATTTTTAGTCGCTGCTTTTTTATCCACTGCAATGGGGACATCCATGGGGACAATTGCTGCTATTGCCCCCATTGCGCTAGGATTTATTGAATCAGCGGGGATTGATTCGGCTTTAATCGCAGGCTGCTTAATTTCAGGCGCCATTTTTGGTGATAATTTATCTATCATTTCAGATACCACCATTGCTTCAACTCGAAGCCAAGGCGCGCATATGAAAGACAAATTTAAAGTAAACTTTAAATTTGCTATACCTGCCGCAATGATTTGCCTCGTTATTTTTGCTACTTTGGGCCAAAACATCGATTATAAAATGACGAGCGATCCAGCTGTTTTTGGACTCATCCCTTATATGGTTATTCTAGTGCTTGCATTATCAGGCGTAAATGTCTTTGTCGTACTTTCTTTAGGTATAGTATTAGCAGCCGCTATTGGCATACTAACAAATAATTACCAATTATCAGCTTGGATTAGTGACATCAACTCAGGCTTTTCTAGTATGCAAGATATTTTTATTTTGTCTTTATTTATTGGTGGGTTAAGTGAGTTAATTCGTCATCAAGGTGGGCTGTCTGCTTTAACAAAAGCAATTGAGTCATTGGCAAGAAAATTAAGCCCTAAAAATAAAAAGCGAGCAGCTGGTTTAGGTATTGCGGGATTAACCTTTGGTTGTAACTTTTTTACGGCTAACAACACTGTCTCAATTATCATTACAGGTGAAACTGCAAAAGAATTAGCAACTGACGGAGAGCTAACACCTGCGCAATCCGCTAGTTTACTAGATATATTCGCCTGTATTAATCAAGGTTTATTACCTTATGGTGCACAAGCCCTATTACTCGGTACAACCTTAGGGATTTCACCTTTAGCAGTAATTTCTCATGCCTTTTACCCTATGATATTGTTTTTTACTGCAGGTATTGCTTTTTGGAGAATGACCAAAGCTAAAACGAGTATTTAATACTAGTTTTAGCGATACTTAGCCAATAATGCAACTAAATCATCTTCTGTTAATACAGCAACGCCTAAATCTTGCGCTTTGGTTAGTTTTGAGCCTGCTTTTTCTCCCGCCACTAAAAAATGCGTTTTGGCTGAAATGCTGCCAGAAACTTTAGCGCCTAATCGTTGCAGTGCAGCTTTCGCTTCAGTTCGCCCCATTTGACTTAACGTGCCAGTTAACACAAATGTTTGTCCTGATAAAGGGAGTTCATCTACTGATTTTACAACAATTTCAGGCCATGTCATTTCTGCACTTAATGCCATGATCACAGCCAAATTATGCTCTTCTTTGAAGAAATTAATGATATTTTTAGCAACAATTTCACCAACATCATCAACGATTTTTAATGCCTCAAAGTTTGCCGTTTGTATTGCAGATAAGGTACAAAAATGATTCGCTAAGTTCGTCGCTGTTGCCTCACCTACTTCCCTAATACCAAGTCCATAGATAAATTTAGCTAAAGTTGTTTCTTTTGCCTTGTCAATGGATGCAATGAGTTTTTTTGCTGATTTAACCCCCATACGATCCATAGTACTTATGTCTGTTTCGGTTAATTTAAATAAATCGGCAGGTGTTGAAATTAATCCTTCATCAACAAGCTGTTCTACTAATTTATCACCTAAACCATCAACGTCATGCGCTTTTCGTGAAGCAAAGTGTTTAATTGCTTCTTTGCGTTGTGCTTGGCAAAACAAGCCTGCAGTGCAACGCAATACCGCTTCTCCTGCTGCACGAGCCACTTTTGAATGACACACAGGGCATACTGTAGGAAACACAATATCTTTAGCATCATCATTACGCTTTTCAAGTACCACAGAAACAATTTGAGGTATTACATCTCCCGCTCTGCGTACAATAACAGTGTCACCAATTTTTAAACCTAAACGTTCAATTTCATCTTGATTGTGTAAAGTCGCATTTGAAACAGTTACTCCCCCAACAAAAATTGGCTTCAAACGCGCAACGGGCGTTATTGCACCAGTGCGTCCTACTTGAAATTCAACATCGTCAACGGTAGTTAATTCTTCTTGTGCTGGAAATTTATAAGCCATTGCCCAACGTGGTGCTCGGGCAACAAAACCAAGTCGCTCTTGTAAGGCAATATCATCAACTTTTAGAACGGTACCGTCTATTTCATAAGTTAATTTGTCTCGCTTATTAAGAATATCTTGATAAAAAGCCAGTACTTCCTCTTGGCTTTCTAACAAGCGAACTTCAGGACACATAGGTAAACCTAACGATTTAATCTGACATAAACGTTGATAGTGTGAATTTTTTAAAAAGGTTGCTTCACTTCCATTTAGAACATTACGCTTAAGTGCACTAACAAAACCAAATCCGTATGCATAAAAATCTAAATTGCGTTTAGCGGTAATTTTTGAATCTAACTGGCGTAAACTACCTGCTGCAGCATTACGAGGGTTCGCAAAAGTTTTCTCCCCCTTTTTAATTGCCGCTTTATTTAATTGTTCAAAACTCGCTTTTGGCATAAAAACTTCACCACGAACTTCTAAAATATCAGGATAATCAATATCACATTCCCCCATAAGCTTCAGGGGAATAGATTTAATTGTTCTAATATTTTCAGTGATGTTTTCACCTGTAGCGCCATCACCACGGGTAGCCGCTTGTACTAACATACCCTGTTCGTAACGTAAACTAACCGCCAAACCATCAAGTTTTGGTTCAGCACAAATAACTAAATTTTTGTTACTTCCCAACCTGTCTTGAATACGCTTGATAAATGCATCCCATTCTTCAACAGAAAAAACATTATCCAGAGATAGCATAGGTACTTGATGAGTCACTTGAGTAAATACTTTAAGTGCTTCACCGCCTACTTTTTGGCTAGGTGAATCAACAGTTTTTAACTCAGGATGCTCTTTTTCAATAATCAGTAATTCGCGTAATAATCTATCATATTCAATATCAGGTACGCTGGGTTTATCAAGTACATAGTATTGATAATTATAATGGTTTATTTCTTGATGAAGTTCCTTTACTCGTGCTGATAAGGGGTGTATTGACTTGGTTGTTGACATAGATAATTAACTCGATAAAACAAAGAAAAGCGCAATAGCGTTACTGTTTCTATTACTCTAAAAACAGCACTTAATATATAGATTATTATTCAACACTAGCAAGGCGATATTGTCGGTCAAATTCGCGTATTTTACTTATATAATGTTGTTCTGTTTGCTTGGTCATTACATTACGTTTGTCATCAAGTAACTGCGCATTAAATTCTGCGGCTAATTGTTTAGCTGCTGACAACATTTGTTCAAACGCGGCAAAAGGATCACCAGCGTTAGGCAATGTCATAAATAAACTAACCCCTTGCGTAACAAAGGTTTCCATCGTATCTAAATCAAACGAACCAGGGTTCAGCATATTTGCCAAACTAAAGGTAACAGGGCCGTTACCCGCATTGTCTTGATGCCGATGAAAAATATTCATGTCACCATACTTCATGCCCAACGTTAATACACTGGGTAAAAGCGCGGCTCCTGACATTTGGTGGTTTTCAGGCATCACTACACTTAAAATAATAACTTGTGTATCAAGTGCAGGCTTATCAACCTTTTTAGCTGCCGTTGATTCTTTAGCTGGTGTATCTATCTCATCAACATTCACATTGGGTACTGGCTCATCAGCGGTGAGTCCTTCACCAAAATTGATTTCTATTTGATTACGTTTAATCTCTGATGTTGAAGGAGTTTTTGATATAGTTTTTTTATTCACTGTTTTAGTATTTTTTACCACTGACGGTTTAGCCTTTGTAACAGGTTGTTGATACATAGGTTGCTCTAATAAGATTTTTTCTTTTACCGTTTCGTCAGTATTATTTGGATTACTTGGCTTATTATATTCAGTATCATGTTCAGATATTTGTTCTTTAGAAGAAAACCGACTATACGACTCATCATTTTGACCATTTTCTAAATGGCTGATTTCTTCAAGGCTAATCGCTTGTTCAAAGTCTTTTTCACTTTCTACTTTTGGCTCGTTTGCCTGTTTTAATATTTTTACTTGTCCTACGCCATCTTGATCAAAACCACTTCCATCAAAGTTTCTCGATATAGGTTCTACTTTGGTTTGACTAGTTTTAAGCTTATAAGGGTTTTTCTGTTTTCTAATGGTCCACAAACCATGAATAAAAATAGCAGCAATAATAACACCGCTAAGAATAATTAATGCGTTTCTGAAATTATCTTCCATTTTTATGCCTGTCTTTTGATACTTTAAAGAAAAAGTTAGTATTTTTATTATATAGAGTAAACTCTAACAGAAACAGTGGCATTTTGTAACATGTTAGTATTGTAAATACCTTGAAACAAACTTTATAATCTATTCATTAATATCAATACGTTACTATTTATACATGCCTAATTCACACAAAAATAATTTTCACCCATCACATATTCCCCTTGCCCAAAGTGGTGCGGGGTATTTGTTTAAAGGTTTTGAGCTTATCCGATTAAAAGGGATCCGTCGATTTGTTCTTATTCCTTTATTGATTAATTTAATACTTTTTAGTTGTGCATTCTATTTTTTGTATAAAAAACTTGAATATTACATGGCTACCATAATGGCATGGTTACCAAGTTGGTTAGACTGGCTTAACGTAATACTATGGCCATTCGCAGTTATCACAATACTCATTATTTTCTCATTTTTATTTAGTACTGCCGCCAATTGGTTAGCAGCACCTTTTAATGGTTTATTATCTGAAAAAATAGAAAATATATTAGTCGGTACTACGTCCTCTGACGACAATATGTTAGCCATTATAAAAGACATTCCTAGAACCTTAGCTCGAGAATGGACAAAGCTCGCTTATTATATTCCTCGGGCTTTTGGTTTCTTCATTTTGCTATGGATACTACCCGTTGTGGGCCAAATAATTTGGTTTTTATTCGTCGCTTGGATGATGGCAGTACAATATAAAGACTACCCTTTTGATAATCATAAAATTCCCTTCAACGAGATGAAACAAGCCTTGAAAAAACAGCAAGGATTAAGTTATAGCTTTGGAGTGACTGTAACAATATTTGCCATGATCCCCATTGTAAACCTTATTATCATGCCCGTTGCAATTTGCGGTGCAACAGCGCTTTGGGTTGATCATTACCGTGACGAATTTTTGTCATCTTAGCTTTTATATCATTAGTTTTTATATCATTAATTGGCTCTATCGCACTCGATATAAAAATAATATATATTAAACAAGTGGAATTAACATAACAGGAAGTGATTAAATGACAAAAGCACGCATAAATAAATATAGTTTGTTCGCTGGGGCAGTTTTATTGAGTGTAAACACCACAGTGTTTGCTCTGGATGCTCCTCACTCTGTTTTTATTCCTGTTATAGATAATGCACATGTTTTTGCAAATTTCACTCATGACATACCTGCTGTTTTAAATTATTTCACCTCTTCATCTGAAGATGAAATAATTGATTTTTATGAGCAAAGATTTGGTGAATCTATTTTTAAAGAAAGGAAGCGAGATCGCCTGATGTTAACTTTTAACAATGAGAATAAAACTATTCGAGTTATTATTTCTCAGCAAAATAGTAAACGCCAAGTTGATATTCTTGTGGATAAAACACCTGAGTAATTTAATAAACAATTCACCTTGTCAGCAAACTAAACACGATCATTTATATATTTAAGTAGAGGTTGCTATGTTGCATAATGACTTTCTTTTATGTTCAAAAATATGTGCGAATTGCGTATATTTAATCTATTAAGATAAAATGGTTATATCTTTAGTTCACGGTAAATGTATGTCAACTCGTTCAAATCAAGATAATAAAAAAGAGCTTAGTCCTTGTGTAAGGAATTGTTGTTTGGATCAAAATGACATTTGTTTAGGTTGCTACCGTCACATATCTGAAATTATAGGTTGGCAAGAGAAATCAGAAAGTGAAAAGAAAGAAATATTAGCTTGTTGTAACCAAAGAAAAAGTAAATCTTTTACGAGCTAAGTTAAGATTCATTGTATTAAATTGAAAGCGTCAAATCGAGTTTTAAACCACCCACTAGGGTTTTAAAACTCGATAAACGTTTACAAGCATAAGCAGACACAGAGTTTTCAACGTCCCATAAATTTTACTGTTCGTCTAATACAGACATCACCCATTCTGCATTGTCATTAAAAAATTGTTTATCAGCAGTACTGGTATTCTTCATTGCGGCTTTCATTTTTGTCATGTTTTTTTCCATATCAGCCAATTGCTGTTTCATTTCATCAACCATTGAGCTAGGTGCATTACTCGCTTTCATCTGCGCTATATTCTGTTTAAGCATTTGCATCATAGAGTCAATATCAATGCCTTGAGGCATATTTTGCATTTGATAGTTCATCAAACCGCCCATAACACGCATAGCCACATCATAATATTCGTCAACATTTGAAAAACCATGCTGATCTAACATTGATTTGATTTTAGGGTAGGCTTTTGAATGTTTAAGCTGAGCTATGATTTTGTCGGGCTGATATAAATCAAAGTCTTCAAGTGATGATAATTCAGGATAATTAACTTCTAAAACTTCCCATTGTTCTGACATGTGTTGAAACGACATGATTAATTCTTTGGTTAGTACTTTCTCTGCTTGGCTAGCAGCTGAAAAAGTAATTAACACTAACATCATAATTATACTTAATCTGTTCATATTAATATCCTTTTATATTGCGTATTTGTGAAAATTCAAACATATTTTACGTCTATAGCAAGATAATGTAAAAAGCAACTTTGCGCTATGGTAAACTATCAGGCAATATTTGGTTCAGTGATGTATTCAGTGAACCATTAGAAACATTTAAAACCTATCTGTATAAGTACTTATTCAAGGCGAACCATGAAAAAAACATTTTTATTAACCCATAAAAAAATCAAAACACCAAGACTGATTGATTCCATTAAACATGAAGTAAAAAAATACTTAAAAAGAGAAAGAAATAAGCCATTACCTGATGGTGCCGACTTTTGGGATTTTGACTGTAAATATGGGCATACTCAAGACAAAGCTGAAGTTATTCATGTTTCAGCACTCAATAAAAGTATTGATGATGCGGCTCAGCATAAATTAGAAAGCTTTTATTTAGAAATTTTAGCAAAACCCGCAAATAGAAAAGAAAAACCACTAGAGGATTAAAGCACTATGGTAGAAAAATTTGATAAAAAATTTAGTTTTTATTCTTTAAATTACTAACTGATTTCTTTGGAATATAAAATTCACAAGCTCCTCGAGTAGCAATAGTAGGCTGATCCCAAGCGCCACAAATATCTTTTTGGTTTTCAGGGGTTCTGGTGAATTGTTGGCATTTTCCACATCGGTTCATTTTTTGCTCCATTAAGGCTTCCTCCATTCCAATAAAATAAGTAACTCAAAGTAAACAGAACCTTTATTGTAACGTTAAAAAACCTCTACTATTTTGATTGTAATCAAGCCTTTCAAATTTTTAAAACCCTTCTCAAAATAGAAAAAGCGCTAATAAGCGCTTTTTTATTCAACAACAGTATAAATGCTTACTATCTGTTAGCCTGTATGAACAATACGTTTCGCAATTAAGTCTTCAACTACACTTGGATCGGCAAGTGTTGATGTATCACCTAAACTATCTACGTCATTCTCAGCAATTTTACGTAAAATACGACGCATAATTTTTCCTGAGCGTGTTTTAGGTAAACCAGGAGCCCACTGTAAATAATCAGGTTTAGCAAAGCGGCCTAATTCTTTAGCAACAAACTCTTTTAATTCTTTGTTCAATTCATCAGACTCTTCAGCATTCGCCATCAAGGTAACATAACAGTATACGCCCTGCCCCTTAATTTCATGCGGGTAGCCAACAACAGCAGCTTCTGCTACAGCAGGATGAAGCACTAATGCACTTTCAATTTCAGCTGTGCCTAAACGATGTCCTGATACGTTTAATACATCATCAACTCGACCTGTAATCCAATAGAAACCATCTTCATCGCGTTTAGCACCATCACCAGTAAAGTAGTTACCTGGATATTGGCTAAGATAGGTTTGATAGAAACGATTATGATCGCCATATACTGTGCGTAATTGCCCCGGCCAGCTAGCTGTCATCACTAATAAACCTTGGTTTTCGCCCTCAAGTGTATTACCGTCTTTATCAAACAACGCTGGTTGCACACCAAAGAAAGGTTTACCGGCACAGCCTGGTTTCATATCGATAGCGCCAGGCAATGAAGTAATTAAAATACCACCTGTTTCTGTTTGCCACCATGTATCAACAATTGGGCAGTTGCTTTTTCCAACAACTTCATAGTACCAATGCCATGCTTCAGGGTTAATTGGCTCACCTACTGAGCCCAATAAACGCAATGAAGAAAGATCTGCTTTCTCAACTAGCTCGTTACCCACACTCATTAAGGCACGAATAGCCGTAGGTGCTGTATAGAAAACATTAACTTTATGCTTTTCACATACTTGCCAGAAACGTCCTGCATCAGGATAAGTTGGTACACCTTCAAATACTAACGTAGTTGCGCCATTTGCTAATGGGCCATAAAAAATATAAGAGTGACCAGTTATCCAACCAGCATCAGCTGTACACCAGTAAACTTCACCTTCTCTATAGTCGAATACATATTTATGGGTCATAGCTGCATATAAAATATAACCACCACAAGTATGTACCACACCTTTAGGTGTACCAGTAGAACCAGAAGTGTATAAAATAAATAATGGATCTTCAGCATCCATCACTTCAGGCTCACAAACAGCAGGTAAATTAGCTACTGCGTCTGCATAATTGATATCTACTTTTTCATTCCAAGGAACATCTCCCCCTGTACGAGTAACAACAATAACTGAATGCACATCAGGACAATCAGCAACAGCCGCATCAACATTCGATTTCAGTGGAATATGCTTACCACCACGTACTGATTCATCAGCAGTGATAATAACTTTACATTCAGCATCAAGTACACGAGCTTTGATTGATTCTGTAGAAAAACCACCAAAAACAACAGAATGAATTGCGCCAATACGAGCACAAGCTAACATAGCGTAGCCAACTTCTGGGATCATCGGCATATAAATACAAACACGATCACCTTTTTTTACGCCGCGCTCTTTTAGTAAGTTAGCAAAACGACAAACATGATCATGCAATTCTTGATAGGTTACTTTTAAATCATCGCTAGGATCATCACCTTCAAAGATAATCGCAATGTCATTCGCTTTAGTGGCTAGATGACGATCAATACAATTATAGCTAACATTAAGTTTTGCACCTGAAAACCAATTAATTTCTGAATTTTTCAAATCAACTTGGCTAACACTATCCCAAGGCTGATACCAATCAATAAATTCTTTAGCTTGCTCCCCCCAAAATACATCGGGTTGTTCAATAGATTGCTTATACATAGCATCATAGGTTGCACTATCAATATAAGTATGCGCTTTAGCTTTTTCTGAAACAGGATAACAAGGTTTTAATTCGTTCATGAAATATTCCTTCAGGGTTGTTAGTACCCATTGTAATAATTTTTATTTGATACTTTATTTAAATAAGTAAGATTGTGTTAATGCTAATTTTTTTACAGTAATTTTTATATACGCCTTTAGTCTTAAACTAAAACGATAGTGCAGTACTTTAGTACTATTCCAGCAGTATAATATACAGTTAACTTACGGCTGAAATGATAACTGCTTATAGGCTATAACAGCTTTATATAATAGGAAATATTAACATTTTTAGGAACAGCAGCAGGAGGGGTTGATTCGTAAGATTATCGCAACTAATAAATATTAGTTATATTGAGTATTAATTTTAAAAAGCGCCCGAAGGCGCTCAGTAATTGTAGTACAGGCTTAAAACTAGTTAAGCATCGCTAAACGTACTTGTTGTTGTCTTTCAAAAACCTCCTGCTCGCGTTCTACATATTTAACCCATTGTTGAGCTGTTTTTTTAATTTTGGGTAACTGTTCAGCTTTTACAAAAGCATCTAGCGATTTATTAAAGTCATTTAAATTAAAGTTTGCCATACCTTTGGCCAAATACATATTACCTAAATATTCTGGATTACTTTCACTTTGAGCTTTAACAATCGCTTGATCAGCAGCCGTAATAGCTTCTTTCCATTGCTCAGTATTTAAATATGTTTGTGCCAATAAGGCGTCATATTTTCCAGTATCTGCAATACTCGATAATTGATTCAGTACTACAATCGCTTTTTCTGGCTCTTTTGCACTGAGATAAGCACGAGATAATAATGCTAGGCTATCTTCTTGGGCAACAACAACGCCTTGCTCTATCGCTTTATTTAGTAAGCTAGCAGCTTTAAATGGCGCTCCATGAAATTGGTATAATTGAGCAAGTGTTATAATCTCACTTGATTTTGTTATATAACCTGCTTGATAGGCTGCTTCCATTACTGCAATTTGTTTATCTTCTTCGCCAATTTCACCATACATACCCGCAAGCTGTAACCAATATTGTGGTTTACTGTATAAACGTACCAACTGTTCCATAACTTCTGTAACTTGCTTTGGCTGATCCAATTCATAATGTGTAGCGCGTTTTAATACCAGCCAGTTTTCTTTTGGTTGTTTATTTTTTTCTGCAGCAACCTTAATTGCATTTTCAATATGCATCAAACTATCAACGTACTGCTTGTCTTGATAATAAATTTGAGCAAATAGCATTTCTTGATTAGCCGTTAATGCTTTAAATTGCGTTTCTTTCCATGCTTTTAAATGCGATAGGGCTTTTGCGTAATCTTGTTTTTGCATTGATAATTGTGCAAGTGAATAACGTGTAGAACTAAGTAAAGTATCTGGAATAGCGCTCTCATCGCTAATCACTTTTGTAAAACTTGCTATCGCATTATCAATATCATCATTAGCGTAATGCATAAAACCGTAGAAGTTATAAAGCATGGCTTGTTCATAGCCGTTTAAATTATCAATTTGCCCTTCCACTTCATTTAATACAACAAAGCCTGCTTCTTTGTCACCGTCATCACTTAGTTTCTGTGCTCGAGCAAGTTGCGTATAAACACGGTTTCGCATTGCAGGCACTTTTTTACTCGCACGATAACTTTTGTGTTCTTGTTGACTATTTGCTTGCCTAGTCTCGGTTTGACTATTATTGTTTGCCATTACATTATTTGATGAGAACAAGACTATCAAACTTAATGTTGACGTTAATAATAAGGTGTTTTTCATCTTCATAATTTTTTCCCATTCGCTATTTTTATGTAAAACTTTGGTTATCCGTCTATTTCAAAGCTAATTTTATTTTGTACCCCAGCAACCGCCATTGCTTCACCGTCAACGACTCTAGGTTTGTATTTAAATTTAACCACAGCGTCGAGCGCTGCACGGTCAAATACTCCTTCAGGCTCTGCATGCACAACAATAGGGTTTGTTACGGCACCGGTTTTAGTTACCGTAAATTCAACAACAACAAACCCCTCAATTCCTCGGGCTTGTGCTCTACGTGGATACACAGCTGCCACTTTTACAATAGGTAAGTAATCCCCATCACCACTATCCAAATTCAAACCTCCAGCCAAACCTGAATCTGTTTGAATATCAGCAGCAAAACTATTTTTTGCCGCTGCGGCATTGGGATTACTTTGCTGCATTGGTGGTGTTGTCATTTGCGGAGGCGGCTCTTTGGGTTTAGCTGGTTTTTGTACCTTGCGCTCTTTTTTTACAACAGACTCATCTTTTTTTAAGCGGATAAAATCAAGTACGTTTCCTTTAATTGGTTCCTTCATTACGTCATTACCGCCAGCGATAAGCTTTTGCATTCCCCAAAGTAAAATAAAAGTCATACTTAGTGCCATGGCTCCAGCAATAACATATCGAACACCACTACGAACTATAATTGTAGACACGTAAATATCTCCCACTTTTGTTATGCGTCTTGCGCAGCAATAGATACATCAAACACACCAGCTGCACGCGCTGAATCCATTACTTTAATTAAAGTATCTGTTGTTGATTTTTTATCTGCTTGAATAACAACTGTTCCTTGTGGGTTTTCAGCTTTTAATCGTTCAATATTTGCCTGTACGCTACGAATATCCACTTTACGCTTGTTGATCCAAATATCGCCTTTATCGCTGATGGCTACTAAGATATTAGCGCGTTCTTTTTTTACTGCTGTCGCCGCTTCTGGACGATTAACATCAATACCCGCTTCTTTAACGAACGAGGCCGTTACAATGAAGAAAATTAGCAATATAAAAACCACATCCAGCATGGGGGTCATATCAATTTCTTCTTTTTCTTCTTGCGCTTGGAGCATTTTATTTAAATGACGCATTTCTTATTCCTACTTTATTAATACACAACCCTTAATCAACAAATGATCAGGATACATACCTTTAAGATATACTTTGAAGGCACCGTTTACTTAATACTTTTAATGTTTAACAATCAGGCTATCTGCTAATAACTCTGTTTCTTTTTTAGCATTGCGTTTTATCCAAGCAACCGTAAATACCCCAGATAATGACCCAACCATACCCGCCATTGTTGGGATAGTAGCTCTTGAAACACCAGATGCCATTGAACGTGCATTTCCACTTCCTGAAATAGCCATCACATCAAATACTTCAATCATTCCCGTCACTGTTCCCAACAATCCCAACAAAGGACAAAGCACCACAAGCGACTGAATAAGAACAATATTTCGATTCAGCTTAGTTGCACCGCGCGAAATTAACGCGGTGCGAATTTGCTCACTGTTCCATGAAGTATGCTCAGTTCTGTTTTCCCATGTTTTAATCAAATGTTGTTTAACACTTTTATAGCTTAATGAAATAAAGACAAAGCGTTCAAAAATCATTAACCACATGATAAAAATCACAAAACCAATCACAGTTAAAACCTGCCCACCAGTGTCCATAAACTCAACTATTGCATCGTACATTTCGGCTAAGGCAATCACGTTTTATGCTCCTTGACCTGCTAATGCTGCATTTTCAGAGCGTTGAGCGATTATTCCAGTGCTTTCCTGTTGTAAAATATTAATAATATTTTTACTGCGACTATTTAAGTAAGCGAATAGGAATACCATAGGAATGGCAACAACAAGACCAAGCACTGTTGTTACTAATGCCTGGGAAATACCACCAGCCATTAATTTGGGGTCACCTGTACCAAATAAGGTTATTGCTTGGAATGTATTTATCATGCCAGTTACTGTACCTAACAAGCCGATTAAAGGGGCTACAACAGAGATAATCTTAATCAAAGTGAGCATGCTAGACAGTTTGGGTAATTCTCGTAAAATAGATTCAGAAAGTTTTAACTCTAATGTATCTATATCTAAACCTGGGTTGTTATCTTTAACTTGCATGACTCGTCCTAACGGATTGTCATTTGAAGCTTTATCTGATTTAAGTTGACGATTAACTTTGGCACCAACTGACACTAAGTTAATGAAACGTACTAACGCAATGAGTAAACCCACAGCACCAATAGCTAAAATTATGTAACCAACGACCCCCCCTTGCTCTACTCGTTCACGTGTGTCTGGTGCTTGTACAAGTAAACTTAAAATTGAACCACCCGTTGGATCTAACGCAAAAGCAGTGGTTTCTTTACTGGTTGTTAAAGCATCAACTGTCGATAAATAGCGGTTTGCTGGTTGTCTAATTAACTCAGCTACAGTGCCCGTTTCATCGATGTATTCTAAATACTTACCATCAGCAATTAAATTAAAGCCACCAACACGTGTAACATCAGTATTTTTTCGTTCACCATTAGCTAGAACGACTTCACGATTAAAGGTATGAATTTTTCCGCTTTCAGTCATTTCTCTTTGTAATTCAAACCATAAACGTTCTATTTCTTCAATTGAGGCTAATTTACTGCTTGACCCCATGCTCTGAGAAAATTCATTTAAGAACTCGCCACGAGCTGGTATCTGCGCCGATATTACTGAGGTTTGAAATTTACTTTGAGTATCGCCTGACACTTGCTGTAATACACCAAACAACTCTTTTAATTCACCTAAACGTTTGTCAAGTGCATCAGTTTTATTTGCTAATTCAATTTCATTATCAGCAAACAACTGCTCTAATTGCGCGCTCAGTTCTATTGCAGAATTTCTTTTACTTTTAATGTCATTAAGCATTAATTGCTGTTGGTTAACTTTAGCTTTAAACTCTGCTTCTCTTATTTGATTTTGTTTAGATTGAGCAATTTTTCCTTGCTGAAGCTGATTTAATAAATCATCTAAGTTGGTCGCTTGTTGTGCCACACTTACGCCGCATACCATGGCAAGAGAAAGGGTTAGCGAAGTGATTGTTTTTTTGCAATGTTGGCTAATAGTTGTAATCGATTTAACCGTGTTAATGATAGTCATGATTGTTACTCTGCTATAGCTTGGCTTGGGTATTTGTTAATGGCACCATAATTAAATCAGGTGCTAATTGTTTGCGTGCAATACGAAGAGCTTTATTGACACCTAAACGGTAGTCTTGTGAAAGCGTTTGCCATTGTCCCGTAGTTTGATCCCACTGTCCTAATTGACTGCCATCACGTGTTTGATAAATAAAACTCACTCGGCCAACACGTAAAAAGTCTACATCGATCTCTTGCCCTCCAAGGGCTAAAAGACCACTATAGGCTTCAATAGTACGACCGTAGTCAACTTCAACTTGGTAAGCTTCAAGAACACGACGAAACTTTTCAGCCACAGAAATATCTGCTCGAATCATCATGTCATTTAAGTCATTTAGACGCTTACTACGTTCTTGTGGTAGAAACGGAACATCAAGCTTGACAAAGTTTTCTAATGTAGAAATCATACGAGCCATTAAAGGAGAAACTTGTCGTTCAATAACGCTAACTTCTTCCATTGACTTAGCCAGTTGGCTTAGCTCTGCCATTTGGTTATCAAGCTGCGCTTGCATTTGTTGGTTGTATACAGTTAAACCGTCAAGTTCTTTAGTAACAGTATTAAACTGCTGTAATTTAGTTTGCACTTGCTCGGTTAAACTGTTTACTTTTAACTGTGAATTAGCAGCTGATTGGTTTATTTTTTGCCCTGCTGCAACCACTTTATCAAGCTGTTCATCTTGGTTAGCACTAGCATTAAGCAAGGTAATAGTACTAAAGCTAAGCATTAAACTTGCTTTGGCAAGGTGTGATAATTTCATCGATTTACCTATCTCTTGTCATAAAATAATTGAGGTAAGTCTAACGAGTAAATGTGACACTTAAGTTATAGAAATATGACGGTTAGGTTTCAGTAATATTTCATTTTTATGAACTGTACTTTGGTTAAATTGATGTGTGCTTATATTTATTTTGGATCTCAGTAACTCACTGTATTGTAGCTAGTTTACAGAGGAAGATTTATTAAGGAAAAGTGAATGATAATTGAAAGTTAATTTATACCAATTTGATTAAATTTTTTCCCAACTCAGAGCTTCATTAGCGAGCTTAGAACAAGAAAAATTGAGTAAACATAGTTACTCTATATTTCTTCAATTTTGCGATGTTATCAGTTTGCTAATGAGCTCCCAAAGGGCGAGTACCTAATAAAAAGTAAAGGCTTATATGCGGCGTTATTGATTTTGACAAGG
>Ga0193953_1000029_pt1 | contig 71750 bp, 51 predicted proteins | sample BB_4_MG_FD_140325 | JGI IMG/M metagenome (GOLD analysis project Ga0193953, IMG submission 140325) | Microbial mat bacterial communities from the Broadkill River, Lewes, Delaware, United States - BB_4_MG | ecosystem: Environmental > Aquatic > Freshwater > River > Microbial mats | place: USA...
AAGCACACAAGTGTAGATATTGGCCTAGGGTACGAACAAGAGATAGCGGGCTTATTTCAATTTGGAGAGAACGGACCAAGTTTAATAGACGCAATCACCTTTGTTTTTAGTCAAACCCTACAAAGAGATATGTTTTTCGGCTCGTGGGCTCAAGCGTACCGCAATGGTAATGGCGAATACAGACTCAAGATAACCAGTCCTAACAAGGATGTATCGGCTTACCAAGAATTAGTGCCTAAATACATTGACGCGGGTAAACAGGCCATAGCAAGTTATTACGAAAATGTGCCCTATTCTGTACGAAAAGACTGGGAATTTTTACTGCCGTTTGGCCTAGCAATGGCCAATATAAAATCTATCCAATTACTCCATTTTCCGCCATTAGAAACCTTTACCTACAAAGATTACCTATATTCCCCCACCAATCGACGATGGGAATGTTTATTAGCACAAAATAGTTTCAATGGGGTAAATAATACGCCAGTTGAACGTATTATTGATGTAGCGCCAATCGCGGCTCCAGGTGGCGCAGGTAAAGAACTCACCGACTATAATCAAGATTTTATTCCTTATGTTAAAGCGCAATTAAACAATTTTCTACGCCCATTAGAAGCCACTAATAACGAACTAACGCAACCTGTTGTTGCCTACGGTGGCCCTGTGCATGAATGGCTACAACAAGCCTTTTCACTGAAAACAACACCGCAAACACTCGACATCATCAAATTAACGGTCTTAGATAGCAAAGTTACTGGTAGTGCGCCCTCTACTTGGGTTTTATGTGCTAATCACCCAAGTGAATATCTGTACGATACTGATATTCCATTAAAAGATGCGAACAAACCTAACGGAGAATACCCTGCTCCTATTGAAGTGATGTGTCAGGATTTAATTGCGGCAGGTTGGCAAGCACATATGTCTGAGAATCCGGGTGATGATCCCTACAAAACGCTGACAATGATGGAAAACCGTTGGGGCTGGGATCCAAAAACTAACAAGGTCAAAACCGATAAAATTGATGACTTGTTAGCTATTATGAAAGAACAAAATCAAGCTTTTAACTTAGATAATAACAACTTTACTCCCACTCCTGAACAAACCGCAGCCAACACATTTGCTATACAACGCAATAGCACAGCTGATAACTATGCAACCTACGCTATAGATATTACAGCCAAAAACATTTTCTCTGAAGTCGCAATGGCTAAACAGGCCACTTTTGATAAAACACACCAATTAATGCAAGTAGGCGGTTACCTCATCGACTGGAAGCCCGCCACCTCAGACGATGAGGTTATCGATTACCGCGTATTAAAATATGACCGAAATAGCAGTAATCCACTTGCCGAAAAAGTCGTGGCATACGGAAAATGGCCTAAGGATAAGTTTTTTAGTAATTATAGACCCAATTATGGCGCAAGCTATGCTCAAATTGAATTACTCGGTTTCCCTGGCTATGTTCTTAGTATAATTCCCGCAGAAGGAAGACGAAGTTATCAATTATGGAGCTTTGATCCCTTGGCCGAAGATGATTGTTTGTCTGCTGGCGAATTTCAAACAGGTGGTTTCCGTGATATAAGCGCAGATAGAGAATTATACCCCATGGGTAATTATGTATTAGACCGAAAAGGTGCTAATTACCGTGTATGGAGTTTTGATCCGCAATCAACCCCACCCCTTGCCTTACCCACAATTCAAGAAGGTAACTGGACTCATATAGACGAAACAGACGCAATGGCAGTATTAGGTGAGCATATTGTAACGTGGAAACCTAACAATATTGCAGCAGGTTGCCAGTTATGGTTATTTGATGCTAGCCAAACTGACCCTCTAGGCAGTCAAGCGGTAAAAACATCAATACTTCCTAAAAACTTTGAACAACACACCAGTTTATTCGGCGTTATTCCAAGTCAACCAGCTGACCAAGCAGCACAAAAAACACCTGGCACTATCGAATTTATGCGCGATAAAATCGAACATGTTGTGTATTACATGGTAGAAAGCCGCTCTTTCGATAATGTGCTTGGCTGGTTGTATGAAAAAGGAAAAGAAGACGGGCTACACTGGGTTGGTAAAGCTGATGATGGTTTTCGCGGCTTAGATACATCAATGAACAATAGCTTACCTAACGGTAAACAAGCCTTTGTTAGCCAATATCAGCAAGGAAAACTCAGTAATGATTATGTGCTGGGTGGTCCTGCACAAGATCCGTGGCACGACAACAGTGACGGATTGATGCAAATGTTTCATGGCTATAACGGTTATGCCGATCGCACCCAACCCACTATGGACGGCTTCGCTTGGAACCAAAATAGCGCAGCCGTAATGACGAGTTTCAGTCCTGAACAGCTCCCCGTATTAAATGGCCTCGCGAAAAACTTTGCCGTAAGTGACGATTGGTTCAGTTCATTGCCTGGTGGCACTGATGTTAATCGAGGCTTTTCGGTTAGCGGCTCTGCTTATGATCGACTAGGCACATGGGAAGGAGGAAAGGCTTATCAAAATTGGCCTGATCAAGTCCATCGTCAGTCTTTCTGGAAAACACTATGGAGCCACGGACATGAAGATTGGAAGATTTATTATAATGTTATTTGGGATAAGGCTGTATTTACCTACCAACTCTATTTAAAAGGCCAAATTCAATCGGTAGATGCAGCATGGGCTAAAGCAGTACTGCAAGAAAAAGGAACTAATAACCTACCAAACTCACAGTGGATATCACCAATGGAACAATTCTATGATGATATAAAATATAACAAACTGCCCCGTTTTAGTTATATTGAACCCGCTTGGGTAGGAGAAAGCTGCACCTCCTATCATCCGGGATCTTCATCCTCTGGTATCGCTTCCGTAGTACCTGCTGAACGTGCCCTTAATGATATTTATGAAGCGTTAAGCAGTAATCCAGACATTTGGTCAAAAACATTGCTTGTGGTAACTTTCGATAAAAATGGTGGCCTGTTCGATCATGTGCCACCGCCTTATGCCAATAAACCTTGGCCAAACGATTCCAGCGATGGTTTTGAATTTGATATAAAAGGCCCGCGTGTACCGGCAATATTTGCATCACCATGGATCAAACCCAACACAGTAATGAGAGCGAGTAATGGCCAAGGATTTGACTCAACGTCTTTTGCTGCGACTTTATTAGATTGGTATGGTATTGCCCCTGGCACATGGGGACTGGGGGATCGTATTGCTAAAGCACCAACGATAGAAGGCGTTTTAAATGAAGAGAAAGCACGTAAAAGCGTTCCAAAACTTTCTGTTCCTTATGATAAAAGCTTTCCTAAAAACGCAAATACCTAAGAAACTTAACCTATCACAAAAATAAAGATAGTAAAAAAGTAAATGGGTGCTTTAACAGAGCATCCATTTACCAACGGGATCACGCTAACAAATAATTAACGAGGGCTACTAACTTTACTTTTCATTTCATTATCTGAAAATACCGCCTCAGTTGTCACCTGTACTTGATTACGTCCTTGTTGTTTCGCTTTATATAAGGCTATATCAGCTTGACGTACCAATTGCTCAATAGTAACCGTTGTATTCTGAACAGGCACAACTGTGGCACTGCCAGCACTGATAGTGACAACATCTGATGCCGATGAAAAATTATGATCAATAGCAAGTGAGGCTACAGCAGAACACACTGCTTTACCTAATCGTTCTGCACCATGACAATCTGTATTGGGCAAAATTAAAATAAACTCTTCGCCACCATAACGTGCAATTAAATCGCCCACTCGATTTAACTTACTTTGTACTTCAGCTGCAATTCTTTTTAAACAATCATCACCCGCCTGATGACCATAATTATCGTTATAAGCCTTAAAGTAATCAACATCTAACATGATCACTGTCAATGGTTGCTCTTCACGTCGTAATCGTAACCATACTTCTTGCAAGTAAGCATCACCACGACGACGATTAGCCACATTAGTTAAACCATCTCGATCTGCTAAATTTTGCAATTCTTCATTAAGCTCTTCTAATCTAGCTGTACGTTTAACAACTTTTGCTTCCAATGTATGAGAATATTCCTGTACCTGTTCATAGAGGCGAGCATTCTCTATTGCTACAGAAGCTTGAGCCGCCAACAAACGAATAATTTCCACTCGTTCTTCAGTAAATACGCCACTGGTTAAATTATTTTCCAGATACAACACACCTTCAAATCGTTCTCGCTTGATTGGTACACATAAAACGGATCGTGCACGCTGTGCAATAATATAAGGGTCGCGACTAAATTCTCCCTCAAGCGCGGCTTCGTGCAGTACTAATGCCTCACCTGAAAAGAAAATTTTGTTGATCAAAGCAATGGGCAAAGGGAGCCAACTACCGTTACTTGTTGGCAAGTACATATGTTCAGGCACATCGACTGTTGGTAAGCCAGTTTCAGGTAACTTAACGGCCTCAACAATAAAGTTATCTTCACGCCTTACCACTAAACACCCCCACTGTGCGCTTGAGTTTTCAAGTAAAATAGACATGGTTTTTTGCAATAAACGATCTAATACTATTTCACCTGAAATTTCTCGAGAGGCTTTCATCACGGATGCAAGATCTAAATTAGAGATATCCGTTTCTTTAGTAGAATGAAAAGCTTGTCCTGTTAATTCTTGCAATATAGGATATTCTTTAAGTAACCACTTAACCTTGGCTTTTGCTCCCCAACGCTCATAAATGCGATGAGCGGCCCGTAAATATCCTTCTGCTGATTTTTTCTGCCCTTGTGCGAGAAGATGGCATGCCGCACGTTCACAGGCAGTCGCTTCGTCATGCAAAAACCCGCTCTTTTTCGCTGCCTCGATGGCGGCATTATAATGTTGTAATGCAAGATCAAAATGCCCTTTAATACGTTCCAATTCAGCAGTCATAAGGTACTGTAAGTGACGGAAATTATCTTCACAATTATCAGCCCAACGTGTCATACGAGCAAGGTCACGATACAAACGGGCTAATACGCATGGCTGCTCATCAAGGCTCATGTCAGGATAATGATGTGTTAACGTCAAGTTGGCTACAAGGTAATAACGTGTCAACTGTGGCAACGACATCGCAGATTTAATCAGTGGATCTTGTGCATGAATAAACTGCAACGCTCGATCATAATCACCATACAAAAAACAAGCCTCTGCATTATAAATATTATGATTAGCTATGCCTGTCATAAACTGACGTTGCTGCATACCATCAAAGCATTTCTGCGAATCAAACTGACTATCACTCAAACTAGTTTCAGCATGCGTTTTTCCTAATAAATTACGTTGTAACTGTAAAAAAAGCGTGCCTGAGTCTAACGAATCTTGATAGGCACACTCACGAACAATTTCCATATTTTCACTATGGAGACGTTCTGCGGTTTCTATGTCTAACGTAGGATCCCATATCACACAGTCTTGTGCACTATAGGCTAAATAAAGCAAATCACCTGATTGATATCCGGCTTCAATCCCTTTAAGAAATAAGGGTGTGAGTGTCGTCCAATGGTTACTCCAATGATGAACGAACATAGCATAAACATAAATAACTCGTGAACGCAGTGTCAAATCGTCAAGGCGCTCATTAATTGCTAAACCCACTTTACCGTATTGATAACCTAACGCAGGTTCATCCAGTTCACCGCACAACAACATGCCATAAGCGGCATAATTAAACGCTGATTCAGGACAATTTCCATGGCGTAATGACAAATTAACAGACTTAATCACCAGATAAGGAAACAAATTACCAACCCCTGAGAGAAAAGCAGCAGGAAAAATCTCCATCAACAATCGCATGGCAATCAAAATAGCGGGGTCTTGCACCGTTGGTTCATCAACTAACGAAGCAATGCTTCTGCCTGCAAGGTTTTCCTCAACAAGTTTTCGCTCTACATCAATATCAGCCAGTGTTGGTTGGTCAGTAAACTCTATATTTAACAGGGCTAAACCTTGAATAGCTGCCACAATAGACTCATCCATCCGTCCTAATGTTGCATATTGACGTGTGCGAGTAGCTAAAATATCACTACGTTGCACATTTGAGTCAGCGTGCAAAAGTAGTAACTCAATCCAGCTTTCTGCTTGTTCAATGAAACCCGTAAGGTAATAACACTGCTGAATTTCACTAGCCAGTGTTTTCATTAATTCGGGGGTTTCTTTCCACGGATTTTCAGGCAGTAATTGCTCAACTAGCAATAAATAAGTAAGCGCGGCTTTATAAGCAGTCGCATTTTTAGCTCGTTGACCTGCCCTAAGGTTAAGTTCAGCCAAGTCCAACCTCTCCTTGGGAGAGTCAATGAACTCAATACCTTGATTAAGGTGGCCTACAATATCACTAAGGCATTCACTGGGAACATCACCATCTATTTGTAAAAGCAGTAATCGACCTATCGACAAGTGTACTTGGGGTAATTGCTTAACATCAATTAGCTGATAAGCGGCTTGTTGTACTTTATCGTGTTGAAAACGATAGCTCAGTTCAAAATCTAACGCATCTTTATAACCACTGACTAAACGATAATCACTGTGCAGCGGTTGTATTGTGTATTGCTTGAGTGCTGGTAATAACGCCGCAGCAGTATCCGCAACAGAATGCTGATAAATCGCGGCCAATGTTTGTAAATCGAAACATGCACCAATACAGGCAGCTAATTGTAATACTTGTTGGGTTTCCTTTGACAATTCCCGCAAATTATCCAACATAAAACTAACAGAATCATCGCTAACATCGGCCCAGTTTACCCTGTCAATATTCCAATGCCAGTAGCCACTTTTTGTGTTTGTACTGATTGCGCCTTGCTTATGAAGATAGCGTAAAAGTTCATTGGTGAAAAAAGGGTTGCCCTTAGCTTTATTGTATAGTAATTCGGTCAGTGCATAAGGTTCATCTTTATCACAGCATAAACTATCAGCCACCAGTTCAGAAACAGCTTCTTTATCCAAGGGCTCTACAGGTAAGTAATCAATATTATTTTGATTTTTCAAGGTCTCTAACAAAGTGGAAAGTGGATGCCCAGGTACAACTTCATTACTACGGTAAGCCGCAATTAATAACAAATGAGTTTGTTCTCTTGAAGTCACAATACGTCGTAATAACTCTAACGTAGGCGCGTCACTCCAGTGTAAATCATCAAGAAACAATACCACTGGATGCCCCTTGCCAGCCAATACCTGTAAAAATGCTGCCAACACTAAATGCTGACGATTGCGCGCTTCTGCAGGTGGTAGTTGAGGTACAGGTGGTTGTTTGCCAATAATTAATTCAAGTTCAGGTACCAGCTCTAAAACCAAACTTGCATTAGGTGATAGTGCCGTTTGCAAATTCCAACGCCATTGTTCAAGTTGTTGTTCTGGCAGCTGTAATAGTTGTTGTACTAAAGCACTGTAGGTTGCAGCAAGGGCTGAATAAGCTTCTCCTTGTTGAAATTGATCAAATTTACTTTGTACCAAAAAGCCTCGTTCACGCACTTGAAAACGATCTATTTCATTAACTAATACAGATTTACCAACACCGGAATAACCATGTACCAAACAAAATCGTGTTTGGCCATTAACCGCTTGCTCAAATAGATTAACGAGATGTTGTAGTTCTTTCTCACGACCATAAAGCTTTTGGGGCACCAAAAACTTTTGTACAACGCCCTGCTCTCCCAAAACAAAGGATTCAATAGTTTTCCCCAACGCTAAATAATCGGCACAATGAGTTAGGTCATATTTTAAACTTTCGCTATTTTGATACCTTTCTTCTGGGCATTTAGCCAACAACTTAAGTACAATATTTGAAATAACCTCTGGAAGTTGAGGTACTAACGTATTGGGTGATGGGGGTAAACGGCAAATATGGGTATAAACCCAATCGAGTGCATCTTTGGCTTCAAAAGGACGTTCTCCCGTTAACAGTTCAAATATCAATATACCAAGCGAATAATAATCTGAACGGTAATCAACATCACGGTTCATGCGCCCAGTTTGTTCAGGCGACATATAAGGCAACGTTTCTTCTGACTGTTTAGGTAGTTGTGTTGATTGTAATTCTTGATCAAGTTCAGAGGCAAAAGCCAAACCCGCAAGTGCAATATCACCATTAACTGTATTAATCAACACATGTTGCGATGACAATGCTTTGTGTACTATATTTTTTTGATGCATACGACCTAATATATTAATTAGGCTTAAACTAATTTCTAACACCTGCGCTAATGGCAACCCATGTCCACCATATTGAGCCAGCACTTGTTGCAATGTACTCTCATATAAATCAGTCACTAACACTAAATTTCCGCTGCCGTGCGGAAGTACATTGTGAATTTTTCGTATACCAGGAATTGCACTTAATTCTTGTGTAATATAGGCTTCACGACGAAGCGCTGCCACCAAATTACGCTCAGGATATTGTGCATCTATTGTTTCTAATGAACAAACAGCATCATCAACAAGGTTATGTGCTCGATACACTATTCGTCCTGTTGTTTGCCAGAGCACAGGGCCAATAGTATAATCAGGTAATCGTAAAGTGCTTTTCACCTAATTTATAAACTCACATTTTAGTATTCCCATTTGTTTATATATCAAACAATTGAGAAAACGTTTTAAGAAAGTCTTCCTTGGCAGTATCACGTAGCGGCTCACCATGTCCGCACAACGCATGCTTAAAGGGTAAAGCTTTTAGTCGAATAAAATCGGCTGCTGCGGGTGCTGCAGCTTGTAGCCAAACTGGTCCAACATTAGCAGGGGTAAAAAAGCCCATTTCCTGCATTCTTTCTGTTGAGCTATCACAAAAATGCTCATCAGGTGCTAACCAGTTTTGTAACGCATCACACGCAATGGCAATACCGCCTTCACGCTGTAAACATAGAATAGCTTCAGGTATTTGAGTCGTTTCAAATTGAAATAAACTCGCATCACTAATCGGTAATTTGGCTTCAAGTGACAACTCAGTTACTTTGACAGTAGAGTCACTGACTAAACCTGGCATCGCCCAATACTGAGCCTGATAACGGTCAACATAAAAAGCGTCATCACGACCATGCAAAGCCCCTAAACGGATAACATCGGTGACTGTACCAAGCTGCTCTAGCTCAGCCAGTGCTTCCTCGTTCAAACGTACGCTATTGATAATAATGAGTCGTTCACCTTCACGAACAATTACCATGTTTCGGCTAAACTGCCAGTCTAACTCCATTAAAACAGTTTCCATCGAGCCACTGACAAAAAATACATCATCAAATACTTTACTTATTAATCCATGAGCAAGCGCTTGTGGGTATTGATTAGGTGATAAATTTTCCAAGGTCTAATCCTCATTCATGGTAATAATTAAAACGACCAACATAACAATACTCTACTGCATATTCATTTAAAAAACTATTGAGATATGCCTCTTGAGCCGAATTAAGACGATTATGCTTAATATCATCAATTGTTTCTTGATTATTACTACTATCTAAACGTTGTAAATGAAACAATGTCATATCTTTACCCCCAAAAAAACCTTTTAAATATTCATGGTGAGGACGTGCATTAGACATATCAAAAACAAAGCCCTTTAGCGCAGTATACAGGGGGTATTTTGTTAATAATGCTTCATTAAAAATGGGATACTCACCTTCAGGCGGTGAAAACAAGGGATAATCTTTTGGCTTGAGAACGGGGTGAATTTTAAGCTGTTCAATATAGTTTTTATCTAAATTCGCTTTTATGGCTCCATCTAATAAAATATTTAGATAACGTCTACTTGGTAAACAGCGATTATCAATAAAGTCAGGCATACCAACATAGGTTAACGCAGAGATAAATTGAGATTGTTTAGATGCATCATCATCAACTTCTACATCAAGGATTATTCGATCATACCCATAACCGTAGGCCTCTGCGGCATCTAAAAGCTCAAGGGCATCGTCTGAAAGTTCATGTAAAATACCCAGCACTAAATCTTGGGGATTATCTGTGCGTTCAATGTTACCCACTCCGCCTTCATTTCGAAAAAAGTGTTGAACATTAAAACGTAAACGCCACCCCTGTAATACAGCCGACTTAGAGCTAAGCGGTACCACACCTTTAGCCTTCAGAGATGCAATGCTCATGTTTGAACCAAAACCAAAATAATGAAACATAATAAATATGGGCTATATTTTTAAAGTGAAAACGGTAACGTTATGAAGCTATTTTTGAATATTATTACGTTAATAACAAGGAAGATATAACTTGATAGGGTTAATATTATAAATCTGATAAGCACAGGCTATAAACATAATCATCAATATATTGACCATTAAGCATTGAGTTTTGCTTCAAACACTCTATTTGTAATTAACAAAAAATCATCTTTTAAGAAAATAACGCCACTTCTTCCGTGGTTAGTTCACGCCATTCACCTGGTGCTAAGTCTCCCAATTCAATACCGCCTATTTGCTCACGGTGTAAGCCAATAACTCTATTGCCTACTGCCGCAAACATGCGTTTAACTTGGTGATATTTACCTTCGGTAATCGTAAGTAATACTTCATTGGTTACCTCGTTCGATTCATTAGCGAATAAGTTATCATCTGTCACTAAAACTAAAACTGCAGGTCGAGTTAATGAAGATTCACCTTGCAGTTGTAGTCCTTCTTTAAACTGTTCAATCAATTCAACCGATTTGTCTGCACAAATAGCATCTCTAAGCCAAACTCGATAGGTTTTTTGGCATGCTTTTTTAGGTGAAATAACATTATGTGACCATCGCCCATCATCCGTAATCAATACTAGGCCTGTGGTATCTGCATCTAATCGACCCGCTATATGCAAATCAAATGCTTTGTCCACATCAATAAAATTCAACACAGACGGATAAATTTCATCAACATTTGAGCAAATAGAATCAACCACTTTGTGTAACATAAAATATCGCGACGTTCGTGCCGTTAACACTTGCCCATCAATTGTGATGGTATTATTTTCATGTACCTGCATCGCCGCATTTTTGGCAATTTCACCATTAACACGTACTTCACCACTTTTAAGTAACTTTTTTGCTTCATTTCGTGTGAGTTCGGTACTTTTACAGATAAACTTATCTAAACGCATTGACTTTCCAGAATACTAGCCCTATTAATTGATTACTTATTCTGCTTCAACCCAAAACCAATAACCTTGATCAAGTAATGTCGCCATTAAGCTAATGAAATGCTTATTGTCTTGCCATGGTGCTAATTCAGAAGGTGTAACCACTATTTGATCACATAAAAGTTTAATCACTGGTGTTATTTCGCTAGCAAAAGAAATTTGCTCACCGTTAATATAACAAATACCTTCGTTTATCGTATCTTCAAAGTAAAATGCTCGCAAACCACCTAACCGTTTAATGGCATGAATACCTAATAACTCACTCACTTCTTCGTGCCCAAAAGGTTCATCACTTGGCATTAAATCAAGTTCATGCTTAGCCGTTGTTAAAAAGTTACCAACAAAGTTTTTAAATAATGTTTCATCATCAAGTAAATTCTGTAACTGACTTTTTATACTTTGATAATCTTCATTGGTTATTTCGCCACTATGTGAAATTGCTTTTCTGTTTGGATCTTCTAATAACTGGCCACCTAAATCATTATCAATAATATGATCAGCAAAACCACTTAATAAACTAATAGCAGAATTAGCACGAAACCCTACTGAAAAACTCATTGATGGCTCTAAAGCAGTACCTTCGTGAGGATAGCCAGGTGGAATATATAAAATATCGCCTGCCTCAAGTTCTACATCAATAATCGCTTCAAACGGCTCTACATGCAATAAAGCTTCATGGGGAACAACTTCAGCATGCTGCCCTCTATCGCCTACACGCCAATGGCGCTTACCCGAGCCTTGACAAATAAATACATCATAATTATCAATATGAGGGCCAACACCTCCGCCTTCAGTCGCAAAACTAACCATTAAATCATCCAAACGCCAATGAGGAATAAAACGGAAAGGTTCAATGAGTTCAGCCGCTTCTTCTGAAAAGTTATCAAGAGCTTGAATCACTAGGGACCAATCTCGCTCACCTAAATGCTCATAACTTTCAAATGGTCCAAACTCAGCTTTCCATTGACCATTTATTTTAGATACCAAACGAGATTGCACCGCTTCTTCCATTGCTATCCCAGCAAATTCATCTGGCGAAATAGGGTCGACAAAATCGTTAAAGCCCTGACGAATAACCACTGGCTTTTTTTGCCAATAAGTTGCTAAAAATTCATTCTGACTCATTTGGTTTAAATCTAAGTTATACATATTTTTCTCTAACGTTATTTATAAGGCTTTAAGCAACTGACATGCCTGCAATTTTATGCCAAAAACCATTACATTCTTGCGTGCCATCTAATGGATAATTTGTTGGTGTTAATAACTGCTGTCTAAATTTATCAACCTGAGTAAAAGCAAGTTCACTATCACTACTAATACGCATTATATCAACACCCATCTTATTTAACTGGGTTACTTCATTAATAAGATTATACTGGTATGCCGACATAGTTTGAATGCCATTTAGCACAAAAACTTGCTCCCCTTCACGAGAGTTCATTTTTCGACCTTGAGGATATTTAATACAGCAATATTGGCAATCATCCTTGGGCCTATCTTCTGATCGAGCCGTAAAGCATCGAGCAGAATAGGCTAACGGTAAATATCCCCAAGAAAACACCTCACATTCAAATTGATCTCGAATATGCTCATCTGTTGCTTGCTGTAAAATAGTTTTTAACCAGTCGCCTGAAAGCTCTACAGGCATTAACCAACGTATCATGCCTTGTTTAATTAATACTTTCAAAGTGGAGAGGTTATAACAGTTAATAGCAGGGCCTGCAACAAAAGGCATCTTTAAGTCATGCATTATTTGCACGGCACTTAAATCATTAGCTTCAACTAACAAATCACCGTTATCACACAATTTTTTTAATGTTACAATTTCCGCAGGTGATTCTAACAAGGTCATGGTTGAGATAACTATTTCTTTCTGGGTATCTTGCGCCAATTCGCGTCCCAGTGCTAACCAATCTTTTGCCTTTAATTCACGACGTTTTGAGCAAACAGTTTCGCCTAAATAAATAATATCAGCACTTGATGTTTTTGCTTGTTGATAAAACTGCTCAACATGATTTTTTGGCCAAAAAAACAAATTAGGCCCAAGAGAGAATTTCATAATATTTCCTAAATCTTAAAAGATCGATTACTGCCACTTTCTGTGATATGCACCTAACGTTGTTTGCGAACCTTCTGAAAGGTTAGCCAACGTATTCATCCAGCTACCTTCTACTTGGTAAGTTTCAGGGCTTTGCTTATATCTATCAATTGCCATGCGCCACGTTTTAGCAACTTGCTCCACATAGGCAGGACTACGCTGACGACCTTCAATTTTAACCGACACAATACCCATAGCCATTAATTCAGGAATCAATTCTAAGGTATTTAAACTGGTTGGTTCTTCTAACGCATGATAAACATCACCATCAACATCAAAACGCCCTTTACATAAGGTTGGATAGCCAGCATTTTCACCTTCTTGATACCGATCAATTAATACATTATTAAGACGAGACTCTAAACCTTGCTCTGTTTCCTGCCATCGTACATATTTTGCAGGTGAACAAGCTCCTACGGTATTAGGAGATTCCCCCGTCATATATGACGATAAATAACAACGTCCTTCTGCCATAATACATAAGCTACCAAACGCAAAAACTTCAAGAGGTACAGGGCTATTTTTAGCCAGTTGACGAACTTGTTGAACAGACAATACGCGGGGTAAAACAACGCGACCAACATCAAAATTATTTTTAAAAAATTTAATGGCTTCTAAGTTGGTTGTTGATGCTTGCACCGAAACATGCCGTTCAATATCAGGATAGGTATTAGCGGCATAATCCAATATACCTAAATCGGCAATAATTAATGCATCAGCGCCAATAGATACCGCATTATCAACGGCTTTTTTCCAACGTTCTTCCCCACTTGCATGAGCAAAAGTATTAATAGCAACGTGTAATTTTTTCCCACGTTGATGTACATAATCAGCGGCTTTCGCTAACTTACCATCATTAAAATTAAGACCCGCAAAATGTCGGGCATTAGTATCATCTTTTAAACCAATATAAACCGCATCAGCACCATTATCTATGGCTGTTTTCAACGCAGGTAAATTACCTGCTGGACATAATAGCTCCACAAAAAAGCTCCAAAATTAGCTTCATAATTAACTAGACGTTAACAACATAAAATACGTGTCGATAGTCTAGGGTGTAATTGGCTTGTATTTATTGATATGAATTAAAGAAAACTTGATCTAGTGCAGCTAAATTTTAAACTTGGCTTGTTAGACTTCAACGATATATGTATAAGAGCTAGACTAAGAACGTGTTTAATTTACCCTCATTATCTGAAGCTGCTTTAAACTTAAAGCCAACTCAAAAACTGCCTTTGCAATTACGTGCTCATATGATTGCTGTAATGCCAAAGATATTACGTCCTAGTTTACGTTTACTCCCTTTTAAGGCTCAAAAATCTATATTATTACCTGCTTTATCGTCGGTATTTCGCGAAGCATTAGAAGATGGTGATTTTGAATTTTTACAAGGTAAATGGTTAAAAATAGCCATAACAGATTTAGAATTAACTTGGTGGTTAAGTTTTAATAACAACAAACTTGTAATGGCATCAAAAGAAGAAATGCTCGCTAACAATCACAATGACGATGTAAGCTTTAGCGCTACAGGTGAAGATTTAGTGTTAATTGCTGGGCGTAAACAAGACCCCGACACCTTGTTTTTTCAACGTCGCTTAAAAATCGAAGGAGATACCGAACTAGGCTTAGAAGTTAAAAATTTAATTGATGCCATTGATATTGATCAACTCCCCAGTTCAGTACATTCTCTAGTTGATTTTAGTGCCAGCTTTTTACAAAACACACGGGATGAACTAAACCTTAAAGAAGGTTAACTAGGCTTTTTCGCTAAAATAGTCGCAAACTGCAACTTTGCCCCATTGTGCATAGTGCCAACATCTTCATTATACTTAATTAACTCCCAGCCCTGATACGCTTCGCGTAATTCACCTTCACTTAAGGTGAATGGGAAGCCAACGGGGCATGGATGTTTAACTGTACTCATGGCGCAAACAATTAAGTTATACCCCCCTGATAAAGTACATGCTTGCATGTTAGCAATAACAGCGTCTACACGAGCGGGGTCAAGAAACATCAAGGTAACTGTGCAAGCAATAAAGCCGTAATTGCCATCAAGACTGGCATTATTGATATCGTACACTTGTGCCGTAATATTGGTGAGTTTTTCTTCATCAATAATACGTTTCAGCGTATCAACCGCAGCAGAGTTAACATCAATTGCACTAACATTAAATTTAAGTTGGCTTAGGTACAATGCATTACGGCCATTAGAACACCCCATGTCTAACACATCACATGGTTCTATAATTTTACACGCTTCTACCACTTCACTATGCGCAGGATTCAAGCCATATTGGCTGTTAAGATCAATTGTCATGGTCACTACTTTGTTTGAAAATAAGAACTATATAATACTACTAATTATACCGAATAAAAATGAATAGCCGCCTTTAATAAACTTTACCCCACTAACAATGACGATAGTGGTTTATCAAAAATATTAACCGATACCAAGCCTATCAATTTTTCCATTCAAGAAAAATTGATAGATGCCGCATAAGCACGTGCTTTTTCGAGATCTTCTGGGGTATCAACCCCCTCAACTGGCACATTTGTTTTTGCTACAGCAACATGAATATTTTCCCCCTGATAAAGCACTCTTAACTGTTCCAATGCTTCAACTTGCTCTAATTGGCTCGTTGGCCAATTAACATAGTCTTTAATAAAACCAGCGCGATAAGCGTAAATACCTACATGACGTAAATAGAATTCACCAATACTATTAACACTGTCATTACCTAAAAACAGGGCTCTGTCATAAGGAATAGTCGCACGGCTAAAGTACAAAGCATAGCCGTCTTTATCAGTTAATACTTTTACTGCATTAGGGTTAAATGCTTCGGCAACAGAGTCAATTTTAATCGCTAACGTGGACATACGAGAAACTTTACCCGTATCTAAATTATTAACCACTTGCGTCGCTTTTTGATGCGCTAAATTATTTGCTACTTGAGCAATGTTTTCAGGCGGAATAAAAGGCTCATCACCTTGAACATTTACAATAATTTCATCATCATGAAACTGGTATAGTTCCATCACTTCAGCTAAGCGCTCAGTGCCAGATTGATGGTCACTTCGTGTTTTACATACTTCGCCGCCAAAACGCTTAACTACTTGCTCAACTTCATCATTATCCGTCGCCACAATCACTTTACTTGCGCCGCTCAGTTTTGCTTTTTCTACAACCCATTGAATCATAGGTTTGCCGCCAATATCAGCAAGCACTTTACCAGGTAGTCTTGAAGATTGAAAACGTGCAGGAATTACGACAATAAAAGGAGTGGTATCGATAGGCAATATGGCAACTGTCATTATTTAGCCTTCTTGATTTACATTATGTAATACTTCGCCCGAATCATCTTGGCAAATACGACGCGCTTCGCTCTCTAACAACACAGGAATATCTTGTTCTATTGCATAGGCAAGTTTATCAAATTTACAGATAAGCTCTTGCTGCTCTTTATTGTAGTCAAGTTTACCTTTACATACAGGACACGCTAAAATGTCCATTAATTTTGTATCAAAAGCCATAATTTGATTCTCTTTGTTGATGTTGTTTTATTTGTGTATAAATTGAAAATATTCAACCTACCTAGATAGTTTCTTCTTTATGCATTGCATCAATGCTTGTTCATCTTGTTCTGAAAACTGCGCCCTAACGGGTAAATACCACCAGTTATCTTGCGCGAATGACTGGCATTTTACCGCATCTTTCTCGGTCATTAACAGCGGTAAATCTGTTTTAAACTGATTAAGATCATCAAGGGTGAAATTTTTATGATCAATAAAGCCTTGCTGTTTGATTATGTTAAAACCCAGCGTTTTTAAAGTATCAAAAAAACGTTGCGGATCACCAATGCCAGCAATAGCATTCACACTGTGCCATGTTTTAATAAACTCAGTTAACAACAGCTTTTCACCACTTTTAATATGAATTAATTCATTTCCTGTTAGTGTCATTAATAATGACTCAATATTTTTATTATTGTTACTGGTAACATGAGCACCATTAAAAATAACTAGGTCTGCTTGTTGTAAACGCCATTTACCTTCGCGTAAAGGCCCTGCAGGCAATAGCAATCCATTACCAAAAAGGCGTTTAGCATCAACAATTATTAACTCTATATCACGCTGTAAACGATAATGCTGTAAACCATCATCACTGATGACAATATTACAACCTTGTGTAATTAACCACTTTGCATTAGCCACTCGGTCAGCGCCTACCACCACAGGCACATGACAACGTTGATATATTAGTATCGGCTCATCACCTGCTTGTATACTCGTGCTACTATCATCCAGTAAATAAGGGTAAGTATCAGCTTTGCCACCGTAACCACGAGAAATAACCCCTGGTTTAAAACCTAATGTTTTCATTAATTCTACTAAATGAACAACTACAGGTGTTTTACCATTACCACCAACACCAATATTCCCTACAACAATGACGGGCGCATCAACGTTAAATGATTTTAAAACACCTAACTTAAATGCGAGCCTACGCAGTAAGCTTAATAAATAAAACAAGGCGCTTAAAGGCAATAATAAAGGAACTAACCAATATTTTGCACGGTGCTTTTTAAACCAAACTTGTTCAATTAAACGCACGCTAACTCCGTCGTAACGTTATCATTGAGATTATTCATCTTAAGACTCAAATTGAAAATTATGTAGTTGAGCATAAGCACCATTTTTATCAAGTAACGTTTGATGATTACCCTGCTCAATTATTTTACCCTGCTCCATCACAACAATTTTATCTGCATTTTCAATGGTAGATAACCGATGGGCAATAACAATTGATGTTCTATTTTGTTGTAATGTTTGCAATGCATCTTGAATATGACGTTCAGATTCCGTATCTAACGCACTAGTGGCTTCGTCTAAAATCAAAAATGGTGCGTCACATAATAACGCTCGTGCAATGGCTACACGTTGGCGTTGACCGCCCGATAACAAAGCACCATTTTCACCAATATTTGTTTGTAATCCTTGTTCCATATTATCAGCAAATTCTAGAATATGAGCACTTTTAGCAGCCGCTATAATTTCATCCATTGTCGCTTCAGGTTTACCATAAGCAATATTATTGGCGAGGGTGTCGTTAAAAAGCACCACATCTTGTGAAACATAAGCAAACTGGTGACGTAAATCCTTCAAAAAATACTCTTCAATATTTGTACCATCAATTAGAATTTCACCTTGATTAGCATCATAAAAGCGTAATAACAACGCACTAGCTGTCGACTTACCACTACCCGAACGGCCAACAAAAGCGAGTGTTTCACCTGAATTTAATTCAAACGATATATTGTCGAGCGCCCATTTGTTATTAACTAAATCATCATCTTGATAATCATAAGCAAATTTAACATTTTTAAATACAATTTTTCCCTGTGCCTTATCAAGATGTTTAACACCCGTATCTTTCTCTCTCTCTTGATCTAAAACAGAAAAAATACTCGTACAAGCAGCCATCCCTCGTTGAAATTCACTATTAACATCAGTCAACATTTTTAGTGGTCTTAACAACATCACCATGTAAGTAATAATACTAATAAAACTACCAGCAGAAATACTTTCGCGTAAAGCGTCAGAATTCACCGCATAAAAAACAAAAGCTAAAGCAAAGGAAGCAATAATTTGAATAATAGGCACACTGCCAGCTTTCGCTGCAACCAGCTTCATTCGTTGATGTCTATTTTGATTATTAATTTGTTGAAAGCGAGCAAATTCTTTTTCTTGCCCACCAAAAGTCAGCACTACTTTATGGCCATTAAAGGTTTGCTCAGCAGCCGAGGTAACTTCGCCCATGGCCCCTTGAATATTTTTACTTATTTTTCGAAATCGTTTAGAAACAAAATGCACCACAAAGGCAATTATAGGTGTTATAAAAACAAAAATAAGCGATAACTGCCAACTGATATAAAACATCAAACCAATTAAACCTAGCACAAAAGCGCTTTGTTGCACTATCACTAAGACGGCTTTACTGACAGAATTCAAAACTTGTTCAGTGTCATAAGTCAGCTTAGAAATTAAACCACCCGTTGATTCTTTATCATGAAAAGCTACAGGCATACTCATAATATGTTCAAACAATGCCTGCTTTAAATCGGTCACCACATTATTTCCGACCCATGCTAAACAGTAATTAGCAATAAAGTGGAATAATCCACGAAATATAAAGGCTGCAACAACAAATAATGGTGCCCATTTCATAAATTCACGGTTGGCACCACCTAAACCTTCATCTATTAACGGTTTAAGTTGAGATAAAAAATACACATCGATAGCGGCGTAGCCTAACATACCTATAATAGCGGCAATAAAACCTAATTTATAAGGTTTGGCATAACCAAGAAGACGCTTGAAATTGTGCCATGTAGTGGCGTTTATTGAGTTTTCCATAGAAGAAATTCTTTCACTGCATCTGACTGACGTTATAATCATTTGATTTTAACGTGAATTAGTTAAACAACCAACTAAATATCTTTACCAAGGTGACTTTGCAAACCAGAAAGGCCATAAATTATCATGATAGGTATAATAACTAACATCATTTTCCGAAAAATTGATTGTAACTTGTCCTAATTTAGCACTATTAAGCAATTGTATATTATACTGTCGGTAACGATTTACCACTTCAGTAACAGGCATACGCCATCTATTTAAAAAACCAGCGCTAACCACCGCTATTTTAGGGTTTACTTGTTCAATGAACATTTTGCTTGATGATGTTTTAGAGCCATGATGCGGCACAATCAATACGTCAGCTTGAAGCGATGGGTATTTTTGCATTAGCTTACTTTCAATTTTTTTGGAAATATCTCCTGTTAACAATACCTTGTGTTTATTGTCTGTCATTAGTAATACACAAGAGTCATCATTTTCTTGTGCTATTTTTTGGTCTGGCCACAGCATTTCTATTGTTAAATTTTGCCAGAAAAATAATTCACCTTGCAGGCAAGTACTACTTTCAACGTCTTTACTGGTATTGTAAATCAATTCATCAACCACGATAGATTGCTGTAAAACCTTTAACCCTCCCGCGTGGTCATTATCACCATGACTAATAATTACTTTATCTAAACGCTGTATGCCTGCAAATTGTAAATAAGGTAGCACTACAGCTTCTATCATATTAAAACCACTATCATAAGCAGCGCCTGTATCGTATAAAATAGCCTTATTATCACGTTGTATCAGTATTGATAGTCCTTGACCAACATCGAAAACAACTAACTGCCAATGCGGTAACTGCTTATTTAGCTTTTTATTTAACGCTGGAATAAAGCTGATAAAAATTAACAAAAAGCAAAGCATAACAATACGTTTTTTATCTTTAATTTGGTATGAAAATTTAGGTTGAAGAAATACCCATAATACAATTGCTAGACCACAAAAAAATAAAAACTGAATGTCAATTGATGACAATGGAATAACCACCCACGATATAGTGGATAAATAAGTTAGATAGCCCCAAATAGCCTCTAGAGATGCTAAAGATAATAGAACCAAATAATGAGACAAAGTGTCTGAAACATGCATCGTAAGTACTGACAATAAACACAGAGGAATACTAATAAAACTCATCCAAGGTACCGCAATAATATTCGCGAATAAGGCAACTAACGTAACTTGTTGAAAAAATACGGCGCTAATAGGCAAAAGCATAACCGTTAAACTTAATTGAATAACAATTAACCCTTTAATAAAGCGCCAAAATATATGACCCGTGTTGAGTATGTTTTTAAAACGCCAAAGCGTTAAAAAAATAACCGTAACAGCATAAACCGACAGCCAAAAACTTGCCGTAAACAAACTAAAAGGAGTGGTTAGTGTTATGATAAATAATGTCAGGAGCAACCAACGTGTCACTGAAATATTTAGGGCTAATAATCGTATTAGCCAATAAAAACTTAACATCACTAAAGCGCGCACTGTGGGTAAAGAAAAACCAGCTAAATACCCATAACTAAAAGCCGCCATCATACTTAACCCAATAGCATAATAACGAAAATTAGTTGTTTGTAGCTTGTAACTTTGTACAAATAATGACAAAGGTAATAAACGCAGTAACAACATAACACTATAAAAACAGCCCGTTGCCACTAAACCAATATGCAAACCTGAAATCGCAATTAAATGTCCCGTACCTGTAACTTGTAACACCTGCCATAAATCTTGTGTTAAGGCCGTACGCGAGCCAAATCCTAATGCCAATAATAAAGGGGCTAATGCATTTTTATCACTATTTTTAGTTAGTAATGCGGTATAATCATTGAAAAGTTGTTGTCGTAGCGAACTTTCACCATTAAGTAGGCGGTTATCTTTATGGTTAATAACATAACCCGTAGCACTGATCATTTTACTATTTAACCAAGTTTGATAACTAAATCCCCCTTGATTAGCTAAGCCGTGAGCAGGTTTGAATTTCACGTATAAATTGACAGTTTGACCTTGTTGTAATGCTAAATTGGCTTTCTTCCAACTTAACCGAAATTGGATAGCGTTAGCTAGCTTAGTATTATTCAGATGAGTGATTGAAAGATTGAAACGTAACTGACTATTTGAACGGTTTATTTGGCTTAATTTATCTTCACTTTTTATTAACGAGCTAATTTTTAATGTATTTTCTGTAGATTCAGGTTGTTCTGTAGGGGTATGTAAACTTAATACCTCACCTTGAATCCACTGAGCTTTATTTGATAACTCAATAACGTTTAACTTGTTCTCTTGCCAAAGGTGTTGAAAAGTAAACGCATTAAATAGCATCCAACTTGCCCCAAATAACAGCCCAGAGCTTAATCGTAAAGGGTAATAAACCCCAGATAAACTAACAAAATGAATAATAGGTTGCTTGAAAGGAAAGTAAAAAAAGAAGAATGAGAGCAAAAGAAGTGAAATTAACACAAAAAGATCTGGCACTACAGGTAAAAATAGTGAGAATATAGCACCAAGAAAAAAATTAGCTAGCCACCAGTCCATAGTGAATGAAGTACTTCCTGTATCCGATATAGTATGATTGTTCTATCGTTAAATTTTACTAGCAACGATAGAAATTTAATATTGATTAATAAACCTTTAAGATAACTAAATATAAAGATCATTGTAAGTATATGCCAAAAAAACTAATTAAGCGCTTTATGCCAGATCATCAACGTATTAAAGACAATAAACACTTAAAGATTTTTGGTAATTTATTACATAACCCACATTTATGGCACATGAATCGTCATTCTGTAGCAAAAGCTTTTGCTGTTGGTTTATTTTTTGCTTTTATTCCTGTCCCTTTTCAAATGATTTTAGCTGCTGGTACAGCAATTTTAGTCCATTCAAATTTACCACTGTCAGTTGCCTTAGTCTGGTTAACAAATCCACTTACCATGCCTGCAATTTTTTACGCGTGCTATGTTGTAGGAGCTTGGCTATTACATACCCCTCATAAAGAGTTTTTGTTTGAAGCAAGTTGGCAGTGGATAATTGATAGTTTATCAACCATTGGCCCTGCATTTTTATTAGGTTGCGGTGTTTTAGCAATATTGTTTTCAATTCTAGGTTACTATGGCATTCAATTATTATGGCGCTATAGTGCAGCAAAAGCTTGGCATAGTCGTCGAAAAAAATAAAAAATACTACTTGAGCACAGGCCGAGTTATTGAAAAATGCTGATAAGCTCTATCAGTGGCAATTCGGCCACGAGGTGTTCTTTGTAAAAAACCTTGTTGAATCAAGAAGGGTTCAAGCACATCTTCTATTGTTTCTCGCTCTTCACCAATTGCCGCTGCAACATTATCAAGACCCACAGGTCCTCCCATAAATTTATCAATAATGGCATGCAGCAGTTTTCTATCCATAATATCAAAACCTTCATTATCTACTTCTAGCATATCAAGCGCGGCTGCTGCAGTTGCTTGATTAACAAAACCATGTGTTTTGATATCGGCATAATCACGCACTCGACGTAATAATCTATTCGCAATACGTGGCGTTCCTCGTGCTCTACGAGCAACTTCATACGCCCCGTCCCCATCAATATTTAAGTTTAAAAAGTGCGCCGATCTTTTCACTATTGAAGTTAAATCTTGTACATTATAAAACTCTAAACGCTGCACAATACCAAATCTATCTCTAAGCGGTGACGTTAATGCACCAGCTCGAGTCGTTGCACCAATCAGTGTAAAGGCAGGTAAATCTAATTTAATTGAACGTGCTGCAGGCCCCTCACCGATCATAATATCAAGTTGATAATCTTCCATGGCTGGGTAAAGTATTTCTTCAACAACAGGGCTTAATCGATGAATTTCATCAATAAATAAAATATCGTTTTCTTCTAGGTTAGTAAGTAATGCAGCTAAATCACCTGCTTTTTCCAATACAGGCCCAGAAGTAGTGCGAATATTCACGCCCATTTCATTAGCAACAATATTAGCAAGCGTAGTTTTTCCTAAACCTGGCGGGCCAAAAATAAGTAAATGGTCTAATGGCTCATCACGCTGTTTTGCCGCTGGAATAAATATCTCCATTTGGGCTTTTACGTGTGCTTGTCCCGTATAATCAACAAGCATTTTAGGACGAATAGCGCGATCAACGCCTTCGTCTTCAAGGGTGGCTATAGGTTCTATTAAACGATCAGCTTCTATCATTGTTGTTCCCTGTTGTTACAGCATCGATTTTAACGAAAGCCTAATAATTTCTTCGCTTGTCATACCTTCATTATAAACTAACTTTACAGCCTTATCTGCTTGAACTTGTTTATAGCCTAATGAAATAAGTGCATTAATGGCATCACCTTTATTATTACGAAAAGTGTCACTAAAGCCGTTTACAAATGTTTGCTCTGCTCCTAATTGTACAGGCATAGCATCAGTTGCTGGAGTATGTGAAGTCATTTGCCAGTCTTTTAAACGATCCCGCATTTCTATGAGTAAACGTTCTGCCGTTTTTTTTCCAACCCCTGGAATTTTTACTATTCCAGAAATATCATCATGACCAACACAACTCACAAATTGATCTGCAGACATCGCAGATAGTACTGCCAACGCCAACTTAGGACCAACACCATTCACTTTAATAAGCAATCGAAATAACTTTCGCTCAGTGGTATTAACAAAACCATACAGTAATTGTGCATCTTCACGAACAACAAAATGGGTATAAATAACTGTTGGTTCATTAAGTTCAGGTAATGCATAAATGCTAGTCATTGGCATAGTAACTTCATAGCCAACGCCAGCGCATTCAATAAGAATTTCAGGTGGAAATTTTTCAACTAACGTGCCAGATAAACGACCAATCACAGCATAAACCTACAAAAATCAATAATTATGGCAAAATCATAGCACTATATATTTATACAGTAAACTGTTTTTTGGTCACTTAATACTGAGCTACCTTAACCTTTTTCGCACTGTTTTTTGTGCTTGCCCAGTTAATTTTGCTAAAATTTCATGGCTGTTAGCGTGACATAAAGCAACCGCAAGCGCATCAGCTGCATCGGCTTGTGGTGTACCAGGAAGTTTAAGAATGCTCTTTACCATATGTTGCACTTGTGATTTATCGGCACTACCAGTACCGACTACAGCTTGTTTAATTTGCCGTGCTGAGTACTCAGCAATGGGCAAGCCGTTATTCGTGGCCGCAACAATAGCCGCACCACGCGCTTGACCAAGTTTAAGTGCAGAATCAGGATTTTTCGCCATAAATACTTGCTCAATGGCAAACAGATCAGGTTTGAATTGTAAAATAATTTCAGAAACCCCTGCAAAAATAGTTTGCAAGCGTGAACCTAGATCTTCCCCTTGACTCAGTGCTTTGATACAGCCACTTCCAAGATAAGTAAAAGAGCGAGCTTCATGCTTTATAACCCCGTAGCCAGTAAAGCGTGACCCGGGGTCTATTCCTAAAATAATAGCCATAAAGAGTAGGTGGGGGTTTGCCCGCGCTCAGTTATTAATTTCAAAAACAAGCGGTTAAGCGCGATTAACATCACGCTTATAACACCTTATTCATCATCAGAAGGTTTTTCAAGTTTCTGTATACCCAACTCAGCTAATTGCGCTGGGTTAGCATTACCAGGCGCATTCGTTAATGGGCAAGCTGCAGTTGTGGTTTTTGGAAAAGCCATTACTTCACGAATTGATGTTGTGCCTGTCATTAACATCACTAATCGATCAAGACCAAAAGCAAGACCTGCATGTGGTGGTGCACCATATTGTAACGCTTCAAGTAAGAAACCAAATTTCTCTTGTGCTTCAGCTTCATCAATACCTAAAATTCTAAACGCGGCAGATTGCATATCTTGTTTGTGAATACGTACCGAACCACCACCTAATTCACAACCATTTAATACCATATCATAAGCATCAGATAATGCGCCAAGAGGGTTTGCTTCAAGCTCTTCAGGTGTTAAACCTGTTGGTGCTGTGAACGGGTGATGAAGTGCATGCATGCGACCGTCAATTTCTTCAAACATTGGAAAATCAACAACCCATAAAGGTTTCCAGTCACCTTTAAGTAAATCTAAATCTTCACCAATTTTAAGGCGTAAAGCCCCCAATGATTCTGTAACAACATTATACGTGTCTGAACCAAAGAAAATAATATCGCCAGTTTGAGCTTTCGTACGCTCAAGTAGTGCTTTAGCCGCATCAGCAGATAAAAATTTCAAAATAGGTGATTGTAAACCATCAACACCTGTTGATAACGCAGCGTCAATATCATTTACTTTCATCCATGGCATACCTTTAGCACCATAAATACCAACAAACTTGGTTAAATCATCAATACCTTTTCGTGAAAACTTCGCTGCGCCATTAGGCACACAAATAACCGCAACACGGCCTTTTTCATCATTTGCGGGGCCTGAAAACACTTTAAATTCAACATCTCTTAAAATATCCGCAACATCTGTTATCTCTAATGGATTACGTAAATCAGGTTTATCTGAGCCATATCGTGCCATCGCTTCAGAAAATGGCATACGCGGGAACTCACCTAAATCAACATCTAACATTTCTTTAAACAGTTCGCGGATCATTGTTTCAGTGACTTCCATAACTTGATCACTTGACATAAATGATGTTTCTATATCAATTTGCGTAAATTCAGGTTGTCTGTCGGCACGTAGATCTTCATCACGAAAACATTTTACAATTTGATAGTAACGCTCCATACCTGACATCATCAGCAATTGTTTGAATAACTGTGGTGATTGTGGCAATGCGAAAAACTTACCTTTATGCGTACGACTTGGTACTAAATAATCGCGTGCACCTTCAGGCGTTGCCGCAGTAAGAATTGGCGTTTCAATATCTAAAAAGCCTTGTGATTCAAGTGAGCTACGTACTTTTGAAGTAACCTTAGCACGAAAACGTAACCGTTCAGTCATTTCAGCACGGCGTAAATCAAGATAACGATATTTTAAACGTTGTTCTTCTGAGTTAACTTGATTTGAATCTAATGGCAACGGTGCTGATTTATTTAAAATGGTCAGCTCTAAACCCAGTACTTCAATAGCACCGGTTTTCATGTCTTTATTTACTTGGCCTTCTGGACGAGCACGTACTTTGCCCGTTAGCTGCACACAAAATTCGTTGCGTAATGTATTCGCCTTAGCAAGTACTTCTGGTAAATCAGGATCATAAACCACTTGCACTAAACCTTCGCGATCACGAAGATCCAAAAAGATTACAGCACCTAAGTCACGACGACGATTTACCCAGCCACAAAGAGTGACCTCTTGACCAATATGAGATTCATTAACCTCACCACAATAAAGACTACGCATAGATTTTGCCTTGATAATAATATGAACTGCAGCTTACATCTAAGTTACGAATAACTTAGCGAAACTTGTAAATGCCGCATATTATAAAGCAAAGATTAGTAAAGTCACCCTAAGGAAGAATGATTATTATCAGTTTCTTTTAACACGCATCTTCCTATTTTTTACCAAGGTACAACGATGTAACCGCCAGCACAGTATATAAATCAAAACATACAACGCCATTCCACCAGCAAGCACTCCATGCCATTGACCATATTGCCAGCAAGCAACTAAGTAAAAACCACCTAAACTGCCACCAACATAATAGTGCACAAGGTACAACGCAGTTGCCGTTGCTTTTGCGGTTTTTGCCTTTTGACTTACCCATGCATAGGCCAATGAGTGAGTAAAAAAAGCACCTGAGCTAATCAATAGTAAACCAAGAACCATAGCAAACAACGAATCATAAGATGCGATCCACATACCAATAACACTCACCGTTGTACCTAACACCATTCCCTTAATGGGGCTATACACTTGCCCCCATCGACCACTAAGTTTTGCGGTAACAGTACCACTAAGATAACAGAGAAAAATCATTGAAGTTAAGCTAATAGAGAGTGAATAAGGCGGCGCAACAAGACGAAACCCCATAACAGTATAAAGATTAACAAACAGAGCAAAATTAAAACCACCAATGAGCATTGCTAACCACAACTCTCGGCGTTTTAAGTGCTCAACAACTTGTTTATTATGAGTGCGAAATTGTCCTTTCTTCGGAGTAAAATATTGCTGATGAGGTAATAATAAATTAACAATAAAGGCGCCTATCAAACTAGACAAAGCCATACCAATAACAGCCATTTCCCACCCCCAATATTCACTCACAAAACCACCATATAAACGACCAGTAATACCCCCTAATGAATTAGCACTAATATAACCACCTACCGCAAGAACTAACGCTTTCGGAGTAAATTCTTCCGCCATATAGGCAACAGCAACAGCGGCAAACCCTGCAAGTGAAACGCCCATTACTCCACGCGCCAGCGTTAACATCAACAATGAATCAGTTAACAACATTGCCATGCCTGTAAATGGCAATAAAAAAAGGCTTAACATCATCACGGTACGACGTCCGATCATTTCTGATGCAATGGCCCATGGTACTAGGGTTAGTGCTAAGGTTAACGTACCTGCGGCAAGTAACCAGTTGATGGCAACAGCACTCGCATTAAATTTTTGCGCCATTAAAGGCAACATAGGCTGGAACATGTATAAGTTACAAAATACGATAAACGAACCAAATGCTAACGCAAAACTTGCACGACGGTATGCCGCTGTTTTAATTTCAATCATAATGATAATACTTAGAAGAGATAATATTTAACAAAGAAAGCATTTACTTATTATGAATAAACGCATTAACACCTATAATTAATAGCAATACTGATAGTTAACTTGCCCTAGTCAGTTTCTTTACGTTGTAGATCATATTTTTTCATTTTGTCATAAAGGGTTTTTCTTGGCAGCGAAAGCATTTCCATAGTATCTTTAATACAGCCATTGGTAGTGTGTAGCGCATCTTGTATCAGCGTTTTTTCAAAAAAACCAACCCGCTCAGAAAGCCCCATGTTTGAATGTAATGTGGTTGAATTATCTTGATGTGTTTCAAAAGCTGCATCTTCACCTAGTAAAACATAACGTTCCGCTAAATTCCGTAATTCTCGTACATTACCTAACCAATCATTACTTAGCAAAATTGTACGGTTTTGCTGCGACAATGGAATAAGTTCGCGGCTATACCGTGTAGAAGCAATTCTGGCAAAATGTAAAAACAGCAAAGGAATATCTTCTTTGCGCTCTCTTAAAGGAGGAATATTAACGTCAACCAAATTCAAACGGAAATACAAATCATGGCGAAATTCGCCTTGATCACATAACGCTAATAAATCTATTTTAGTTGCTGCAATGACACGAATATCTAAAGGAATACTATGATTAGAGCCTAAACGTACCACTTGTCTGTCTTCTAATACACGCAACAATTTTACTTGCAAAGACATGGGCGTGCTTTCAATTTCATCTAAAAAGATTGTGCCGCCATTGGCATACTCAAATTTACCAATGCGTCTTTTATCTGCCCCAGTAAAAGCACCCGATTCAGCACCAAACAATTCACTCTCTATAATATTTTCAGGAATTGCCCCACAATTCAATGCAACAAAGTTATGGTCTTTACGAATACTGTGATCATGTAAATAACGCGCTACAAGCTCCTTGCCAGTACCCGTTTCACCATTAAGCATAATATCGGCAGGCGCGTCCATAATGCTATCGAGGATATTACGCATTTTAACAATAACAGGTGAATTACCTAATATTCTAGGTCCTGGGGAGGCATGCGTTTCAAGTTGCTTTTTAAGCGCTCTATTTTCTAGAGTTAACGTTCGCTTATCAATGGCACGTTTTACCCTATCAATGAGATGTTCATTATTAAATGGTTTTTCAATAAAATCATAGGCACCATTTTTTATCGCATTAACTGCCATTGATATATCACCAAAGCCTGTTAACAAAATAATGGGTAATTCGCGATCTATTTGAAAAATATTTGCCATTAATTGATGCCCATCCATCACGGGCATATTAATGTCACTTATAATGACATCTGGACAGCCTTGCTCAATATTGGCTAATAACTCTTTTGCGCTGACAAAACTGCGTACCTCGTAATTTTCTAATTCGAGCAACTGTTCAATAGCACTACGGATATGTTTTTCGTCGTCAACAATAAAAACAGATCCTAATTTAATTTCAGCCATAACTTAATCCTGTGGATTGTTTTTTTGTAAATTAGAAGGTGAATGCAAGGGTAATGAAATAGTAAAGATTGCGCCACCTAATTCGTGATTATTAACCACTAACACACCTTGCATGGACTCAATTATACGTTGAGAAATTGACAAACCAATTCCTAAGCCAAAACTCTCTTTGGTGGTAAAAAAAGGCTCAAAAATCTTTTCTATATTATCCGCTAAAATTCCAGGTCCTGTATCCCTAAAAGTAATATCTACCTGTGGGTTTTCTTGAGTGCCAGTAATACGTGTAGCATTTACTTGGGTAACATTAATATAAATAGTTTTAGAACTCATGTTTTTCATGGCTTGCATAGCATTACTAATAATATTGACAAACACTTGCTCTAACCGAATACCATCCCCAAGAATATACAACTCTTCTTTAGGGACATCGGTGATAATTTCCACCGATGCTTTTTGAGCTTGGTGCTTGATAATCGCCAACGTTTCATTAATTGAAGTCTGCACTAATACGGGGGCTTGCACACCACTACTTTTCTTAGTAAAACTTTTAAATTGACTCACAATATTGGCAAGTCGGTCTGTTAAACCAATAATATGCTTTAAATTTCCGTTAACCTTTTCGGGCATATCTCGTTCTTGATAAATCAATGCGTTTTGCGAATAACTTTTTATCGCAGTTAATGGTTGATTAATTTCATGATTAATACTTGCCGACATATTTCCAACCACAGCTAACTTAGCCGCTTGAATTAGCTCTTCTTGAGTTGCCTTCAATTCAAGTTGCGTTTTTTGTCTTTGCGCGATTTCCTCAACTAATTTTTTATTGGTTGTGGTTAAATCTTCCGTCCGCTCCTTCACTCGTTTTTCAAGCAGTATATTGGCTTGTAATTGCTGACGTGTATTACGAATACGTTCTTTTGTGAATAACACCAGAATCACCATTAAAAAATAGCCACCTGTGCCTATAATCATCAAAAAAACAGTGTATTCATTTATCGGCTTTAAAGAACTCCATATATGTACCTGCCAATCATTTAAACGCATTTTAGCTTGCTGAGCAAAAACAGTTTCTTGCTTATTTAACAGTCGAAAAAGTTGTACATTAGGTGTAATGGGCAAATAATTATTTTCAATTGGTGATATTTCCAATTTAAGCACTTCTCTTTCTGCATAACGTTTTATATCTATTAGTTCGGGAGGCTTAGTGGCATTAAAAAAGGGGGTATCGTCTAAAAGTGTTGTAATTTTATTAAGCCGCCATTCTTCGTTATCTGACATAAAAACAACATTATCAGGCCCGACAATCAAAAAATTATAATTGTCACTACCCACATCTCGCGCATGTTGATCTTCAATTTCATCTACTCTAAGCTTTATCGCAATAACACCCAGTACTTCTGTTTCATTTTTTACAGGGTAGGCAAAATAATACCCACGTTTATTACTAATAAGGCCCACCGCATAATAACGTGATAACTCACCTTTCATCGCTTGATAAAAATAAGGGCGAACACTGAAGTCGTTACCGACAAACGAACTTTCTTTACGCCAGTTGCTCGCTGCAATTGTAATACCCGATTTGTTGATTAAATACACATCTGACGCCTGAGTAACATCGCTCATTTCTTCAAGTAATACATTAAGTTGTTGACTTTTTTCTGTATCTAGAGGGGTTGTAAGTACCGCTTGTAGTAAAGGATGTTTTGACAATACTTCGGGGATTTTTTCAAATCGTCCAAGCGTATTATCAATATAGCTGATCAAATTGTTTAAATTTAGTGTCGATTGTCGTTGCAAATCTTGGTAAGCCAAGCGTAAACCAAATTGCTTCACTAGTGCTAGCGTAAACAACAGCCCAAACAACACTAACAATGTGACAAACATTTTTTTGAAGTGATGGCTGTTCATTCGCAAGTGAGTTCACCTTCTTTATAACTTTTATTAACAATAGAAAATGAGAGGCTAACAATTTTAGCCTCTCCACATAACTAGTTTTGATTAATAGCCATTTAACTTGTCAATATACTCAGGAAACGCCAATGATATTTGCGGTACATAAGTAATTAGCATTAAGAACAACAGCAATAAACTTAACCATGGTAAACACGCTTTAATTACCCACCCCATGCTTTTACCTGTAATACCTGCGGTAACAAATAAATTAAGACCAACCGGTGGTGTTAACATGCCTATTTCCATATTCACAACCATAATAATGCCTAAATGGATAGGATCAATCCCCAATTGCGTTGCTATTGGAAACAAGATAGGCGCCATAATCAATATTATTGCTGAGGGTTCCATAAAATTACCAGCAAGTAATAATAATATATTAACAATAATCAAAAATGACCATGGCTCTAAACCCCAATCAATAATTGTCTCAGCAATAATATGGGGAATTCGCTCTGTGGTTAACACATGAGCAAACAGCATTGCATTGGCTATAATAAATAGCAACATAATACTGACTTTAGCCCCATCAAGAATAACACGCTTTACTTCTTTATCTGTTACGCTTTTAGGTAAAGCTAATCCCATTAACATAACATTGCGAGTAATGGCTTGACCGAGTGATTCCTTAGTATTTCGCCATTGTATATGTTTTAATGGTCCAATATCACGATAGCCAAAAACAGCAATAAAATAAGCATAAACAGCAGCAACGGCAGCCGCTTCAGTAGGACTTGCAATACCACCATAGATAGCACCTAACACAATAAATATCAGTGCTAAACCTCCTGTTGCAATAAAGCCCGAGCGCAATAATTGCTTAACACCAGGAAAAGGTTTTGATGGCAAATTTTTATAACGAGCAACAATATAAATTGCCAACATTAAAATAGAGCCCATCATAAGACCTGGTATTAAACCCGCCATAAACATACGCGATGCCGAAACTTCTGTTGCCGCAGAATAAACCAACATAACAATTGAAGGGGGTATAAGTATACCTAACGTACCTGCATTAGTAATTACACCCGCGGCAAAACTTTCAGGGTAACCAGCACGTACCATACCTACAATACAAATAGAACCTATTGCTGCAACCGTTGCAGGCGAAGATCCTGAAACTGCCGCAAAAAGCATGCAAGCTAGCACTGAAGCCATCGCTAAGCCACCACGAATATGACCTACGCTGTCAACAGCAAAATCAATTATCCTTTTAGCAACGCCCCCTGTAGATAAAAAAGCAGAAGAAAGAATAAAAAAAGGAATGGCTAGCAAGGTGTAATGCTCTGATGTTGCTTCATACATTTTTAAAGCGATGGAAGCAATGGAATCATTAGAGAAAAACAGGATGGTCACCATGCTAGAGAAACCCAGTGCAATGGCAATTGGCATACCAATCAAAATACATACAAACAGTGTTAAAAATAAGGCAGCAATAGTCATTTTTTAGGCTCCTGCGTGGGTACATTTTTATCGGCAGAATCTTCTTCTATTAAGTGCATACTTTCTTTGGCTTCATCAGCAAACTGAAAACCATCTTCTTTTCCTTGCATTATTTTTATTAATAATTGCAAAAAACGATAAAAAAGCAGTGCAAAACCAAATAATAAAATAGATTGTATTATCCAAATAGGCATTACTGGATCTTCAACATCAATTTTAAAAAGATCCCATGCTGAATCAGGGTTAAGCGCATTAATGATGAATGCAGGCATATGAATATCTTCCATAGCGAGGCCAATATCATACATTTTGGCTAAATAAACCATGCTGCCATAAAAAAACATGCCGCAGTAACACAAACAAATAAAAACAGCAGCGATAGAAGTCAGCTTTTTCGCTTTAGGTGGTAAACTTTTAACAAACGCATCAACTCCTATATGTGCGCCTACCTTCACACCATAAGACATACCAAAAAGAACAAACCAAGCGCCACACGTTAGGGTCGCTTCTTCCATCCACATAAAACCAACATTAAAGACAAATCGAGAGATGACTTCTGCAAAAACTAATAGCGTCATACTAACTAAAAGAAGACAAATCACGCCTTCTTCTAATGCGCTAGATTTTTTTAAAAACATAATAATTACCTATAAATTACAGTGTATTCTCTATTACTGAGTACAGAAAATACGGGGCTACAAATTGTGCGTAGCCCCTATTAAGTTAATTAAAATGTATTAATTAGCAGCAATAGCAGCATCAATAACATTTTTACCTATTTGGTCTTCAAAGCGTTTCCATACGGGCTTCATTGCATTGACCCATTGTTGACGTTCGCTCGGTGAAAGTGATCGAACGGTTGAACGTTTTGAATCAACAATACGCTGTTTATCTTCCTCAGCTTTTTGTGCTGCAATAGTATTACCGTATACAATTGCTTCAGCTAATGCTTTCTCTACGTCTTTGCGAATATCTTTAGGTATTGAATGCCAAAAATCTCGCGAAGTCACCACTAAATAATCTAATACCCCGTGGTTCGTTTCAGTAATATAATCTTGTACCTCAAAAAACTTCTTTGAATAAATATTTGACCAAGTATTTTCTTGGCCATCAACCGCTTTGGTTTGTAATAAAGTAAACACTTCAGAAAAAGGCTTTTTAACAGGTACCGCATCAACAGCATGGAACTGAGCGGCTAATACGTCAGAAGACATTATTCTAAACTTTTTACCTGCTAAGTCAGTGGGTACTTTCATTTCAGCACTTGAAGAAAGCTGCTTCATACCATTGTGCAAGTATCCAAGACCTTGTAAGCCCTTACGTTTAATAGAGTTTAGTAGTCTTTGTCCTTCTTCACCTTGTTGAAAACGCTCAACAGCAGCTAAATCTTTAAACAAGAAAGGAAGGTCGAAAATTTGCAATTTTTTTGTGTACTTTTTGAACTTTGATAATGATGGAGCCGCTAATTGCACATCCCCCAGTTGCATTGCTTCAAGCACTTTGTTATCACCAAAAAGTTGTGAATTAGGGAACACTTTTACCGAAACTTTGCCCGATAATCTTTCCTCAACTAAGGTTTTAAACTTAAGTGCCATTTGCCCTTTGGGGGTATTTTCTGCAACCACATGTGAAAATTTAATTTCTATCGGTTCAGCGCTAACTTGCATTGACGCAGCACAGGCTAGAATACAAATTGATCCAATTAATTTTTTAGTTAATGACATAATTTTCCTAATTTTAGTTATAGTTAGTTTTAGGTTTTAGAATTACTTTTAAACAATAAATTTAAAAATCGAAACGCGCGCCTAGCTGAAATTCTGACATGTCTTCACCTGTTGAAGGTAAACGCGTATCATCGCTGTCAAATTGCTCGAAAGATGTCCAAAGTTTGAAATTTTTAGAATAATGACGAATATACTCCACTTTTACAGAACTAAGATCGCCCTTAATATCACACGCATTTACCGCATAACGTGCATGCACTTGGTTTTTTCCTTGCTTCCATTTACCATAAATTCCTGTGGTTGAGCGCTCTTCATCGGTACAAGACGTAGCACCACCAATATTATTACCGCTTGCTGTAGATTTTAACGCAACATTACCTGAAGAATTGCCACCATAAATATCAAAATCCGCATCGGCTTGATGATGAAAAACAGAAACAGTTATTTGATCCGAAATATTGTACCAGCCTCGAACACCATAAAGATTCCCTGTGTTATCACCTTGTTTATCGGTAGCAATTGCGGCTTGCAATTTTACGGGCCCTGCTTTGTATTCAATTGCGCCTTGGTATTGGTCAAATGAATCGCCATCTTGTTTTTCTGTTTGTAATGCGGCCCCAAATTTCCAGTTACCGCTTTTCATTTCCCATTGCAAAAAATCATCGTCACGAATCGCACCTTGACGTAAAGAATCTAAGCCATCAGAGAAATAAGCACCACGAACAAATTTATGCCAAAGAATAGTTTGAGAACCATAAGTAACTTTACCAAAGTCACCTTGAACGCCTACCAATACTTGGCGTAATCCAGGTTTGTTATTTTGGTTGAAATTTACATTATCATCACCACGAAGGCCATATTCAACAACTGCTAAACCTGTTAGTCCATCGCCCAAATCAACTGAGGCTTTAGTACCAATTCTACTGAGATAATCACGACCATTTAGTGCATCATCATCAGTACCTGAATCAACATAATCAGCGCCTAATCTTAACGATCCATAAAATGAAGTTTTCACGTCTCCCTCAGCGGCTGAAGCAACCGTGGCGGAAGTAATTAATAATGTTGTTGCACATAACTTGTTAAATAATTTTTTGTTGTTCATTGTTATTCCTACTATTTTTATATTTTTTGACTTGTTATTTTTTAATACTTTTTTAACCAGTATTTTTGAATTAACGCCCTAGAAAAACTCAAAAGGATGTTCCTAAGCTATATCGCAAGGTTGGTGCCAATTAAACAAAGTAAAAAATTTGAAGATAAAAACGAATTAAAACAGCTAAATACAAGGAATAGTTACGACAGATAAAAAATCACGACTATAACGTTTTTTGCGGGTTTTGACCCAAAGCAAAAACAATAAGGGTGGATATCCACACATTATAGTTAACAGATAAACAATCTCACTATTAATAAGTGTGCCAATAAAGTATAAATAAAAGCGCAACAGGCTTTACGAATAAGATCAAATGAAAAAACTTCATAAATGACAGCATAATTGCTGATATATTTGCTTATATATCGAATAAATATCGGTTAAAATAAATAAAACCGTTACGAATATTAAATAAAATTATAGCCATGCACCCTTCTGACTCAAACGTAAACAATACTGACTTAATCTATTCAAATCCTCATGTTCAAGTAAAAGACTTTGCCTTTGATGCACAAGTTGTGGAAGTTTTTCCCGATATGATTACGCGTTCAGTACCTGGTTATAACACCATCATTGATACCATTGGTCGCTTAAGCCAACGTTTTGTAAAACCAAACACCCTAATTTACGACCTAGGCTGTTCATTAGGTGCTGCCACATTAGCCATGCGCAAGGGCATTAATAATGAGCAATGTAAAATTATTGCCGTTGATAATTCATCCGCCATGGTTGAACGCTGTAAAATGCATATCAATGCTTTTAAAGGCAAAACTGATGTAGACGTGATTGAAGCTAATATTCAAGACGTAACCATAGAAAACGCTTCTATGGTAGTGCTAAACTTCACCCTACAGTTTATTGATAAACAAGATCGCCAAACGCTGATTAATAAAATAGCCCAAGGCATTAACAAAGGCGGAATTTTGGTGATATCAGAAAAAGTCTCTTATGGTGACAGTGTTATAGACAAACAGTTAGTTGATCTACATCACGACTTTAAACGGGCTAATGGTTACAGTGAATTAGAAGTAGCCCAAAAACGTACCGCATTAGAAAACGTAATGCGCACCGACTCAGTTGAGCAACATATTCAACGCTTAACCGATGCTGGTTTTAGCCATGTATCACCTTGGTTTCAGTGTTTTAATTTTATTTCTTTCATTGCAATAAAATGACCTAATCTGACAAGCACTATTAATGAGTTCCAGATTAATTAAAACCAAAATAAGTACCCTATAAATAAAAAATATTAAGACACTATTTTATGACAAACTTCAGTAAGTTTTATCAACAAATTGCCACCAATCGCTTAAGCTCTTGGCTAACAACACTGCCTGCCCAGCTTGATTTTTGGCAAAAAAACAACTTACATGGAGAATATAAACATTGGCAAAAAACACTAGACGCACTGCCTGCAGCACAACAAACCTCAGTGGATTTAGTCCACAGCGTTAGTGTAGGTAACCAAGGTGACTTAAATGAAGGTGAAAGCAAACGCTTAGAAAACTTACTCAAAAAATTCAAACCGTGGCGCAAAGGGCCATACCATATTCACGGCTTACATATAGATACAGAATGGCGTAGTGATTTTAAATGGGATCGACTAGCAGAGCACATTAGCGACTTGTCGAATAAATATGTACTCGATATAGGTTGTGGTAGCGGTTATCATTTGTGGCGCATGCGCGGAGCTGGTGCTAAATTTGTTGTCGGGATTGACCCAACCCAACTCTTTTTAATGCAATTTAATGCCGTTCAACATTTTATTCAAGACGATAAAGTGAACCTGTTGCCACTAGGCGTTGAAGACTTACCTGAATTAAAAGCATTTGATACTGTGTTTGCTATGGGGGTTTTATATCACCGCCGCTCCCCCATTGATTTTCTATATCAATTAAAATCACAGTTAACACAAGGAGGAGAATTAGTATTAGAAACTCTGATTGTTGACGGCGATGAAAATACTGTATTAGTCCCTGGCGAACGCTACGCAAAAATGCGTAATGTTTGGTTTTTACCTAGTGCAAAAGCAATGTGTGCATGGATGGAACGCTGCGGCTTTAAAAATATACGCGTTGTTAATACTGACATTACGGCGATAGACGAACAACGAAAAACACAATGGATTGATACCGAGTCATTATCTGACTTTCTTGATCCTAACAATAATAACAAAACCATTGAAGGCTACCCTGCCCCACAACGTGCTATTTTTATCGCCAATATCTAAAGCGGATGAGGCTTAAGGTAACTGTCTACTATTTTTTGATATTGTCCCGTGCCCTTAATCTCTGTTATACCTTTATCAAACAGTGTTTTAAGTTCATTAGTATTAAAACCTGCTACATAATTATTTGGCTCAAACAAAGGGTAAATAACGACGTCCTTTGAGTAAATATTTAAGTATTTTTTCCTATTTTGTAATTCAACCAACATATACTTAAAAATATTCACATCCATAATAATCGCATCAACCCGGTCAGTAAAAAGTAATGCCAACTGGCTTTTTTGATCCGCAATTTCAATGTAGCCATTAGAACCGGTGAAAATATTAGCGTAATCGTCACCTAAAAATAGACCCGCATTTTGAAATGCAGCAACGCGTAGTTTTGCTAAATCAGATAATTGCGTTATATAAAAGTTATTTTTTGCTAACGTCACAACAACATTTTGATAATCAATATAAGGCTTAGATAAGTACAAACCTACCTCATTAGTTTTGCTAGTTAACGTGATAAGCCCATCAATATTACGCCGCTTATAAACCCCCATATGCAAACTTAATGGTAAGTGCATAAAACTAACATCATAATTACTTACCGCAAATGCAGCTTTGACTATTTCAATTTGCATGCCTTTATCACCAGACAGAATAAACGGTGGTTTTGATAAACCAGCAATTAATTGGATTGACTGATTTGGCGCACCAAATGCCTTACATTGTAAAAAAACGAAAACAATAATAAAAATAACACTTGTTTTGACTAAAGAAATCGCCAAAAGAACCTCTTAATATACAAAGACTATTTGATACTATATGAAAACACTATAGTATCAATTAATATAGTGTCAATTTGTATAATTTAATTGATATTATTTAAATTAATAATTTTTTATCTGGATAAAATACAGTATGAGAAATATATGAGTGAATTTTGGCTTGAAAGACGTTTAAAAAAAGTATCTAAAAGGCAGCAAGATCATCGAGACCCTTTTCAACGAGACCGCGCGCGAATTCTTCATTCAGCAGCTTTTAGACGCTTACAATCTAAAACGCAAGTCATGGGAAGTGGGCAAAGTGATTTTTATCGCACCCGTTTAACTCACTCTCTTGAAGCGGCACAAATAGGCTCTGGGATTACGGCTCAACTTCGTTGTAAATTTCCAGAACTTTGCCAAAAATTATTTCCCGCTACCGACAGCTTAGTTGAAGCGATATGTTTAGCTCACGACATTGGCCACCCTCCCTTTGGCCATGGCGGTGAAGTAGCACTAAATTATATGATGCGTGAACATGGTGGCTTTGAAGGCAACGGACAAACGTTCAGAATTGTTGCACGATTAGAACCTTTTAGTGAAAAACACGGTATGAATTTAAGCCGTAGAACCTTACTTGGTTTATTGAAGTACCCACAAACGCTAAACCTACTTAATAATCCAGGTAATAACACAAGCATTGATAATTTCAGACAACTTAAAGCAAGCGAATGGCACCCACCAAAAGGCTTATATCTTGATGATCAAGACATAGTAGAGTGGCTATTAAGCCCATTATCTTCAGCAGATAAAGCGTTATTTCAATCGGTTAATATTCAAGAAAATAATCACCATAGAACCCAATTTAAATCACTAGACTGTTCAATTATGGAACTTGCAGATGATATTGCTTATGGCATTCATGATCTTGAAGACGCCATTGTGACAGGAGTTGTTAATCAACATGATTTTAACGATCACGTTATTGATAAACTACTAACATTAAACGACTCTTGGCTCTCAACTTATTGTCAATCACTAACTTGTAAACTATTTAGCGAACAGCATTATTTACAAAAAGATGCTATTGGCGGTTTAGTTAATTATCTCATAACAGCCGTAGAATTAACTGACTTAAACAAAGATAATAGTGATATTAATTTTCAAGAACCTTTATTGCAGTATAATGCAACTTTACCTAAAGTCACGATGCAGGCGCTTAAGATTTTTAAAGACTTTGTTTATAATTTCGTTATCAAACAAACTAATATTCAACGACTTGAGTATCGGGGTCAGCAAATTGTAATGGAATTATTTCAAGCTTTATCTTCTGATCCTTTACGATTATTACCTAGTAACAGCGCTAAACGTTGGCAACAAGCCATAGATAATAATGAAAATGCTTATCGGATCATTGCTGATTATATTGCTGGTATGACAGATGATTATGCCACACGGTTATACCAAACATTATTTACCCCCAACACTAGCACCAATTATCATTTAAGCTAACAAATAATATTAAAATATCACGTTTAAGCACACAGAAGTGAGAATAATTATCTTCCGTTCTGTAAACTGATCAGTGCCTTAGCGGCCTTTAATCCTTTGTGGTGAATAATGTTTATTCTAAAAAAATAATGTATAATCAAGGGGTAATTCAAAAAATCGCCCCATAAAGTCGCTTAATAAACTCAGTTTAAAAACATAATGTACTAAAATAATGCTAGACATCTACGCAGGCACAAACGCCTTAAAAACCATTCAAGAACACGGCTTTAAACAATCACTTTTCACAATTTTTTTAGGTGCTTCTGGCGGCCCAAAATGGTTTACTTTGTTTGGCTTAGATAAATACCTATTTGGTGATTTTTTTAAAGGCCGTACCACAGAATTAAACCTTATTGGCTCTAGCGCTGGTGCATTTCGTGCGGCATGTCTATCGCAAAATGATCCTGTTGCTGCTATATCAAGGCTTGCAAACAAATACGCCCATACTGTTTATAATAAGAAACCAACGACCCAAGATATATCAAATTCAGCTGTTGAAATGCTTGACCACATTTTCGGTAAAACAGGCATTAACGAAATAATAAACAATCCTATATTCAAAGCCCATTTTATTGTTGCCAAAAGCCAAGGACTAACAAGTTACGAAAACAAATTAATACAAGGAACGGGGTTACTCACTAGCATGCTCTTAAACAAAATTGACCGTAAATTATTAGCACGGCAATACCAACGTTTTGTTTATCGTCCGGCTTCCAGCCATATAAAAATAAATGACCCTTACCACTTCTCTAGTCACTATGTAGATTTTACCAAAGAAAACATTGGCTTTGCTTTATTAGCCTCTGGCTCAATTCCTATGGTTATGTCAGGTATTAACAACATTCCTAATTCACCAAATGGCACATATCGTGATGGCGGTATTATTGACTATCACTTTGACTTTTCAGTAGAAAACACGGGGGGGAATTCTAGCTCAAATCAAGGTTTAACCCTTTATCCACACTTTAGTACCACTCCAAAAGCAGGCTGGTTTGATAAAAACTCGTCACGCCAAGTATTAGCAAAAAACTATATTAACACCGTGTTGTTAGTGCCCTCAGCTAAATTTATTACCTCATTACCTTTTAAAAAAATACCAGATAGAACAGACTTTCAACAATTAGACGCAGCAACTCGCATTAAGTACTGGTTAACGGTATTGAATGCAACTGAGCAACTAGCAGAAAGCTTAAATGACTGCATTGTGAAACAAGATTTAAGTCGTATAAAACCCTTTGTTACATAATTTATGGTTAGTTTTAGCTAAAAATACCTGTTACGTCATATTGCTGCAATACGAAATCATATAACAGATACAAAACCCCTTAGCACTTAAAGTTCTAAACAATCTATTGGAAACTGAAACACTTTCCTCTACCTTCCCCCTTGCTGCCACCCAACCAAATCAAACTATAACGGCATGCACTAAGAGAGAATAAAACATGACACTTAATTTAAATAAAAGCGCGTTAGCCATAGCGATATGTTTGTCGTTATCAAGCACTACCGTTTTTGCGCAAGAAGAAGCTATTTCTGATAGTGCAAAAGACACTGACATTGAACGTATAATCACTGTTGGTACCCGTATGTCTAATCGTACGGTAGCAGACAGTCCAGCTCCTATTGACATTATCTCATCTGAAGCCATTAAAAATTCTGGTGCAACCAGCACGCCTGATATGCTACGTAAACTTGCGCCATCATTTAATATGAACAACACCACTACGTCTGATGGTCAAGATTTAATGCGCCCTGCAACGTTAAGAAGCTTAGGGCCAGATCAAGTTCTTGTATTGATCAATGGTAAACGCCGTCATCAACAAGCGGTTGTAGCCGTACAAGAAAACGTTGGTCGTGGTAGCGCGGGCACTGACTTAAGCTCAATTCCAATGACCGCTATTTCTCATATTGAAATATTACGTGATGGTGCTGCGGCACAATACGGCTCTGATGCAATCGCGGGCGTAATAAACATTGTGCTTAAAGATAGCGACGGTGGTACTGTTTGGAGTCAATATGGCCAAACCGACGAAAACGATGGTGAAAGCTTTGAACTAGGCGCTAACTATGGTTTAAACATTGGTGATAACGGCATGTTAAACCTCACCTTTGAATATGCTGACAACGGTGAAATGAATAGAGCTACCCCAACAACATGGGGTGGTTCAATTGATACACCTAAACAATTATTACTGGTGGGTGAAGCAGAAACCGAAATGACTAGCCTATGGGCTAACTTCACTTACGATTTAGGTGACAACGGTCAACTTTACGCTTTTGGTGGCTTTACGGAAAAAGAAGGTGAATCATTAGGCTTTTATCGCCCAGCCGCTGATAATCGTGTATGGAGTACATTATTTCCTGAAGGAGTCACCCCAAGTTTAGGTTCAAAATCAGAAGATTTCTCAATTGCCGCTGGTTACAGAACCAACATTGAAGATTGGGAAATTGATGCCAGTGTTGTAACGGGTGAAAACCGTTTTGAATTTAGTAATCTAAACTCACTAAACGCTAGCTATGGTCCTGATAGCCCAACATCAGCTTATGATGGTGCCTTAGTTTTCACGCAAACCACCTTTAATTTAGACGCAGTAACCTCACTTGATTTAGGTCTATACGAAGAAGTTTCTGTTGCTATTGGTTACGAATTTAGAATAGACAGCTTCGAACAAAAAGCGGGGGATGAAGTAACCTATGCCCGTGGCGACACCCTTTGTGCAGAATCAGTTAACCCAACAGGTGACCCATTAATGACATCATGCTCTGGCGGTGACATTACCACTCCGGGTATGCAAGGCTTCCAAGGTTATAGCCCAGCAATGGCAACAGATAAAGATAGAGATAGCTTTGCTTTTTACTTAGATACCGAAGCATTTTTAACTGAAAACTTATTAGTAGCAGCTGCTGTACGTTATGAAAATTATGATGATTTTGGCAGCACACTTATTGGAAAAATATCAGCACATTTAAGTATTACTGATAACTTCTCTGTACGTGGTTCAGCTTCAACAGGTTATAGAGCGCCAGGTATGCAACAAGCAAACTTTACCCAACGTTCTATTTCTCTTGATAACGGTGAATTAGCTGATTTAGTTACTTTACGCCCTGATGATTCGCTTGCACAAGAACTTGAATTCAAAAGTTTAAAAGAAGAAGAGTCAACTAACATATCTGTAGGTTTGGTTTACAGCAACGGCAATTACTCAACGACTCTTGATGTTTACCAAATAAATATTGATGACCGTATTGCCTACTCTGGCAATATTCAACGTGGCATTAACAGCGACATAGATGCCTTCTTTGACCGTCATGCTAACGCTGGTGGCGCTTTAGATGGTGTTAAAAATGTTTCATTGTTTACAAACGCTATTGATACAGAAACGTTTGGTTTAGACTGGGTAAACCAATATACGCAAGAAGTTGAAGATTTTGCCAATATTGTTTATGAACTTTCTTATCACCATAACGACACTGAAGTGAGCAACATCAATACGTCTTCATCTATTGTGCCAAATGCAATTATCTATGATGCTGCTCAAACGTTGTTAATAGAAAAAGGCCAACCGCAAGACAGAGTAACACTGTCTGCAATGGTTGATTTAGATACATGGACAGTAACAGGTAGAATGACCCATTACGGTGAAGTAAGCACAGCATCGTACGGAACATTAACAAATACATGGAGCGCAAAAAGTTTATTTGATGTAACCGCACAATGGCATGTAAATGATGAATTAGACATTAGCGGTGGTATTTTAAACCTAACTGATGAATACCCAGATGAATGGGGTTCTAACGGCGCACCATTTAATGAACTTGGTTTTAAATATGGTTGGACAAGTTTTCCGTTCTCACTTGCTGGGCGCGAATATTACTTGAGAGCAACCTATAGTTTTTAATTAGTTATTTATTTACTGAGTTAATCACTAAAAATCTGCCTAAAAGCCAGCTATTATTTAACTGGCTTTTCTATACTTTTAACTTAGGATTTTTCGGATAAAAACGCTCAGGTAAGCTACTAATATGTTCAAAGAAGCGCGTATCTTTATAAGGAAGTTTCATAAACCCTGAAATACCAATACCATCAATTTTGGGTAATAAGGCTAAAAGCTCAGCTAAACATTGTCTAAACTCAGTTTCTTTATCATGATTAAGCAACATTAAATAACTGTGTATTTTTAAATGTGTTGGTAACACCTCAAAAATAATACACCCCGTATGATGAATCAAATTCAAACGAGCTAAAACTGCCATCATTTCATCAGGCAAATATAAATATTCATCTGGGTCTTTACCGTCTTCAAAATAAGAATGTAACTTAGTAATATCATCTATATCAGCCACATCACTTACTTCAAACAGAATCGCTTGCTTAGGTTTAGCAACAAAAGGCAAACTAGGGCTTTTTCGTTCAACATGCAGCGTATTACGGGCATTAAACAAACAACTTTTAAATACACCAATTCGGAAAATTCCCTGAGCTAGATGAATCATATTATTCACAGCACTCACAAACGATGTTTTTAGTGCAGGGTCAAACAGTGTCAAATTAGAATCAATATATACTCCCTCTTTTGCCCATCGAATAGCTAAACCACCAACCACAGGAAAATTTCCCAAACGACTTAATGCCGCAATAAATGCTTTTTCGGTATCGCCCATGCCCATTAAATAATTTTTATAATATTTTTCTAACTGCACATCATCAATATCACTTAACTGATCAGCGTCTGATTCTTCCCTAAGAAATGATTTACGTGAGCCATAAACAACGGTGTCTATTTCTCCTTCTTTTCCTGATGGTTTCTGCTTAACCCATACAGGAATAAGAGACACGCTATTGATTATCGTTGGCTTGTCTGACAATACCAACTGTTTCAAATAAGACAAGTTATTGAAAAAATAATCACCAGCTTGATAACGTTTTTGCTGATCATCACCTAACATCACTGTTAGCACATTTGCTAACATTTTTGGTAAACCTAACGCGGTAGGTGCAATAACTTTAGTACCGTATCGGCACGATTGCCCAGAAGCAATGGCGTACAAGGTAGCCGCTAAACCTTGCTCATCAAACCGAGGCGAAGATAAACCACCTTCAATTTGTTCTGGGCCAATAAAATATACATCGCCTAACCGAGCGTTAGTATGCTGTAAATCACTGCTCATTAAATCCATCACATTATTACTGGTGGTTTGCCCATGAACATCAAGCTGAGCGACAACCGATGATCCCCAATCAATCAGTTGTACTAAACCCGTTTTCTCGTCAAAAACAACATTAGAGGGTTTAATATCACCGTGCACGTATGGCTTCCCATGAGATTGCCCCTGCTGATGACTTTGTTGAAGAGAGTGAGTATCACGTAAATACAATAAAATGTCAGCCAACTGAATAGCAATACTTACCACTAATTCAGGTGCCAACGGGCCTTTTTGATGTGAGAGTTGTTCTAAGTCGATTCCGGGTGCTCGGCTCATTTGCAATATGGATTGTCGTTTTATTTTCTGATAATCAATAACAGTAGGGATTTTGGGATGATGTAACTGGCTTTGAATTTCAGCTTCTTCACTTAGCCTGTCTTGCACATGCTGCGGTAGGTTTGAACGGGAAAATTTAAAAACAACATCTTCTCCAGACATATTCACGGCTGAAAACACAAAACCGTATGCCCCCTTACCTAATAACGCAATATTACTGTAACCAAGCTGCTTAAGTTGTTGCTGACAAAGCTCTACCCATTTTTTTAATTTGGTCGCATCTTTATGGTTAAGTAGATAAATAGACTGTTCTTCAGCAATATAAAAATGCTGAAGTTTTTTCTCTGTACACTTTTCAGATAAGTTTTCTGTCACAAATTAAAGCCTATTTCAAAAGTACGATTTAACTAAATAAACATATTACCTGTTATTGATACTAAAAAATAATTAACTGACAAAAAACACACTCAAGTTAACCGTATAATTTTCAACAATTTTATTATCAACAGTATCACTATCTACAATTAGTATTTAAAAATGATGCAGTTGCTGATATCAACTGCAAACGTGATGATGAAAAACTATGATCATCTTCAATTAACAAATAAGAAATTTTGCTATTTTTTGTCGCTTTTAAAGCAGAAACTAACGGTGTGATTTGTGTAGCTAAGGGGATAACATCACTATTAGCTGCAATAATAAACACAGGTCGACCGTTAATTGAATCCACTCGACTAACTAAATCTAACGCTTCACCATGCTCACTAACTTCTGTAAGCATTTTTTTACCAGACCAGCCATTTAACATAAACAATTGATCACTGTAATCAGACCACATTTTTATGATTGCAGGATCACTTAGTAATCCTTTGCCCATATTCGCGCCATCGTAACTTACCGCACAGCTAACATTGGGGTTGTCTAAAATACCTGCCAAGGCCATATGGCCCCCCATACTATGACCAACAATTGAAATTTTATGGGTATCTATCGCCAATTTTTTAGCTACGTTACTGTCCATAATATAGTGTAAAACGGCTTGAACATCCGCTTCTGCATTTTGAAAAGAAAATTCGCCTTCACTTCCCCACGCACCACGATAGTGGAAAAAAATCACATTCCAACCTTCTCTGCGCATTGCCTGAGCAACATCTAAATTCTTTTCATTACCAGGATAACCATGTAACAACACCATGGTAGGATGCACCCCTTCACCCGCCGCCGTATAAATAATGCCCGACATACGTTGGCCTGACGACTCAATGGTTAATTCGGTTATACCTGCAGGATGTTCCCTTTGCGCTTTGGCAAAAAACATCATTCGATAACATCAGCGTACTAAAAAAGACACTAAACAAAGTACAAAAAGCAAAAAGCAGGGAATTAATTTGTATTCTCATCGTTAACCTTATATGAAATGTGATTATTTAAGTCAGGGAAATTTTTCATATTTTCTTAAATGATACTTATACTAATCTCACTAACTATGTGATCATTTCTACTTGCTAAAATCACCAACTACATTGTTATTTATTTAATAATTAGAACAACTAGTTGTTGCAATAAATGCCTTGTATTTGGCAATTTTTTCTACGTATAAAATAGATCACTTAATTAATGAAACTGGTATTACCGGTGTGAGCACCAGTTTCAAGAAATAGTAGTACTTAACCTAGCTTAGCAAGTTTGCGTTACAAGTTTTAATACCTGTTACGCTAACCTATGTGCTGTTCAAGTTAATAGTTTATATGACTTAGCTCATATGAACTAACATATTACTTGGTTTTTCAAGGAACGATTTCCACAAGTTACAAAAGCGGGCAATACTTCCACCATCAATAACACGATGATCACCAGACCAACTAACCTGCATAATGCTACGAGCTTCCACTTCTCCTTTATCATTAAACCTTGGTAAAGTTTGTAATTTACCTAATGCGACAATAGCCGACTCAGGCTTATTAATAATGGGTGTAGCCACAGTACCGCCAATAGCACCAATATTAGAGATAGTAATAGTGCCACCTTTTAAATCGCTACTTTGCACACGGCCACTTCGCGCATCATTAGTTAAACGGGTAATATCCGCCGCTAAATCCAAAATAGACTTAGTTTGTACCTGCTTAATATTAGGCACTAACAAACCAATTTTTGAATCGACCGCCATGCCAATATTGTGATCGTTAAAATACGTTAACTCAGTACAATCATCATTTACTTGGCTATTAATTACAGGAAATTCTTTTAATGCCAGCGAGATAGCTTTCATAAAAAATGGCATCATAGTTAATTTAATATCTTGCGTTGCATAAAGTGCTTTTAACTCTAAACGTAATTTAATTAACTCCGTCATGTCAATTTCTTCACAGTAAGTGAAATGAGGAATGGTACTAACCGACTCAACCATGGCTTTAGCCATTACCGCTTTAATCCCCTTAATTTTCTCAACATAACTTGCTGGTACAACACTGGATACAGCTGATACGGCGCTAGGAATATGGTTAGCTTCTTGCTCAAAGGCCAGCACATCGTCTTTATAAACACGACCTTTTTTACCCGATCCAACAACTTCGCTAATATTAACATTTAGCTCGCGTGCTACTCGACGCACCGCGGGGCTAGCAATCGCTTTACCCTTAGTTGCTGCTTGAGCGGGCTCAGCGCTATTTGGGTTACTAAGCGCTGTTTTCACCGTCGACGATTTGCTAGATACTACAAGTTTAGCTTCATCAGACTTAGCTACTGGCTCAACCCTCTTCTGGCTTGCTACTGTGTTAGCCATCGCGCTAGGCGCTTCAACTGCTGTCACACGTGCTTCACTGCTCGATGCAACTCCCTCAACTACCATAGAAAAAAGCGGTGCATGTACCTTCGCAATTTCGCCCTGTTTATAGAATAACTTTTCTACCACCCCAGAATGCATTGCTGGAATTTGTACTAACGCCTTATCGGTCATTACATCAGCAATAGGTTGATCTTCAACAATGCTATCACCTTCTTTCACTAGCCATTCAACCAACTCACATTCAACAATGCCTTCACCAATATCAGGCAAAATAAAATCAATAGCACCACCGCTAATGGCTTTAGGTTGCTTAGCCGTAGGTGCTGATTCAGGTATAGAATCAGACGCTTTAACCTCAACAGTGTTCATGTTTTTGTTCAAATCAGCGTTCGGCTGCGCATCATTAGTAATCATAGAGAAAAGCGGCGCATGCACTTTCGCAATATCACCCTGTTTATAATATAACTTTTCAATAACACCAGAATGCATAGCAGGAATTTGCACTAATGCTTTATCTGTCATTACATCAGCAATAGGTTGATCTTCAACAATGCTATCACCTTCTTTTACCAGCCATTCAACTAGCTCACATTCAACAATACCTTCACCAATATCGGGTAAAATAAAATCAATACTCATATTTTTTCCTACATTTTTTCATAAACAGTCCGTAAATTAACAAACCGTTAGAAAGCTATTAGTAAATTAATAATTTATGCTGCGCTTAATGGCTTCATAAATTTTTAAATGGTCGGCAACATATTCTTTTTCAAGCGCTAAGGGATATGGTGTGTCTAAACCACATACACGCTCAATGGGAGATTCTAAATGCAAAAAGCATTCTTGCTGAATCGTTGCAGCTATTTCACTGGCAAAGCCTGCCGTTAATGGTGCTTCTTGTGTGACTAACAAACGACCCGTTTTAATCACCGAATTGGCTATTGTTTCAATATCCCAAGGTAATATACTACGTAGATCAATCACCTCACATGAAATACCATCGTTTGTTGCCAAATCGGCCGCTTTTTGTAAAATTTCCATCTGCGCGCCCCAAGCAAGCAACGTAATGTCAGTACCCGTTTGTACAACTTCAGCTTTACCTATTGGTAACTGATAATCTTCTTCTGGTACTTCACCAACCGACGCACGATATAAACGTTTTGGCTCAAAAAATATAACAGGATTGTCATCTCGAATTGATGCCAATAACAAGCCCTTTGCTTGATAAGGATTACGTGGAATAACCACTTTTAGCCCTGGCGTATGGGCAAAATATGCTTCGGGTGATTGGCTATGATATAAACCACCCGCAATACCACCACCATAAGGTGAACGAATGGTCAGTTTACCTACATCAAATTCATTACCACTGCGATAGCGGAACTTAGCTGCTTCATTCACAATTTGGTCAAAAGCTGGAAAAATATAATCAGCAAATTGAATTTCAGCAATGGGACGCGAACCTTGTGCTGCTAACCCATTAGCAAATCCAATAATACCTTGCTCAACCAAGGGTGTATTAAAACAGCGTGCTTTGCCATATTTGTCTTGCAAACCCGAGGTTGCACGAAATACACCACCAAAATGCCCCACATCTTCACCAAAACATAAGGTGCTATCATCTTCGCTCATCGCAATATCAAGCGCATTATTAATCGCCTGTAACATATTCATTTGTGCCATAACTAGAATTTCCCCGCAGTAAATGGATAGGCTTCTGGGTATTTATTTACGTGTAGTTTCACTTGCGCTAATTGCGCTTCTAATTGTTTTGTTGGCACGTCGTAAACATCGCTTATTAAAGTGTCGATATGCGGCTTATTCATTTTTTCAGATACTTTCACCGCAGCTAATACTTTCTCTCTTAAGCTTTCAAATAACACTTTGTCTTTCGCTTCATCCCACCAATTTTGTGCCAACATCCAATTTTTCATACGTAAAATAGGATCATTTGCCTGCCACTTTTCTTCTTCTTCACGGGTACGATAGCCTGAAGGATCGTCAGACGTAGAATGTGCTCCTAAACGATACGACATCGCCTCAATTAACACCGGTTCGTTTTCTTTTAACGCATAAGTACGTGCAGTTTGAGTCGCTTTTATTACTGCTAAAATATCATTACCGTCAACCCGGAGGGTTTTAATACCATAACCCACACCACGCGAGGCAATACCATTTCCTTTAAATTGCTCATCTGATGGAGTAGAAATAGCGTAACCATTATTACGACAGAAAAAAATCACTGGTGCTTGCTGCACTGCAGCCATATTTAAACCCGCATGAAAATCACCTTCTGAAGCTGCACCTTCACCAAAGTAACATAACGTTACCGCGTCTAAACCTTGTAATTTTTGGCCGTAAGCATAACCTGTTGCTTGCGGAATTTGGGTACCTAAAGGTGAAGATACCGTCATGTAATTCAATTCACTCGAACCGTAATGAATAGGCATTTGACGTCCTTTACCTAAATCGTTTTCATTAGAAAACATTTGGTTCATAAAATTTTCAAGACTAAAACCACGAAACATTAATGCACCTTGTTCGCGGTATTGGCTCATAATCATATCTTGTGGCTGTAAACCTGCCGCACCACCAACACTGGCGGCTTCTTCACCTAAAGCTGCCATATAAAAACTTAATCGACCTTGGCGTTGAGATGACACCATGCGTTCATCTAACACGCGATGAAATGCAAACGTTTCATATACTTTAACCGCAAGCGCCTGATCTATCATTGGCATGTCACTGTTTTCATAAACACTGCCGTCTTGCTTTAAGATTTTTAGCTCAGGAATTTCAACACTAGTGCCATCAATAAAGGTAGGTTTATGAACTACCGGCCCATTATTATAAAGTTCACTACTCATAACATTCTCTTATTATATTTTACGCTTATTGTGTGCCTACTGTGTATTTACGCTGTATGACTGAACGATTCACTGTCGTTAGCTAACGAAAACAACACAAGGTGGATGCCTATTACTTATTATTTAATTACGTTAATTTAGATAACTTAAAACACTTATATACATTAGAAGTATAGACAATAATGCATAACATTCGCGCAAAACTTTACCTTTACGTAAACTGATAAACAAGATTATTGCACAATGATATTGGGACATTTTTGCAATAAGTGAGCAAAAATGTTTACAGTTATGTGATGAGCCTTATAAACTTGGCACAATAACAAATTATATAGACTTACCAAGCAATGGATTATAACCAAGGTATTTTTGCATTATTACCTGCCGCATTAACAATAACTGCCCCCATTTTTATTTTAATTAGTTTAGGGGCATGGTTATGTCACATAAAGTTTATTAATGACGCATTTATTCATGTGTCGTCTAAATTTATTTTCAATATTGGTTTACCTGTTATTTTATTTACCAGCACTGCCGCACATGACTTTAAACACCTCATTAACCTTTCAAATATTACAGTGATAACTATTACCACACTATTGGTGTATTTTCTTAGTAGCTTAAGTGCAGGTAAATTTATTATGGAAAAACGAGACAAAGGCGTGTTTGTTCAAGGAGCATTTAGGGGTAATTTAATTATTGTCGGCTTAGCATTTTGCGCTAATGCGTACCCTGAAAAAGGTATCGCTATTGCCACCATACCAACTGCTATAACCATTATTATGTATAACTTGTTATCTATTTATACCTTGAATAATAGTTTGCACAATCAAGGCGCATCACTAAAAAAAAACCTAATAGACATTATAAAAAACCCATTGATTATTGGCATAATGGCAGGGTTGCTGGCAAATTTACTTAATTTTTCCACCCCGGAGATTATTATTCAAAGTAATCAATACATTGCCCAAATGACCTTACCTTTAGCACTTATTGCTATTGGTGGCTCTTTGAATTTTTTACAAATAAAACAAAATATAAAAACAGCCTTTGTGGCAAGCGTGTGGAAGATTGTCATCAGCCCTATTGTACTAGTTGTTTTATTATTTTTTATCCCTATTGATCCCACCGCCGCTGGAGTACTCTTTTTATTAACGGCGTCACCAACAGCAACTGCTAGCTTAATTATGGTACAATCAATGCGTGGAAATAGTGACTTAGCAGCTAAAATAATTATACTTTCAACCTTATTGTCACTTTTCACTGTTACCATTGGTTTTGCTATTTTAGTTTCAACCAATACAATTGCATTTTAATCATTAGTTAGGAATACAAATGGAATATACCACCCGTGAATTACCTCAAAATAAGCGAATTGCGCTTGTTGCTCATGATCACATGAAAGAGTCGTTGTTAAATTGGGCTTTAATGAGAGTTGATATGTTAAAAGAACATCAGCTTTATGCAACGGGTACTACGGGAACATTATTGTCGAATAAATTAAACCTTTCTATTGAAAGTTTACTGTCAGGCCCTATGGGGGGAGATCAACAACTTGGCGCAAAAATAGCCGAGGGGAAAATAGATATTTTGATCTTTTTTTGGGACCCAATGAATGCCGCGCCACATGATCCAGATGTTAAAGCGTTACTACGGTTAGCTGCTGTTTGGAATATTCCCATTGCAACCAATATAGCAACGGCTGACTTTATCTTGGATTCATGCCATTTAAACCAAGCTTATCATGCTCGTGTGCCAGATTATCAAGGTTACTTAGCCAAAAGAACCCTATAAAATAAAAATACTGACAAGCTAACAGTACTTTTAATAACCATTATTCTAATAGCAAAAACAAAGCTAGCTTGTGACTTTTACATAAACTAAAAATCATAAACTAAAAACGATAAAGCTTAATGGCGTTCATCATTATTTTATAATCCCTGAATCCATTACAATGTCGGCAATTTCTTTCACTTTTGGGCTACTCATTAAGCCTACAACATCGTTATTTCTTATCATTCGTTGCAGTTCGGGGTCATTGGTTAGTTGCTTAAAACGTGGATTTTGTTTTATTAATTCAACATGTGCTAACGTAGTCATAACTTCTTGAGTTAGTCGTGTTTTAACCGCAATTTTATCGGTAACATCAATACCACCAAGTACATTGGTTTCTTCTAAAATACGTTGAACTGTTTTATCTTCAAGTACATTATCAATTTCTTTAGCGGTCATTAACCCAATTAAATCTTTATTTTGTACCATGCGTTGAACTTTACGACTATTTACTAAGGTTTGAACATCAGGATCATTTGCTAAAGTAATACCGTCTTTTACCCCTCGCGCTGGATTTTTTAATACATATGAGGCAATACCCACTAGTTGTGGCGCTTTGGGAAATTGCATAGTTAATGCAGTATCTATGGAGTCTCCCATAAGTTTTTGTGACCAATTATTAATAAGGTTATCTGCTGGCATTTCACCATTAGTTAGTGCTGTATTTGCCATGTTAAAAAACCAAATAAAAGCTAAGCCAACAAAGGCTCCCAAAAGACCATTGGCAAAGGCACCAAGTACGGGTAATTTTGATTTACCATCAGTCGCTTTACCTAATGCATTCAGTGCTATTTGTAGAATAATTGAAATGATAATTGAACTCACTAAAAAAATAATAAATCCGGCAACAAAGTATGCTACAAGCCCTTCTAATCCTGAGTTTTTACTAATTACTGCTGCGCCATTATCAGCGAATGTTACCGCTAAATAATAAGCTCCTACGACACTTACCACTCGAGCAAGCACTAAACCTAAGCCAAGAGAATAGCCACGGTAGAAAAAATAGAGCAATATAATTGAAAACAGCACAATTGGGATCATGTATTGGTCCTTTAATAATATTTGAAATCGCTGTTGTGTGTATTTTTTATGTATTTAATTTAGCGATTAGTTTGAGGATATAATGGCATTTAACTACATTAAGTTCAATCTATACTAAAACAACCAAAAGACGGAGAATTCATGTTAGTTAACGGGATTAGCTCCAACAAATATTGATAATTTTGGTAAAAATTTCCCAAACCATTAACACAAATGGGTGTATCGTAAACTTTTGCCTAAGTTGCTAAAAAGATTAAACTGAGGTTAGGTACCCACTCAATGCGTAAAACTAGAGAGGGTATGCTTTATAATAATTAACTAAGACCAAAGGGATCATCAATACTCAAACTTGGTATAGTAAACCATTTAGGTCCTGCTTCAGTCATATAAAAGTGATCTTCTAGCCGAACACCAAATTCGCCAGGAATACAGATAGTCGGTTCATTACTAAAACACATGCCAGCGGCGAGAGGTGTTTTATCACCACCAACTAAATAAGGGGCTTCATGAATATCAAGACCTATACCATGGCCAGTCCTATGCGGTAAACCAGGTAAATCATACGCTGGGCTAAAACCGTATTCTGCAAGTGCTGCTCTAGCCTGTTGATCAACATACTCACAACTAATTGATACTTGTGCTGCCTTAAATGCTGCGGCCTGAGATACCTTTTCAGCTTGCCAAACCTCACGGTGGCGCTGGCTCGCTGTGCCAAAAACATAACTGCGAGTAATATCAGAGGTATAACCCATCAGTTTACAACCAGTATCAATAAGTACCATGTCATTATTTTTAAGCTCTTGCCAACCTTTAATACCATGGGGCAACGCTGATGCTTCTGCAAATAACACAAGGCAGAAGTACGAACCACTTGCCCCGACTTTTTTATGAGCTTTATCGATAAAATCAACGACGTCTTTACTGCTGATACCTTCATATAAAATGCTAGCCGCTGCTTGTTGAACCGCCAACGTCATATCCATTGCTTTTTGGATTAAGCTAAGTTCTGCCGATGATTTTATTTGTCTACAGTGTATTGTTATTTCATCAGCACAAACAAAGTCAACTTCGGCATGATTATTCATGAATTTACTAGCCATGGTAAAAGAGATGGAGCCACATAGGGCAACATTGATTTTGCGCACTAATGTTGACACATCACTCTTATTTGCAAAGTATTTACTACTAATTGCACTCATGACCAACTCAATAGGGTCTTCATGTTCTTGCCAAGTACTAATATTACCCTGCAAACTTATATGTTCATTAAAACTGTCAAGTTCAAAATGGGGAACTATATAGGTAAGTTCACCCTGTGCTGGAATAATAACGCCACAAAGTCGCTCTGTGCACATCCAGTTTATGCCAGTAAAATACAATAAGTTACTACCTGGAGTTATAAAAAGAGCTTCTATATCAGACTCTTTCATAAGCTGCTGGGCACTACGCACTCTTTGCCGATATTCGACAATAGAAATAGGCTTTATATCAAAAGTCATATCCTGCAACTTGGCTAAAGCTTGTTCCATTGTCTGACCGCCCACGCCAGCTGCCATTGGCATATTCATATTCATATTACTACCTTTACTATTTTTATAAATTAAATTAAATTAAAAAACAGCAGCAACACATTTTCTTAAAATCCAGAGAGAGATATAGTTCAATGCTACCGCTGTATAAAAGTGATGAAACCAACCATCAAGCGTAGCTAAAAACTAAAACATTAGCTGATTACCAATAGGTGCAGGGTATTTATCCAAGCTAAATTTGACCATCTCTTCTTCAGGCGGAGCCTGAGAACTCCATTTATTACTAGGTTTCAACCCAAAGCTATGTTTTAAAATGGCAAGATTCTCTGCCATTTTTACGGCTGCAATCATTGGGTCTATCACGGGTATACCAAGAATTTCCTGAACTTTCTCAGCCAGACCAAAGTTACAAGTACAACCAAGAATCAATGCTTCGGCATGGTCTTCTTCCATCGCTTTACGACCCTCCTCAATTATTCGCTTGATAGTGTATTCAGTATCACATTGCAAAGCATTGGCAGCGATATCAACTGATCGCATAGAAGCTAAATAGTTTTGAAAACCATAACGATGAGTACGCTCCGTCATTTGCTCTATCCATTTCACTTGTCCGACGATCACTGAAAATTTGTTGGCTACATTAGCTGCTACTTGCATGCTTGCTTGACATGGCGCTACGATGATAGTGTTTTGGCAGATCTCTCGACAATCTTCCAATGCTGGGTCGTAAAAACATCCAATCACCATAGCATCAACATCAGAAGTGTCTGCATCATAGGCAACACGTACTATGTCACCCCAAATTAAAGATTCGTAGTACCGATACTCAAGATTGTCCATTTTTATCGGGTTATCTAAAGATACAACTTCTACTTTTGTATTTGGGAAAACAATACTTTTGATCATTCCTCCCATAGGCTCATCATAATGAGGCAGACTAATAGGATTAAGCCATCTAAGTTTTATATCGGTAGAATTATTCATTATTATTCCTCTATCATTATAGTGAATTCTTTACTTATGAGCCTGTTGTATTAATTTGCCAGATCTACTCAATCGCTTACGTCTTAAAAACAAATAGAACGTTGTCGATAGTAATATTGAATCAAGACTAGAAATTTGAGTCACCGTTACGTAATCATGATAACTAAGAAAGCCTAGTAAGAAACCAACTAACCACGAATTTATAGCAGACCAATGATGATTCTTAATGATCAATGTTTCGTTTTCATCTCTTTTATTAACCCAAAAATTGAGGCAGTAAATAGCGCCTACAGGGGGAATTGCTATGCCAAGTAAAATAAGAAAATCAATAAAATATTTTTGAACATCACCAAAGGCAATAACAGTACCAATGGCTCCAATGAAAAGTGTAATATTCCTAAGGGAAAACTTTGGTGCGATAGTATTTATCGATAAGCTGGAAGAATACAGGCTAAGAACATTGGAAGACCATGATGACAGAAGTAATAAAAAGAAAGCAGGCGCACCAATACCAATACTAACCATGACTAGAATAAGGTCTGATTGTTGACTAATGATGGCAGGAATACTGGTTAATATAAGCACAACAGGAAATGCGACGAATAAAGCCAATCCTGCAGCAATAGAGGCACTTTTTGGGTTCTTAGCAAAGCGACTATAATCTGGTTGTATTACAACCCCCACAATATAGGCACCAACTACGGCTGAAATAGATGAAGAAAATGACATCTGACTTTTTGTTACCCACAGTAAATCAGCATTGGGTGAGTCCATTGCTAACTTTGCAGCGTAAAAAATAAATAAGATCATCAAAGGTACTAACCACAAAGCCAGTTTATCTATTCCTTTGAATCCCTTAAGTGATACCAACAACATTAGTACGCTGCCGATAACTATATAGAGCGAAATGGGTAAATTAACTCCTAAAGAAGTTAAGACCGTATTCGCTGCGTCGCCAAACATTTTACAATTTACCCCGTACCAACCAGCAAGGGTAATAGCTATTAATCCATTTATCCATTTAGCACCATGAAACCCAAATGCATTTTCTGTCAGCTTAGAGGCTGATAATCGAGTAATACTGCCAACCCAACTAGTACAGGCATTCATAGTACCTAAAATAAAGGCACCGCAAGCGAATGCCATGACAGCAGCAACAAAACCAAGACTACTACCCACTTGTGCAGCCATTAAAAATGCAGGGATTGCGATGGTACCACCAATGATCACTAGGGCAATATGCCCTGATGACACTGTTTGGCTATCAGGAACCCGTTGCTGACTATAGTCATTTAAGGGGTTAGCCATTAGCTTCTCCCGTATAATTATAGACTTTAGAAGCATACTCTGCGGTTACATAGCCATTTTTGATATCATTAGCGATAGCTTCACGACTACGTAGTTTTGGATCGCCATAGCCAGCGCCATTAGCCGTAATCACACGAATGATATCGTTATTATTAATAACCACTCCACTTGCCATAGCATAGCGTTCGGTGGTGCCATCAGTACGTATTACTTCAACCCTATTAAAAGTACCAGCTTCGCCTCCCTTAAGACCCCAAGGTGGAACTTCTGCACGAGTATAAGCACAAGTTAAAAAGCTATCATCATTACGCATTTTATAATCAAGAATAATCCCTTTACCACCACGATATTGACCTGCACCACCATCTTCGTCATTTAGCGCCATTTGCGCTACAGTTACACCATAACGCGTTTCTGCTATTTCGGCAGGACAGTTAAAAGTATCACCGTGCAAAGCACAGAACATAGCATTAACGCCATCAAAACCTTTACTTGCTCCCCAACCACCAATTTCTGGTTCAATAATTGAATAGTGGCGATCTGTATCAGGATGAATTCCCCCCATAATCGTTGCGCAAATAGATGAAAAATTACCCGCAGGCAATTGGTCGGTAATTTGCTGAGCAAGGCAACGCCACAGCAAGTCATTTAAACGAATCATGGTTTCAAAATAAATACCACAAGCAGCTGGCTCTTGAGCATGGTAGATAGTACCTTCTAACGTTTTTACTGTCATAGGTCTAAAACAACCACCATTAGCGACATCGCGATCACCAATTAAGCCCATTAGTGCCATTTGACAGGCGAGTAAAGTACCGTCACGAGATAAATTATCAGGACCTGCACTTTGCTTTGGTGCTTTAGTTAAATCAATAATAAATTCATCATCAATTACTTCCATAGAAACATTGAGTGTTGAACCATCATCTTGCAAATCATCTATTTTGTAATTACCGTTAGGTAGCTTATTAATAGCTGCACGAGCCATTTTTTCACCAAGTTCAAGATAATTGTCTAATGCCGATAAATAGGTTTCAATACCATACTTTTCCGCCAATTCAATAATACGTTTAGCACCTAATCTCAACGCTGAAACTTGTGCCCACATGTCACCTTTTAGAAAGTCAGGCATTCTTGAATTACAAACAATCATATCAACAACACCAGAAATAGGCTCATCATTGGAAAATATACGTATTGCAGGCACGCGTATACCTTCTTGAAATATTTCAGTCGCATCTACTGACATAGATCCAGGAGATTTACCTGAAACATCGTTCCAGTGAGCAATATTAGCTGTCCACGCTATAATATTCTCTTTAAAGAACACAGGTTTTAGCAACACCATGTCATTTAAATGTGTGACACCGCCAAAATAAGGGTCGTTGGTGGCGAAAATATCACCGTCTTTGATGTCGTCCCTCCTATGTAATTCAAGAACTTTAGCAACAGATTTATCCAAAGCCCCAACAAAAGCAGGAATACCAGAGCCAGCACTAGCCAATTCAGCATCAGCAGTAAGAATGGCGGTCCCCATATCTAATACTTCATAAATAATGGGACTCATCGCCGTTTTCCCGATTGTGTAAAACATTTCGTCACTAATAGCACGTAATGAGTTTTGAATAATCTCTAAGGTAATAGGGTCATGTTTGATCATTGTTAAGCTCCAAGGCCGTTAAGCGTAATAATAATATTGGCATATTCATCAACAAGCACTTTTTGCTCAGGATGAACAACGATGGTTGTGCCTGTTTGTTCGATAATGGCAGGGCCAGTAAACGCCATATTAGGCTCAAATAAATCACCATTGTATATAACGGCCTTATGAGTACCTTCTAATGCAAAATCAACTAAGCGCTCACCTTTAATCGTTTCATTAAGTAGACGACCTGTTTGTTGCTTCTTAGCTAGCTTGATTTTTCCGATATCTGCTTGACCAATTAAATGAATACCAACAAGCTCAATGTCTGAATCTAAGCGATAGGTGTACTCCTTTTCATACATATCTTGGAATAGTTCTTTAACATAGCTAAGAACGCTTTCATAATCCTCACTAATTATTAAAGGTAGAGGCACTTCAATAGAGTGTTCTTGGTTTTGATAACGAAAACGCCCTAATACTTGATAGCTAGTTTTTTCTTCTGGTAATTCTTCGCTGATAAAAGAGGTTTTTAGTTCGTCATATAATTGCGAAATTTGCTTGTTAATATCTTCTAAATGATCCGCATGCCAAGGGCGTAAGAAACTCAGCATACGGTCACGTCGAATATCCGACATCATCATACCCCAAGCTGAAAATACTGATGCAGTGGCAGGAATAATCACCTTTTTCATACCTAATTCTGCTGCTAGTGAACAGGCATGCATTGCACCACCACCACCAAAAGCAACCATGGTAAAATCTCGAGGATCATGGCCTTTGTTAATAGACACTAATTTAAGGGCATTAACCATATTATTATTGGCAATACGAACAACACCGCGAGCTACTTCACTGGTTGAAAGTTCTAATTCATTAGCTAATGTTGCTAATGAATCGGTAACAGCATTCATGTCTGCTTTTATTTCACCACCACAGAAATATTCAGGATTAATTCTTCCTAGTGCTAAATTAGCATCTGTTGTAGTAATTTCTGTGCCACCGCGACCATAAGCAACAGGCCCTGGAGAGGCACCAGCACTTTGTGGGCCAACATGAAGTTTACTAAACTCATCAACCCAAGCAATTGAGCCTCCACCGTTGCCAATTTCTACTAAATCAACTACAGGCACCATGATTGGATAACCAGCACTGGTTTGGCTACGTTCAATATAATAATCTGAACATACTGGTACATTACCGTCATTGATTAGTGCACATTTTGCTGTGGTTCCACCAATATCAAGTGCGATAATATTTTTTTCACCAATAATATTTCCAAGGGCAGCAGCCCCCCAAAAACCACTAGCAGGGCCTGATTCAACCATGGTAATAGGCACTTGTTTTGCTGATTGTAGCGTATCAACACCGCAGTTTGACTGCATAACATAAAGTTGACCATCAAAGTCACGGTCAATAAGACCTTGATTGAGTTTTTCTAGATAACGAGCGGCGATAGGTTGTACATAGGCTGATAATACGGCAGTACTGGTACGCTCGTATTCGCGCCATTCGCGAGATACTTGATGTGAACATATCACTTCAAAATCAGGCGAATGTGAACAAATAGCAGCAGCAATGGCTTTTTCATGCGCTGGGTTTATATAAGCATTTAGTAAACAAATTGCGATGGCTTCAACGCCTTCATCTTTCATTTTTTGTAATATGCTTGGTAAAGCATCTAAGTTTAATGGTTGTTCAACATCACCTTGATAAGAAATACGCTCTTCAATTTGAAAACGTAGAAAACGTGGCACATAAGGCGCTGGTTTTTGGTAACTTAGATTAAAAAAGTCAGGTCGGTTACCTCGACCAATTTCTAAAACGTCTTTAAATCCTTGAGTGGTAATTAATGCCGTAACAGCACCTTTACGCTCAGTTAAAGCATTGATAACAACTGTGGTGCCATGAGCCATTACATCAATATCTTTCGCATTAACATTAGCTTTTGTCATGACATTTAAAACACCCTGTTCGAAATTAGGGGGAGTGGTGTCACTTTTAGCTGTTTTTAGTTGTTGAATGCCAGACATTAAATCTTCACTAAAACAAACCAAATCGGTAAAGGTGCCACCAACGTCAGTGGCAACAAAAATTCGTTCTGTCATAATTATTCCTTACTTGTAGTATCAAATAAAAAAGGTATAGAAAGCCAAGGTGCCAACTTCTCTAAAGCGAATAAATCACTGTCTAAGTAAGCACCTTCTTCAGCCAATAAATTAACCGTTCCAATCACCTGAGAGTATATGATTACAGGCCAATTGATGACTGAGCCAAGCCCTAATTGAGCGATTAATTTGTGGTCAAAAAACACGTTGGCTAGATCACTATGTTTGTGGGCGATAAAGGCTTGCTGTTGCTCAATAACTTGAACTGTCCATTCATTGATTTCTATTGGCTTGAATCCACCAATGGCATAACTAGTATCATCAGAGCTATACAATCGCTTGGCTTGCTGATTTACCATATTTATCCGAGTAAAAGTCAGCAATTTAATTGAAAAGTTTTTGTTAAGCTCTTTTTGTAATATCTTGAAATATTCTTTTGGAGAGCCCTGCTTTAGTGCCAAGGCTAAAGCAGTTTCGTTAATGGAATAGCTCATAATTATTCCATGTTCCAGCGAAATTCAACGCCAAAACTTCTTGGCATACCTGGATGTGCAAAACCTCCAAGTACCCATTCTGCATTGTACTTTTCGTCAAATATATTCTTTGCCCACAAGTTAACACTCCATTGGCCATCATCACTGTTAAAACCAATGCGGCCATTAACCAAATCGATAGCTTCACGTGCGCTGCTATTTGAAGTGTCCCAGTATTGTTTACCTCTACGCTCGGCATCTAGAGTAAACATTGTCAGCCACCCAGAGATGATTTCAATATTATATTGAAGACCTAAGTTAATAGTATAATCAGGAACATATGGTGCTTTATTACCACTATCACTAGTATTTAATGAAAAAGCCTGAATTTCACTATCGGTAATGCCAACGCCACCATATATGTCAAAGTTGTCTGTTATTGCTGTTTTAAAATCAAACTCACCACCTACCAACTTTACTTCATCAATATTGGTTAACACCTGAGCTCCCAAAGCACCAACAAAAAGAAAGTAATGCTGGTTATCAATAGTAGTATTAAAAACTGAGGCGTTGAAACGAGTACCTTGTTTTGGATAAAGTGCTTTTACTCCCACTTCGACATTGGTCGTTTCTTCTGCTTTGTATAAATCAGTAACACCGTTAACACCTACTGTAGATGCTAGAGCACCAACACCATTTTGGTTAAAACCGCCGCTACGGAAGCCTTGAGAATAAGTTGCGTAAAGAGATATGTTATCTAAGCCTGTATAAGAATATGAAACTTTAGGTTGGAACTTTTTAAATTTTTCACTTCGCACTTGACCAGAATTAGCGTCAAAATCTAGAGGTGCTAAGTTAGTTTGTTCTCGCTTGTCAACATCATAACGACCCGCAATAGTTAACTCTTGGTCTTGTGCAAAACTATAGTTAAATTGGGCAAAAACAGCATATGCTTGATTGTCGTTATCATCAGCCGCGAACGTTAGTGTAGGACTAACAGTATTTGCGCCTAAAGGTGTCTTTTTAATAACAGGAAGGCCAGTGCCTAAATCTAAGCCAGTTGTGGTAGAAATATAGCGATTAGTTTCTAAAGCATAAACGCCCGCAATCCATTGAAAATCTATATCGTCTTCAGAAGTTAAACGTAATTCATAACTTGTAGCATCTACATCTAAATATTGTGTTTGAGTACCATCCAACACATTTTCACCAAAAGGTGAATTAGCTGAGTTAGCTCGAGAGTAGGGAGACTGATCACCGCCCAAAATTTCTTCTAATGTGTCAGTTGCGGTGATAAATGACAAGGTACCTACATCTATTTCCCAATCTAATTTTAACGCAACTGATGAAACATCACGTTCGTTATAACCTAGGTTATTTGCTTCAATTTCAACACTAGCGTTATTTGCATCATTAATACCAAATAAGGGCTGATAAACATAATTTACAGCACCACCTTCTGTTTTTCCTTTTGATAACCTTAAATCAGCAGTGAAATCATCTGACATTTCCCAAACAAAGCGGCTGCGGATATTGGTGTCTTTTTGAAAATCTACCTTTGTATTTAAAAATACATTATCAATCAAACCATCATAGTCTTTGTGTGACGCAGTCACTCTGTAAAGAAAATTTTCTGATAATGCACCACTAACAGCTCCGGTCAGTGATTTTAAACCGCCGTTACCTATGTCGGTTTCTATATAACCTGAAGTTTCTTCGGTTGGCATTTTGGTGGTAATATTAATTGCACCTCCAATCGCGTTACGGCCATAAAGTGCGCCCTGAGGCCCTTTTAAAACCTCTATTTGGGCAATATCAAACAAATCCTGATTAAACTGGTTTGGACTAATTTGTAAAACACCATCAACAGAAACTGCAACTGGAGATTCGCCATTTCTTACCTGCGACAAACCACGAATAGTGATAAAGCTGGTACCTGCGTTTTGTGCTTCTACCATGGTCATATTCGGTGTCATGGCAATAAAATCGCCAGCGCGTTCAATCCCTAAATCTTCTATTTCTTGTTCAGAGAAGGCGGTTATTGCAATAGGTACATTTTGAATACTTTCTTTTCTTAGTCTTGAAGTTACTTGGATAACTTCAATCTCCTTGACTTGTTCTATCTCATTTTTGGCAGCTTGTACCGTCGGCATTACTAATGTGCTGGCTACAGCCAGTGAACACATTGATATTTTTGTTTTTATCTGTTTTATAGACATGTTATTCCCCAGTAGTTATCATCGAATTTCCAAGTAAAACCTCATTGATTGACATAAACAACAACGGTAATTTGGTTTGTTCATGGTTATATTAGTGATAAAAATATAGGTGTTTCAATTGGCACAAAGAGTAGGCTTGCGATAAAAAAAGCAGCCCCTACCCGAACGGGTAGGTTTTAAAAAGTAATAAAAGCTATACTTTAAGGGTATGATTAATAGGCAAATACAATACCAAATATACAAGGGGATAAGTTTGCAGCCATTATCTATTTTAGAACAAAAATTTCGCATACCAGAGCAACGTGTAAAATTAGCTGATCGCGAACATTTATTAAAAAAATTAATGTCTAATCAACATGTGGCTCTAGCAACTATCATCAGTCCCGCAGGATTTGGCAAATCAACCTTAATATCACAATATTTAAAACAACTTAATCAAATAGAAAAAATTAAAGCGGTTTGGATTGCTTTGGATGCGTCAGACAATGAAGCTAATCAGTTTTTTAGCTTACTTTGTCACGCTCTTGTTTACATCAATGTTGCCGATAAAAGCCTGATCACTCGAGCCAACAATAGTTCAGCTAAGGTTGATTTGATTAGTTTTAGCCAAGATATTTTGAATATTATTCAAAAAAGCAACCATCAAATCTACTTGTTATTTGATGATTTTCATTTTATTTCAGAGCCAATAATTCTGACTTTTATCAATCAACTGCTCCTTTATTGCCCCAAACAATTACACTTAATTATTAGCAGCAGAGTACAACCATCATTAGAACTAGCCCCACTTTATGCGCAGGGATTGTTATTTAACCTCAGTGCTGAAGAACTAAAATTTTCCTTAACTGAAACCAACAGCTTGTTAAGCGAGTTCGTTAATGAAAGTCAATTAGAGTTGCTATATCGACAAACAGAAGGTTGGCCCGTGGCGTTGCAATTGCTGCGTTTATGGTATCAACAAAATCCCAATACAGATCCTACTCGCGTACTAACGAATAATATTGATACGCTTACCAGTTACATGAAAGAGCAAGTGTTTGAAAAATTTGATCTACCAACACAAAACTTTTTACTAAAGACCTCTTTTTTAGATCGCTTTGACATTGAACTCGCTAATTATGTTTGCGAAATACACAATGGCGCCAAGATTGTAGCTGCTATTAATGAACATCAATCTTTAATTGTTTCTTTGGATGAAGATAATACCTCGTTTCGTTACCACCATTTATTTTCAGACTTCCTGCAACAAACCTTTGCAATGAGGGTTGGTGCTAGTCAATGTAATGAACTGCGCAGTAAAGCAGCACTTTGGTTTGCCAATAAAAATCATTTAAGTGAAGCAATTAGCCAATGTGTTAGGGCAAAAAATATTAAATTGGCCACACAGTTAATTACCAAAGCTGGTGGATGGGAAATGATCATGACCAAGGGGATAGGTTATGTTGAATCCTTACTCAGCCATTTCAGTAAAAAAGATATTACTCAGTCACCAACCCTTGGTTTACTCCAAAGTTATTTTTATCTTAAACTAGGACAAGTTGTTTCAGCCGAAGAGCAATTTCAAATAGCTGAACTTATTCATCAAGATCTGATTCATTCAGGTAAAGGTTCTGATGCTAGTCAACGAGATTTTTTAATAATCAAACTTCTAGTCCAAACTTATCTTGATCAAATGATTAAAACCAACGAATTACAGAGAATTGATAATGCCGTAGAGTTTATTGAATCAAATGATCATCTAGCCAGAGGTATTTTACTTGCGCTTGAGGCACTGATATATAATCAAAATGCTCAGTTTGATCTAGCTGAGCAAACAGCAATTAACTGTAGTAGAGAAATGCAATTAGCCAATTGCTGGGTTGGCGTCAATTACATTACTTTACATCACGGACAAAGTTTGGCATATCGAGGTCATTTAGAAAGCGCCTTAGTTTTATTCAACAATGCTAGTCAACTGGCTGAAGAACATTTAGGCATGGATAATGGATTGCAGTCAATGGCAATGTGTTTAACTGCTGAAATTTATTATCAGGCGGGCCAACTTGATAAAGCAAAGAAATTACTAGAACAAGGTATAATCGCGTTAGAGTTACGAGATTGTTGGTACGATATTTACGCGGTGACTTTCAAGCTGGCGATTAATTTAGCATTGGCTGATAGTGATAAGCCAGCTTGTGATGACTATCTTTCTCGCGGTAAAAGAATAGTCATAAAACGAAAGCTATGGCGACTGGAAATGTTATTAGATGTACTTGCTCAGAAGGTTTCCTTACACTTCAATGACAGCACTTTATTTGAAGAATTAAATAATCAAATCATCAGAGAAAAATACTGGTCGGAAGAGCTCTGTTTGTGGAACGCTAAAGAAGAATACCATATCATTCAGGCAATATTCTTTTTACAAAAAAATGCATCAAGCAAAGCTCTTTTTCATACAGAAAAACTATTGAAAATTTGTATGGATAGCAAACAAATTATCTACACTTCCAAAGCTAAAATAATTCAGGCTCTCGCGCATTCATCAACAGAAAATAACCACAAAGCGTTTAAAATACTCCAAGATGTTTGCCAAGATTGTGCAAAATATAAAATAAAACAGATTTTTTATGAAGTACCTGCAAGCATTGAGTATTTACTAATAAAATTTAAAAAACATAGCGCAGACTTGCTGAAAAAAATTGAATTAGATTTTATCTCTGATGTGATACAAGGCTTCAAAAAAAATAATAAATCTGACTTAGCTAAATTTGGCTTGTCTCACCGAGAGCAGCAACTTATTCCCTTACTTATCCAGGGACAAAGCAACAAACAGATAAGTGCTAGCCTTGGGATATCTGACAATACGGTAAAGTTTCACTTAAAAAATTTATTTGCCAAAATCCGTGTTCATAATCGAAATGAAGCCACCATTTTTTTCTTAACTAACGACGACAATAGTTAATATTGATAGGCCGAACACTGTTCATCAATCCAAACATGCTTATTATGAATAGCTATAACCCATCAAAAGCACGCCCAAAAAATTTTCAATAGCATGCAATACTACTTTATTTTTATCTTTGGCCAATGACCTATTTGAGTTCCTTATTGCTTACCTTATCATCTAAAGCGATAATCACTACCAAGTTAATTAACTCTATTTCAGCTCAACATGGGTTTGATAGATAACTTCTGTAATAATAGTGAGATAAATTCTTAACATGCCATCAGTACCTATCATTAATATTAAAGCAAAAGCCAATCACCATGCGGTTTTTTTAATGTTGTTGGCTGTGGTAATTTTCTTTTCTGCCTTGATGATCAGTCAATATTATTGGCGCAGCCATCATTTAATATTGATTTTTATCTACCTACTCGCCTTAGTGGTTTTGTTTACAGGTATATTAAAGCGATCTGAACCTAACGTTAGTTTTGAGATATCACCACAACATTTACAATATAATCACCGTCAAGGTAAATGGAAATTAACTTGGCAGCAGATACACAATATAAATACCATTAGAGAAGTCGTAGGTTTATCTACAATCGATTTACCCTACATAGGTATTCGGCTGAAGAATATAGAAGAGTTAGCTGATCAAATTTCTCCCCGTTTAGCTAATAGACTGATCCATGAACAGCGCCCTTTGTTAAGCTTTGCACTTAAGCATCAGTTACTAACACTGGAAGACACCCAGCTTAATTTTGATCCTTTTGTATTAAGTTCAGGCAACGTAATAAAAGGACCGATAGCCGCTTTTTTACATCATTGCCAAATATTACAACGTGCCATTGGTTATCATCTTTATATTCCCGAATCGAGCACAGACCGGGAGCTAAACGATTTTTGTCAACTATTAAAACAATGCAAACGTTACAGTGCTAATTATCATGTAGGATATATGTTTAACGACTGAGTAGTATTTCTACGTTGGTATTTTGAAAGGATTTGGATAGTTTTAGACCACATGAACACTACTTATTATTCTAGGTTGCTTACCATGCCATCTAAAGCGATAATCAAATATAACTATTGTATTGTCGTATGCAATATTATTGGTCAATAAATACATGATTTTTATTATAATGCACATCATGATAAAGAAGATCGCGTGAGCTAAATAGCAATTTACAAATAGGTACAACTGATTAATGAACAATAACGAACAGCCATCTATTCTATGGCACGATTATGAGCTTTAACTCATAACCAGCTGATCAATAATTAAAATAAAACAAACCCACGTATGATGCACATTATGATGCACACTTATTTAACGATTGGCTTTTCAATGACTTACAAATAAAACATAGAAAATTCAACACCTTGCCTCATAATCCACTAGAATTATGAAACATTGATCGTTATGATAAAAAGCATTTATATATAATAAACACCATAAGTTAGCAGAATCTCATGCTCAAAGCCCTTAACCAAAATCAAACTCCACATCAGATTTAACTAGATTTTCTTTAGAATCCTTAAATTCATATTCATTATATTTAACAGCTTTTTTCTCTTTAAAGTCATCTATGCTGTCATAACAAAGCATGCTTCCACTTTGTAACTCTGAAGACAAAACTTCGGTAGACCAGTCTTTGCTATCCCCAATCACGAATAAATGATGTTTTGCTCTCGTTACAGCTACATTAAGTAAATTAGGTTTTCCATTGACCCACGTTATGCCTCCAGATTTATTACGCACCTTAGATGCAGCAGTACAGATAATAACAGTAGAGGCTTCTTTACCTTGAAAAGTATGAACAGTGCCAATGTTATCTTCTGCAAAAACACTTAATTCTTCGCACTGCTTACTTTCACCAAAGGCTGTTTTCATCCAATAATGATTTCCAGATGATTTAGCTCTTTTTTTCCACTCATTTTTTAACACTGTTCGCATGTTAGAAAATGGGGTGATTATATATACCCCCCCAGCTACCATTTCAGGTTGCTTTTCTACTAAATGCTGAATTACGTCAAGCGCCGCACTAGCCTCTTTTTGATTAGCATACCCTTGCTTATTTATTTCACTGGCTTGTTCCGAAACATTTATCCAACCACTTTGAATAGCTTTCCACTTAAAAAGTTGGCTAGCTAGAACCATACGGTTGTCATATGCAATTTTATTGGCTATTGAGAACATAGGCTCTAAACAGCGCCTATGTACTAAAAGCGGGATGCCAACCTTACGCTCGCCTATTTTAGCCATATACTGACCTGCATTATCACCTAATGACTGAGCAGAGCTAGCACTAACCATGTAATCATCCCCCCATTGACTAGCAGTATCTTTTTTCGAAATAGGAAGAAAGTCAGCTGCGATAGCAAGATCAATCGATGGTTGCATTGTTACAACAGGTTCAAGCTGAATAGGATCTCCAACAAAAATAGTCTGCCTACTCCTTTGCAACAGACCAACCACATGATAATTGACCGCTTGACCTGCTTCATCAATCATTGAAAGTCCAAATCCACCTACTTTTTGCATTAACTTAAATTGATTCTCTACTGAAGAAAGCGAAGTACTTACAACAGGAAAAAACAAAAATAATAACGACCATAACTGTTGATGCTCAGGGGCTGTTTCTTTAGTTTCTAATCGACCATCAATAAGTTGCCCAAGATTTTCCCAGCGTTTTTGAAATTGGCTTGCTCCTTTTTCAAGAATCGCTTCATTTAATGCCATAGCATGAATAAATAATTCGCTTCTACAGCTATTTAACACCTCACTCCCTAGCGGTGACTGCTGCTGCAATCTTGCCTCTGCTCCTTCTATAGATTCATTGTTTTTCTTCGCATAAGCATTAACATTCATTAAATGTTTATCAGTATCAAACTTCCATTCTTTAGACGTTTTTTCACTTAGTTTTTTGATCTTTGAAAATGAGTTTTCAAAATTAGCTTTAGCGACTTTTAACTTACGTTCACTATGTGTTTGGTGCAATTTCTTACCGAACCACTGCCTTTTAAATGCATTCAAAGCTTCTAACGCCGCTAGCCATTGTTCATCCGAAAAGATCCCCCAACTTGATGAAAACTTTTCTACAGATAACTCGCGCTGTTCGATATCTGCTAGTGCTTTGATAAAGGGAGAAAAAAACTTGTCGTATTTTTTATTGGCATGGCACTGCTTAATATCTGTTACCAGTAATAAAAGTTTATTTTGCTCTTATAGTAACAGAGCAAAATGGGCAATAACCTCTTTTGCATTTTCTTTACCCTTTTTTTCTAAATTTTTCATCAAAGAATCAAGCTGAAAAAAATCAATCACATTACGTAGGTGGTTTGATATTTTTTTCAAACAAGGTTTAAATGCAGATCGATTTTTTGAATTACCCAATACGGCACAAAATAGCCCCCAATCGCCCTTGGGAGCTATACTGCTAAAATGCTTAGTTATAGAAGAAAATTCTACAGGCAACTTTGATAACGAGGGAAGCTCTTTAGATATATTTTCAACAGCCTTATTATTACTGGAAGCTACAACCATACTATGCTGCATGATCACCTGAATAACATTTTCATCGTTAAACCAATCATCTTTTTCGCAAAGCTCTTTTAACATAAAAGTACGCGAAACCAACTTATCAGCAATAATATCCTTAAGTAAGGTCGTTTTTCCTGTTCCTGGAGGACCATTTATAACAACAACAGGATTCTCTTTCATTTTCTTTGCAGTGTTTACCGCAAAAGCTTGTAATAGACTGAGACCATGTTCTGAATTTTCAGGCCATCGGCCGTATATAATGCCATTGGTTAAACGATGAAAAAAACCTCCTTGATTGTAAGCGTCTGGGCAACCCCACCTAGCTAAGCTGTACATGCCAAGGTAATAACTTTTCTATATCAACATTTTCATGACTCAGTTGCTCAAGGCAGTGTGCAATATAATCGAAAGGGGTTAAAC
>Ga0193953_1000030_pt1 | contig 71079 bp, 65 predicted proteins | sample BB_4_MG_FD_140325 | JGI IMG/M metagenome (GOLD analysis project Ga0193953, IMG submission 140325) | Microbial mat bacterial communities from the Broadkill River, Lewes, Delaware, United States - BB_4_MG | ecosystem: Environmental > Aquatic > Freshwater > River > Microbial mats | place: USA...
CTACTCTAAAGTCACTCACTGTTTTTAGTGCTTCTAACAACTTTTTCTTATTTTTTATCTTCATATCGTATTAGAACATTTTTAGCTTAAAGTTGGGTGAGTTGGGTCATCGGATTTACCTAACATGGTTGCCTTATTTAGAAATACTTAATGTAAAGTTAACTATAATAACAATAAATTTTGTTATAAGGATTAATATGTCGAATAAGTTAGGTTTATCTATTGTCGCAACTGTTACACTGTTGTTAACTGGCTGTGGAGGAGGGGGTGGCAGCAACACTCCTGCAAGTAATGAAGAAGAATCACCAGTTCAGCAAGAACCCACTCAAACACTGTGTCAAGTTGAAGGTAGTAATGTAATCATTGGAGATGATGATAGTTGCGAGTATAACAATCAAATGCTTTCATGTAGCAATGGAAGAGTAACAATGGGCGGTATGAATGCCGAGACTATTAATCTTAATGGAACACAATATATCTGTGAAAGTAAGTATAATAGTATGGTAGATGAAGAGAGAAGTGTTGAAGAGCAAAAGCCATCTGATACTGATACAAAAGTCGGTACAGCAGAAAGTTTACTAAATGGCAAGGTTCTTTATGCAATGAATGAAGAAAAACTTAAAAATCGTGAATATATTGGTACATTTTTTCGTGACAATGAAGCTAGTATCGAAACTTTTAACTTAGATAGTAATAGTTTTAAAAGTAGAACACTCTATGATATAGTTTATGATGGTGATACTATTACCTATACTTCTCAAGAAACGGGTGCAAAAAAAGAGTGTATAGTATCTTATGACGAATCATATACGCATCAATATTTCTTTAATTGTATCAATGATCAAGGAGAGTCTTTTTATGAGTATATGGCACAGAATGTAGAGTCAACAAAACAAAATCCTCTGATTTCAGATACAGATCGTACATTATATTCCAAGGATATTATAAATGGTCTTTATGCACCTAAGATTAACTCTTTTTCAATTATAAGTAACCGATACATAGCAAACAATAGAGCAGAGCTAGATAATTACTATAGGGAAGGAGAGGCTCAAATTAATATGGAGTTTGATCGTAATGTTTATGGAAAAACGATGTATCTCTTTTTCCATCAAGAAAAAGCTCAAGATATTCAAAGTACAGGAAACCATTTAGAGATTACTGGTGGATACACTCAAACATTGTCACTTGATTTGATTGTAAAAGACTCTGGTCTATTTGAGTATACTTATAATGGGACATCTGTAACAATATCAGATGAAGAAAAGTTCTCATCATTTCCAACACAAGGCTATCTTGATCTATTTATATGTTTAGATAAAACATTAAGTCTTGATACATGTAACTATGCCTCTATCCCTGTAAAACTCTACTAAATCATTTTCTATTGCATCTTTTAAGATGCAATAATTTAATAAATAAGTCCCTCATTTTTGAGTGCTTCATAGATATATATCTGCATAGCATTGCGTCCGTAACCACACCATTGGGGAGCAAGCAGTGTCTCGTCGTCTATTCCTGCGGTGACCCTTTGGATAGAGATATGCTCAGGTTTCATCTTGATGGCTTTTACCAAGGTATCGATATAAGCCTCCTTGCTAATGGGTTCAAATTTTCCAAGCATATAATCATTGGCTAGCAGTGTGTTTTTGACCACATAGAGAGGGTGGTATTTTACTGAATCAATTCCCCACTCATAGCTAGCTTTGGCTGAAGCCAACATCATCTCTTGGTCTTCATCGGGCAGACCAAAAATAAGGTGTCCACAGACATTAAGACCTAGTGATTTGGCTTTTTTAATCGCCTCTTCTACATTTTTGGCATCATGACCTCGATTGATTTTTTCAAGTGTTTTATCATAGATGGATTGTATACCATACTCTATCCATATCTCATGATCTTGATTGAGTTTGGCTAGATACTCCAAGGTCTCATCGGTAATACTGTCACTGCGTGTTCCGATACTAAGTCCTATAACATCAGGGTAGGTGAGTGCCTTTTCGTAAAGAGTTTTGAGGGTTTCAAAAGGGGCATAGGTATTGGTAAAGGCTTGAAAGTAGATGATGAATTTTTTCGTTCCGTAATTTTCACGCTGATACTTTTGTGTTGTTTTGATTTGAGTGTCGAGTTCATCTAGTTGACGTTGGAGCAGAGGATTGGCTTGAGTATCAAGGTTAAGAAATACCTTTTTGGCATTTTTGGCTAGATTGGGACTAAAGGAGTCGTTTTCACAAAAGGTACACCCACCTTTTGCAACTTTTCCATCGATATTGGGACAGGTAAATCCACTGATACCAAGTGGGACTTTACTGACTTTGCATCTATATTTTTTTTTAAGATACCTGCCAAATGTATTGAGGTGTTTCAAATTATATTTCCTTATGATCTTTTTCGATATCGTTGTTCTTTGCTCACAATAGTATCGACTTTTTAATAAAAATCATCCCATACAAAGGCTTTTTTAGACCTTTAGAGTATAGTTGTAACATATGAATATTATAAGTGTATATTTACTAAGAGGTATCTGTTGTCTTATGATGCAAAAAAGTTTGCATCATATTAAGAGGTTTTATTCACTCAATAAATTTGGCTCTTCTTGAGGCTCTTCTTCCTCTTCTTTAGGACATCTTGCAATATTGACGACTTTTTCATCTTTTGATACATTAACAATCGTTACACCGCTTGTGTTTCGTCCTGCTTTTCGAATGGTCTGCATATCAACACGGATCATCTTGCCCGAGCTTGTCAATGCCATAAGGTCTTGACCCTCATCAACCAATACATTACCAATAACACGTTTACCTGTTTTGGGTGAGAGTTTCATCGAGATCACTCCGCTTCCTGCTCGGTTAGTTAAGCGGTAAGCCTCTACTTCTGTTCGTTTACCAATACCCTTTTCACTCACAGTTAACAGCTCTTGTTGCTCATGTTCGATAATATCTGCATCAACGACAAAATCATCATCATTTTTGAACTTGATTCCACGTACCCCTTTGGTGCTTCGTCCTTGGTTTCTTGTTTTATCAATCTCAAATCGAATCACTTGCCCTAGTGTCGTAAAGATCATCATATATTGTGAGGTTGGCAGAGTAATTTGAGCCGTTACGATCTCATCATCCTCTTCGAGAACAATCGCTCGTACTCCGTTGTTTCGGATATTTCCAAATTCACTGAGAGCCGTTCGCTTGACAATACCGTTTTTGGTAAAGAACGCCAGTGATTTATTCTCATCAAAATCTTTTGTAGGAATAATCGCCATGATTTTCTCATCTTCTTGAAGTTGAATGAGGTTGACGACTGCTTTACCTTTGGCTGTTCGGCTTCCTTCAGGAATCTTATAGACTTTGAGCCAGTAGAGCTGACCAAGGTTTGTAATAAACATCAAAGTATCATGGGTATCAGAGATAAAGAATCGCTCGATAAAGTCATCATCGTAGGTTGTTACAGCGGTTTTTCCTTTACCCCCACGGCGTTGTTTCTCATACGATTTAACAGGAACACGTTTGATGTATCCTCGGTGGGTAATGGTTACAACCATCGGCTCATTAGGAATGAGGTCTTCGATATCAATATCATCGTAGTCATCTTCGATCTGTGTGCGTCTTGGAGTAGTGTATGCCTCTTGTACCTCTTGAAGCTCTTCAATCAAAATTGAGTTGAGTACCTCTTCACTTTTTAGGATTGACTCAAGATAAGCAATAACCTCTTGAAGTTCTCTTAATTCATTCTCAAGAGCTTCAATCTCTAATCCTGTCAGTTTTCTAAGTCTCATCTCAAGGATTGCATTGGCTTGGAGTTCACTCAGATCAAAACGTACCATCAAAGACTCTCTAGCACTTGGTGTATCTTTGGATTGTCTAATGATACGGATCACTTCGTCGATATTATCGACGGCTTTAAGTAGACCCTCTACAATGTGGGCTCTAGCACGAGCTTTTTCAAGATCAAAGATCGTTCGACGGATCACAACAGTTTTTCGGTGTCTTAGGAATAGATCAATAAGCTCTAAGATCTTAAAGATTTTTGGCTCTTTGTTGACAATGGCTAGCATGATAATACCAAAGGTTACTTGCATCTGAGTGGATTTGAAAAGGTGATTAAGGACAATATCACTCATGGCATCACGTTTAAGCTCAATCACCACACGCATTCCATCACGATCAGACTCATCACGCACTTCAGAGATACCCTCAATGTGCTTCTCTCTTACAAGAACAGCGATATTTTCAATGAGTCTAGCTTTATTGACCTGATAGGGAAGCTCATCGATGACAATCACATCTTTACTACCCTTTTGTTCAATATGCGTTTTAGCTCGTACTTTGATACGTCCACGACCTGTGGTGTAAGCATCGATGATCCCCTTCTTACCAAAGATGATTCCCCCTGTTGGGAAATCGGGACCTTTGATGATGCCTAATATATCTTCAATAGAACATTCAGGGTTTTTGAGTCGATGAATATGAGCCTCAACTATCTCATCGAGGCGGTGAGGAGGAATGTTCGTCGCCATTCCCACCGCAATACCTGAACTACCATTAACCAGTAGATTGGGGATGCGTGAAGGTAAGACATCGGGTTCTTTGACACTCCCATCGTAGTTGGGGACAAAGTCTACTGTATCTTTATCGATATCACTCAGCAGCTCATCGGTCATCTTTGCCATACGTGCTTCGGTATATCGCATCGCAGCGGCATTATCACCATCAATTGATCCAAAGTTTCCTTGACCATCTACGAGCGGCATACGCATAGAGAAATCTTGTGCCATACGTACCAATGCATCGTATACGGCATTGTCACCGTGTGGGTGGTACTTACCAATTACATCCCCCACGATACGGGCAGATTTTTTATAGGGACTACGGTAAGAGAGATTGAGATCACTCATCGCATATAAAATTCTTCGGTGTACGGGTTTGAGTCCATCACGTGCATCGGGTAGGGCACGTCCAATAATGACACTCATGGAGTAATCAAGATAACTCGACTTAATACTATCTTCTATTAAAATATCATCAATGTTCTCATCTACAGATAGAATATCCATGAAACTCCTTGTTATCGTTGTTTTTTCAAAAATAGTAAATATTATATCTAAGATTGACTTACAAACTCAATAATATGCTTCCTTTATTGATTTTACGCACTTTGTAAATTAAAATTTATAAAATTTTTACAATAAGTAGCTATAATAAAATAGTACAATTTTAGCAGTATCTAAAATATTCAAATAGGAGCAAACATAAGTAAGGGAGTGTTATGAAAAGAAGAGACAGGCATAAAAAGTTATTTATTATATTTACAATTTTTTCACTTATATTGTCACTCTCTATTTGGGTTGCTGAAGAGATTTTCTTTGCACAACATATTGAAAAATTCTCTTTAGATCACTCAGATGTCAAATTTAAAGAGAGGGAAAATCAAATCAAAGCCTTTCTTAGTCGCTCTGAGACAACGCTGCTTTCTCTAAGAAAAAATAATTTTTTTCATGACTACCTCAAATTGGATGCTCAAAATCAAAAGTTACTAGAGAGCATCTTTTTGATGATTGCCCGTGCAGATGCAAGTATCTTGCAGGTTCGATACATTGATCAAAGCGGTTTTGAGAAGATACGCATTGATCGACAAAAAAAAGGGCAAGAGCCTTTTGTCGTTGCCAAAGAGAGATTAAAAAATAAATCCAATCGATACTACTTTAAGCACAGCAGTTCTCAAGATCGTGAGAAGGTATGGTTTTCACCCATTGATTTAAATATCGAAAACGGCAAAGTTGAGATCCCCTATCAACCTACACTCAGAGCAGTACTCCCTATACGAGAGAGTGGTCAATTTAAGGGTATATTGATTATTAACTATTTCATGAAAGAGTTTATTGAGAACTTTAGCGATACGACCTTATATGACTTGATTCTCTATAACGACAAAGGCTTTACGGTGTTTCATCATACGCATAATAGTGATAGACATACTAAGTGTTGGGGTAACTCTTTGGAGCATCGATACAATATTGCACAGGAGTTTCCCAATCATTATCAAAATATCTTATCAAAACCCTTTTTTAGAAGCGACAAATTTGTCTCAAAGCGATTAGATCTACCCATTCAAGACGGATTGAACCTTATACTTCAGACAAAGCCATCCTATATCCTTGAACAACAAAAAAAGAGTCAATCTAGGTATATTACCACATCGGCGATTGTCTTTTTATTCTCATTGATACTGACCTATTTTATGATTAGGCTCTTTAGTAAGCAACTGCTCAATGTAGAGGTTTTGAACCGTTTGAACAACGCACTCAACAAAGAGGCTCTCAAAAAAGATTTGGCACTCAAAGCAGGAACCATTGGTATCTGGGAGTGGGACTATGGCAGTAATACCTTGATATGGGATGATGTGATGTATGAGATATATGAGATCAAAAGAGAGAACTATTCTCCCTATGAGATGTGGAGTAGTGCCGTTGATCCTAGTGAGAAAGAAAAAGTAGAAGCTAATATGAATTATGCCAAAGAGAACCATGCTGAATACAATATCTCTTTTTGGATTACGACCCCTAAGGGTGAGAAAAAATATATTCATGCATTGGGTAGAAATGAACTCGATGCCAATGGCAATGCAGTAAGAATGGTGGGGATTAATTTTGATAAAACAGAAGATAAAAAGCATCAAAAAGTATTGGCACAAGAGCGATATAAGTATCAACAGCTTATGGATTTGGCATCGGATGCTATCTTTATTTTGACTATAGATGAGGGTAAAATTGTAGAGTGTAGTAGTATGGTCTCAAAGCTTTTGGGTTATAGCAAAGAGGAGCTTAAGGAGCTTAGCATCTTAGATTGGGATAAGAATATTAAAACACTTAATGATTATCAAATAGATATCTCTTATCTAAACTACAATAAAGCAACAAACTTTGAGAGAATCCATACCAAAAAAGATGGCTCAACCTACACTGCATCAATATCTGCTGTAAGGATTAAGATAGATACTCAAGAGTTTGTCTATGCTTCGGTTAGAGATGTGACAGAACACAAGCGACAAAGAGAGGAGCTTATTCATGCCAAAGAGAGTGCTCAGTTGGCAGAGAAAAAATATGCATCACTCGTTGAAGATTTAGGCGATAAGTTCTTTATCTATTCTCACGACTTGGAGGGGGTATTGCAGTATGTTGGTCCAGGGTTTGAGAGTGTGATGGGCAAAAAGGTTGCTGAGGTAGTGGGTCAAAAGTGGATGAATCTCTTTGAGTGGAGTGAAGAGTCTACTCAAAAGGCATTTACATCAATTGAGAAGATGATAAGCGGTCAATCTGATTTTGAACAAATTATTATCTCTTTTATCCACAAAAGTGGAGAGAAACGTTATCTCCAAGTATCTCAACACCTTAGCAAAGATGAGCAGGGTAATATCCTCTCTTCAGATGGCTTGGTAGAGAATATCACTGAGCAACAACAACTCAAAAACGAACTCATCCATGCAAAAGAGGAGGCAGAAAAACACAGTGCTTCACTCACTCGTGCAGAGTCACTGGCAAAAATTGGAAGTTGGTATATTGATATAGCAGATGATAAGGTAGTTTGGTCCAAAGAGACCTATAAAATCTATGGACTTCCAAACGACCTAACTCCAACAAGCGATACCATTGCTTTATTGATACACCCTGAGGATAGAGAGTCTGTGATGGCACATATCAAAGAGGTACTTTTGGGTGCAACCTATAATATTCAACACCGCATTCTCACCCCTCAAGGAGATGTGAAGTGGGTACATCAAATTGGAGAGATGGAGTTTGATGCTCAGGGGAAGGCACACACAGTGCATGGAGCTACTAAAGATATTACCGATACTGTTGAGGCTCGTGAGAAGCTTATGGAGTCAAAAAACAAGTTTGAATCACTCATTGAGGATATGGGGGATGACTTTATTCTCTTTAGTCATACTATTGAAGGTGAAATGCTGTTTGTCAGTAATGGAACCGAGAGGATATTTGGACTGAGTCGAGATGAGATTATTGGAGCCAATATGCTTGAAGTTGTAGAGTGGAGTCGTCACTCACTTGAAAATATTAAGGAAAATCTTGAGGCACTTCTTTTAAGAAATCAAAAACAACTGACAAATACACACTCTTTTATTCATCCAACTAAAGGTGAACGCTTTATCCGTATATCGATACATAAGGTTTTTGATAAAGATAATAACTTGAAATCAATTGATGGAATACTTGAAGATATCACCAAGGAGTATCACCTCAAAAATGCGATTATTGATGCTAAAACACGAGCCGAAGAGGCAAGTAGAGTCAAATCATCTTTCCTTGCCAATATGAGTCATGAGATACGGACACCTATGAACGGTATCATTGGGATGAGTCAGCTTGCACTCAAAACAAAATTAAACGATAAACAGAGAAATTACATTGAGAAAATCAACTTATCAGCCAATAATCTTCTTGGTATTATCAACGACATATTAGATATTAGCAAGATAGAGGCTGGTAAACTTGAAATTGTAAAAGACAACTTTAATCTATGGACTACAATTAGCAATGTCATCCATCTCATTGAGCTTAAAGCCCAAGAGAAAGGGCTTGATATTAATGTTAATTATGATGAAAAGTTAGGCAAAATATTCTATGGCGATGCTCTACGAATTAACCAGATGTTAATGAATTTATTATCAAATGCTGTTAAGTTTACCCATCAAGGTACTGTAGGGCTTCATATCAAGAGACTATCTGATGATCGGGTACGATTTGAAGTAGAAGATACAGGTATTGGACTTACAGATGATAAAATAGCTAAACTTTTTCAATCCTTCTCTCAAGCAGATAGCTCAACAACTAAAGAGTACGGTGGTTCAGGATTGGGACTTGCTATCACCAAAGATTTAGTAGAGATGATGAACGGTAAGATATGGGTAGAGAGTCAAGTAGGACAGGGGAGTAGATTTGTTTTTGAAATTGAGCTAAAAACAATTGATGATAAAGATGCAGTTATTGAGTCCCTTAAAAATCAGCAACAAATCGATAGTAAAGTTTTCAAAGGAAGTTCGATTCTTCTTGTTGAAGATAATGAGATTAATCAAGAGATTGTGATAGATTTTTTTCAAGAGAGTGAGTTAGCCATTGATACAGCATTCAATGGTCATGAAGCAGTTGAAACCGTTAAGGCTAATCCTAAGAAGTATGATTTGATACTGATGGATATTCATATGCCTATTATGGATGGATTTAAAGCAGCACAAGAGATTCGAAAAATTGATTCTGAGATACCTATTATCGCATTAACTGCTAGTGCGATGGAGAAAGATAAAAAGGCAGTCAAGGAGGTGGGTATGAATGATCACGTCTCTAAACCCATTGACCCCTATCTGCTTTTTAGTACGATGGCAAAGTGGATTAAGATGAAAAATCCTCACAAAGACCCTATAGATAATGCAAGAGTTAAAGAGTGTGATGCCTTGCCACCGCTAGATGGCATTGATAGTGCTAGAGGACTCAAAAGCGTGATGGGAAATCCCCAAAAATACAAAGCGTTGCTTGTAAAGTTTAGAGATAGAGAGAGTAAATTTATAGATCAATTCCAACAAGCCCTCAAAGAGCGTGATTTTGAGCTTATGCAACGCCTTGCCCACACGCTCAAAGGCTTAAGTGGCTCTATTGGAGCAATGGAGCTATATGACGGGGCTGATGAACTTGAAGAGTGCAGTGAGAGTAACAATATTGATGCTATCCAAGAGGTGTTTGGTAGTGTTAGTAGTATTCTTGGTGGGATACTCAAAGCTCTTGAGGGTATCAAGGTAGATACCCTATCTACGCCATCTTGTGAGCTTTTGGATGAGGAGATTGAGAGCTTACTCAAAATACTCAAAGAGCAACTCGATAGCTATAACCCCAAAGCCAAAGTGAGTCTCAAGCAATTGCAAGCATCAATACAGATGCAAAAACATAGCCAACTGCTTAATGAAGTTGCCCAAAAGATTGAGTTTTATGATTTTGAAAGTGCAATGAAACTGCTTGATACGATTAAGATAGATTAATTACATTTATTATTTAATCGTTCGTGGTGACTTGTCGAACTATAGAAGGCTATAGGTTTATGTTTTAATTTAGCATAATTAGGCATCTTAATACTCTTTAGTCAATATATGTTATAATCAATTGTATAACGAATATATCTAATTTACTACTTCATTCAAAAGGTTCATTACTAATGAGATTTTTCAAGATGATTATACTCTATTTTTTGTTGTTGGATACCTTTGCACAAGCATCAATTGAGTTAACGCATCCAGAAAAAGAGTGGATTAGCCAAAATCCTGTTGTCACCTTTACAGGTGATCCCAATTGGCTTCCCTATGAAGCCTTTGATCAAAAGAGAAACTACATTGGAATTGTTTCGCAACATCTTCATTTGATTGAGCAGATCAGTGGGTTGAAGTTTAAGCCTATTGTGGTTTCAACATGGAACGAGGCACAACACAGTGCAATGGAGGGTAAAGCTAAGATTATCTCAGGGGATAGTGCTGATGCTATTTTAAACCAAAAGTTTAACCCTGTGGATGCTTACAGCCATAATCCTATTGTTATTATTATGAATATTAAAAACAACTATGTTGAAGATCTTAATCAAATCAGAGATAAAAAGATTGCGATTATCAAAGATTACGGATATACAGCCAATATTTACAAGCTCTATCCCGATATCGAGTTTATAGAGGTGCAAAACATTCAAGAGGGTCTTATTGGTCTCTCGCAAGGGCGATACGATGCGATGTTGGCAACGATGGCATTAGCAAGCTATAGCATTGCGGAGATGAATATTCATAATCTAAAAGTAGTGGGTAAAACCCCTATTATTATGGACTTGACACTCTTTGTCTCCAAAGAGGAACCTTTGCTGCACTCAATTATCACTAAATCACTCCAGCAGATCACTCCTGAGCAAAAACAGACCATACTTCAAAAGTGGATTAAGAATAAATACGTTGAGAAGGTAGATTATACGATAGCACTCATTAGCACTGTTTTTTTGGCAGTTGTGATAGCTATTATACTTTTTTGGACCATTAAACTCAAAAAAGAGATAGATAAACGAAGAGCATTACAAGAGAAGTATAAAAGACAACTTGAGCTGAATCGACTCTATCTCAATACTGCCGATGTATTGATGTTAGCCCTTGATAGAGAAGGTAACGTAACGATGCTTAACCGTAAGGGTCAAGAGTTGTTGGCATTGGGAGAGGAGAACATTATAAACAAGAGTTGGTTTGATCTTGGATTTCTACCCAAAAACATTGAAGAGAACTATCGTAAAGTATTTTCTACAATCATCAATCAGCAGATGGATTTATCTTCAAAAGTTGAACATCCATTGATCTCACGAAAAGGAGAGTCCATTAATCTATTGTGGCGTAATGCACTGTTGATTGATCAAGGAGGAAAGGTACAAGGAACACTAAGCTCTGCAGTTGATATTACCCAAAAGCGAATAGAAGAGAAAGTTGTTGAGTTTCGATACAGACTCTCAGAGATATCGCATCAACGAGATAGAAAGGCTCTTATAGCCTGTGTTATTAAAACAGTCAAATTAATCACAGACTCTAAAGAGGGAAAATTTACGCTATACGATAATGTATCCAAAGTACCAATATTAATAACTATTATCGATAATGATTCGAAAGTGAAACGTCTAAATCTGCCTGTTATACGAGAGGGTGTTATTGTAGCATCAATAGAGGTTTGGGATAAAGAGTTTAATTATACTCAGTTAGATGCAAATAGTTTGACTCAAATTGGCAATATTGCCTATGATTATATGGAACGTATCAAAGCAGAGAATCAGATCAACTTTATGGCATATAACGATTCACTTACCCATCTGCCCAATCGTCTCTCACTCTCAACGCAAATTGATAATGCGATTCAAGAGCATCTTAGCAATAATAGACTCTTTGCTCTTTGTTTTATTGATCTTGATGGATTTAAACCCATTAACGATACCTACGGTCACGATATGGGGGATAAGCTCCTTATCGCTCTAGCCAATCGATTTAGAGGGCATCTGAGAGAAAACGATATTGTATCACGACTTGGAGGGGATGAGTTTGTGGTTATCTTTACCCATCTAAAAAAAGAAAATGAGTATATCAATTTGGTACAAAGACTATTGGATATTATAGAAGAGCCTTTTATGATTGAAGATATAGAGATCACAGTATCGGCGAGTATTGGTATTACGCTTTTCCCAATTGATCAAAGCGATACCGATAAACTATTACGACATGCCGATAAGATGATGTATCAAGCAAAAGAGAACGGTGCCTATAAATATAAACGCTACTTAAACCCAAAAGATGTTAAAATTGCATAAAAACTTAGGATAGATAATGAACTTAGAACAGATGGACAAAGAGTATGTACTTCATACTTATGCAAGAGATTATACCAATTTTGTCAAAGGGCAGGGTGCTACACTTTTTGATGAGCAAGGCAGTGATTATATCGATTTTGCATCGGGAATTGCGGTCAACTCTATTGGTCATGGACACCCAAAGCTTGTGGAGGCTATTAGCAATCAAGCTCAAAAGATCATTCATATCTCCAACCTTCAAGTGATTGAACCTCAAGCAAAACTGGCTCAAAAGATAGTCGAGCTTAGCGGCTACGATATGCGGGTATTTTTTGCCAACTCGGGAGCAGAAGCCAATGAAGGGGCGATCAAGATAGCCCGAAAGTATGGACAGATCAAATTTGATAATAAACGCTACAAAGTCATCACCCTAGAGCACTCATTCCATGGGCGTACCATTACCACGGTCAAGGCAACAGGGCAGGGGAGTTTCCACTCAGATAACTTCTCTCCCTACCCTGATGGATTTAGCTATGAGAGCAATATTGCCAAGGTTTATGATTCGATCAATGATGAGACCGTAGCGGTGATGATTGAGCTCGTCCAAGGTGAGGGCGGCGTAGAACCCTTTGATAAAAAAGAGGTGCAAGAGTTGGCACAATTTCTCAAAGAAAAAGGTATTTTACTGATCGTTGATGAGGTACAGACAGGAGTCTATAGAACAGGAGAGTTTTTAGCTTCCAATCTATACGAAATAGAGCCTGATATTATCACCCTTGCCAAAGGTCTTGGGGGTGGTGTGCCTATTGGTGCAGTGATGACCAAGCACAAAGATATTTTTGCTCCTGGAGACCATGGAAGTACCTTTGGGGGTAATTATCTCTCAACCGCAGCAGGACTAGCCGTATGTGAAGTGCTTGAAGAGGGGTATAACAGCGGTGCTATAGGTCAAACACGGCTATACTTTGAAGAACAACTCAAAAAAGTAGCCAATGAGTACGATATATTTAAGCAAGATGTAGGTTTGGGGTTGATGCGAGGACTACGCGTTGAAAACGGTGATATTTTGGGTAATATTATTAAAACGGCAATGAAAGAGGGCGTTATTGTTTTAAAGGCAGGTAAAAATACCGTGCGATTTTTGCCTAGTATCACCATTAGCAAAGCAGAGATTGATGAGGGCTTTAAACGCTTTAGAAAAGCCATTGAGTCACTGTAGGGAGTACTCCTCTACAGTCAAAACTTGCATTAAAATAAAAAAGTCGTTATAATACTAATAGCTCAATAGGATTTATTGAAGCATAAGCTTTCGGGATAGACCCATTTGAAGCAAATTTACACTAAGGAGTTTAGTGATGCACTACGATTATCTTATTTTTATTGGTCGCTTTGAGCCCTTTCATCTAGGTCATGAGAGTGTGGTTACCAAAGCACTAAGCCTATCACAAAAAGTTATTATTTTAGTAGGTTCTGCCTATCAGCCCCGTACTGTGCGTAATCCATGGGATTATAGTGAACGTGAAGCGATGATTCGTTTGCCCTTCTCAACCCAAGAGAATAAACGCATTTTGATTTTCCCTTTGATGGATTATATCTATAATGAAGCCTTATGGATTCGCTCCGTTCAGCAGATTGTCGGTGGTGTTGCCTACAACAATATTGGTTCAGATGCCAAGATTGGTATTATTGGGCATCAAAAGGATGAAACCTCTTATTACCTTTCACAGTTTCCTCAGTGGGGGCGTGTTGATGTTGCCAATTTTGAAGGGCTTAACTCTACCGATATTCGCCAAGCTTATTTTAAAGATGGCACAATTGATGGAGTAAGCCCCACTATCGCTAATGAACTAGAGAAATTTAAGCTCACCGATGCCTATCAAGCCGTAGCCAATGAACAACGCTTTATCGCCAATTACAAAAAGGGGTGGGAGTCTGCCCCCTATGCTCCAACTTTTGTTACCGTTGATGCGGTGGTAATTCAATCGGGGCATATACTCCTCATTCGTCGCAAAGCCCAACCAGGACGAGGACTCATGGCACTGCCTGGGGGATTTTTAGATCAAAGTGAAAAGCTCAAAGATGCCGTCATCCGTGAGCTACGAGAAGAGACACGTATCAAAGTCCCTGCACCCGTATTGGCAGGTAGCATTACCAAACAAGAGGTTTTTGATGACCCCTACCGCTCGGCACGAGGGCGTACCATCACCCACGCCTATTTGATTGAACTCCAAGGGGAGTCCTTGCCTAAAGTCAAAGGGGGTGATGATGCCTCTCATGCCTTTTGGGTGCCCTTTGGGGAGATCAAGCCTGAACAGATGTTTGAAGATCACTTTCACATTATCCAAGCGATGGTTGGGTAAGTAGTGGAAGGGCTTGCAGCTTTTTTGCTCTATTTTATTTTTGAAGTAGTTATATACTTCCTTGGATATTTAACATTAAAAATCATCACATTTGGTAGTTTTCCACAAGATGATGAAGATGCACTAAGATTTATGATATTGATCTATTTTGTTGGAGGTGTAGTTGTGGTAGCAATAATGGTTGGTTTTACTGAACTTGTGGCTTATTATATTCATAGTAGAATGGATATAGGATAAATGGAAGCAGTATTTATAGTTTTCATTTTTTATGGAGGGTTAGAATTTTTATTACATCTTACTTTGGGTGATTGGTCAAAAAAGTTTGAAGAGGATAATAAGGAAAACCCATCTTTACTCTATCGGATCAAAGAGGGGATTGGAAAAACAATATCTATTCTCTTTTTGATAGTTATTTTGTTTATTGCAGTCAATCTTATTTTTGATGTACCGTTTTGGATTAAGTTTTTTACAAAGGTGTTTAGTCAATAAACCAACCCTAAAATAGAGTCGATAGACGACACTATGTTAATGAATAGAAGGATTTTCTATCATGCAAACCGATACAAAAAAGTTATGCCCATTTTGTGGCATATTGTTATATTTAACCGAGGTTTTTTTTGAAGTGGTGCTTTTTGCCATTGGTTATTTTACTTTAAAAATTATCACCCTTTGGAGATACCCAAAGAGCTTTGCAGGTGCTATGCGATTTGATATATTGATTTATCTTATCGCCTTTATCGATATGGTATTGATACTCTATTTGATAGCAGGAATCAGGATGTAGAGGTTTTGATTGGTAGGGTGCGTCCTGACGCACCGACTCATAAGAGCCTTAAAGTGCTAAAAAGTTTTAGCTTGGTTCAACACGAAATCTACAATAGTTTTGGATTTGGATAATGGAAATTTTACTTGGACTAGTTGCATTTATTGCTTGGGTTTCATTTGAGCTTTTTATCTATTCTTCTGTAGGAAATAGAAAGACTAAAGAAGATAAAAAAGAGAGCCCTAACGAGACAAAGTTAAAATGGTTTACTTCTATAGTTATTGGCTTACTCATTTTATATAGTTTGTTTTTGATTATTAAAGTTTAATTTTCACGGTGCGTCGGGACGCACCCTACGGGAGCAAAAATGAAATTAAACAAAATATTTAGAAAAGCATTCTTTATTACCCTCTTTTGGAAACAAAACAAATGGCATCGGCACTCTGTGTTGGGGCATACGCTAAAATTTCTTGACAAATAGTATCTAAAAGGATACAATAATTTATGTATAAAATAAAAGAGACAGAGTACTTTAGCAAGTGGTTAAAAAAGCTCAAAGATATTAGAGGCAAGGTTACTATTTTGAGACGCATTGAGAGAATCAAAAAAGGTAACTTTGGTGACTTCAAACCTATCAGTCAAGATTTATGGGAGCTTAGAGTCACCGTGGGTGCTGGCTATAGAGTCTATTACACTAAAAAACAGAGTGAGATAGTGATACTACTAATAGGTGGAGATAAATCAACCCAAAGCAAAGATATAGAAAAAGCCAAAAAGATATTAGAGGAGTTAGAGGATGAGTAGTGTAAGCGATTTTGATATTAGTGAGTATTTGGATGATAGAGAGACGATACGAGAGTATCTTAATCAAGTTTTAGAAGATGGAGATATGAATGAGATACTTGAAGCCATTGGCAATATCGCAAGAGCCAAAGGAATCACACAAATATCCAAAGATACAGGCTTGGGTAGAGAGAGCCTCTACAAGAGCTTTGCCAAAGATGCCAAACCACGCTTTGAGACGGTATATAAAGTGCTTAAGAGCTTTGATATTCAGTTGCAAGTTGGGTAAAGCGTAGTAATAATCATCCTTGAGGAGAAATTATGGAAGCGTTACGTAAAATAGAGAATTTAGGCTCTTTCTAAAAAAGTGTGGGTAACCCTGCACCTAAATATCCTTAAACCTAGCATTAACTCGTGAAAAGTCAAGCTTTCCAGTGAGTAAATAGACAATAATCTTGTAGTTTTTGAATGTTCTGTAACCTCTAGCTTTTGCTTTAGTAGCTTGAATAACAGAGTTTAATCCTTCTTGTATTTCAATATAATTTAAACAGAGCCAACTGCTCTGTTTTACTCTACATAATCCTCCATCAAATAACACAAACAATCCTGAGCAATGATACGCTTATTAAGGGTAATCATGGCAGGGATATAGATTGTTTTAAGTGAAAGTGCTCCATTATCGTTTGCAATCACTCTATCTGTAATATCCTCTCCATCATTAGCACTCACTTTAAAAGGCTGTGCTAGTGTAGTGTGGGCAAATACCTCACCTGCTAAAAGTTCAGAGAAGTTATGACGATCAAAGTTTGCCATTAGGGTAAGTTCAAACTCCCCCTCCTCATCTTCAAAACCAAAATCAACCCCCTCTCTGATAGTCAGTGTAGCACTGTTACGCACAAGTTGCAGATCGTGGCTAGGGAGTGGCTTGGTGGGGAAGTGATCCATATGCATCAGATCATCAATCAGCTCTACGGCTCGCTCAATGGCTGGCTTGTTGCCTGGGGTAGAGCACTCTAGTGTCATAGCAGGACAGATATTATCAAATGCCATCGTAGAGACCCCTTTGGGAGTTTTAAAGACCATGGCGATATGGTTAAAAAAGCTGGCTAGATATTTATTATGTTCATTTACGACGGAAATACAGCCGTAATGAGGGTTTTTGCCTGTGTTGTTATGCAGATCCAATGCAGCAAAGAGCCCCTCAGCAGTGATATGCTCCATCACCTCAGCCACAAGCTTGGTTGTGGGGCTTTGAGTATGGGGAGTTCCTGGCCAAGCACGGTTAAAATCAAGCTCATTATCAAGGGTTCTAAGTCCTGCATCAGCCGCACCGACATTACCAATAAAGAGCCAAAGCGATCGAGGGAGTTTCCTCTCACCATTTTGATAGTACTTCTTAAGTATTGATTGCATGATCAGCAGCCCGCTGTACTCATTACCGTGTAGTAAAATAGAGATGAAGAGTGGGGGAGACTTCTCTCCTTGAATCTTAACAAGTGTTGGAGCATCAAAAAGCTCTTTGATCTTTGCGTGTTCAACGGTTAAAAACTGCTTGGGTAACTTCTCAATAAAGTTGAGTCTCATAAAGACCACCTGTGAATTGGGGTATCGTTTTTGAAATTTTGCATATAATCCTCCATAAGTTTTTGAATATTTTGATGTTTTTCATAGTGTGCTAGCTGCCATGTAGCACCGTTTTGCTCCAATCGTCCTTGGATAATATCGATATAGTGTTCAATATTTTCCAATCCAAGCCTCTCCAGAGCACTTTTGGCTAGAGCAATGCCCTCTTGTTCTAGCCATTTTGAGAGCGTGATCTTTTGATGGGTTTTGGGTTCATGGAAGGTGGCATCCATACCGTATTTGGCAATACGGTAAAAATCATCTTTTAAGCTATCAAAGGGCAGGGAGGTTAGATCGATATTAAGATTGACAAGAGCCTCAATAAGTCCTAGCATAAACCAAAGGTTCGCCTCAGTATCGATGAGTGTAGGACCAGCAGGAAGAGCACGAAGCTCCATCCTCAGTGTCCATTTACCCTTTTGGTCTTTACCCATAATAGGGCGTACCCATCGCCAGATCGTACCGTTGTGCATATTAAAGTGATAGAGTCTCTCTTTGGGATGATCCATCACATCGGGCAAGATCACACGAAAGTGTTGGTTTTGGGCAAAGAGCTCTTGCCAGCTGTCGATATAGTTTTGGGCAAAGTGAACCCGTTTGATATCTCCTTGCTCCCTGCGAGCTTGATCTCTGCTGTCAACAGCTTGCTCAAAGATCGGTATGCGTGACTCATGCCATGCTCGTTTGCCAAGTACCAAAGAGGAGTTAGCCGATACACCCACCATCACGACCGAGGCGATAAGTGCGGCGTGATAATACTCCACCGATTGGGAAAAAGGAATTTGAAAATGGATCTGCAAAGAGGTACAAAGAGCCTCACTCATCACATCATTGCGGCTAAGAGCTATCTCGTCTGCTCCATGAAAAAGTAGATCAAGACTCTCTTGACGCATCTCGTAAATACGTTTGCTAAAGAGACTGTAGCGTTTCATCTGCGATTGATAACGCTCCCTCTCGAAATGCTCTTTGCGAAGATTGGGCAGTACGCCAAATAGCCCTAGATGGGTATTAAACTTCGATGCCGAAGCTTGTAGGGTCTGCCATTTATCCATCAGGTCTTGGTTGAGTTTGTCAGGAGTTGTGGCATCTAGTGCAAAGACAGCCCCGTTGATCTCCAGATCATATTTGGCTAGTTCATTGGCAAACTCATCCGAGTCAAGGTCATCTAGTATTGCAAAGTTAAGTGGGGCAGGTTCATGGGCACTATCAAGCAAACAGGCCTCAAGCTCATAGCCTACCTTTTTCTCCTCACTAAAACTGTGAGGGGTATCAAAAAGAGCATTGACAAAAGATAGCTCTTCTAACCAAAGCTCTTGAAATTGTTGATAGTCATCTTCATTATAGTTACTTTTATGTACCTCTAAACCCACATTTTATCCTACAGTTAGTTACTATTTATTATACATCAAAAGCTCTTAAACAGCCTTCACCTGCTAAAATTATCCACTTTTTAAATTAGGAGAAATAATGCGAATTACCATAGATAACCCACAAATTGAAGAGATTATACACAATATAGCAGAGGATTTTAGATTTTCAGGTGAGTATGAGAAGTATGCTCAGCTCTTTTATGCAGCTGACAGTGAAAAGATGATGGACAAAAAGATGGTCGATGATATGATTGAGTATATTAAAAATGCTCAAGCACAACTCGAAAGCGACCCTACATGGCAAAAGCAGTTTTTGGATGAAAACCCACAGATTGAAGAGCAAAAGATGATTAATACCATGAAGGTCGTTGCCAAGGAGTATGAACTGCTCTTAAGCTATCTGATGATGCTTAATCTTAAATGAATAAAAGGCTATTGATTAATTTTTTATCATCTTATTGTTGTTTTATCTCCTATTTTATGAAGTATTATAAGTATTTTGGAAGTTCAATTAACATAAAATATAAATAGATAAATACAACAAGAGGAGATAAGCATGGATGATAGACGAGATGCGTTAAGCAAACTCTTTAGTGCCAAAGGTGCTAAGGTCAATACCAACCGCGGTGAAGCTTACTATGAGGCTTTGATGGAGAAGATGACCCATCGCCTCAATGAGCTTGAAGCAAGCAGCAGTGCCTCCAAACACTCAATTGAACGGGTCTTAGAGGCGGAGGGGCTGACCCGAAGAGACTTTATGAAGTGGGCATCGGCGGCGTGTGCAATGCTAATGCTACCGTCTCAATTTACTCCTCTTGTCGCCAAAGCAGCCACGCTAATGAACCGAGTACCCGTCATTTGGCTTGAACTCCAAGATTGTGCAGGCAACTCTGAGGCGATTTTACGCAGTGATGCTCCAACGATTGATGAGCTTATCCTTGATGTCCTCTCACTTGAATTTAACGAAACCATTATGGCAGCCGCAGGACATCAAGCCGAAGAGCACCTTGAAGAGGCGATGAAGACCTTTAAAGGCAAATATATCTGTGTGGTTGAGGGGTCGATTCCTACGGGTGCAGGCAAAGAGTGGTGTACCATTGGAGCTAAAGGAGAGACCTTTGAAGATCACCTCAAACACGTGGCAAAAGACTCCGCTGCGGTCGTAGCCGTGGGGACGTGTGCCACCTTTGGGGGTGTACCAGCAGCATCTCCTAACCCAACGGGAGCGGTAGGGGTACAAGATGTAGTACGCGGTAAGCCCATTATCAATATCCCTGCTTGTCCTGCCAACCCTGCCAATATCACGGGGACGATTCTGCACTTTGTCCTCACGGGTCAAATCCCCGAGCTTGATCACCTCAACCGTCCTAAGTTTGCCTTTGGGTATCGCATCCACGATAACTGTGAGCGAAGAGCCCACTTTGATGCGGGTGAGTTTGTCGAAGAGTGGGGCGATGAGGGAGCAAAAAATAACTTCTGTCTCTATAAGATGGGGTGTAAGGGTCCTATGACCTTTAACAATTGCTCCATTGTACGTTATAACGAGGGGGTCAATTGGCCTATTGGTTCAGGGCATGGGTGTATTGGATGTTCGGAGCCACAATTTTGGGATAAATACGCCCAAGAACGCCCCATGGCCGATACACATTTCAAAGCCCCTACGGGTGGGGTTGAAAAGAGCGTAGATGAGTTTGGTTTAGGACTTTTAACCGCAGCAGGTGTGGGTATCGCTATCCACGCATTTGCCAGTGCACAAGCAGGACATAAAGAGGAGGATGCATAATGAGTAACCAAGAACGCATAATTATTGACCCCATCACACGGATTGAGGGGCATTTACGGATTGAAGTGGAGGTAGATGAGAACAACACCGTTACCGATGCCTACGCCTCTTCGACGATGTTTAGAGGGATTGAAGAGATATTAAAGGGGCGTGACCCACGCGATGCAGGACTACTAGCGATGCGAATTTGTGGAGTCTGTACGGGTACACACTATCAGCGAAGTATCGAAGCGGTGGAAGATGCCTTTGATATTACCATCCCCAAAAATGCTCGAATTGTACGAAATCTCATTCAAGGGGCACTCTATATCCATGATCATGTGGTGCATTTCTATCACCTGCATGGGCTTGATTGGGTTGATATTACATCTGCCCTCAAAGCCGACCCTGCATTGGCAGAAGCAGAATCATTCAACTGGCACGCTACCCCTTATGGGACAAGCAAATCCGAACTGATTCAAATCCAAGAGCGACTCACCAAGTTTGTCGAGCAAGGGAGATTAGGGATCTTTTCTAATGCCTACTGGGGAAGCCCTGCCTATAAGCTCACCCCTGAACAAAACCTAATCGCAACGGCTCACTACCTCCAAGCCCTTGATCTTCAACGAGACGCGGCTAAGCTTATGGCAATCTTTGGGGGTAAGATGCCACACCCTCAATCACTTGTGGTTGGTGGAGTAACCTGTGTGCAAGATATTCAAAACCCATCACGGATTGCACTCTTTAAGACCTTACTTAAAAAGTTTAGCCACTTTATCAAGACGGCGTATCTGCCTGATCTAGCCATGGCAGGGGTTAAGTATGTGGATGAAGCATTGGATGGTACGGGTGCAGGGCTTAAGAACTATATGAGTTATGGTGATTTTAGGCTTGATGATACGGGCTTTTATCAATCGGCACTGCTCTTTCCACAAGGGGTGGTATTAAACGGTGATTTAAGTACATTGCATCCTTTTGATCAATCCAAAGTGGCTGAAGATGTGACTCATGCGTGGTACAAGGGCAATAGACCGCTGCACCCTTATGAGGGGCAGACTAAGCCAAATTACACGGGACTTGAAGAGAAGGAGGATGGTTACAAATACCTCAAAACCGATGAGAAGTATTCGTGGGTCAAATCACCCATCTACGATGATACGCGAATGGAGGTCGGCCCTCTGGCACGAATGGTGGTAGGAGTGGCAGCTAAAGATGAGCGAATCACCAAATATGTGATGAATTTCTTAACGCTTCTAGGAGATAAACTGGGTCTTGGCAAACCTGCCCCTGCTGCGGCACTCTTCTCTACGGTAGGAAGAACGGCGGCACGTGCGATTGAGACGGAACTCATGGCAGATGTGATGGTAGAGTGGGTCGATGAGCTAGCCGCCAATGTGGCAAGCGGTGATCTCTCTACTTGGAGCGAATTTGATTTTGATGAAGTAAGCATGGATGCCAAAGGGCATGGACTTGCCGAAGCTCCACGAGGGGGCTTGGGTCACTGGGTCAATATCAAAGAGGGTAAGATCACCAACTATCAAGCGGTCGTACCCTCAACTTGGAACGCTGCCCCACGAGACTATAAAGGGCGAATGGGAGCTTATGAGTCGGCACTTATTGGAACTAAAGTAGCCAATCCCCATCAACCGTTGGAGATATTACGAACGATTCACAGTTTCGATCCCTGTATCGCTTGTGCGGTGCATATCATCGATACCAAAGGAAAAGAGCTGAGCCACTTTAAGGTCAATACAAGCTGTTCAATATAAGGGAGATATCATGGCGTATAAAAAAGTAAAGCGAATGACCACCTTTATGCGGTTCAACCACTGGGTGGTGGCGATCTGTATGGTAGCGGCGGTTATTACGGGGCTCTATATCGGGCACCCCTACTACCAAAGCTTCATCGCCGACCCTGCGGTCGATAAGTATGTGATGGCATGGAACCGATGGATACACTTTATGGCAGCGATTATCTTTGATGTGAGTAGTATTGTAGTAGCTTATCTCTACTTCTTCTCACGCTTTGAGAAACCCTACAAAAAGCTTATTCCTAGCACAGAGAACGTGCAGGAGTTTCTTGATGTAATAGTAAACTTGATGACACTCAACCGTGAAAAAAAGTTTGACTCATCCCATCCCGATAGTTTCAATGCCGTCTTTTTCTTTGTCTTTCATTTGATGCTATTGTGGATGCTACTCACAGGATTGCAACTCTATGTTCATGCATTCCCACATGGTGAGAGTTCTATTGGTGCATGGTGGCCATGGATGCTACATCTAGCGACCGATTGGACGGTATGGATCACGGGTGGAACCTATATGGATGTACGCCTCTCGCACCACGCTACGATGTACTACATCATTGCATGGGTGATGTTTCATATCTACTACCAAGTATGGCGAACCATCTACTGGAACGAGGGAGATATCAATATCGTTGTCAGTGGAAATAAGTTTGTGAATGAGGATGAAAAAAGCTCAGAGCTAAAAGCAGAGAGCTAAGAGCCTTATTACACTTTTGTTCCCAAGCTCCTGCTTGGGAATGCGTAATGGAATTTTATGTTATAATCAAAACAAAAAAAGGTTTGATGTGAGAAGAGTTAATAGTAATGAGTATCAAGATGATACAGAGTATCTTCTCTCTAATCAAGCCAATACAAAACGACTTTTGGACTCTATGAATAATATTGAAAACGCTAAAGAGAAGTTATTAAATAAAAGTAGTGAGCTTAAAGTTCCCAATGAAGAGACACTCAAAGCAATTGAAGAAACTAAAAACGGTGAGGGTACAACGGTAACTTTAGAAGAGTTCATAGCAGAGCGAAAACAAGTGTAGGTTTGGCACTGCCAAACGTCAAAATAAAGGTAGGGATTTAATAACACTCTACTATTTTATTTAGGCGGTGGATTGCATCCACCCTATGGGAAAAGCTTTACCTCTCGTTCCCAAGCTCCTGCTTGGGAATGTTGTAAGCCTAGATTTGTATGAGTATTTAAAAAGGTGTAGTCAATGAAGTATATATTACTTTCTCTGTGTATGACTAGTATTATTTATGCTAGTGAAGTTGTCCTAATAAAAAATATTATGTATCAAAATCAATCATTCTACAAAACAGATAATTTTCAAAATAAACAAAAAACAAAATCAAGTATTGAAACATTTAATGCTGATTTATTCAATGATGTTATTAATATGACTAGAGAGATGAATTGGAAAATGGCAAAACAATATTGTCAAAATTTAGAATATCAAGGTTTTTTTGACTGGAGATTGCCTACTCATCAGGAACTTGAAAATCTATCTCGTGTAAATATTTATTATGCTCTAGGAAACTATCAAAGTTTTGATGAATATGCAAAGCAACACCTTGATAATGCAAAGGCTCATGTATTATCAATTAAAGTACATAGAAAAAAAAGTAAAATAGGTAGTGAATTAATTGTTAAAAAAGATTTTTTAGAAAAGATGCCACTTATTAATAATCAAAACCCAATGGGTGATTTTTGGGTTTCAGATGAGAGGGATCAACGCTATGCAATGACATTAGATTTAAGAAATGCTATTGGAGGTTGGGTAAAAAAAACTCGTAATGCCTATGTATTGTGTGTGCGAAAAAAATGACAACAGCTATAATAGGTGTAGTAACGATTATCTTCCAAGATGAGGGGGTGGGGTCAATTGAGAGCTGATATTCTTTGGTCGGGAGAAGGTCATTAGACATATTATTAGACGGTAGGTGGGTAAATCATCTTTGCGTAAAAGCCATTGAGAGACGATACGCCAAATTTCTATTATTTTGCAACAGTCTATTAGAATAAAATGGCTTAACTTAATGGGGTTGACCTAGTCCCAGAGCCTCTTTGGAAGTTCAAAAAGGCAAGGAGAGTGAGAGTTAGAACCGAGACTCCCACCACCACAAAAAATTGATGCACTCCAAAAGCTAGGACAATGGGATGAAATACAATAGGAGAAAAAAACTGCCCCATAAAGAGCGAACTGGTAAGATAGCCAGAGGATTTGACGCGTTTTTTGTGGTGTGCTTTGTGCAGCATCCACGCAGAGATATTGGTCATCATCACCCCTCCACCAAAGCCCATAATGGGAGAGGTGAGAAAAAAGAGATAGATATTATTAACCAATCCTATCAAGATAAATCCAACACCAATGATAGTAAGCCCCAATAGATAGATTTGTGCAAAAGAGAGATGTTTTTTGAGTTTGGCAAAGCTCATTGCTCCAAGGGCATTGGAGACAAAGGCAGTGGCAATAATAGCCCCTGTGAGTGTTCCGCTTGCTCCAAACTCATTGATCATCAAAAAGGGCATTTGGGTGGGCAAGATATAAAAGAGCAGCATCAAAATAAAGGCAAGCAGATAGATGCCTTTGAGATTGGCTTGCTCATTGGTATTGCCAACTTGATGGGTAGGGTGCTGTTCTACCTCTACAATATAACGCAACACAAACGGGAGTATGAGTAGAGCGATAAGATAGATTGCAAAGGGGTAACGCCAACTGATATCACTAAGCAGCCCACCCCCAATAATAAAGACAATCCCACCTATTGAGATAAAGGCACTCTGTAGTCCCATAAATGTATGGCGGGATTCCCCCTCAAAGTAATCACCAACCAGCGAGGTTGTAACAATCATCAAGATAGCTACAGCTACCCCAAAGAGTGCTCTTGAAGCCAAAAGCTCTTCGATTGTGTGTAGATAGAGTCCTCCACTCCCTGCAACTGCAAAGATAAGCAAAGCAAGAATAGCGGAGCGTTTTTTGTTGATCTTATCAACCAAATGCCCCAAAAATGGAGCAAGCAGTGCAATCGATAGTGAGGGAAGAGTAATCATCAGCCGTGAGAAAAACTCTATATTGGCTACATCTTCAAAGTGGTCTTTGAGATGAGGCAGCATGGTAACAATGGCCACATTGGACATCATTGTCATCATCGAAAGCAACAAGAGGGTGAGCTTGGTAAGAGGGCTAAGATGCAGGTTCATAATACTCTTTTTGAGTGCCATAATACAATAATATTACTATGATTTAGGCATCTTAAATTTTTGGGTAATAAATTCACCTGCCTCATTAAAATAGATGTAATGCAGTATATCTTTGGGTACTTCCAAACCTACTAGATAACGCAATGCAAAATTGGCTTGAATCGATGCAATGCTCATCACAATAGGAGCCGCGATACCAGCAGGTTTATGATCTGAGATATTAAAGACCTTAAATGAACTCTCATTAAAAAAACAAATTTGTCCGTTAAACTCCTCGACACTGGCATAGATCCATGGGGTGTTGGTCATCTTGGCATACTCATCGATATCTTTACGGGTGGGTAGATTATCGGTGGCATCCAAAATGAGATCATAGTGATGGGGACTTTGCGAGACAAAAGATTTGAAATCACAGCTGTAGTAGTGCGTCTGCACAAAGGGTGATTTAGACTCCATCAGTTTAGCAACAACTTGGGCTTTATTTTTCCCCTCATCTTCAAGAGTAAAGGCAATTTGACGATGAATATTATGAATAGAGACTTCATCAAAATCTACCATATCGACCCGTCCAATTCCACTTGTACCCAGAGCCATAGCCAAGGAGCTTCCAAGCCCTCCTGCACCAATGATGGCAATGGATTTATCTTTTAAACTCTCTTGCTTTGTTTTACCCCATAACTCAATTTGTCGTTTAAAATAGTGATCGTAATCGTTCATTGTTACTCCATAATGTCATTTGTAATTGTTATTATATCAAATCAAGATATATGAGAATAGTAGTCTCATCATCTACACCATCCCAGAAAAATACCCCTCTTTATGCATCAGTTCTTGGGGTGTGCCTTGGTCGATTATCTCACCGTGTTCGAGTACATAGATATAGTCCGCACTCTTGATGGTGCTTAGACGGTGGGCGATGGTGATAAAGGTCTTTTGAGCCATAAAGGGGGCTAGGTTTGCAAATAGACGGCTCTCGGTTTCGATATCGAGGGCAGAGGTGGATTCATCGAGGATAACCATACTAGGATCAGCCAAGATCATCCGTGCAATAGCGACTCTTTGGCGTTGTCCACCACTAAGCTTAATGCCATCACGTCCTACCATGGTATCAAGCCCATCTTCAAGCTTCTCTATTACTGAACCAAGTTGAGCGATCTCTAGGGCTTTATGGATTGATTCATCGCTATGCTCTTTGCCCAATGTAAGGTTAAATCGCAAGGTATCATGAAAGAGTTTGGGGTTTTGGAGTATAAGGTAGATATGTTCTCGTATAACCCTCAAATCAATCTCATCGGAACTAATGCCATTATAAAATATATCTCCGCTCTCATGGGCATAGAAACCTACCAAAATATTACCCAATGTCGTCTTACCGCTGCCACTTGCCCCTACCAAAGCGATATTTTGTTTGGGTTTAATCTTCAATGAAACATTGTTGAGGATATTATCCCCCTCGTTGTAGGCAAACGAGAGGTTTGTTACCTCTATACCCAATGGCTTATCAAATGGGTCTTTGGAGTTGGGGATGTGCTTCTCTTGGCTCATCTCTAATATAGTATTAAGGCGTTTGATCGCCTCTTTGGCGTTTTTGAGTGTGTATTGAAAATTAATCACATCTTGGGTAGGGGGAGCCATTACCCACAAATAGCTAAAGATTGCCATCATTAGACCAATGGATAAATCCCCATAAGCCACAAAGAGAATGGAAACGGCTCGAAAAAGCTCATAACCACTGAGAAAAATCAAAAAGGATAAGCGTAATGCTGCTTCGCTTTTATACCCAAAGGCGATCTCACGTTCACGCAGCTCTCGTGCATTGCCCTCAATTTTATCAAAAAAGTAATCCTCTTTATTGGTGGCTCGTATCTGTGAGAAGATATCAAGCGAATCGACCAAGGCACTTTGAAACTTCTCGGTGGCTTGATTCTCTTCGCGTTTGAGTTTTCCTACATTACGAGAGAGTTTTGCCGTAAAGAAGATGACAATGGGGTTGGTCAAAAGTATAAAGATAGCCAACTGCCAATCGATCATCAATAATACCACAGCAGAAAAGAGCAGAGTAAGCACAGAGATAATAAACTTGCTCACCGTCGTACCGATAAAGGTATCAATAGTGTTGATATCGGTGATAAGCTTGGAGGATATTGAGCCGCTTTTAAGCATCTCATACTCTTTGAGTGAGACGGTTTTGAGGTACTTTAGCAGTTTGATTCTAAGAAAATAACTTACCTTTTTGGAGATGGATAAAAAGACTTTGGTCTGCCATATCGCCATCAAAAAACCACCTAGACGCAAGGATAGGGTGAGAATAAGTACAATAATTACATAGCCTAGAAGTGTGGTTTCCATAATGTACTTCTCAATAAAGCCCACTATGACTTTTTCTTTATCAAGCAGGAGTTCATCAACAAGCATGGGGATAAAGAGGGGGATAGAGACAATCATCAGTGTAGAGACAATAGCGATAATATTACCTTTGATCAGTTCTCTTTTGTACTCTAATATTTTATGAATAATGGATTGTATGGTGATTTGGTTCAAACTCTATCTACCTTTTTTGCACGCGATTATATCATAAAAGTATAGTTTTATTGGTTATTAAGTCTTTATTGAGTAGCGTATAGTCAACTGAGTTTGATAGAGTATTGCATAATAAACTAGAGGTTTAATAGACCTCTAGTGGATTATACTTCATGTGTGTTGGTTTGGAGTAGTTGGGTACATCATCGTAGCTAAATACGGAGTAGTACTTCTCTTTATCCAATGATCCAAAGTTATCGTAGGTATAGGTATCTTTACCACCATAAATTTTGACTCCATCGGCAAAGTTTTTGGGTGGATGGAAGCTGTTGCGTACCACGTAGTAACCGCGTAGGTCTTCATCATCAATGCTATCCCAAGTGAGCTTGATTTGATTGTTGGATTTGGATATGTTGACATTTTGAACCTGCTCTAAGGGTTTACGTCGTCGATTGATGTATTTGATTTTGAGTTCTACTTCATCGTCCCAGTTGAGCACTCTATCTTTGATAGAGCTATCGGGTGAGGTGGCTTTGATAGCAAGTTTAAGTGTCGAGCCCTTTTTGTGCAGTTGGCTGAGTTTGATTTTAGAGAGTGTATCAAAGATAAAGTAGTTGTAACTTTTGGGATTGAGATCGCTTTCGGATACCTCATACCCAATATACTCAATTTTGTCACGGTTACGGATGTCATCATAGTTCTCTACATTATCAACCTCAATGAGTTCAACATAGTAACGTGTGTTTCGGTTCTTTTTAAATTTGTTTTTGTTTTTGATTTTCAAAATGGCATGGGTGATGATATTGGAATCGTAATTGGGCATACTATCTAAATCAAACTCCATATAGCCATAGACTCTATCTCCATTGGCATCAAATCCACTTCTCAAAGAGTCTTCGATCCCCTCTTTTGAGATGCTTAAAACCCGTGCAGGGGTGAGTTTCATCTTACTGTCTTCAATGGAGTATTTGATATCAAGCATCGGTCGGTAGTGAATCCCTCCACCAAAACGACCATAACCGATATCAAACTGCATCATCTGTGAATCTTCTCCATCAGGTAGGGTTTTGGGACCATCGAGTCTAAAATGAACTTTTTGATTGCTCACTTCATCTTGAAGCAGTCTACACTCATGTTTGGAAAACTCCCAAAAGTTCCAGATACCTTGGGTGAGATTATGCGATTGGATAGCATTTCCTACCGCTCCTTTAAGTGAAGCATTTTCAATTTCATCAAAATCCGTGATCTCGCCAAAGCTCTCTCTATCAAGGATTGAAGCATTCCACTCGCCATACTTCTCAATTTTTGCACCGACTCGGTTCATGGGATAGAGATAGAGACGAGCCGATTTTATTGTTGCATTGGCAGGAATATTATCAAGCGAAAAGCTAATAACCGAGCTACAAACACCCTTGGATTGACTGACACCTGCAAAGAGCGAATTTTCACCAAAGTGAGAACGGTTTTGCTCTTTGGTATTCTCCCCTAGATACCCTGTTTCACTTTTAGAAGCAAAGATGATCTTGTAAAACTCATTATTTTCAAGCTGAGTACGCACCTTGACCACTGGGGCAAAAGGAGATTTGTATCCTGTGGTTTTATTTACTGCTCGAATGGTATAGAAATAGGTCGTTGCTGAGTTGAGATCGGTATCTTCATACTCTTTTTCGCCTACAATAGCGATACGTGTACGGTCATTACAGGCATCTTTATCTTCGATACTTCGATAGATCTCAAAATAGATATCATCCCGAATCTCATAATCCCAGATTAAATTTACGGAATTGAAGCAGGTTTTATCGATGGTAAAATTATCCACACGCTTAGGAGCGTAGTGTGAGTAGTTGACGGTTTCTGAAAATGCCATTTTAAGGGCTGGAATATTCTCTTTGATGGATGAGCTCATACTCTTCATATAATCGGGAATGTTTTTGGTTCCCACCTCTACTACTGTAGCGATAATGCCTTTGGAGTAGTAGTACTCTCTCCCACTTCCTGAGATGAGTGTTGCAGGTGGTTTACCTCGGTGGATTCCATATTTTCTTCCTGTTACCTTTTGGATCTCATCATTCATATTGGCACATAGGGCGTTCATATCGGTGCCATCAACTTCAGCTTCATGTTTGAACTTATGAGCAGGGAAAAAGACATTACCCTGAGAGTGGTAATCAAAGGAGATGGTGATGTTATCGTGTGCATCGACAAACTTCTTGATAGCACTCGTTTCTGCCTCTGAGAAGGGATACTCTCCACCGTATACATTGGAGCTGGTATTGGACTCTTTTTTAAATCCAATGGAGAAGTTACGGTTTAGATCAACGCCAATCGTTCCATCGTGGTTGGGTCGGCGGTTCTTTCGCCAAAAGGAAAAGTGCTTGCGTGAGTATTCGTAGCCATCAGGGTTGAGACAGGGAACCATATAGATGGTGGCTTCATTGAGGGATTTTTCTAAGATTGGGTCAATGTGCTGATTTTGAGCAACATAATCCATAAAATCAAGAGCCAACTCATTACCAATCCACTCACGAGCATGGATACTACCTGTATAGAGCATTGCTGGCTTGCTATCTGCCTCTTCTACATTTTGAGAGATTTTGGCTAAGACAATATCACGCTTTTCATAGGTTTCACCGATTTTGATAATTTCGATAAGATTGGGGTTTTCTTTTTGAAGATTATAGAGAATCTCTAAACTCTCTTGATAAGAACGGTATTGATTTTTCATATATTATTTTCTTTGTTAGATTATTTTTGTGCGATTATAGCATTTTTGTGCAAATGTGTAAACTAAAAACTCATTTTTCACATCTAAAGCCAAGCAGATTTTGAGTGATAGGAGATTGGTGTCAAATGATCAAGGTTGGGGTTAAAACTCAAACCCTCCACCTTGACCTTTGTTCATGCTTTCATAGACTGCTTTGACGTAGTTATCACGCACTGCACAATCAAGAACTTTATCACATTTTAGACAACTATCAACGTGTTGTGAGGTTTGGCACTCTTGAAGCTTGGCTTTTTGTTCATCAAGACGCTGCTGCCAAATCGTTCGTTTAGTTGATTCCATACGCCTCTCTCATTGCATTGATCTCATATTTTGAACCAAAGAAGCATGGAGAGGTATCGTGAATATGCTCAGGTTTAAGCTCTAGGAGTGAGTTACCTTTGGCATCAACTGCCTCTCCGCCTGCCATCTGATAGATCAGTGCAAAAGGGAGCACCTCAAAGAGCTGACGCAACTTTCCATCAGGCTTATCGCTTGTACCTGGGTAAGAGAAGAGTCCACCCCCTTTGAGCAGTACTTGGTGCAGATCGGGTACCATCCCACCAGAGTATCGCAGACGGTAACCCTCTGCAAAAAGTCCATCGACGAGTGCTTTGTGATGAGACTCCCAATGCTTTTGTGTCCCACCTGGTGCGTTGAGCTTGCCCTTTTCATTGAGTTCAATTTCACCTACAGCGTAGAACTCTTTTTGATCTTTGGCATAGTAAAGTACGGGTTTTTGACCCTTTTGTACCCATACCATTTCGACTCTTGGACCGTACACCACATAGGCAGATGCCACAAGCCCCACACCATCAAGCGTATCTTCGTAGATTCCAAAGATTGATCCTACTGATAGATTGACATCAACGAGGCTTGAACCATCTAAAGGGTCATAACATACAGTATATTTACCATTTTCATGAAGAGGCATAATCTCCTCTTTTTCTTCACTGATAAGCTGCTTGACCAATGAGACACTCTCAAAACGGTGTTCGATAATCTTATCACTCTTGACATCAAGTTTGAGTTGATCCTCTCCTGATGAGTTTTGCCCTTCACTGTAGCCTAAATCTTCGTGTTTAATGGCATTTTCAATAGCATAAGCTATATCCTCTATTGCTTTTATAATAGTATGCATCTAAATCTCCTTTGAATTTTTCTCTATCCACTCTATGATTTGATCAATATTATTAAGATCAAGAATATCAATATGTTTGGGGATATTATACTCTTTTATATTTATAGTATGATCAACGGCTATCGCTTCGGAGTACTCAAAATACTCTTCATTAATCTTCTCTCTAAAGATTGCAATACGCGGAAGTGGCAGGGTTTTGAGCCCTTCTACCAAAAGTATATCAAAGTTTCCCAGCATTGCAACGATCTCATCAAGGCTCTTTTGTCGCTGTGAAAAGAGTGTGGTTCGAGTAGGTGAAGTAACGACTACCTCTGCACCCGTTTGCGAAAATTTATAGCTGTCTTTGCCCTCTATATCAAAGGTGGCTTTATCTTTGGGGTCATTTTTAATAATAGCTACCTCTTTGTTAGAAATTAAAACTTTGGCAACTTTTTCAATTACGGTTGTTTTTCCACTGTTGGAGGGTCCTGTAAAGGCTACGGCATATCGGCTCACAATCTATCCTAATAAAAAATTGTCAAAATTATACAGAAATTTTGGTTAGAGAGAGTGTAATTTAAAGATAATTTAAAGTTAACTAGATATAATTGCACTCCAACAACACAAAATGCGTACGTGGTGGAACGGTAGACACGCTACCTTGAGGGGGTAGTGCCTGCATGGGCGTGGAGGTTCAAATCCTCTCGTACGCACCATCTAACAAATTTAAATCCTCAAAAATCAATCCCATTACATTTACTGATTTATAAATTTTAACTCCTCTTCACTTTGAGCAAACTCAATAGCTATCTCTCTAAATTTTTCACAAGAGTTTAAAAAAGCATCGACTATATCAGGGTCAAAATGTGTACCGCTGTCATTTTTGATAATCTCAACAACTTTTGAATGGCTAATAGGCTCTTTATAGGTTCTACGAGAGATAAGAGCATCATAGACATCTGCAAGTGCCATTAAACGTCCACAAAGCGGTATATCATCACCTTTAAGACCACGAGGATAGCCTGAGCCATCATATTTTTCATGATGAGAGACTGCCATCATTTTGGCTGTTTCCAAAAATTCATTTTTACCCACTTTGGTCTGTACAATTTCAATGGTGGCTTCACCTATGGTTGTATGCTCTTTCATCTTTTCAAATTCACTACTATTGAGTTTTGTTGATTTCAGTAATATTTTATCCGATATTGCGACTTTACCAATATCGTGCAGTGGGGCAGAGCTGTAGAGAAGCTCTATCATATCTTTTGATAATCGATCTTTATATTTGGGGTTAAAGGCAAGTTCTTTGGCAAGTACCTTCATATAGTTTTTGGTACGTTGAATATGTCCACCTGTTTCGGGGTCACGATTTTCAGCCACAATTCCCATAGCTTCAATGGTTGCTTCTTTAGCTAGCTTTAGCTCTTTGGTTCGTTCATAGACCAACTCTTCAAGATTATCTTTATGTACTTTGAGTTCTAGGTGGTTAAAAATACGTGCCTTTAGGAGTTGTGGATGTATGGGTTTGGCGATATAGTCAACAGCACCAAGTTCAAGACCTTTTGCTTCATCACTACTTTGTGTTAGTGTTGTTACAAAGATAACAGGTATATTCTTGGTACTATTATCTGCTTTTAAACGACTACAAACTTCAAATCCATCCATCTCAGGCATCATAATATCAAGCAAGATGATATCAGGTTGAGGCTTTCTACTGGCAAGCTTGAGTGCTTTTTTCCCATTGGTTGCAACAATAACAGTATACTCATCTTTTAATGTCTCTAACAATATATCAATATTGGCCACAATATCATCAACAATAAGTACTCTGTGTCTTTTTAGAGACACTTTGTCTCCTTTGGTTTAAAATTCTACTTTTTTAAAACTTTTGATATTATCTTTTGAATCTATCATAGATTTAATTTTACCATATAAGATTAAAAGATTCACTACTGTTGCTATAAGAGTAATTATCCTTAAAAATATATTCAACTTTACTTATAGGATACACTAAACCAATAAAAATAGATGATAAATAGTTAATGACTCATTAACAGAAATTTTACTTTTTGTTTATTTTTGTTGTATAGAATTCCCCTCAGCATTTAAAAATATTGAAAATTTCAATTCAATGCTCAACACTTTCGTTTAACAATTCAGGAGAATCAATGAGAAAACTCTACCTACTTTTATTACTAAGTACATTTTTTATTACTAGTTGCGGAGCAACAACCTACGATCAAAAACTTTCCAAAAACATTATCAAAGTAGCGAAAAAATATAAAGGCAAGCGATACGTATGGGGTGGAACGACACCAAAAGGTTTTGACTGCTCAGGGTATGCACAATACATCTGTAAAAAAAATGGTCTTAAAATTCCACGAAACTCACGTACCCAATCTAAATACGGTAAATATATTAAAAGAAAAGATCTTAAAGTTGGTGATTTAGTCTTTTTTGATACATCCAAACGAAGAAAAGGATATGTAAATCATGTAGGCATCTACATTGGAAATGATAAATTTATCCATGCAAGCAGTGCCAAGAAAAAGGTAGTCGTTACAAGCCTTAAAGGTACATTCCACGGTAAACGATTTAAATGGGGAAGAAGGATTGCAGGGTAGATAGCTATCCCCTCCCTCTCTCCTACCTCAACAATACTTTCTTTTTTACTCAACACTTTTTACCTCTACACTCTATTGCATAATCTGGGTTTAATAGTCTTGCTTTTAAAGCCAAAATAGGCTAAAATTCAATTATTGAAAATAAAAAGGCTTAACCATTGCATCAAGATGAATTAACCTTAGCAGTACTTAGAAAATCTGAATCGATGAGTTCACAGCCACTACTTGCTAAAGAGCTTGGATGTTCGGTGGGAAAAGTAAACTATGTTTTAAAAGCTTTAATTGAAAAAGGCTTTATAAAAGTACAAAACTTTGCCAACTCCAAACAGAAAAAAAACTATAAATACCTATTAACGCAAGATGGAATAGCCCAAAAAATAGAATTAACCGAAAAGTTTATTGAGCGAAAGAAAAAAGAGTATGAAGAGTTGCAAAGAGAGCTTGAAGTGATAAAGGATGAAAAATAGTATGAAAATCTTGATAACGGGTGGAGCAGGTTATATAGCTTCACATGTACTTAAACACCTACTTGAAAAAAGTAATCATGAGATTATTGTTCTTGATAATCTCACTACAGGTCATCAGTCAACAATTGATACTTTAAAAAAGATACGATTTTTTAAATTTGTCAAAATGGATTTAAAAGAGTTTAGTCGTATAGATAGACTTTTTGAAGACTATCATTTTGATGTTGTGATGCACTTTGCAGCAAGTATTATTGTTCCCGAGTCTGTATCTAATCCATTAAAGTATTATATGAATAATACTTTAAATACGACTAATTTAATTCAATCTGCTATTAAAAATGATGTTAAACAGTTTATTTTTTCTTCTACTGCTGCTGTTTATGGTGAACCTACTAATCTACAAAAAAATGGTATTGATGAAGATTATCCAACAAACCCAATTAATCCGTATGGAATGAGTAAGTTAATGAGTGAACGAATTTTACAAGATTGTGCAAAAGCTCATACATCGTTTAAATATATCATTTTTCGATACTTTAATGTTGCTGGTGCGGATATTTATTATAAGAATAATATATTATCACCAAGGATTGGACAAAGCTCTCCTAATGCAACACATTTAATCAAAGTAGCTTCAGAGTGTGCAACTTATAAACGTGCAAAAATGGAAATTTTTGGTAGTGATTATGATACTAAAGATGGGAGTGGTGTACGCGATTATATACATGTTGATGACTTGGCACAAGCTCATATTCAAGCAATTGAATATTTGAATGAGAACTCTAGTGATATTTTTAACATTGGTTATGGAAAAGGGTATTCGGTAAAAGAGGTTATTGCAGCGATGGAGGAGGTCGCAAAAACTAAATTTGACGTAAGACAAGGAAAAAGGCGACTAGGTGACCCTGCAATACTCATAGCAAATAATCAAAAAATAACCAATAAAATGAAGTGGAAACCGCAATATGATGATTTAAATCTTATTTGTGAAAGTGTATTTAGATGGGAAAGTAAATAAAATAGTGATAGAGGATTAAGAAGTGTTTGATAAAAAAAATATATTGATTACAGGTGGTACAGGCAGTTTTGGTAAAAAATATACTGAAATTATCTTGCAAAAATATAAACCCAATAAGATCATAATTTATTCAAGAGATGAGTTAAAACAGTATGAGATGGCTCAAATTTTTAATGATCCATGTATGCGATATTTTATAGGTGATGTTAGAGATGCCCAAAGATTAGATGAGGCGATGCAAGAAGTTGATTATGTCATTCATGCAGCTGCTCTTAAGCATGTACCTGTAGCTGAGTATAATCCAATGGAATGCATCAAAACGAACATTGATGGAGCTCAAAATGTAATACGAGCAGCCATTAAAAATGAGGTAGAAAAAATTATTGCACTCTCTACAGATAAAGCATCTAGTCCAATTAACCTGTATGGAGCTACTAAGTTAGCATCAGATAAGTTATTTGTTGCAGCAAATAATATGGTTGGAAAAAGAAGAACAAGATTTTCAGTAGTACGATATGGAAATGTAGTTGGAAGTCGTGGTTCAGTTGTTCCTTTTTTTAAAAAATTGATCAATGAAGGTGTGAAAGAGTTACCTATTACAGATGAAGCAATGACGCGTTTTTTGATTACACTTGAAGATGGAGTAAATTTTGTACTCAAAGATTTTCAACGTATGCATGGTGGAGAGATTTTTATTCCTAAAATTCCTTCTATGAAAATTACAGATTTAGCTCAAGCACTTGCACCAAATCTTCCTCATAAGGTTATCGGTATACGCCCTGGTGAGAAGATGCATGAGGTGATGATTACTGCTGATGATCGTGTTGTTGAGTTTGATGATTATTATGTAATCACACCTACGATTCAATTTAATCATTATGTAGATTACACAATAAACGCACTAAATGAAGTGGGAAAAGATATAGGTATTGGCTTTGAGTACAACTCACTTAATAACAAGGATTGGCTTAGTAATGAAGAATTTTTAGATATGGTGGAGAACTCTTAGCTATGAATTTTATTCCTTATGGTAAACAATTGATTGAGCAAGATGATATTGATGCTGTAGTAGATACTCTACAATCAGAATTTTTAACAACTGGTCCAAAAGTTAGAGAGTTTGAAGATGCTTTAAGTCAATATTGTGGTGCAAGATATACTGTAGCTGTTGCAAATGGTACCGCTGCTCTTCATTTAATCTCTTTGGTTTTATTAAATGAGGGAGATAAAGTATTAACCACTCCCAACTCATTTTTAGCTACTTCAAATGCTATACTCTATGCAGGGGCTAAACCAGTATTTATTGATATTCAAGAGGATGGTAATATCGATCTTGATTTATGTGAAGAGGTACTGAAAAATGATGCATCAATCAAAGCTATTTATGTAGTGGCTTTTTCAGGTCGTATGGTAGATCAGAAAAAACTAAAATACTTGAAAGAGACTTATGATATCGCTATAGTTGAGGATTGTGCACATGCAATTGGTGCAAAAGAAGGCACGATTAAAGCAGGAAGCTGTAGTAACAGTGATGCATCAATATTTTCTTTTCATCCCGTCAAACATATCACAACAGCAGAGGGTGGGGCTATAACGACCAATTCAAAGGAGATTTACGACAAACTCTTAATGCTAAGAGCTCATGGCATGGTAAAAACAATCGATATGAAGCCATGGGAATATGAGATGCAGGATTTAGGATTCAATTATAGAATTACTGATATTCAGTGTGCTTTAGGTTTGTCTCAACTTTCCAAGCTAGATGGTTTTATTGAAAGAAGATTTGAAATAGCTAAAAAGTATGATGAGTCTTTTTCCAATACAATTGTAAAGCCACTTTATACTTTTGATGCAAAATCATCATATCATCTTTATGTAGTACAAGTTGATTTTAATGAACTAAAAATAACTAAAGAGGAGTTGTTTTTAAAACTTAGAGAAAAAAATGTAGGTATTCAATTGCATTATATACCTATCAATAAACAGCCGTATTACAGATCATTAGGCTATGGAGATGAATCAACACCTATTATGGATAAATACTATGAAGAGTGTTTTTCACTTCCTATCTATCCACTCTTAAGTGATGAAGAGCAAGATTATGTAATAAAAACATTGTTTGAAGTGGTCAAATAAATGGCAAAAGATGCTGTAGCAATTATCCCTGCAAGAGGTGGAAGTAAAAGAATACCCAAAAAAAATATTAAAAATTTTCATGGGAAGCCACTTATTGCATATAGTATAAAAGCTGCATTGGATTCAAAGTTATTTGAAAAAGTGATTGTTTCAACTGATGATGAAACAATAGCTGAAATTGCACAACAATATGGAGCCGAAATTCCATTTATAAGACCAAAAGAGCTTAGTGATGACTATACAGGTACGGTTGATGTGGTCAATCATGCTATAGCGTATTTAGAGAGTCAGGGGGAGCGTTATGAGTATGTATGTACTATCTATGCAACTGCTCCATTTTTGCAAAAAAAATATCTAATAGAAGGGTATGAAAAACTTAAAAATAGTGATGCTATCAATGCCTTTAGTGCTACCTCTATGCCTTTTCCTATTCAAAGAACTTTTAAAGTGAATGATAACGGTCGATGTGAAATGTTTACACCTGAACACTATATGAGTAGATCTCAAGACTTGGAAGAGGCTTATCAAGATGCAGGACAATTTTATTGGACAAAAGTTGGTAAAAAATCTAATGAGATTATGTTTGGTAGTGACTCTATTCCTATTATCTTGCCACGCTACCTCGTACAAGATATAGATACTCTAGAAGATTGGAAAAGGGCTGAGTATATGTATGAAGCACTTAAAAAATCAGATGGGATTTAGAATATGAATATTTTATTTCGAGCCGACTCCTCATCAATTATTGGCACAGGTCATATTATGAGAGATTTGGTACTAGCTACTCAATATCCAAAAGCCAATATAACATTTGCAACACAAGAGCTTGATGGGAATATCAATCATAAAATAAAAGAGTCAGAGTATAAAATAGAAGTTCTAAAATCCAATGATATAAAAGAGTTAGATGGATTGATTAAAAAGTTGAACATAGACCTATTGGTGATTGATCACTATAATATTGATTATAAGTATGAAAAAACATTAAAAATTCAAAATTCAAAATTAATAATTCTCAGTTTTGACGATACCTATGAGAAACATTACTGTGATATACTACTCAATCATAATATTAGTGCTAACAAAAAAAAGTATAAAGGTCTAGTACCAAAGCATTGTGAGCTTCGGTGTGGTGCTAAATATACTCTTTTAAGAGATGAATTTTATAAACAAAAGAAGAAAAGAAGAAAAAAAATATCTAGCAAAAAGCATATTTTTATTGCGATGGGTGGAGCTGACCATAGTAATATAAACATAAAGATACTCAAAGTGTTAAAAAAGTTTGAAAATTTAAAAGTCAATCTAGTGACTACAACAGCGAATAAAAACTTAAAAGAGTTGCAAAAATATTGCAAAAATAAAAAGTGGATAGATTTACACATCAATTCAAATCAAATAGCAAAACTAATGAGAAAAAGTGATTTTGCAATTGTCACACCTAGTGTAACAGTAAATGAAGTCTATTTTATGGAGTTACCTTTTATTGCTATAATGACGGTTAATAATCAAATTGATATATATAGGTATTTAAAAAGAAAAAAGTTTTTAACAATGAAAAAGTTTAACAAAAAAATGTTAGCGAAAAATTTTGAACAAATATTTAAAAAGGTATAAACATTATGAAAATAGCAATATTAACATCACCTAAACAATGGTTTGTACCTTATGCAAAAAAACTAAATGAAAAAATGGGTGATTCAAGGCTTTTTTTTGACCATACACAAATTACAGATCAGTATGATATTCTTTTTATTTTAAGTTATCATAAAATTATACAAAAAAAGTTTTTGATAGCAAAGCATAATGTAGTTATTCATGCTAGTGACTTACCACAAGGTAAAGGTTGGGCTCCAATGTTTTGGCAAATACTTGAAAATAATAATGATATAGTATTTTCAATGTTTGAAGCCTCAGATAGTATTGATAATGGTGATGTTTACATGAAGAAAACTCTTTCTTTAACAGGGTATGAATTAAATAATGAATTAAGAGATAAACAAGCAAAATTTATTATTGACATGTGTAATGAATTTATAGATAATTATAAGCGTTATAGTATACCTACTGCTCAAATAGGAGTAGAGACTTTTTATAAAAAAAGGTCAGCCAAAGATAGTGAATTGGATATCAATAAAACGATAAATGAACAGTTTAATCTATTACGAATTGTAGATAATGATAATTATCCTGCTTTTTTTTATAAAGATGGGCAAAAATATATTTTGAAAATAGAGAAGGTAGACAATGAAAATAGGTAATTATGATTTAGAAAAAGATGGTACATATATAATTGCAGAACTAAGTGCAAATCATAATGGTATTTTACAAAATGCATTAAATACTATCAAAGCTGCAAAAGAGATAGGAGCTAATGCCATAAAACTGCAAACTTACACAGCTGATACTCTAACATTAAATTGTGATAAAGAGGATTTTATTATCAAGGGAGGAACTCTTTGGGATAATAAATCAATGTATGAGCTTTATCAAGAAGCTTTTACTCCTTGGGAATGGCATAAAGAACTTTTTGAGTATGCTAGAGAGATAGGAATCGATATATTCTCTTCCCCTTTTGATAAGAGTGCTGTTGATTTTTTAGAACAGTTCAATCCATCTGCTTATAAAATAGCATCGTTCGAGATAACAGATTATGAACTTATACGATATACGGCTTCCAAGATGAGACCTATGATTATCTCTACAGGTATTGCTACTATTGATGAGATTCAAGATGCTGTTGATATTTGTCGTAGTGTTGGCAATAACGATATAGTACTGTTGAAATGTACGAGTGCCTACCCTGCACCATTAGAAGATGCAAATTTAGCCACTATTCCAAATTTAGCTCAAACCTTTAATGTGATTTCGGGCTTTTCTGATCATACCTTGGGTATAACAGCACCTGTAGTTGCAACCACTTTAGGTGCCAAGGTAATTGAAAAACATTTTATTTTAGATAAATCAATAGGTGGAGCAGATGCAGATTTTAGTCTTGATAAAGAAGAGTTTGCACAAATGATACAAGCCGTAAGAGAGAGTGAAAAACTTATGGGAAAAGTGGACTACAGTATGAGCGAAAAAAAGAAAAAATCAAGACAGTTTAGTAGAAGCCTTTATGTCTCAAAAGATATAAAAAAAGGTGAAGTTTTTACGGAAGAAAATATAAGAAGTGTAAGACCTGGTTATGGGATGCACCCAAAGTATTTAAACGACATTTTAGGTAAAATGGCTGATAGAGATTATGAGTTTGGAGATAGGGTTGATGAGTAGCAAAACACTTTATATAGTTGATATTAGATTTAGACAAAATAAATTTGATTTAAATAAATACATAAATGTTGGTCATGCTGAAATATTATCACTAACCCCTTATTCTGGATTTTTGCTAGATGAAATAAAGAGATATTTTTTTACTTTCCATGAAATAGTAAGTATAAAAAAATTTTACAAGAACGTATTTTTAAAATACAAAGAGTTTGAAGATATTTTTTGTAAATTCAATGAACTTAGTTTTTTGTTTAGAGATTTTGCTTTTCTTATAACATTTGAAGAATATGCTAAACAATTAGAAATATATTTAAAATCAATAAAAAAAGAAGGTTACCATATTTGTTACATTACAGATGTTGATGCTATGAAAGAATCACCCTCCTTTTTACATGAAAGTCATTTGTTTAATACAAAATATATAGATGATATAGTACAAATCAATAATAAAGACAAATATTTTTACAAAAAAAATAAGATCATAAATACTTATAATAAATTAAAATTAAAAAGAAATATTTTTAAAAAAATAATAAACAAATATATATACAAAACTTTATTACTACCATATGATATGACTAATTTTTCAGAATTTTTCAAAAACTTAAAACCTATTGAACAAAAAGAATCTATCGATAAAAAACAGGTTTTAGCTTTGATAGAAAATTTAAATAAAAATATTATTGATAAAAAAGATATTTTTTTTAAGTCAGTATATTTAAAAATATTGAATAAAATAAAAGACGATTTACCAAATAATGATAAAAGATTTATAAAGATTAAACCATTTTCATTTTTATCAAATGTAAAAAATTACCAAAAAGTACTTATAAATAAAAAAAACAATATACCCAATATATTTATACAGCACGGTAGCTATCTTCAAGAAAATATTTTTTTAAAGTACAATGAAATATATCCAGCTGATTTGAACTTAGTTTTCAATGATTTTACTAAGAATCTATTTCATAAAAGAGGTGCCAAGAAGGTCTATTCTGTTGGTAGCGTAGATTTCAATTATAAAATTAAAGAAGAAAGAAAAAAATATGATTTTTTGTATATTATATATTGTACTAGTTATGCTTATAGTGGATTACAAATTTTTTCAGATAAGAATATTTTATCAGTTGATGGGTTTAATATATATCAAAGACATAAAGAGATGATAGAACTTTTTGGAATAAAATTTAAAGATAAAAAAATATGTATTAAAATACAAGCAGGAATGATGACTGGAAGTATGTTTTATATACCATTTTTGGAGTTAAGCAAAAAATATAAAAATGTAAATATAGAATTTTCCATTCCTATACAAAAGCTCATTCCAAAATCAAAGTATATAATAAGTGATTATTTTTCATCAGAATTTATCAATAGAGAATTACACTATAAAAGAGATATTATTTTATTTAATTCTGCTCCTTTAATATTGCCTAAAGAGACTATTGAAGATATGAATAAGATGTTTATATTAGTTGAAAATGTAGATGATTTGGAAAATAAAATTGAAAATATTGAAGAAATAGTAAAAGATCAATCTAAATATGATGATATTATAGAGTATTACTCCTCTAAGAATTGTAATACAAAGAAAATTGTAACAGAAATACTTAGAAAAGAATTGATAATTAATAAGGAAAATAAATAATGTGCGGATTTGTAGGATATTTTGGGAAAAAAAATATTGATCTTGAAGAGGCAAGAAAAACTATAGATAGTCGTGGACCAGATATGAATGGAATTGAAAGTGGCAATGAATGGAAGGTTGCGTTTAATAGATTGTCTATTCATGACTTGAGCGATAAAGGGATGCAACCTTTTGTGTATGAAGATGTAACAGTTTATATGAATGGTGAGATATTTAATTATATTGAGTTATTAGAAGAACACAAAAATGAGTTTATAGCACAATCTGGTTCAGATGTAGAGATACTTCCATATTTATACAAAAAATATGGATTGGATTTTTTAAATATGTTAAATGGCATGTTTGCAATTATTATTATAGACGAAAATACAAATAAAAAATATCTTGTAAGAGATAGATTTGCAGAAAAACCTTTGTACTATTTTCTTGATAATGAAACATTACTTTTTGCTTCTGAAGTTAAAGCCATTAAAAAACTTAAAAATTTGGAAGTTGATAAAACTAATATACAAATGAATTTTGCTTGTTGGTTTTTACCTCAGCCCTTTACTTTATACAAAAATACTTTTAATGTCAATCCAGGTTGTTATATTGAATATTCAGAAGGGATCTATCAAGAACATCGATGGTATAATCCTGAGATTTCGTTAGCAACATTATCTGAAGAAGAGATTGAAAAAAAATTTATAGAGCTTTATAAATCATCAATAGAAATAAGGCTCAGAAGTGATGTACCAGTCGGAGTATTCTTAAGTGGTGGTTTAGACTCTACATCTATTGCAAAATTTTCACAAGAAATGAAAAAAGATACTTTTACAGCATTTGGTGCAAATATTGAAGATAAAGAAATGCATGAACATAATAATACAGATGTAGTTATTCCAAAGAAACTTGCAAAGGAATTAAGTATACCCTATTATAAAAGTGACTTAAATTATAAATATTATAATGATAATATAGTTAGTCTTGTTAAACATTATGATGAGATTTTTATAAATTCTGGTGTTTTAATATTTTATGAATTATCTAATTTAGCAAAACAAAATGATACTTCTGTAATTTTAACAGGTGTTGGTGGTGACGAACTTTTTGGTGGTTATCCTTGGCAAGGAGGTATTGCTAGAAAAATTGATAAAATATTTAAGTTAACTTATAACAAATTAAGGTACAGTAAATTTCTTTCTACTTTATCTGTAAGATTAAGTAGAAACCTTGGAACAGTTTATCATCTTTTATTTGATTATAAAGTTTGGCATGCTGAAACATTATCAAGTTTTAGATATGACTTTAAAAGTTCAAAAATAAAAATAGAAAAAAAAATTAGAGAAAATGCAAATAAGTATTTTGATGTATCAGATACTCATATTATAGATGATATTTACAATAGTATGGGATATGCAAATACTTTTACAGTACTTGGTGCTGGTAATCATTTTGTTGATATTTCAACAATGAACTATTCTGTAGAAAATAGAAGTCCATTTTTGGACTATAGGCTTTATGAATTTCTTATGAGTGTACCTGATGACTTAAAGTCAAAATATGGACAAAAAGGTTTATTAAGAAAGATTTTGAAAAAACATTTACCAAGTTATGTTGTAGAAGCTAAAAAAAGTGGTCCTACTATGCCCATAAATATTTGGTTTTATGATGAAAAAATAAATAAAGATATTAAAAAATTTATTTACAAGCATAGAACATATATAGATGATTATTTAGAGTTAAACATTAAGATAAATGATGATTGGATTTCTGATAGAAAAAATTCGTTAAAACTATTTGCAATTATTAGTTTTATTATATGGTTTAAATTTAACATTTTAAATGATATACAAGATGAACATATTACATTTGAAGAGTTAATAAAGAACTAAATGCAAGAAGATAGCCTAAAAAAACGATACTCTATTAAACTATTTGCAAATATCATAAGTGGTATTATAGGGGCTATAATTATTGCTATAGTACCGAAAGCACTAGGTCCTATAGCTTATGGGCAGTTTGTATATTTGCAAAACTTTTTTACTCAAGCGATAGGATTTTTGGATATGGGAAGTTCTATAGCTTTTTTTACAAAGCTTAGTGCCAGACATACCAGAAAAGAGTTGATAACATTTTATTTTATCTATTCTTTTTTTGTGTTGGGTTTGATATTAAGTTTTATATATATAGTCAATAGCTTTGGATATAGCTCTTATATATTACCCAATATACCAAATGAGTATATATATTTTGGGCTTTTTTTTGGATTTTTTACTTGGTTTACACAGATTTTTATCAAAATATCAGACGCTTATGCTTTAACTGTATCTGTTGAGCTTATCAAGATAGGGCATAAGATAGTATCACTACTTTTACTTATCTATTTTATATATTTTACCTCGTTTGATCTTTATATCTATTTTAGTTTTCATTATATATCTTTGCTTTCATTCTTAGTTATTTTGACTTGGCTATTTGTCAAGAAAGAAATTTTTAGAGGGCTATTAAGTTCAAATTTCTCAATTATTAATTTATCAAAAGAATTCATAAGCTATTGTCATCCATTGTTAGTTTATAGTTTAGTTGGATTGGCTGCAGGTATGTTTGATATATGGTTACTTCAAAAAATAGCAGGAAGTGAGCAAACAGGATTTTATGGTTTGGCGTATAGTCTAGCTGCTATGTGTTTTTTGTTTACCAGTGCTATGACCCCTATCATCACTAGAGAGTTTAGTAAGTCATATGAACAAAAAGACTTAGAGACAATGAGAAAGCTTTTTTATAGATATATACCTATGCTTTATAGTATAGCTGCTTATTTTGCAATATTTATTTCAGTACAAAGTGAAAACGTTTTGATGATATTTACTGATGAGAAGTTTAAAGATGCTTTTTTAGTTCTTGTAATCATGGCTCTTTATCCTATGCATCAAACTTATGGGCAATTAAGTGGTAGTATCTTTTATGCTACAGGGCAGACAAAGTTATTGAGAAATATTGCACTTTTTACACAACCACTTGGTATATTTATATCCTTTGTTCTTATCTATTTACTTGATTTAGGTGCAGTTGGTCTTGCCTATAAAATGATTATAAGTCAAATTATTGGTGTCAATATTCAACTCTATTTTAATGTTAAATTATTGAATTTAGATATCAAATATTTTATATATCATCAATTATACTCAATAATATTTTTTACAGTTTTAGCACTGTTATCTACGATATTAATATCCTTTGAGTCTGCACTTATAGAGTTTTTGATATCAGGTTTTGTATATACTTTTTTTGTTATAATGTTTGGATATATATTTCCAAATATTTTTTCAACTACTAAAGAAGAGATAAAGATAAATTTTAATAAGGTTTTTAAATATGTCACTAAAAAATAAATTAAAAAATAATAACCTAACACTTGGAAGTTGGATAATGATGGGAAACACTATGAGTGTAGAGGTTATGGCACTTGCAGGGTTTGAGTGGTTGGTTGTAGATTTAGAACATACTTCGATTAATCTTGAAACTGCAAAATCATTGATTACAACTATTCAAGCAAATAGTATGAAGGCACTTGTACGGGTAAGCAAGAATGAAGAGGTGGTAATTAAACAGGTACTTGATATGGGGGCTGATGGAATCATCGTCCCTATGGTATGTTCAAAAGAAGATGCCATTCAAGCAGTTAATTATGCCAAATATCCACCTATTGGTAAAAGAGGTGTGGGACTATACCGTGCTTCAAAATATGGAACAAAGTTTGAAGAGTACAAAAAGTGGGTGGATGAAGAGCTTGTGATTATAGCTCAAATTGAGCATATTGATGGTGTCAATAGTATTGATGAGATACTTCAGGTTCAAGGAATAGATGGAACAATTATTGGACCTTATGATTTATCTGGTTCGATGGGACACCCAGGAGAGTTTGAGCGTGAAGACGTAAAAGTAGCAGTTGATAAGGTCATTGATAGGTGCAAAGAGCATAATATTCCATCGGGATTTCATGTAGTTGATACCAACCCACAAGCCTTGCAAAATAAAATAGATCAAGGGTGTACATTCTTAGCGTATGGAATTGACTACTTTTTTATGAGAGATGCAGCCATAAATGGAATGAAGAAAATCAGAGAAGGATTTGAGTAATGAATATCGTATCAATAATACCTGCAAGAATGGGATCAAGCAGGTTTCCAGGTAAACCCATGGCAGATATTTTGGGAATGCCAATGATTGGACATGTCTATAAACGGGTTAAAATGAGTCAAACACTTACTGAAGTTTATGTAGCTACTTGTGATAGTGAAATATATGACTATGTTGAATCTATTGGTGGTAAAGCTGTGATGACAAGTGATTGTCATGAAAGATGCAGTGATCGATGTGCTGAAGCAATGTTAAAAATCGAAAAAGACGAGAATATCAAAATCGATATTATGGTAATGGTACAAGGGGATGAACCTTTGACATTTCCTGAGATGATTGATGAAGCTGTGCAACCCATGCTTGACAATAAAGAGGTCATTATTACCAATCTTGTAGCTGACTTAGAGAGTATTGAAGAGTTTAATGATCCTAATGAAGTAAAAGTCGTTATGGATAAGAGTGGAAATGCACTCTATTTTAGCCGTGAACCAATTCCTAGTCGTAAGAAAGGGGTATTGGATGTACCGATGAAAAAGCAAGTATGTGTCATCCCTTTTACTAGAGATTTTTTACTTGAATATAATCAAATGGAACCAACTCCTTTGGAAATAATCGAATCTGTAGATATGATGAGAATCTTAGAAAATGGTGGAAAAGTGAAGATGATACCAACTGAGTATATTACAAAAGCTGTAGATACAAAAGAAGATTTAGAAAGAGTGGTTGAGATAATGAGGGAGGATAAATTGTTTAAAGGGTATTATAATGTTTAAAAAGACTATAAAAAAACTTTTTTTATCGCTAGGATTAGAAATTTCTAGAAAGCCTAAAGTGCCACTGAAGTTTTTTGAAATTGAAGATGATTTTAATGATTTATACATGAAAGCTCAAATAAAAACTCAAATGGTTGATAGTGATAATCTATCAAGAAGAGAAAGACATTATACCTTAAATCAGCTCATTCAAAGTGTTATTAAGATAAACGGTGATGTTGTTGAATGCGGATGTTGGAGAGGATTATCATCCTATCAAATTGCAACTAGATTGGAGCAAACTGCCTTTAAAGGAAATTTTTATATTTTTGATTCATTTGAAGGTTTATCTAATTTTGATGATGAAGATATCCCTTTAGGTGGGATAAAAGACGAGGAAACTCGTAAAAAAGAGTTTGCTTGTGGAGAAGATATAGTAAAAAAGAATTTAAAAGAATTTAATTTTATAGAATATAAAAGAGGTTGGATTCCAAGTAGATTTGCTGAAGTATCAGAACATAAATTTTCATTTGTTCATATTGATGTTGATATGTATCAACCTATACTTGATGCGTTCAAATTTTTTTACGAAAGAATGATGCCTGGAGGAATTATTGTTTTTGATGATTATGGTTTTACTTTTTTCCCTGGTGCTAAGAAAGCAGTTGATGAGTTTATGTATGATAAAAACGATTTTTTTATTGCATTGCCATCTGGACAAGCTTTTATGATAAAAAACTAATAATGAAAGAAAAAATTTTAGAACAGCTTTTTCTTAACTTATTAGGATGGATTCCAACAACAGTTGGTATGAGATTACGATATTTTTTTTATAAAAAATTATTTAAAAAAGTTAGTGGTAGGTTTTATATTGATAAAGGTGTAAGTATTGTGGGATTTAATAATATAGAGATTTCAGATAATGTTATTATTATGCAAAATAGTTATTTATATGCCCATGATAACGGTAATCTTTATATTGGTAAAAATTTTTCAATAAATACTAATTCTCAGTTAGGAGCTGCATCTGGAAAAATATATATAGCAGATGATTGTTCTATTGGTCCTAATTGTGTTTTGAGGGCTTCGAATCATAACTTTGACAATCCAAATGTACCCTTTAATAAACAAGGACATACTTATGGTGAAATAATTATTGAAGATGATGTTTGGATTGCCTCAAATTGTGTAATTACAGCCAATACAAGAATTGGTAAAAGCTCAATTGTAGGAGCGGGAAGTGTAGTTACAAAAGATATTGAACCTTATAGTATTGTTGGTGGAGTGCCTGCTAAATTGATTAGAAAAAGGAAATAAATTTGAAATATTTAGTAACTGGAGGAGCAGGTTTTATAGGAAGTGTCATAGTTAAAAAACTTCTTCACAATGGGCATGAAGTTCATATTATAGACAATCTAAAAACTGGATATATTAAAAATATACCTCAAAATGCAAAATTCATTGAGGGTGATTTTAGTAAAGATGAAGTAATTGAACAACTTAATAATACAACATTTGATGGGATTTTTCACATTGGTGGTCAGTCATCTGGGGAAATAAGTTACGAAGATCCAGAATATGATCTAAATACAAATACCTTATCTACTCTGAAGTTACTTCAGTACTGTGTAAAGACACGATGTAAAAAATTCATATATGCAAGCACTATGTCCATTTACGGTGAGCAAGAAGGCAAGGAACAGTTTTGTGAAGCAGATGAAACAAACCCAAAATCTTTTTATGCAGTAGGTAAGCTCGCAAGTGAAAAATATATGGAAATATTTTCAAAACAGTTTGGTATAGACTATGTTGCTTTAAGATATTTTAATGTTTATGGTCCTGGGCAAAATCTTGAAAATCTTAAACAAGGTATGGTGAGTATTTATTTAAAACAGTTTTTAGATGATAGGTTTGATAAAGTTATTGTAAAAGGTGATTTAAATAGGTTTAGAGACTTAATTTATATTGATGATGTGGTTAATATTACTATAGAAGCTATGAATAATCAAAACTATGCTAATAAAATTTTGAATGTTGGTACAGGTAAAAAAATTACTGTAAAAGATATATTGAAACTTATACGAGACTATACAGCATCAAAGAAAGAAATAGAAATAGCTGAAGGAACACCAGGAGATCAATTCGGTATTTATGCAGATAATAAAAAATTAACAAGCTTATATAATAAACCACTTATAGATTTTAATATAGGATTAAAAATTATGATTAAGTGGATAGAGGAAAGTAATAATGTCAAAATGTAGAATATGTCAATCAACAGAAGAACAAACATTACGTGCAGAAACTGTATTTGGTGGAAGTGAAGAACATAATTTCTGGGAATGTAGTAATTGTGGAGTTATCTATCTTTATCCTTATTTAAGTGTAGAAGAGGAAAAACACTTTTATAAAAAAGAGTTTGAGAAATTCATGTCAAGTAGAGTAGGTGACCACCGTGATTGGAGTAATGCAGAGAAACATATTAACTCCAATGAAGATCAAGTAAAAAGAAGATGGCCTTTTTTAGAATCGGAATTTAGTGATAAAAAATCCATATTAGAGATTGGTTGTTCTTCAGGTTTTATGATGGATGCTTTTAGAGATTATGGCTTAAAGTGTTTTGGTGTAGAGCCTTCAGGTGAATTTCTTGAGTATTTACATAAAAAAGGTCATGTTGCTTATGAGAGTTTGGATCAATTGATGGAAAATGAGAAAAGAAAATTTGATCTAATTGTACACTTTTTTGTTTTTGAACATATTGCTGATCCATTTAAATTTTTAAAAGAGACCTATGATTTATTAAGCACAGGGGGAGTTATTATCGCAGAGGTACCATCTTCAACTGATGTTTTAACCTCTGTTTATAATATCCCTGCCTTTGAGAGGTTTTACTGGTCAATTGCTCATCACTACTATTATAATCCACAATCTATAGAGTTTATTATAGAAAAACTTGGATATAAATATGAGATTTTACCTGAGCAAAGATATGACTTATCCAATCATATGACTTGGATGATGGATGGAAAACCAGGTGGTCAAAATAGATTTGATATGTTTTCTGAGTCTACTTTAGAATCATATAAAGATGATCTAAAAAAGAATTGGAAATGTGATACTGTAATATTGAAAATATTTAAGGATTAATTATATGAATATTTTAGCCACATCCCCATCTTTTTCAAAAAACACTTTATTACAAAATGAAATATACAAACACTTTCCCAATGCAAAACTCAATTTAGAGGGGAAACGCTTTAATAAAAGTGAACTGATTGAGTATATTAAAGAGGCTGATGCTGTAGTGGTAGGGCTTGAACCCATTGATCAAGAGGTTTTAGATCAATGCCCTAATCTAAAAATTGTATCAAAATATGGAGTAGGACTTAATAATATTGATATTGAAGCGTGTCAAAAAAGAGAAATCGCAATTGGTTGGAGTGGTGGTGTCAATAAGCTTTCCGTTGCTGAAATGACGTTAGGCTATATGCTAATGCTTTGTCGTAATCTTTTTATAACAACGACTCAGCTTAAACAAGGTACTTGGAACAAAAGCGGTGGTTTTCAACTAAGCGGTAAAACTGTAGGTATTATAGGTGTTGGGCATATAGGTAAAGAGGTTGTACGTTTATTAGAACCATTTGGCTGTAAAATTTTAGTTAATGATATAATAGATCAAACACAATATTATCAAGAACACAATTTAATTGCAGTAAGTAAAGAGGAGATATATCAACAAGCTGATATTATTACGATTCATACACCTTTTGACTCAACAACAGACAATCTTATTGATTTGAAGGTATTTAAGCAGATGAAAACAACAGCTTTTATACTTAATAGTGCCCGTGGTGGAATTATTAATGAAAATGATTTAAAGTATGCACTTAAAAACGAATTAATTTCTGGTGCTGCAATTGATGCGTATGTTGAAGAACCCCCAACGGATAGAGAATTGATTGAACTACCTAATTTAATTTGTACACCGCATATTGGGGGTAATGCAAAAGAAGCTGTAGAAGCTATGGGGCTTAGTGCTATTAAACATCTAGTGGAGTATTTTGATAAATGAAAAAGGTAGTTGTATTTGGCGGTAGTGGTTTTTTGGGAAGTTATGTAGCCGATGAACTCACAAGAAGAGGTTATAATGTAACTATTGCTGACTTGTATGAGTCAAAATATTTGCAAAAAAATCAAGAGTTTTTAAAAGTTAATATCTCCAACAGTGATAATATTCAAGAGGTTATCCATGATGCCCATATTGTCTATAACTTTGTAGCTATTGCTAACCTAGATGATGCTATACATGATCCTCTTAATACAATGAATATTAATGTCATAGGAAACCTAAAGATACTAGAAGCTTGTAGGAAAAGTAGTAATATTGAACGATTTGTCTATGCTAGTAGTGCATATGCTTTGAGTAATGAAGGCTCATTTTATGGAATCAGTAAACAGACTTCCGAAAAGCTAACAGAAGAGTATTATAAACGCTATGGACTTAAATATACCGTCATTCGTTACGGCTCACTCTATGGAGAGAGAGCAAGTCATAATAACTATATCTACAATCTACTAAAAGAGGGCATTCAAAAAGGTAAATTGGAATATAAAGGCGATGGTAATGATCTTCGTGAGTATGTACATGCTGCCGATGTGGCAAAATTATCGGTTAATATTCTTGAAGATACGCAGTATGAGAATGAGCATATTATCCTAACAGGTATTGAGAAGTTACGACGCATTGATCTATTGACAATGATTAACGAGATACTTAATAATAAGTTAGTTGTTGAACAAGTCGCTTCTGATAATATGGGGCATTATAAGATTACACCCTATTCGTTCCATCCAACTGTTGCCAAAAAGCTTGTGGCTAATCCTTATATTGATTTGGGACAGGGATTGGTAGAATGTATTCAAGAGATTTATAAAGAGATTGAGGAAGAATAATGGTAAAGTTTTTATCTTATATTTTAAATAATCAAACGCCAACGTATGGTAACCGAAACAGTTTTCTAATTGAAAAGAAGAGTGATATGCTTCAAGGTGATGTAGCCAATGATAGCTCTATCTCAACCACCGTTCACATCGGTACACATATCGATATGCCTTACCATTTTCATCAAGATGGTCAAACTATTGAGATGTTTGATGATGACTTTTGGTTGTTTCAAAAAGTACTTTTTATTGAAGTAGAACCTCAAAGTTTGATTATTAAAGATGAACTTATTGTTGCATTAGAAAAATACAGTGATATAGGTTATGAAATCATTATTGTCAAAACGGGTATATGTAATCAAAGAGAAGTAGATACCTTTTGGCAAGAAAATTATGGTTTTCACCCTGACTTGTATGACTATATAGTTCAAAAGTATCCATCTATTCGTGTTTTGGGATTTGATTCGATATCGGTTTCAAGTTTTGCACACCGAATGGTAGGACGAGAAGCACATAAAAGATTTTTAAATCCTAAGAAGCCTATACTTTTACTAGAAGATATGGATTTACGAGGAATTAATGTTCAAACAGTGTTTGAAAAGCTAGTTATTGCTCCCCTACGGATTGAGAAGTGTGATGGTTTACCCTGTACGATAATCGGGTTTATCAATGATTAAGACAATTTTATGGGATTTTGATGGTGTTATACTTGACAGTATGAAGATAAAAGGAGATGGATTTGTTGAATTATTTAAAGATTATGAAAAAGTTAAATTACTAGAAGAGTATCACTATAATCATGGTGGTGTTTCGCGTTTTGATAAGATAAAATACTTTTTTAATGAAGTTCTAGAAGAAAATATTGACGAGCAAGATCTTCTAAGTTTAGCAGAAAAGTTTGGAGAGATTATCCACAAGAGACTTTTTGATAGTGCTAATTTAATAGATGAAACTATTAAGTTTATAGAAAATAATTATCTACAGTATAATTTTCATATTGTGTCAGGTGCAGAGCATAATGAGTTAAATGAATTGTGTAAAAACTTTGAAATAACGAAATATTTTAAATCTATTGATGGGAGTCCTACTAAAAAAAATATTTTAGTAAAAAATATTTTACAAAAGTATAGTTATAAAAAAGAAGAGGTTATACTTATTGGTGATGCTATGACAGATTATCATGCTGCTCAAAAAAATGTAATAGCTTTTTATGGTTATAATAATAAAAGTTTAAAAGAAAATGGAAACTATATAGATAGTTTTAAGGATATTCAACTTTGAATCCAAAAGAATTAGACCAATCGTATCAAGAAAAAAAAGATGTATTTCATAAATATATAGATGATATCAAAAAAAAATCTAAGTGGAATTTATACACAATTATCAACCCAACTTTAATTAAAAATCCCTATGCGAGTAGTTTTCCGAAACATTATTTTTCAAATAAGATTAAGAATCAAAATAAAATTTTACAATTTATCAAAAGTACTATTAAATTTTATATTAAAAATATATATCTTTTGTGTAGTTACTTTATAGCTTTTGCGTTATATAAAATATATTATAAAAAGAAAAGAAAATATGATATAGAAAATATAATAGATGTTTTTGTTCTTGTAGATAAAGTAAATGAAAAAGGAAAATTTAGCGAAAACTATCTTAGTGGAGTATACGAAATATTTGAAAAGTATCAAGTACCTTATACAATACTTTTACGACCTTATGGTGTAGGAAAAGCCCCATTGAAACTTAAGAATTTTTTTGAAATAACCCATCAAGATAAAAAAGATTTTATTTTCGAGTATGACTTTTTAAAGTTTAGAGATTTTATTGAGCTTTTGAAGTTAATTATACTTTATCCATTTAAAATATTACGATTAAAACAAAAAAAACAAAATTTAGTAGATGAAATTTTCAATAATGCATTTATTAGTGATTTGCAGTTTTTTAGCTTTGATAGTATAACACGTTATATTTTAGGTAAAAATTTATCGAAGATTAAAACAATAAAAAAAATATACTCTTGGAGTGAGTTTCAAGTAATTGAGCGAAGTTTTAATTATGCAGTGAGAAAAAACTCTAGTAGTATAGAGCTAATAGGTCTTCAATTTTATCTAAACTATGATACGTACTTCAATGCTTACGCAGATGACTTGGACTATGATATGCTAAGCTCTCCTCATAAAATGCTAGTAAATGGGAAATATTATGTCAAAAATAGAGAAAAAGTAAAATACGATGTAGGTGTATCACTAAGATATAAAGATATTTTCACATTTGAAGGTATAAAAGAAGAAAAAAATATATTGCTTTTAGGTTCATATATAGAAAGAGATACAAAATATATGCTTGAAAGTGTAAGAGAGTTTGATAATGTAATATTTAAAAACCACCCAGCCGTAGATATTAAAAGATTTAGAGAATTACCTAAAAGTATAAAAGTTTCAAGCGAGAATATCTATAAATTATTTGAAAATGTTAAGCTTGTTATCGCTACTGCTTCTGGTACAGCAGTTGAAGCAGTAGCTTGTGGGATATCGGTTATTATTATTGCAAGTCAAGACAACCTAACAGCCAATCCTTTGATTGAGTATGGAAAAGGTAAAATTTGGGATATTGCATTTAATCAAGATGATATTAATTTTATATATAATAATTTGATACAATATCGACAAGAAAATCCAAAAGAGATTCAAGAAATTGCTCAATGGTACAAAGATAATTTTTTTGCAGAACCTACGGAAGAGAATATTGTAAAAGTTTTTGAATTAAACAAGGAGAGGAGATGAAAGTACTACTATTAGCAGGTGGATTTGGAACAAGATTAAGTGAAGAGACAGATATTCGACCTAAACCTATGGTTGAGATTGGTGGTAAGCCAATTTTGTGGCATATAATGAAGATCTATTCTCATTATGGTTTTAATGAGTTTGTTGTATTACTTGGATACAAAGGGTACTATATCAAAGAGTATTTTGCCAACTACTTTTTGCATCAAAGTGATGTAACGATTGATATGTCAAATGGAAAGATGGAAGTTTTAAATAACTCTAGTGAACCTTGGAAGGTGACACTTTTGGATACAGGATTAAATAATATGACAGGCTCAAGAGTCAAACAAGCTCAAAGAATTATTGGTGATGAATCTTTTATGCTAACCTACGGTGATGGAGTGAGTGATATAAATATTGAAAAACTTGTTGCATTTCATAAGAGTCATGGCAAGGCGATGACCATGACATCGTTTCAACCCGATGGAAGATTTGGAGCTTTGAATATAACAGAGAATAATCAAGTATGCGAATTTAAAGAAAAACCAAAGGGTGATGGAAATTGGATTAATGCAGGATATTTTGTATGTGAGCCAAAAGTGTTTGATTATATCGACAGTGATTCAACAACAGTATTTGAACAAGCACCTTTAATGCAACTTGCTAAAGATAGTGAAATTTTTACTTATAAACACGAGGGTTTTTGGAAACCTATGGACAGTTTAAAAGATAAAAATGATTTAAATCAGTTATGGAATGAAAATAGAGCTCCATGGAAAGTATGGGAGAAATAATGTTTGGTGCTGTATATAAAGATAAAAAAGTATTGGTGACAGGAGATACAGGGTTTAAAGGCTCTTGGCTTACTACATGGCTACTAAAGCTAGGAGCAAAAGTTGTAGGTATCTCAAAAGATATTCCTACGCATCCATCAATGTTTGAAGAGTTGGGGCTTGAAGCGAAAATTACACACTATCAAGAAGATATTCGTCATCTGGATAAAATGATTGAGATTATTTCCAATGAAAAGCCTGAATTTCTCTTTCATTTAGCGGCTCAACCTATTGTATCAACTTCTTACTCTGATCCCATTGAGACGATTTCATCCAATGTAATGGGAACAGCCAATATTTTAGAGGCTCTAAAAGTATCCAATCACCCATGTACAGCCATTATTATTACGAGCGATAAGGCGTATGATAATATCGAGCAGGTCTGGGGATATAAAGAGGATGATAAGATGGGCGGTAAGGATATCTACAGTGGTTCTAAGGGAGCAGCTGAGCTTATTATCAAGTCTTATTATCACTCCTTTTTTAAAAATGAAGATTGTAATATTAAACTTGCTATTGGTCGAGCGGGTAATGTAATAGGTGGAGGTGACTGGGCAAAAGATCGTATTGTGGTGGATTGCATGATAGCATGGAGTGAAGCCAAAGCTGTTGAGATACGTTCACCCAATGCCACACGACCATGGCAACATGTACTAGAGCCTTTAAGTGGCTATTTAAATCTTGGTCAAGTGTTGTATAAAAATCAAGAACTGCATGGCGAAGGGTTTAACTTTGGTCCAAGAGCAGAGCAAAATCATACGGTAGAAGAACTGCTAATTGATTTGAGTAAATATTGGCATTTTGATGCTATTGAACAAGCCTACAGAGTGACAGGCAATATCCCATTTCATGAAGCGGGACTATTGAAGCTTAATTGTGATAAAGCTCTTTTTTATCTTAAATGGCAAGCCACTTTAGCCTATCGAGAAACCATTGCTTTTACAAGTGAGTGGTATTATGACTTTTATAAGAGTGATAAGAGTATGTTAGATAAAACCCTTGCTCAAATTAATGAGTATGAGTTAAATGCAAAATCAAAAGGGCTTCTATGGACGGCGTAATTGTTACGCCACTCAAACAGATATTTCATCCCAAAGGAGATATTTTTCACGGTATGAAACAATCTGATAGTGGGTTTAGTGGATTTGGAGAGGCTTACTTTTCGACAATCAATCAAAGTGATATTAAGGGATGGAAAAAGCATACGCAGATGACACTCAATTTGGTTGTTCCTATTGGTGAGATAGAATTTGTGCTTTATGATGAAGCAACTAAAGAGTTTTTTACGATTAATCTTTCACCTAAAAACTATCAACGCTTAACTATAGAACCCAATCTATGGGTTGCTTTTAGAGGGATAGGGGAGTATAATATGCTTTTAAATCTTGCAAGTATCGAACATGACCCCAAGGAAGCTATCAATATGGAGTTAGATAAAATCAACTATGAGTGGTAAAAAAGTTTTAATTACAGGAGGGTTTGGTAATTTAGGAAGCTGGATTAGTAGATACTTACCGCAATCTCAATACGATATTTATATATTAACGCGAAAAGAAAAGAGAAAAATCCCTGATATAAAATATCAAACAGTTGAATGCGATATTACTAATATAAACGAGCTTGAAGAAAAACTAAATTTTGATATAGATTTTTGCATACATTGTGCAAGTTTTAATGAGTTTTTTGTAGAAGATTATGCACAAAAAGCTTTAGAGATAAACAGCTTGGGCACTAGAAATATAATAGAGGTACTAAGCACAAAAAATTTAAAAAATTTTATATACTTGAGTACATTTCATGTTTATGGAGAAAACAGTGGAACGATTACAGAAAATACGCCATTAAACCCTAAAAATGATTATGCCTCAACTCATCTCTTTGCAGAATATTATATTAAGCAATTTGGATTTACACATAATTTACAATACACTATATTAAGACTTACCAACAGTTACGGAACTCCTATGTTTAAAGATAGCGATAAGTGGTATTTGGTTTTAAATGATTTATCAAAATCAGCGTATAAAAATGGTAAAATTGTCATCAAAAGTAACGGCAAGGCTAAAAGAGATTTTATCTATATGGGTGATGTTGTTAAGGTCTTAGAGAGTTTAATGAAAATTGATGCGACAAACACTGTATATAATTTATCATCATCACAGAGTTTTGAAGTGATAGAGTTAGCCAATATTGTAAAAGATGTATACGAAAAAAGGTATAAACAAGCCGTGAGTATAGAGATAAACAGTAGTGATAAAACAATATACCATGATATAGTGGTAAAAAATGAAAAATTAAAATCTGTAATTGACTATAAAACAGATAATAAAATAAGCCAAGAAGTCTCTAAAATATTTGATTTATTGGAGGATAAGGATGGAAAATAGAGAGCTAGTATCCGTTATCACTCCTATGTATAATGCCCAAAAATACATTGTAGAGACCATAGAAAGTGTCATACACCAAAGTTATCAAAATTGGGAAATGATAATTGTTGATAACTGTTCAACCGATAAAAGCAGAGAGATTGTAGAGAATATTGATGATGATAGAATTAAACTCATAAAATTAGATTTCAATAGTGGAGGACCTGCAAGACCACGAAATATAGGATTAGAGCATGCAAAAGGTGAATATATAGCGTTTTTGGATGCTGATGATGTGTGGTTGGAAGATAAGCTTCAAAAACAAGTTGAGATTTTGAAATGTTGTGGTTACGATATAGTGCATACACTAGCCTATAATATAGATGAAAATAGCCAACAAATTGCTCAAATGAACAATCAAAGAGTCTACAGTAGACTCAAATATATTGCAAACGATAAAACTATAGCTTGCTTTACAAACTTTATCAATATCAATACGGTACTTATGAAAAACGATAGAAGCATAAAATTTAAAGAAGATAGTCATTTAGTAGCACTTGAAGATTTGTATTTTTGGATTGATCACCTAAGTGTAGGTAAAAAACCCTATTTAATAAAAGAAAAATTGATAAAATATAGAGTATTAGTAAACTCAGCCTCCAACAGAGCCTCTGATAAAAGCTTTAGAAAGCTTTATTATATGTATGCGTTATTGTTAAATGAAAATAAAATATCCTTAAAACTCTTTTTTGCTTCTTATTTTGTAAATACAATTAAAATAACCCTGAGAAATATTAAAAATGCGTTTATAAAGTAGGAAAAAATATGCTCAAAACTCTAATCATAGGTAAAAACAGTAACTTATCTCAACAATTGTGCAATAGACTAGAGAACGTATCGGTGGTTTCATCTAGGGAGATATTGCATGATATTACCATTCTCTCATCGTTTAAAAACGAAAAAATAAACCTAGTTTTTAACAATTTTCAACCAGCAACAAGATTAAACGATATTTCAAATACCCAAGAGTATATTATAAACTCTATTTTGATAACATCGAAGGTATTAGAATATTTCAAAAACTCTTCTATCAATAAAATCATCTACACCAGTAGCAGTTCGGTATACGGTAATAATATTTTATGCAAAGAGAGTGACGAACTCAAACCCTTGAATCTACATGCATCTTTAAAAGTTGCCAGTGAAAAATTAATTGAAAAGTTTTGTAATGAGCATCAAATAGATTATACTATTGCACGAATATTTAATATCTATGGTGGGGATGACACATTTTCTGTAATTAGTAAGATGATAAATGCCGTTAAAAACAAAGAGGAACTTACTATAGTTAATAACGGTAATGCCATTAGAGACTTTATCCATATAGATGATGTGGTTAATATCTATTCAAAGTTATTGAGTATGAAAGATATAAAAATTATCAATATAGGTACAGGTGAAGGTGTATCGATTAAAACTATTTTAGATATGTTAAAAAATAGTGGTTTTGAGTTGAAAACAAACAATATTGAGAGAGATGAGTTGAAAATATCAACAGCAGACAATAGTTTATTATTTGACCTAGTAGGACGATACTGTTTCAAAAATATGGAACAGTATCTAAAAAAGAAGCTTCAGGTATGAAAAACAAGATAATTATTATTGTAACAGTCCCTGTGGTTTTAGAAACTTGGTTGAAAGGACAAGCAAAGTTTTTATCCAAATATTATGATATTGAGATTATTACATCATATTCTGATACAATTGAAGGTATTGAAGCTTATGAAAATGTTTCAATTAAAACATTAGACTTTACTCGACAAATAAATATTTTTAAAGATATTAAAGTGTTGATACAGCTTTTTTTCTATTTGATGAAAGAGCGACCCTTGATAGTCTATACTCTTACTCCCAAAGCAGGTCTACTTGGGATGATTGCATCATGGATGGCAAGAATCAGACATAGAGTGCATAACGTGGTAGGATTGCCCCATCTTGAAGCAAAAGGCAAACGAAGAGTACTCTTGACACTAACGGAAAAAATCACATATTTTTTTGCAAATAAACTCTATTGCAACAGTTTTAACTTAAGAGATATTATGTCGATAATGACCAATAAAGAGGTAAGTATTATAGCAAATGGTTCAGTTAATGGTGTGGATACTGACTATTTTAGCAATCAACTCTCTCAAGAAGCAAAAAATGAATTATTACAAAGTTTAAAGTTAAAAGATAATGATTTTATCCTTACATTTGTAGGTAGAATAGTAAAAGATAAAGGTATCAATGAACTTCTTAGAGTCTTTGATACGATGTCACAAAATAATTCAAAGATTAAATTACTCTTGATTGGTGATTATAAAAATGAGTCTGATCCAATTAGCCCAAAAAGTAGGCAAATAATTCAAGATAATCCATCAGTGCGATACATTGAGTTTCAAGAAGATATTCGCAAATATCTATCGATTAGTCATCTTTTTGTATTGCCTTCTTATCGAGAGGGATTGCCTAATGTCTTGATTGAAGCAGGGAGTTTTGGTATACCGTTGGTTGCGACCAATATCAATGGATGCAATGAAGTGATAGAAGATGGAAAAAACGGTCTGTTGATTGAAAAAAAAGATGAAGATTCATTAAAAGTAGCACTGGAAAAACTCATCTACGACAGAGCCTATTATCAAAAAATAGAAGCAAATGTTAGGGGCAGTATCGTAGAAAAATACAATCAAAACTCTTTTTGGAAAGCGTTACACAAAGAGTTTGTGAAGATAGGAGAGAGCAGTAGATGAATATTTTAATCACAGGTGCTAGTGGATTTATAGGCAGTTATTTTATCGATAAATACAAAGATAAGTATGATATAAAAACCTTTAGTTTTTTGAATGACGAGTTTGAGAGTTTGGATTTAGAGGGTGTTGATGCGATTGTGCATTTATCTGCACTAGTGCATCAGATGGGTGGTGCGAGTGCTGAGGAGTATGAGATGGTCAACGTCTCACAGACTTTAGAACTTGCTAGAAAAGCAAAGGAAAGCGGAGTAAAACAGTTTGTATTTATGAGTACGGTTAAAGTTTATGGGGAAGAAACAGAATCAAAATATACTGAAAATAGTATTTGTAATCCAGAAGACGATTATGGAAAGAGTAAATTAAAAGCTGAACTTGAACTTCAAAAACTAGAAGATGAGAATTTCAAAGTAAGCATAGTTAGAACTCCTATAGTTTATGGATACGGTGTAAAAGCAAATATCAAATCCCTTGTACATTTAGTAAATAGAGTACCTGTATTGCCATTTGGAAAAATAGAAAACAGGCGTAGTATGGTATATATAGGAAATTTATGCCATGTAGTCGATGAGATTATCATACAGAAAACATCGGGAGTTTTTTTAGTTAGCGATGATGAGCCACTCAGTACGACGAAATTTATTGAGCTTATAGCAAAAAATCTTGATAAAAAAGTATACTTAGTAAAAATACCATTTTTTGAAACTCTCTTAAAAATTCTTAAATCATCATTTCACAAGCGACTCTATGAAAGTTTGGAAGTCGATAATAGCTTGACAATGGAAAAATTGAAGATAAAAAATCGATACAGTGTAGAAGAGGGAATTAAAGAAATGTGTAAGAGCATTTCTTAATCACTATTTTGGTATGATACATCTTAATTTTACTTATAAAGGTTTGATAGAGTGACAACATTTACAGAAAATAGAAAAACAGCTCTTTTGATATTGATTGCATTTGCATTTAGTTTTATAGTACGACTTATTTGGGTAAGTGAGTTTAGTGCAAATGATAGTTTTAAATTTAATAATGAATTTATGATTAATACCAATGATGGATACTATTATGCCGAGGGAGCTAGAGACATACTCAAAGGTTCACATGAGCCCAATGACCTCTCTCCTGTTGATAGTGCTGGGTCACAACTCACTGCATTTTTTGCTAAAATTTTGCCTATATCTTTTGAGGCACTTATCTTTTACCTACCTGCTTTTTTAGGTTCACTTTTAGTTATTCCTATCATATTAATTGCCCGTTCTTTTCATAAAATAGAAGTAGGCTTTATTGCTGCACTTATTGGCTCCATTGCGTGGAGCTATTATAATCGTACGATGGTGGGCTATTACGATACCGATATGCTCAATATTGTCTTTCCTACCTTTTTACTTTGGTCACTTATTTGGGCAATTCGTACCAAAGAGGAGAAGTATCTGCTCTTTACAGGGTTAGAGATTATCGCCTATCGTTGGTGGTACCCTCAGAGTTACTCGCTTGAGTTTGCTTTTTTTGTTGTTGTTGCACTCTACAGCCTCTACCTATTTATCAAAAAGCAAGAGATTCGTTATGAACTTAAGCTTTTAGCTACAATTATGTTGGCTATGGTTAATCTACCTATAGTGGTGCGTTTGGTACTTGTTATAGGGATTTATTTTATAGCTAAAATGGAGTTGGCATTGAAATATATTTATGCACTCTTAGGTGCTGCTCTTGCTATATTTATCTTTACAGGTGGACTTGGACCTATTTGGGCTCAGCTTAAAGGATATGTTTTTAGAGAAGCTGTTGTGGGAGCATCACATGGATTAGAGCTGAAGTTTTTTAGTGTGATGCAGACGGTTAGAGAAGCAGGAAGTATTCCTTTTGAGACTTTTGCCAATCGTATTAGTGGGCATACGGTATCGTTTATCTTGGCAATTATAGGCTATATTTGGTTTGTATTTAGACATCCTGTTATGCTGATTGCCCTTCCAATGGTAGGGCTTGGTTTCTTGGCGTATGGTATTCCAGGTTTAGTCAGTGGTGGGGGATTACGATTTACCGTTTATGCTGTACCGATTATGGCTTTGGGGATTGCCTATTTGATTGTAGAATTATCGAAATTGATAGCTAATGAAGTGATGCAAAAGCAACATGCTAAAGCAGGAAATTATATTATAGCTTCAGTTTTGACAATTTTAGTACTTATTCCTAATATTAAACACATTCAAGGCTATAAAGTTCCTACGGTTTTTAATAAGCAAGAGGTTGTTGCATTAGATAAATTTAAAGCCATTGCGGATAGAGAGGATTACGTAGTGACATGGTGGGACTATGGTTATCCTATTCGTTATTACGCAGATGTAAAGACGCTCGTAGATGGTGGTAAGCACAGTGGAGTAGTAAATTTTGCTCCGAGTTTTGTACTTACTTCTCCTATTCAGTCAGCTGCCAATATGGCAAGGCTGGAAGTAGAATATACTGAGAAAAGATTTACTCCACCAAAAGACAACACGACAAAAAGGGCTTCTAATACAATAGAGCAGATGACATTGGATTATGGTTTTGATAATGCTAATGACTTTTTAGATTCATTGGAGACCGATATAAAATTGCCTAAAAAAACACGTGATGTCTATATCTATTTGCCCTTTAGGATGATGAATATCTTTCCAACGGTTGCACTCTTTTCTAATTTAGATTTACATACAGGTCAAGAGAAGCGAAAACTCTTTTTTTATAAGGGTGGAATTTATAAAAATGATAATGGTGTGTTGAATTTAGGACGAGGGATTACCTTTAATAGCAAAAACAATGTAATATCGTTTGGTAAAGATCAAAAGACTCCTATCAAGTACTTTATTACGACGCAATTAGATAAAAGCGGTAAAACACAAGTGCAGACACAAGTGGTCAATAAAAGTTCACAAATATCGTTGATATATATGAGAAACTATAATGCAATGCTTGTCGTTAATGATGCCATGTTGACTTCAACTTATATTCGATTATTTGTGCTTGAAAATTATGATAAGAAGCTATTTGAACCTGTGATAATTGACCCCTATACAAAAATTTATAAGCTTAAAATCTAGAGGAAAGATTTGTTCTATTTAGCTCTTTTTGGTTTATCACTACTGTTGACCTATTTAATTCGTCAATATGCGATTAAAAAGTCTATTATCGATATTCCCAATGAGCGAAGCTCCCACTCTATACCCACACCAAGAGGAGGAGGGTTGGCAGTTATTATTACTTTTTTTATTGGACTTTTTATCTTTAGAGAGAGTATTGAAGAGAATCTATTTTATGCATTGCTCTCTTCCTTGCCAATTATAATTGTCAGTTTAGTGGATGATATCGTAACACTTTCATCCAAAATTCGTTTTATTGTTCAGGCATTAAGTGCTTTATTGGCTCTCTATTTTTTAGGTGGAGTAGATTCAATTGATTTTATCTTTTTTCAACTCAATGGTTGGTGGCTAAATATTTTTGCTTTTATTAGCATACTATGGATTACTAATCTTTATAACTTTTTAGATGGTATTGATGGCTATGCTGCTTCTGAGGCAATACTCGTTGCATTGGGTATCTATCTTATTTTACATAATAACCTAGGGATTATAGTAGCTGTGGCAGTATTAGGGTTTTTAATATTTAATTGGCATAAAGCTTCTATATTTATGGGTGATGTCGGGAGTGCGACACTTGGATTTATATTTGCTATTATTATCTTTAGTGATACAAGTGGTGGCAATATCTATTTTTGGTTGATTATGCTTTCACTCTTTTGGTATGATGCTACTGTGACATTAGTCAGGCGATATCAAAATGGTGAAAGGGTTACTCAAGCTCATAAAAAACACGCCTATCAACGACTTACACAGTTTGGATGGAGTCATAGTAGAGTGGTTCTCTATTCTATTGCAATCAATGTAATATTTTTACTACTGCTCTATGGTATACCTAGAGAGTTTTGGGTTTATCTTTTTGTGTTTAATCTTATAATGATGGCAGTGATTATGAAATTTGTGGATAGAAAGAAGGGTTTTTATGATTAACTTGCAAGCAAGTACGACCAAGCGTGTTATATTTTTTATTGTTTTTGATATTTTTATATCAATGTCGACGATTGTTTTAGCCTATCTATTACGGTTTAACTTTGATATTGAACCCTCTCATCTACCCTCTATGATGAAGATGATGTATATACTCATTCCTGTTAAAATTTTTATCTTGGCACTCTTTAAAATCTATTTTGTAGCATGGCGATATTTTGGTTTGCATGAGTATAAGCTTTTAGTCAAAGTTCATATTGCTACTTATCTTATATTTACTACAATATTTTTTATTATGCCAGAGTACTTTAATCCTTTTCCAAGAAGTGTGATTATCATCGATATGTTTCTTTCACTCTTTTTTATTTCACTGCTTAGGATATCCAAAAGAGTCTATCTTGAAACCAATACACAAAATCTTCAAAAACCAACCATCATAATTGGTACCAACGATTCAAGTGCTACACTTATTAAACAAGCGATCAATTCAAATAGTTTTAATTACTTTCCTATAGCTGTCATATCTTATAATCCTGAGCTTATTGGTACCTACTTTGTGGGAGTAAAAGTTTATGCGAAAGAGGAAATTGAAAATATTATTGCATTGCACCGTGATGTTTGTGTGATTATTGCCAAAGAGTTGGGGCAAATGGAGCTTGATAAACTCTATAAACTGTTGCATACTCTCAATATCAAAGATATTAAACTTGCCAATTTAATCGAAGATAAACCCACTCAACTCAAAGATATATCCATCGAAGACCTCCTAGCCCGTCACCCCAAAGATTTGGATAAAGCTCAAATTTCTGCTTTTATTAGCAATAAAGTAGTCTTAATTACAGGGGCAGGGGGGAGTATAGGGAGTGAGATAGCTAGGCAGTGTAGAGTGTTTGAAGCCAAGCAGTTAATCTTAGTCGATCACAGTGAATTTAATCTCTACTCCATTGGTGAGGAGCTTAGAGAATTTAACATAGAACTTGTAATGCAAAATGTGGTTGATAAAGATAAATTAGCCAAAACCTTTGAACACTATAGACCCGATATTGTCATCCATGCCGCAGCCTACAAGCATGTACCCTTGTGTGAATCCAATATCGATGAAGCGATTAATAACAATGTGATAGGAACTAAAAATACTATTGATTGTGCTATAGAGTATGGTGTGGATAAGTTTGTGCTTATCTCCACCGACAAAGCCGTACGCCCCACCAATGTGATGGGGACGACCAAGCGTATCTGTGAACTCTACGCCTCTAATGTGCTTGCAAACAAAACAGAGATTGTAGCCGTTCGCTTTGGGAATGTACTAGGAAGCAGTGGGAGTGTGATACCCAAATTCCGTGCCCAAATTGAGATAGGTGGTCCCATTACCGTCACGCATCCCGATATTACACGCTACTTTATGCTTATCCCCGAAGCGTGTGAATTGGTACTCCAAGCAGCCTCTATTGGCAAGGGTGGTGAGCTATTTATATTGGATATGGGTGAGCCTGTACGCATAGTAGATTTAGCCAAAAAGATGATTGAACTAAGTGGCAGGGATGATATAGAGATTGTTTATAGTGGCTTAAGACCAGGAGAGAAGCTCTACGAGGAGTTGCTTATTGATGAAAGTGATGCCAATACTCAATATGATTCGATTACCGTAGCTAAACCAACGCATTATGATATAAAGAAGCTTGAAAATGATATTGAAGAGCTTTTGGTGGCAGAGGATAAGATTGCCAAGCTACAGAGCATTGTGCCTGAGTTTACGCATAATAAAGAGGCTTAAAGTAAAGAGTATTAAAACTTGATATAATGATAGAAAAATTTAAAGAGAGGTATAACGATGTACTATTGGATTTTGGTAGCCTCTCCTGATAAGTGGTTTTGTGAGTCATGTGGGGAGAATTCTAAAGTTAATGAAACATTACTGAATTTAGAAAATCAACCGTGGAGAGTGCGAGAAGATTATTTTCAAGATGCTAAAGTGGGCGATAAGTGTGTCGTTAAAATATCACAAGATAAGCGTTCAATAGAGAGACGCACACTTGAAAATGGTGAAGTAATCGATCTGTTGCAATCGGGCATTTATGCCATCGGAGAGATAGCTCAAGAGCTCTATTTTGATGAAAAAGATAGTTGCCATAGAGTCGATGTAAAAATCACTAACAATCTGTTTAAAGATAACCAAGTGATAGATGCTGCGATGGCTGAAAAAATTTTGGGTAATGATTTTATTTCGCAGAGTAGTAAGCGAATTGATGAGGATAAATATCGACATATATTATCAATTATTGAGATTAATGATAGTATTGAGTTTGATGATACAGAAGGGGATGAAAGTTTTGAACCCAATGGTATTGATGGTGAAAACACCATTTACCCTGCTGAAGTCAAAATCCAAAGAGATATGTTTTCAGTGCGTGAACTAAAAATGGACTATGAAAACAGTATGCTAGTATTGGCTCCAGATTTTCAACGAGAATTTGTATGGAGTCTGAAACAAAAGTCCGAGTTAATTGAGTCGATTTTAATGGGAATACCATTACCTATGATCTATTTTTTTGAAGATGATAATGGGATAATTCAAGTAGTTGATGGGAAACAACGATTAACTTCACTTTTTGAATATATGGATGATAAATTTCCACTCTCTCAATCTTTATTTATTTTAACAAAGATCAAAGGAAAACGATACAAAGACTTAAACCCCACTCAGCGTACAAAAATTGCTAGATATCAGTTTGTTACACAAACTATTGTTCCTCCAACTCCTGATAAGATTAAATTTGATATTTTTGAAAGAGTTAATAGAAAAGGCTCTACACTAAACAACCAAGAGATGCGTAATGCTCTTTATCAAGGTTACGCTACTCAATTATTAGATAAGTTGGCAAAGTATGACTCATTTTTAAAAGCTACGGATAACGCTATTAGTCCAAGTCGAATGAAAGACAGATATATGATACTACGATTTATTAGCTTTTATTTAAAAAAAGAAGGATTACTTAAAGATAAAGTTGGAAAGCTTGTAGAGTATAAAAGTGATATGGATGATTTTTTAGGTAAAACAATGTCATTTATTAACCAACAAGATGAAAATTTTATTGATAACCTCTCTAAAGTATTTGACGAAACAATGCAGTTGGCATTTGATTTAATGGGTAAAAATGTCTTTAGAATACCAAGTGATAATAGAAAAAGACCTATTAATATGGCACTTATGGAGAGTCTAGGTTATCTATTTAGTAAAATTCGCAAAAAAGATAATTCAAAAAATTTTGTGGGAGCAATTAATCTTTTAATTGAAGATAAAGAGTATATTGAAGCTATAACTCAAAGAGTAGATAGCACTACGAGTGTAGATACAAGATTTGAAAAAATTGATGACATTTTAAAAGGAATCGCATGATAAAGAGTTTATCCATAGAAGCATTTAAGTGTTTTGAGAAAGAGAATTTAGAGTTTCGTAATTTAACCATTTTAACAGGCACAAACGCAAGTGGAAAATCCTCTGTGATTCAGGCTCTTTTGCAATTAGCACTACATGCTAATAATGATTACTCTTCACCTTTGGCTCACTATCTAAACTTTATTGCTGAATTTGATGAGACCATTAATTTTAATATGGATGTAGATGAATATAAGCTTGTTCTTAATGGATTTGACAATACATTAGAGTATCTTTTTAAAAGAGATGGCGATATTATCAACTTACAAAACTTTCAAAGTATTGAAGAAAAACTCTCCTACTCAAAAGGTAATCTTGTTTTTTTATCAGCAGATAGAATGGGACCACAAGATACTTATAGTAAAAATACTAACCCTTTAGATAGATTTGGTATTGTTGGTGAATATGCTATTAGTTTTTTAGAGAAAGCTAGACGAAATAGAGAAGAAATTATTGATGATTTAGTACACGATAGGAATACACGAAAGGTTTTAGATAGTCAAGTGAACTATTGGCTTGGTTATATTTTAGATACAGAGATAAAAACTGAGGAGATTAAAGGTACCAATCAAGTAAAAGCAGAATTTAAAAATGGTAATGCTTTTGTAAGACCCAAAAATATTGGTTCAGGTATAAGTTATTTAGCTTCTATACTTATCATTTGTCTCTCTGCTCAAAAAAATCATATCATCATCATCGAAAATCCAGAAATTCATCTCCACCCTCAAGCACAATCTAAAATTGGTGAGTTTTTGGCTTTTGTCGCTTCTAAAGGGGTTCAGATTATTATTGAAACCCATAATGATCACTTGATTAATCGTTTACGCTATGAGGTCTATAAAGATAGGATAGCACCTGAGCAAGTGATTATTCACTACAAAGAGAAAGAGACTCCCTTTGAACAAATTGAGATTGATAGCAATGGAAAATTTAGAGATAAAAATGGAGAAAATGCTTTTCCAAAGGGTTTTTATGATGCTACTCTAAAAGAGATTTTTGAAATCAATAGAGGCAAATAGTATGGCAGATTTAGCCTTAAGTTCATCACTCATTGATGAGTATATCAACTATACATTTAATGAAGCATTTGATTCAAATAAAATGCGAAAGCTTTTAAAATTTATTCAACCTTTTGCTATTCCTATAACCCATTCAGATTTTTTTTCTGATCCATCAACGCCAAGTCAATTTAGTGACCCATTAGTTGAGATGATAGATGAGTGTAGTGATAAAGAGATGGTACAAGCAAGCACATTAAAACTCATGTTAGTTGATAAAGCTATTAATCCTAAACCTGAATTTACAACGGTTAATATTAGTGGTATATTACCTGAAAAGTTACGTTTGATTAACAATTTAGTATGGTAATGGCTTGATTTATTATGCCATTATGATTGATTGAAAGTACTAACTTGTGATCTTTTAACAACCCACTGTTTATGACTTTGCAAATACACGATCAGGA
>Ga0193953_1000031_pt1 | contig 70769 bp, 65 predicted proteins | sample BB_4_MG_FD_140325 | JGI IMG/M metagenome (GOLD analysis project Ga0193953, IMG submission 140325) | Microbial mat bacterial communities from the Broadkill River, Lewes, Delaware, United States - BB_4_MG | ecosystem: Environmental > Aquatic > Freshwater > River > Microbial mats | place: USA...
TAATGTAACACCACCTCTAGAGTTGATGAAATCAGGTAAAGTATGTCTTAATTTAATATCTGCTGGTTTTGGGTAAGCAGCAGTATGACAGAATGATTGCATAACCATATCAGCACCAAAAGATAATGCAGCAAGTTCTTTAATCTCATCTCTTGTCATTGGTCCAGTTGTATCTTGAGATCCAACAGTAGCACATACAGGCTCAACGTACATACCAGGTTTAACACCTTCGATACCACAAGCACGTCCTACCATTTTTTGAGCTTGAGTAAAACCTTTACCATTATCAGATGGTTGTGTAGGTGCAACAAATGCATCAGATGCACCCATACCTAAAGCTTCTCTAGCTTTTGAAGTCAAACCTTTACCAATAATTAATGGGATTCTACCACCAGCTCTCATTTCGTCTGTTAATGTATTTGGTAATAAATCAAATTCAGAAACCACTTCACCATTTTTAGTAATTTGACCAGCGTATGGCTTTAAAGTAATAACATCACCAGTTTCTAAGTTTGCAACTGGAGCTTGAATTGGTAAACATCCTGAATCTTCTGCAGTATTGAAGAAAATTGGAGCAATAATATCACCAATAACAACACCACCAGTTCTTTTATTTGGAACACCATTAATATCTCTACCCATGTGCCATTGCACTGAGTTAATTCCAGATTTTCGCGAACTTCCTGTACCAACAACATCACCAACGTATGCTAATGGGTGACCTTTTTCTTTAAGTTCTTTCATTGTTTCTAATGGATTTTCCATTCTTGACTGTAACATCGCAGTTGCGTGTAAAGGGATATCTGCTCTTGTAAATGCAACTGTTGCAGGAGATAAATCATCTGTATTTGTTTCACCAGGGATTTTATAAACTGTTAAAGTCATCTCTTCTTCTAATGCTGGTTTATTTGTAAACCATTCTGCATTTGCCCAAGATTCTATAACTTCTTTAGCTTTTGCATTTCCACTATCAGCTAATTCTTTTACATCATTAAAAGAATCATAAACTAGTATAGTGTTTTTTAATTGTGTAGCAGCAGCTTCAGCTACTTCTTCAATTTTTAATGCCTCAACAAGTGGAGTAACATTAAATCCACCCATCATTGTTCCTAAAATTTCAATTGCTTCAACTTTAGAAATTACTGAACATGCAGCATTACCTTGAACTATATCATTTAAAAATGCAGCTTTAACATAAGCAGCGTCATCAACACCTGGGTTAACTTTATTTTTAAATAATTCAACAGCGTAGTCTGCATCAGCAGTATCAGCTTTTAAAACTTCCACTAATTGTGCAGTTTGGTCAGCAGTTAATGCTAATGGTGGTAAACCACCGTCTTGTAATCTTTCTTCAGTATGTGCTCTATAATCAGCGATTAAACTCATAAATATCCTTTAAGTAAATTTTATTTGACCTGATTATATCTTATCTATCCTTATAATAATTTCTTATTATTAATGATTTTATTTTTATTTTAAAATAGTGCTTACTTTTGTTACACTATTTTTACATAAGTATCTCTTATTTAGAGTTGGCAAATCTTTTGTTCCATGTTAAATTGTGATTTTAAAGTAAGCAACCTACAGCTACTCTCTAATATAGCCACCTTTTTAATCAGATTATTCATATCTCTATCTGTTACATATACACCAACACCTTTTATAATAATAAGGCTATTAGGTGAAAGTTTTAATAATCTAGGAATCTCTTCATCACTTCTTTCCATCCACGTTGAAAAATCGCCTGGATCGTGTACTACAATTTTATTAAATGTTATTTTTCCAAAATAATCTTCAAACCTTATTTCATCGTGAAGTAAGGCATACGCACAGGTATATGGTGGCATCCCACATGCAATATATTTGGACTCTGGTATTTCACTATAAATTGCTTTATGTACTTCAGATTCTATACTTGCTATGTTCCAACTATAATCTTTATTATTCATTTTTAAGTGACATAAAGTAGTTTCATTGATTTCATCAAAAATTGCTTCTTTTGTATTGATAACAAAACTATCTTGGTCAACTTTTTTTGAGATAGATCCATGATAAATACCAAAAAAATTCTTTCTAAATAGTGTTAATGAAATATCAGAGAGATGTTTCAGAATATTTTTATCAATCATCGATAAAACCTTTAATTTTAATTGTGCTATTATACCACTTAGAAACACAGTATAAAATTAAATAGGATTAAGCCTTGAACCAAACAAAAATTCCCCATATTCCAGTACTTTTTAATGAAGTAATTGACACATTTAAAGATTTAGAAAACGGTTATGTTATCGACTGTACTTTAGGTTATGGGGGACACTCTTTGGGTATTTTAGAATCAAATCCAAATATAAAACTAATTTGTAACGATCAAGATGATGAAGCATTAAGTTTCTCTAAAGAAAGACTCAAAAAATATGAAGAGAGAATTATCTTTTCAAAAGGGAACTTTAAAGATGTAATAAACAAATATAAAGATAAAAACATAGTAGGAATTTTAGCGGATATTGGGGTGTCTTCTTTACAGCTTGATAAAAATGAGAGAGGTTTTGGTTTTGCTAGTGAAACTTTAGATATGAGGATGGATCAAAATCAAGATTTATCAGCAAAAGAAGTTGTAAATGAATACTCACAAAAAGATTTAGAAAAAATTTTTAAAGAGTATGGAGAAGTAAAAGAGTACAAAAAAGTTGCTTCTTTAATAGTGCAAAATAGACCCTTTATTAGTTCTAAAGAATTAGCAGACTTTTTATCTAAAAATATGTTTAAAGGAAAACTTCACCCTGCAACACTCCCTTTTCAAGGTATACGTATAGAAGTAAATAATGAATTAGGTGTTTTAGAAGAGTTATTTGAACAAATAGAAAATGCAGGTTTTACAGACACAAAAGTAGCTGTTATCTCTTTTCATTCTTTAGAAGATAGAATAGTCAAAACAGTATTTAAAAAATGGACACAAAAATGTATCTGTCCCCCACATATTGAACGATGTGAATGTGGAAATAATCACCAAAAAGGAAAGGTTCTTACAAAAAAACCTATCATCCCTACACAAGAAGAGATAAAAATAAATGCACGAAGTAGAAGTTCAAAAATGAGGATATTTAAATTTGAAACAAGCCGATAGAAAAGCTTTATATCGAGTTTTATTATTATTAGTTATAGTTTTAGTAATCTTTTTTCCAAAAATATACTTAAGAAATAACATCTACTATGTAAGTAAAGATATAAATAAACTCAATACACAATATATCTCATTAAAAGAAGAGAATAGATTTTTAAAACAACAGCACGAAGATGCCTTATTTAAAAATCAAATTATGGATAGTTTAATCTTAGAAAATTTAGATAAAGATTATTAAACTTTTTCTCTACAAAAAGGACTAAAATGAATAAAAAAGCAGTAATATTTGATCTTGATGGTACACTAGTAGATTCGATAAAAGATATAGCAATTTCAATGAATCAAGTGTTAAAACAACTAGGATATAAAGAGCATCCTGAAGGAGATTATCAAAATTTTGTTGGGGATGGAGCCTTGATGCTTGTGCAAAATACAATGCCAAAAAACACTACAGAAGAAACACTTAAAAAAGTTTTACACTTATTTAAAAAAGTATATGGAGATGGTATACACGAAAATTCAAAAGTATATGATGGTATATATGAGATGTTAGATAGTTTGCAAAAAACTGATTTAATACTCACAGTACTCTCTAATAAGCCCCATAAATTTACCTTAGAATTTATCGAATACTTTTTTAAAGATTATCCTTTTGTAGAAGTTCATGGGCAAAAAAAAGAGGTTCCTAAAAAACCAAATCCTAAAGGTGCATTTAATATTGCGGAAGCATTAGATTTAAACACAGATGAGATTATTTTTGTAGGGGATACTCCAACAGATATAAATACTGCAAAATGTGCAGGAATGACTTCAATAGGTGTTTCGTGGGGATATAGAAGTGTGGAAGAACTAAAAGAAGCTAATGCAGACTATATAGCAAAAGATACAAAACATTTGGCACAAATATTATTAGAAAATAGTATTTAAAATAGCATACATTTTTATAAAATAATGTATAATTACAAAAATTTAACTTTAGGATAATATAACTATGGAAAAAAAAGGTATATTAATAATAGGAGCTGGTGGTGTTAGTACCGTAGCTACTACAAAATGTGCTATGAATATCGATACATTTGAAAAAATTACTCTAGCATCAAGAACAGTTTCAAAATGTATTGCAATGGCAAAAAAAATAAAAGAAACAACTGGAGTAGAGATAGATACAGCTTCAATAGATGCAGATAATGTACCTGCTTTGATTGAACTTATCAAAAAACTTAATCCAAAAGTAGTTTTAAATGTCGCTCTTCCATATCAAGATTTGACAATCATGGATGCGTGTAGTGCTACAGATACTCACTATATAGATACAGCAAACTACGAACATCCAGATGAAGCAAAGTTTGAATACAAAGAGCAATGGGCAAGAAATGATGACTTTGAAAAAGAGAACTTAACAGCACTTTTAGGAAGTGGTTTTGATCCTGGCGTTACTGGCGTATTTGTAAAATATATTCAAGAAAACTATCTCGATACTATAGAATACATCGATATTATGGACTGCAATGCAGGAGATCATGGATATCCTTTTGCTACGAATTTTAATCCAGAAATCAACTTACGAGAAGTAAGCTCAAACGGACGATACTGGGAAGAAGGAAAATGGATCGAAACAAAACCTTTAGAGATACGAGTAGATCATGATTATCCAGAAATTGGGATAAAACCATCATATCTTTTATATCACGAAGAGTTAGAAAGTTTATGTAAAAATATCAAAGGTGTAAAAAGAATCAGATTTTTTATGACATTTGGAGATAGTTATATTTCCCACATGAACTGTTTAGAAAATGTAGGAATGTTAGGTATTAAACCTGTTATGCATAAAGGTGTAGAAATTACTCCTATAGAGTTTTTAGCTACCCTACTTCCAGACCCAGCAAGCTTAGGAGCTAGAACACACGGTAAAACAAATATCGGTTGTATTTGTGAAGGTTTAAAAGATGGTGTAAGAAAGAAGTTTTACATCTATAATATCTGTGACCATCAAGAGTGTTACAAAGAAACTGGAGCACAAGCTGTAAGTTATACTACAGGAGTCCCTGCTATGATTGGTACAAAACTTGTATACAATGGTACTTGGGACTTAAAAGGTGCTAGAAATGTAGAAGAGTTTAGCTCAAAACCATTTATGGATGAACTTATGACTCAAGGGCTACCTTGGAAAGTGATAGAACTTTAAAAGTTCTATCACTACAATCATACTTATTTTACACTAATTTAAAACTACTTTCCTTTAACACAACACCATTTATCATTACACTTACTTTATGTTCTCCTAAATAGTATCGTCTTGTACTAATAGCTTTAAATGAGTATTTTTTATTGATACTTTTGGTTCCTATAAAATCATCTACTTCACTTATTTTAAATACTTTAGAGTTATGATTTCCATTTGCCCTTAAAAAGTCTATTTTATATTCTATTCGTAATTTATCCATCTTTTCTTTTGTAACTATAACAAATGAAAAAAATAGTTCTTCACCCTCTTTTACTATATCACTACAAGTAAAGTTTTCAAGAGTTAAACTAGTGGGATTTTTATAATCAAATAATTCTAATATCTCTTTATTTGAAGCTTTTAAAAGTGTCCTCGAACCATGTTTTAAAATCCAGTCTCTATTTTTACTAAAACCTTGCCATCTTTTAACTATATCAATCACTATTTTAGGATTGTCTTTACTGATATCATTTATATTATTAGCGACACTTTTTTGTACATATTTACTCTCATCATCTTTTAAGAGCTCCAATACTTCTAAAACTTTTACAGGGTCTTTTTTGAAATTTGGCAAAGCTATCGCCCAAGGTAATCGTGAACGACAACCTTCACTAGCAAGTCGTCTGAGTTCATAGTCATCTGATTTCGCCCAAATAAGTATCTGTTTCATAGCCCTATTCTCATCTTTTAAAATAAACTGCCGTATAGCAAACTCGCTGCTACAGCTTCTCGTAAAACATTCCAATGCATCCATAGAAATATCCCAATCATCCAGTCCATACACTTCTACAAAATCTTGAAAAATAATATTTTCCAATCGTATACCTTCACCAATCATATAAGGATATACCTGTTTTAAAATAGTTATAGAATCTTCATAATTTTTAGGTAAATGATTATATAGAATAGTCGAAATATGCCGCATACGTTGTTTTAACTCTAAATCATCCCAACTACTATCAAAAATAGCATTATAAAACTTTTCTTTCTCAAACTTTTCATAGTAATTATGTAGAGTGTTAGATAATTGTCTAATAAACTTTTCATTATAAAGGTATTTTAATTGTGCTGCCATATTATTTTCTTATAGATGTTGCTGTCATAAAGATATAATCTTTTCCAGTAACAGTTACTCTGAACTTTTTTTGTTGTAGATATTTCTTACAATAGTTTACATCCTTAAATAAAAGTGAGAGTTCAGAAAAGTTATAGTTTTTAACCATACCACCATATATCATCTCATTATCTATCCATCGACAATTTGGAAAACCCAATATCATCGCTCCATCAATTTTTAGATAATTTTGAACTATATTCATAAATACTTTATTAAAATCTAAATTTGTACTTTGAAGAGTTCCTATAGAGATAATCAAATCAAATCTTCCTAAGTTTAATTGCTCTAAATCATTTATATCTCCAACATGAAAAGATACATTTTCATCATCAAAATTCTTTTTTGCTTCCTCAATAGCAGAAGAACAATAATCAATCCCTACTAACTCTAAGTTCTCAAAGTTTTTACTATACTTGTTAATTACTTCAAACTCTTCCCCGCTATTGACTCCAAGATTTAGTATTCTTATTCGTGTATCTACTTTTACGTTTTCTAAAGCTTTTAAATAATGAACTAAAAATGCAGGTTGACTATTTTTATCTATGCTTGCAAATGTTGAACTACTCCCATATTTTTCTTCGATATCATCACTCTCTTTATGAAAAGATTGAGTTGTATTTAACTTTTTAAATCGCATAGTTAAAACATCACCAGTACAAATAGGAGTTAACATTTTACAATATAATAGTTGCGCTAAATCTACCCAAGCTTTATAATCTACATCTTTTTCTAATACTTGAAATTCGTAAATATCATAGGGTTTTATTTTTTCTATCTTTTCTTTTAAATCGTAAAAGATTTCTATCATCTCTTTATTTACAAAATTTTTCATTTTAACTCCCCTGCACTTTTTATAATATCTATGCCAAACTTATCTCTTAGTTTTTGCATAGAATTTGTTAATATACTTTGTTTTTTATCTTCTTCGTAACTCAGTAAATTCATTGTTGTTGGTTTATTTTCACTAAAATTAGATAATGTTAAATTTATCTGTATGATAGCATGTGATCTATGAATATCTATTTTATCAAAAAGTTTTATCATCTCTTGTTTTAAATACAACTCACTAAAACCTCTATTTGTATTCACAAAATCTTTTGCTTTTTCTCCATACTGATATCGTATATTTATCCCAAAAGTCATAGGTTTATGTTTCCCTTTTAAAGCTAAAAAACTCACGTGACGACATAAAATAGTAACCCGCCTTTTTATCTCATTACGATTCACTTCAGGGTCAAAAGATCGACCTAATCCTATTGATTTTCTACTTTGAGCTATAGCTATTTTTTCATTGTCTGTACCTGTAACTCTATGATAAAGTTGAATACCTGTTTTACCCCAAGAATAAAATAATTCTTTTTTAGTTTCTATTTCACCCAATCTTTGAATATTATATTTTGCAAGTCTCTCTTGATATCCTTTCCCAATACCAGGAAATTTTGAAATTGGAATCTTTTTTATAAAAGAAGCTACATCTTCTGTTTTTATATATTTCACCCCAAAAGGTTTAGCAAACTCTGTTGCAAGTTTTGCTATCCATTTTGATGGTGACACTCCTATAGAAACAGGCAAACCCAATTCATCTTTAATTTTTTGTTTTAATTTTAAAGCAAAATCATACGCATCTTCATCTTTAATCCAGCCTGAAATATCTCCGAAAAATTCATCGATACTAAACTGTTCAATTGATGGAATCTCTTTTGCAAGAAGTAACTTAAACCTATGAGAAAGGTCGTGATACAAGGGATAATTGGGAGGTAATACTTTTAGTTGTGGACACCACCCTAAAGCTTCAGATACACTCATAGCAGTCTTTACACCAAACTTTCTAGCTTCATAGCTTGAAGTTGTGATGATACCTCTAATTCTTTTATCAGAATCCACATAATAATCTTCAAAAGACTTATCATCATTTCCACTTAAAATAGAACTCGTAAATGCACCATCAACTTTACTCATCACTCTTTTACTTTTTTTTACATCAAAAATTGAAAGATTACTGCGTCCACCAACAGCTAAAGGGATATGTTCATATTCAGGATGAGTGATACGATGAGCAGAGACAAAAAAACAGTCTATATCAATGTGTAGTTTCATGAGTAACAGTATACAGTTTTTTTAGTTATTTATCTAAAAAAATTGCATATTGTTATTTTTTAAATTAACTTAAATATTTTGATATATCTACTTCATCAATTTGTTCTGGTTTTAAATACTGTATACCATACTCTTTGTACACTCCACTTGTTAAAAATAATTCAAATATATCTCTATCGATATGTTGATCTTTTACCATAAAACTTAAAATTTTAATCGATTCTGATAATTTTTTAGGTTCTTTATATGGTCTGTCTGATGCTGTTAAAGCTTCAAATATATCTGCAATTGCCATTATTCTGGCAGGTATAGACATATCTTCTTTTGTAAGTTGTTTAGGATATCCTGTACCAATTAAAGTCTCATGATGAGCACCTGCATATTCAGGTATTCGTTTTAATTGTTCTGGTAATGGTAACTGTTCTAACATTTTAATAGTCATTATCATATGTTCATTGATTTTAAATCGCTCTTCATTTGTAAGTGTTCCTTTGCGAACTGTTAAGTTATATATCTCACCTAAATTATATAAATTATCAGGAACCTTTCCTTTAAAACCATCTTTTTCAAACTCTTCTTGAAAATAACGTGTTCTTTTAATAATATGATTTTGTTTATCACTTAAGATATACTCTATTTCCGAATTATCTTCACCAGAGAGTCTATCCATCTCATCTTGAGATAATCCCAAGGTATCATCAAAATTTTTCTTCCAAGTTATCGATGATACTTTTTTAATTCGTTCAATATATTCATCACGCATAAACTCACCACCAATATTACACATAGCAATAAAACCAAAATCACTTTTTAAAGACTCTTTCTCTTTTTCTAACCAACTATTTAATTCTTTTTCCTCTTTACCATTCAATAATTCTTGATAATATTTTATCTCTAAATCCCTGTAAACAACTTCAAAACGTGTTCGTACTTCATGGATTCTATTATATATTGTTTCTAGTTTTGTTGCTTTATCAACTACATATTCAGGTGTTGTAATTTTTCCACAATCATGTAAAAGAGCTGCTATTTTAAGTTCTCTTTCTTTATCTTCATCTAAAATAGAAAATTCTTCAAATATTCCATCATTTTTTTCAGAAGCTTTCTTCGCCAACATCATTGTAATAATAGGTACTCTTTGTCCATGACCTGCTGTATATTCTGATTTAGCATCAATAGCACTAGTAATAACTTCAATAAATGCATCCATTAGTTTCACTTGTGCTTCTTCATAATCTTGAATAGACTGAGACATAGAAACAATTGAATGCGATAATGCATTTATCTCCTTAATTCGAGAATCAAGAAGTGTTACATCATTGAATTTTCTATTTTTTATTTTTTCATTTTCTTTAATAAGTAGTTTCATTGGATTTATAATGACTTTACTTAAGTACCAAATTATAGGTAATACAATCAACATTAAAATTAAATTTGCCCAAATAGAAAAATAAATTTTTCTATTATAAGGTTTCATCATCTCTTTTTTATTTAACAACATAACAAAATATTCATTTGCCTCTAAATATACAGAATTAACTAAATAGTCAATATTATGAAGTGTAATTTTTTGTAAATTATCATCAATTAAATTATTAAGTTCCTTTATTGTTTTTTCCTTATTTTCTATTATCTCATTATTTGAAGCAATTATTTCTTGATTATTTTTATCAAAAATGTAAAGTTGAGTATATTTAATAACCTCCTGAGACTGTAGAAGTTTGCTCAAACTTTTTAAAGAGATATCTATCCCTATAACAGTATTTGATTCTTTCATTTTTTTTGAATACGTTACACCCATACTCTCTAAATTTGAAAACATGTAAGGATCTGTTTTTACCATACTCTTTGAGTACAATGCTTTTTTATACCATGGACGTTTCACAGGATTATATTGTGTCTCTTTTTGTACACTTCTTACTATATTTAGTTCTGCATCCAAATACTCCTCAATTTTAACTACTTGATTATTTTTTTTAACTATTTTTAAAACTAACCATCGTTCTTTTTTTGTAGTGTTATACTTAATACGTAATTTTTCATCAATATTTAAATTAATTACTTCATAAAAATTACCATTTTCATATCCTGTATACATCGCATAAAGATACTTTTTATCATTCATTACTGCTACAAATTTTTCTAGTAATGGATGCTTTTTATTTTTTATTGGTTTATCTTCAATATTATGCGATAGTTCTAATAAGGAGATAGTATCATTATTCATTTTATTTATTTCATCTATTTTACTAAAAATATTTTTTGAGATAATTTTTACACTATTTTCCGTTGCTTCTTTTGCCAGCTGTACGCCAAAATAATATTGCAAAGAGAGCATTGATACAGCAACTATTCCAATAACTATAAAAAACAACATTAAAAGAGTTGTACTTATTTTAAACGATTTCTTTGTTTTATTCATTGCTGACCTTTTTATGAATATTATTTAATTAAATTTTTTTGTATTTAAATCATCAACTATACTAGTTGCAATATGGTTTGTTTTAATTGCAATTTGGGCAACATCATTAGCAATATTTACATTATCTTGTGTTTGGCTATCTATATTATTAATAGTATGATTAATTTGTTCTATATTTGACTGCTGTTTTTTACTCTCATTTGTAACTTCACTAATTAAACTCATAGTTTTTTGTATATTGCTATTTAAACTTGAATATCCCTCAATCATATTTGATGCAATATCTTTTCCTTTATTCGCTTTTTCAGTAGCTTTTTCAACTAAATCTTTAATCTCTTGTGCAGCTTCTGCTGATCTACTCGCTAAGTTTCTTACCTCTTGAGCAACTACAGCAAAACCTTTTCCAGCTTCACCAGCAGTTGCAGCTTCAACAGCAGCATTTAGACTTAAAATATTTGTTTGAAATGAGATTTGGTCAATTACCTCAATAGAATCATTAATCGCAATAACTTGCTCATTAATTTCATCCATAGAAACATTTGTATCGTGAGCTAAAGACTCCCCTTCATTCACAGATGTTGTAACTTCCCTTGCATACGAAGACATACTGTTTACATTATTCATATTCTCTCGTATATTACCGGTTACTTCAGATAGAGAATTTGATGTATCTCTTAATTGATTTGCTTGTGCATTTGAACTTTCCAATAAACTAGATACTCCATTTTGAAGTTTTTCAGAACTTCCTTGTAGTTCAATCCCGTTCTCTTTATTTACAATCAACATTGAACTAATCGTATTTCCTAAGTTATCAATTCCATTCATTAAATCTGAAATTTCAGCAGTACATTGTAAATCTGTTCTTGCTCTGTAATCATTATTTTGATATTGTGTTAAAACATTTAAAGAGTGTTTAATCGTAGACTCTAAATTCTCCATCATATTATTTAAAACATTAACTAACTCTTGAACTGCTTTATTATTAGTTGATGAATCTATTCTGTTTGTTAATGAACCTGAAATCACTTTATTTACAACTTCAGTAACATTCTTAATAACTTTTTTATCATTTTCCAAAGTTAACTGAACAGATTGAATACCTTTATTAACTTCAATTGCCATAGTTTCAAATTCATCATTTGAATGAACTCTTAATTCTTCGGCAGTATCAATATTCCCTTTTAAGTATTCAAAAAAATTAATAATTCCATTTTGAACATCTTTTAAAGGAGACAATGTTTTATTAAGGTATATATATAAAAATACAATTGAGATAATTAAAAATAAACTTGATAACATTACTGACATATTTAATTCATTATCTATTTTTTTAAATGCCATTGATTTATCTAATTCAATTACTAAATACCATTGAGAAGATTCTATCTTTGAATACGCTACAAGTTTATCAACCCCTTCTATATTAACTCGTAAGAAATTATTTTTTTCTCCTGTAATATTTTGGAAAATAGCACTTTCTTTTTTTAATAAGCTTTTATTTTTATGAATAAGTATTTTTCCATCATTAGAGATAATATAAGCAAAACCAGAATCTCCAATATTAACATTTAAAACAGTTTTGATAATAGAATCAAGAAATATATCAGAACTCACTACACCTAAAACTTCATTGTTTTTGATAATAGGTGCATAAACAGATATTGTTAATTTTTTTGATGCACTATCAATATACGGTTTTGTAATACCTGATTTTTTACTAGAAGCTGCTGATTTAAACCATGGTCTTGTGCGTGGGTCATATTTATCTTTTGGAAATTGAGTATCTCTTCCACTCCATCTTACCATTAAACCATTATTTGAATAACCAACATAGACAGATTCAAAAGAACCTGCATCTTTTCCAAAATTAAGCATATTTCGTACATTTTCACGATCTACATTTTGATCAAGTTTTGAAATTTGAAATGCTGAAGATTCCAATAGTTTCATTTTTGAATTTAAATATTCATTAATTAATTCTGCGGTATTTTGAGATATATTTATCTCTTTCGTTTGTAAACTTTCAAAATTATTATCATACGAATTTGATATATTATAATATCCTATTAAAATATAAGATATTGATATCATTACTGAGATTACAATAAGTAATTTTGTCTTTAAACTTTTTTGGACTTGTTTCATATTTAACTCCTAATATAAATTTAACATATTAATACATAAACATAAGTTAAACTACAAACTAGTCTTCTAGTTGTCCCTATATTTATCTCGAATCTCAATAAAGACATCCTTGTTATCTAAAAATATATCAACTAAATTAGGATCAAACTGAGTAGCTCTTTCGGCTTGAAATAATGCAAATATTTTTTCATCATCCCAAGCACTTTTATAACATCTATCACTTCCTAATGCATCAAAAACATCAGCAATAGCTGTTATCCTTCCATAAATATGAATATTATCTTCTTTAAGACCTTTTGGGTATCCTTTCCCATCCCATCTTTCATGATGTTCATTTGCCACAATTGCTGCTGCATTTAACACTTCTCTTTCTGAACCTTTTAAAATATCATATCCTATTGAAACATGTGTTTTCATAATTTCAAACTCTTCAGATGTCAATCTACCAGGTTTTTTTAATATACTATCTGGAATTGCTATTTTTCCAATATCATGCATAGGACTAGCTGTAAATAAAACATCTGCAGCATCTTCTCCTAGCCCACTTAAAAGTGCCAACTTTTTTGAATATTCAGCTACTCTTTTAACATGGTTTCCTGTTTCTTTACTTCTACTCTCACCAATTTCACCCATTTTATAGACTATCTCTTTTTGTGTTTCCTCTATCTCTTTATGGAGATTTGTAAGCTCTGTGATATTATGCATAAGTTGTAAATGCTCTACTACTTCCCCCTCCATATTAGTAATAGGATAAGCAATCATCTCTACAAAATACAATGAATTATCTTTTGCAATATTTGTAAATGTAAAAGAGATATGTTCATTTTTTGATAAAGTATCACGAAGTAAATTACAATCTCCGACCAACCTGTGATTAATATGACGTATATTTTCACAATTTGTTCCTATGAGTTCTTCTGGCGTATATCCACTTAATTTTGAGAACTCGTCATTTATATAGGTAATCACATTGTTTGTATCAGTTTTTAAAATTGCAGTAAATTGATTTAAGGCATCTTCATATTGTTTAGTGTAATTTATATTTTCTTCTAAAGACTTACTTTGGTCATTTAGTTTATCTTTTAAAATAGTTTTATAATTTTCTATCTCCGTAATATCATTTCGTAAACCTATAAACTCAATTATTTCACCATCTTTACCAATAATAGGTTTTATCAAAGCTTCAACCCAATAATAGGAACCATCTTTTTTTCTATTTTTAACTTTCCCTTTCCAAGTTTTCTTTAACTCTTTAATAGTATACCAAACCTCTTTAAATGTAGAAGATGACATATCATCATGTCTTACGATATTATGATTTTTACCTATTAATTCTTCTCGTGAATAGCCAGACAGTTTACAAAACTGATCATTTACAAATGTAATAATACCTTTTGCAGTTGTTTTTGATACAATTGCACTTTCATCAACTGCATTTTTATATTCAGATAATAATGCATGAGAACGTGTTATCTCTTCTTTTTGACGTCGATAATCTATCCATAAATCTACTTTTAAAAGTATCTCTTCAACAATATATGGCTTTTTTATAATATCAACAACACCCGCTTTTAAGGCATCTCTTACTGTTGTAGAATCAACTTTTTCAGAGATAATAATTACGGGAATATTTTCTTGAATTATGATCAAGTTTTTATTTTTTCTTAGAAATTCAATACCATTTGCATCTTTTAACTCAATATCCAATAAAATAAGATCTATTTTTTTGCTCGATAAAATATCTGATGCCAAAATAATATCACCCGCAAGCTCTATATTGTAGTTCCTATTTTGTAATATATCATTTAATTCTTGCTGTATTACTAGTGAATCACCAATAAGTAAAACAGTTTTAATTTTATTTTTTTCTAAATTTTCTATACTTTGGGAAATATTATCTATATGAAATAAAAAATCTACATCCTTAATAATAAAGTCAATAATCCCTTTCTTATAAGCATCTTCACGAAGAGTTTCATCTCTTTGAGAGGTAAGTAAAAATACTTTTTCGTGACTAAATTCTACTTGATTAATAATTTCTATCCCATTTCCATCTGGCAAGTTTATATCTAAAATAATGTAATCGATTGTTATCGTACTTAAAATATTTTTTGCTTCTTTTATAGAAAAAGCACTATAAACTCTATATCCTTTTTCAGTAAAATTATTATTTATAATTTTATTAACTGATTTTGAATCTTCTACAATTAAAACAGAATAGATTTCTGAATGAAATTTAAATTTTGTTAAAAAAGAATACGCTGAATTATTGGACATATAAATATCACCTTATTATTAATTATTTAAATATTATTTTTTATTATAGTGTCTAAAGTCTTAGAATAATCTTATTATAATTTTCTATTATATTATTAAATTTATTGAAATACTCTATAATAGATATAAATATAATAAAAAAGAGATAAAATAGGATATAATCCCTTTAAATTAGCATTTGAGGATAAAATGAATTATAATAAATCTACGATACTTATTACTGGTTGTTCAACTGGTATAGGGTATGAAACTGCACTATACTTAAAAGAAAAAGGCTATACTGTTTTTGCAACAGCTAGAAAAGAGAAAGATGTAATAAACCTTCAAAAGTTAGGATTTTCTGCATTTCTTTTGGATGTAACGAACCATCAAACCATCACCAATACATTAAACAAAATTTTGCAGCTTACAGATGGCAAACTTGATGTAGTATTTAATAATGCAGGATTTGGACAACCTGGAGCTTTAGAAGATGTAAAAACACACATATTAAAAGAACAATTTGAAACAAATGTATTTGGGACACATGAGGTAACGAGGCAAGTTCTTACAATCATGAAAAAACAAGGATATGGCACTATTATACAACATAGTTCTGTATTAGGAATTATATCTTTAAAATTACGTGGTGCATACAATGCTAGTAAATACGCAATAGAAGGATTAACAGATACTTTAAGATTAGAGTTAAAAGATACAAATATTCAAATAACTGTTCTGAATACTGGTCCAGTTACAAGTAGTTTTAGAAAAAATGCTATACAAAAAACACTTGATAATATAGATATTCAGAACTCACGTTTTAAAGAGTCTTATCATCAAAGTATGAATGCAGATAAAAGTACTGTTCCTTTTAATCTTGAAGCAATAGAAGTAGCAAAAATAGTTGAAAAGATAATACAAAGTAAAAAAGTAAAGCCGAGATATTATATTACAAAAGCTACATATATTTTAGGATTTTGTAAACGTATTTTATCTACTTCAAAATTGGACTTTATTTTAAATAAAATATAGTCCTAAAAAAAGATATTATTGAGCTAAATTTTTTTGAACTTTCTGAGATACTTCTTCTATTGTCTCTTCTGTAAACTTCGTAATAATATCAAGATTTTTTTTTAATATTTTTTCGTCAATATTAGTAAATTCACTAACACTTGCTAAAACTTTATTAGCTTGTACTGGTGCAAAACTATTTAGTCCTACCATCACAACAATAGCTAATAATCCAAATTTTATAATATATCCAAGCACTCTATAAACCTTTTAATGTAATTCTTTATTATTTGCTTTTTGTTGTAAAAAGTCTGCAATTTGCATCAATGAAAAGGTTATAAGGAAAATAAATAATCCAGGAAAAAAACTTACCCACCATGCAATTTCAATCACCTCTTTTCCTTCACTCATTAGACTACCCCAACTAATTTGTGGTGGATTTATCCCTAAACCTAAAAAACTTAGCCCAGATTCAGAAAGGATTGCCCCACCTACTCCAAAAGTAAATGAGATAAGAAAAATAGGAGCTAACAATGGTGCAAAATATTTAAAAATAATTTTAGTATTACTTACGTTTGCTAAAGTCAAAACTTTTATATATGGTTTTTCCGTTATTGCAAAACTTTCACTTCGAATCATTCTTGCCATACCCATCCATCCTGTAATAAATAATACAATTATAAGAATTAAAACCGAAGCTTCCATATAACTTACTAATGCTAAAAGAAGAAAAAATGTAGGAAAGGTTAAAAACAAATCGATTACTATAGTAATACCTTTATCATAATTTCCTCTAAAATATCCAGCACTAATACCTACAATAAGACCAATCAAAGATGAAATCATAGCACTTAAAAAACCTATAATAAGAGAGGTTTGTCCACCATTTAAAACTCTTGCAAAAAGATCCCTACCTAATCTATCTGTTCCCATAATATGCTCAAAACTAGGTGCTAATAATACCTTTTGCGGATTTAAATCAAAAGGAGAAACAGTATATATCAAAGGAGTCACTACAACTCCTAAAACTATAAAAGATAAAAGGAAAAAAGAAAACTTATACACGATAGTATGTTAAAGCACTCTTCCCAAATTTTTTCGTTTTATATTTACTAAAAGTACCTAATGACTCAGGCATATCTAACCCTGTCATATGTTCAAATGTAACTAAAACAACATTTTTATTAGTAATATCTCTTACTATATTAAATGTTTTTTCATAAATATCAGTCATCCCTTCTCTTATATCAAAAGGAGGATCTAGATATAAAATAATATCATTTTCTTGTACACTTTTTTGATCCTCTAATTGTTTTAATAAAGTAGGAATCTTTTCAAAGGCATCTCCAAAAAGAGTAGTACAACTCTCTGGTTCTATAGCGTTACAATTACTTTGAAGTATTCTAAAAGAGTTTCTATTTACTTCACAAAAATAACTATGTTTCGCTCCACGGCTTAAAGCTTCAAGACCTATGCCTCCACTTCCACCAAAACCTTCAATAAATAAAGTGTCTATAATATCAAATTGTAATACATTAAAAAATGATTCTTTTAATATTGACTTTGAACTTCTTGTAACTTCTAATGATGGTAATTCTAAAATTCTATTTTTATATTTCCCACCAACAATTTTTGATATAACTTTATTTTTCATATTTTATTACCTTATTTTTTCCTGTTTGTTTCGCTTCATACATAGCTAAATCAACTTTTTTTGTAAAAGAATCTACAGTATCTTCATGTACTTTAAAATGTGCTACACCTACACTCACTGTAACTGAATTTTCCAATGCATTATTTTCATATTTTTCAATATTAGTTCTAATTAATTCTGCAATTTTTCCTGATTCTTGTAGCGACGTTTCTGGTAACAGAACCATAAACTCTTCACCACCCCATCTTGCAGCACAATCAGTCACACGAATAGAATCTTCTGTGATTCTAGAAATATCTTTTAAAACAATATCACCCATATCGTGTCCGTAAGTATCATTAATTTTTTTAAAATCATCAATATCAAGCATCAATAAAGATAAACCATGTTCGTATCTATTTTCTCTAATAATCTCTTTATCTAATTCATCATTAAATTTTTGCCTGTTAAAAAGTTTTGTTAAATTATCATGAGTTGCTTTGTATTGTAACTCATAAGTATAATGCTTCAAATCAGTAATATCCGTAAATGAGATAACAATATGTTTCGAATTAAACATAAATGATTTTATATTAACTCGAAAAATAATCTCTTCTCCCTTTAAATTATTCATCACTACTACACGCTTATTATCTTCAAGCTTCATAATCTCATCAAACCAAATAGTATTTTCTTTTGTAGTAAAATAATTCTTTTTTTCTATAAAATAATCACTTATCGTATCGTATTTAGTAGAAAATTCCTCTAAATTTTTAAATCCAAAAAAATCTAAAAGTGTTTGGTTTACTTCAAAAGATTTATCATGGTTTAAAACAAGTATTAAATTATCTTGAGCATCCAATATCGATTTTAGAGCATAAGTTTTTTGCTCAACTTTTAACTCTAACTTTTTATTTAATTGCTCCAATTTATCTTTTAAGTATTTAGGTTCGGAAACCATAATGAGGCTATCAATTAAACCGTGCATATTCAGTGGTTTACTAACATAACCACGTACACGCTGATTGATAGCTTCTTTTAAAAATTCAGAGTCATTATGAGCGGTTGTAACAATAGAAGGGATAAGATGATCTATTTTACTAATAGCCTCTAACATCTCTAATCCATTCATTTTAGGCATATTAATATCAGTTACGATAACGTCTAAATTTACTAAAGAAGAATCAGTATGGTATTTTTGAAATAGTTCTAAACCTTCAAGTCCATTAGAAGCAGTAACCACAGAATTAACAAATTTTTTTAAAAAAGAACTCGTTAATTCTCTTACCTCGTCTTCATCTTCGACATACAATATATTGATACTCTTTAAAAAACTTTTATCCATAATAATATCCTATTTGAAAATTTTAAGAGCATTTTCTAAATCCTCTTTTGTATCTATCCCAAAACTATTTGAACTCACTTTTACCATATTTATTTTTGAGCTATTCGAGATAGCTCGTAATTGTTCTAATTTTTCTGTTTCTTCTAAAACAGATGGATTAAAAGAACAAAAAGTATTTAAACTTTTTTTTGTAAAACCATAAATTCCTAAATGCCCCTTATATTGTGAACTATTATAGTGATCTCTATGATAAGGTATCTTACTCCGTGAAAAATATATTGCATCATCATTATCATCACAAATAACTTTGACATGATTTGGATCATCAGCCATTTCAGAACTTATCTCTTTATAGCAACTTACCATTGTAAAAGCTCTATCCTTTAGCTTTTGAACCTTATCAATAACAGATTGAACTACTTCAACTTCAATAAAAGGTTCATCAGCTTGAACATTTACCACCACTTCATCATCAGCTAAATTTAAAATATTCACTGCTTCGTTTATTCTATCTGTACCACTTTGGTGCTCACTAGATGTTAAAACAGCTTTTATTTCATGCTCTTTTGCTAAATCAATCACCTCTTGTGAATCCGTAGCAATAACAACATCATCTAAACTACTTACTGCTTTTGCTGTTCTTATTACCATTGGAAGTCCCAATATATCTACTAAAATTTTATTTTCAAATCTACTACTATTTAATCTTGCTGGTATTATTATCATCTATTTTTTCCTTCATCAAAGTACTGCATAAAAATCTATTATTATTTACTAAAAGTGTCCTTATAATGACTAGATTTTATCATATTTTAGCTTAGGTATAAACTTTAAAGGGATAAGCACACTTGGTCTACTTTTATACCCTTTATGTGGAATAATTAATCTTTTTGTATTTATACTAATATCATCATAAAAAATAATATCAATATCCATAGTTCGTGGTGCATCTTGAAAACTTCTCGTACGCTTAAATCTATATTCATACTTTTGAAATACATTTAGAGACGCTATAGGAGATAGGTTTGTACGTAAAACAATAACTGCATTGTAAAAATCATCTTGTTCTAAATAGCCAAAAGGTGGATTTTTTAAAATAGGAGAAGTATTTTCAAGAATAAACCTTGAATCTTTTTGTAACATTGAAAAAAGTTTTTTAAAACGCTTTGTTACATCACCTATATTTCCCCCTATCCCTATCGTTATTTTATGCTCCTTTTTTCCTGAAGTGCTAGGAGACAAAACTTTTCTCTTATATGGGAAAAAATTGTTAAAATAGAGTATTAAATCATCATCAAGTTTTTTTTTCATCGTTATTCTTTTCATCTATATTATTTGAGAGCCCATAAATAAAACTAAATACTTCAGATACAGCTTGGTATAATTCAACAGGAATTTCTTGATTCAATTCAATTTGACTCAGCATATTTACTAAATCTTCATCTTTTTTAATTGGTATTCCATTTTCTTCTGCAATCTTAATAATATTTTTTGCAGTTTCTCCTGTCCCTTGAGCAGTAACATTTGGGGCACTATCTTTTTCTCTATCATATTGTAAGGCTACTGCTTTTTGATGAATATACTTTTCTTCTAACACTTTCTTATACCTTTATATCTACACCAAAATCTAAATTTTGACTATTTTCATACGCTTTTAACTCATTTATCTTTTGTAATTCCTCTTTTAAATCAAAAATATTTAAACTTACGATTGACAACCCTAAAGAATTTATTTTTACTCTAAGTGTTTGTAAAGCATTTTGAATCATCGATTTAAATTCATCTTGTTCTACTCCTATATTAATATTAATTCCACTTTTTTTATCTAGCTGAAGTAATATTTTCAAATCACCTTTTTCTTTTAATGAAAGGTGAATCAAACAAGAAAACTCATCATTATTTTCATTATTAAATTTTATATCCATATCTTCAATATCATCTTGTAAAAAAGAGACATAAGAGTGGCTTGAATTAGAAGCATAAGAAGAAAGTTGATAATAATCAATTTGCGACAAAACCTTATCAACATTATTTTTTAATTCTTTTGAAACATTTTCTGCATTATTTTGCAACTCTATAGTTTCTTTTATTTGTAACATCAGATTTTTTAAATCACCAGATATATTCTTCATAATTCCTAAATTATTCTTTAATAGGTCGTTTATATTTCCTGTATCTATTTTTGAAATTATTTTTGTAATCTGTTGAGTCAACTCCTTAGTAACAGCAGTTTTAACCTCTACATTTTTTTCATTATTTAATAGTTTAATTTGTGTTTCTACTTTTTTTACATCTGTTTTAATCTCGTCTATCGTATCAGATTTTAGATTTTCCAACTGCTCTTTGATTACAACAAATGTTTTATTTAAACTTACAGAACTATTTTTTAAAAGATTATTTTTTACATTATTTACAAGTTCTTTTAGATTTGTACCTATATCATTTTTGATCTCTGACTTTGTAATTTTTTCTTCTAAAACTTTTATTTCAATTACTACTTTTTTTAATGTATCTAATTGAGTTTCGACTTTATTTTCTTTCCCCTGAACCAACTCAATTTTTTGTAATATACTACTCACCATTTGTTTAATAGTATTTTTAACATCACTTGGTATATTTTCTAGTTTAGCAGATATAACATCTTTTTTAATTTCACCTACACTACTATTTGTAGGTTTCTCTATAGTTTGTAAGATTTTAGTTGTATCATTTATCTGATTGAGTAAATTTTTAAGATTGTTAGAAACAGAGAGATTTGATTTTGCTAGTTTTGACTCTAAAAAAACTCCACTATTTATAAATGTAGATTTTAGTATTTTTTCATCTATATTTTTTATATCTATTAATGAATTTTTTAATGTACTTGTCAATTTTTCCATCTCTGGTGTATTTTTCGCTTGAGTTTTTAGTAAAGTAATAGTCTCTTTTATTTCAGTTGAAATATTTTTGAATTTTAACGATTGTTTACTATTTTCTAATAAACTCATCACTTCCGTTTTATTTTTTGTCCCTGTAGATATATCTTTAAAAAGTCCACTCAAAAGAGTCTGGATACTTTTATTTTTTACAACAGCAGATAAATCGACCTTTCCATCAACTGAAAGTTTTTCTATTTTAGCTTTTAGGGTACCATCAACTTTTGTCATTAAAGTATTTAAAAGTGCACTTGTACTTATATTCATAATATCCCATTTAAAAGTCTTGTATTTACTAAGATTTTACCGAAAATTCTCTAACTTTGATATAAAAAGTAATAAAATCCTTATTTTATATAAAATTTACAATGCACATGACATATTTTTACCATTCTTTTTTGCATGATACAAAGCATCATCAGCTCTTTTCAGTGATACTTCTATAGTCTTTTCCTCGTCTAAATATACTGTAGAGATTCCTAAACTAATAGTAAACATTAAATTTTTATCTAAAGAATGTTCTATATCTAAACATTCTATTTTTTTTCTAATATTTTCAGCAACAAGTTGTGCATTTTTAAGTGATGTAGCAGGAAGTAATATCACGAACTCCTCTCCACCATACCTACAGATAATATCACTTTTTCTTTCTTCGGACATTAAGGTATTTGCAACGGCAACAATTACATCATCACCAACTTGATGACCATAAGTATCATTGATATTTTTAAAATTATCTATATCTATCATAATAATTGATAACTCTTGTTTTTCTCTTCTTGCAAGAGAGATTACTTGCTCTGAAACCTTTGAAAGGTATCTTCTATTATAGAGTTTTGTCATCGAATCAACCATAGATAAAAGACATAACTCTTTTTCCATTTCTTGAATTTTAAATTGCGTTTTTACTCTTGCTAAAAGTTCTTTTGGCTTAAAAGGTTTAGTGACATAATCTGAAGCACCTACGTCATATGCTTTTTCAATACTATCCTCATCTGTTTTAGAGGTAATAAATATAATTGGTATACGACTAGTTTTTTCATTATCTTTTAATTTCTCACAAACTTCATAGCCATCCATATCTGGCATTACAATATCAAGTAATATAAGATTTACTTCTTCTTGTTCCATTATAGATAAAGCAGTTTCCGCATCAGTTGCAACAATGATATCATATTCATCTAATATATTTTCTAATATATTTAAATTTATAACCGAATCATCAACTATAAGTATTGTTTTATCTGGCATTTAATCTCCTATTAATTCTTTTGCTTCTTTAATTTTTCTATATTCTATTAAATATTTAATGTTATCAAACAACTCTTGCTTATTCTTTAAATCAAACTTTTCCATCTTTTCTAGGACTTGTAATATTTTTTTAATTCTATTTGTATTCAAAACTTTTCTTAAATCTTGAAACAATTCTGTAATCTCTTTATCTGAAATTACTACAGTATCTTTATTTGATAAATCATCTTTTTGTATTATTTTTAGTTCTTCAATTACTTGAGATAATTCCATTTCTAAACTATTCAATAGTTTTCTATCTAAACTAGTCTCTAATTTATAAGCAATATTTCCTAAAGAAACAGCCCCTATATTAAAAGACAAGCCTTTAAGAGTATGTGCAAAAATTGCTATTCCATCATCTTCAATACTCTGTAATTCTATTTCCTTATAATCTTTAAAAAAACTATTTAAAACTTTCAAATAGAGTTTTTTGTTTTGCCCCATATGAGCTAATCCTTTAGATGTATCAATATATTTAAAAGAATATTCAAAACCATCTAAAGAGTCTTGTAATTCAGGAGTTTTACTCTCTTTTGAAGAGAGATACTTAAATAAACTAGCATATAATTTATCTACTGAAATTGGTTTATTTAAATGTTCATTCATCCCTACAGATTTTGTTTTATAAATATCATCTTGCATTGCATTTGCACTTAGTGCAATTATTGGTATACTTTTATTTTCACTTCTTATTATTTTAGTTGCTTCATAGCCATCCATTATTGGCATTTGAATATCCATGAGTATTAAGTCATATTTATTTGAACTTTCATGATACAAAGAGATCGCTTCTTCACCATTGTTTGCTATATCTATTGTAATATCATCAGTGTCTAATAAGCCCAATATTATCTCTTGGTTAATTTTATTGTCTTCTACAAGAAGTATTTTACATCTATTTAAATTTGTAATATCTTTTGATGGTATTTTTGTAGTAGTTATAGTTTTATAATTTTGTTTTATGTCATATTCAAAAACCGTACACAATAAATCATGTAAGATTGAAGGATTTATAGGTTTATGTAAAAAAATATCTATCCCTACATCCTTTGCTAAACTTAAAATAAAATCTTGTCTAAATGCACTTACCATTATAACCGTTGGTGGAGTATAAGACAACTCACACTCTTGATTAATACGTCTCGTTGTTTCAATTCCATCTAACTTTGGCATATTCCAATCCATAAGAATAATATCATATTTATTTTGACATTTATTCACAATTTCTAATGCCTCATAACCACTAAAGGCAACATCTACAGTTAAACCAAATTTAGAAAGTAAACTTTTTAATATATCATGCCACGATTCATTATCATCAACTACTAAAACCTTTTTATTCCTAAATTCTACATACTCTTTTTTATTTTCAAGTTCATCTAAAGTAACTTCAAAAATAAAATTACTCCCTTTCCCTTTTTCACTTTCTACCCAAATTTTTCCATCCATAAGAGATACTAGTTCTTTTGATATAGATAACCCTAAACCAGTTCCTCCATATTTCCGAGTAGTACTTCCATCAGCTTGAGAAAAAGATTGAAATAATGATTCCTGTTCTATAGTATTTAGCCCTACTCCAGTATCCTTAACTTGAAATTCTAATCTATTTTCAAACTTTCTTTTGATATAAAGAGAGATTTCCCCTTTTTCTGTAAATTTTACTGCATTTGTTAAAAGATTAATAATAATTTGAGATAAACGTAAGGGATCACCTTTAAAATTTTTTCCTATCTCAGAACAGTAACTCACTATTATCTCAAGGTTCTTTTCATGCGCAGATAATTCAATTAAATCTATACTATTATCAACAACATCAAATAAATCAAATTCAATATGTTCTAATTCTAATTTACCTGCTTCTATTTTTGAGAAATCTAAAATATCATTAATAATAGTTAATAAGTTATTTGCACTTGAATCTATTCTCTGCACATAAGATTTTTGCTTATCATCTAAGTTAGTTTGCAATACTAAATGAGACATTCCTATAATACCATTCATTGGAGTTCTTATCTCATGCGACATATTTGCTAGAAATTCAGATTTTGTTTTAGTTGCTGATTCAGCTTTACTTTTTTCTATTTTTAATTCTTTTGTTCTTTGTTCTACTTTTTCTTCAAGAGAACTATAAACAAGAGCATTTTCAATAGAGATTACAATTTGTCCACTTAAATGTTGCAGTATTTTTACTTTTTGCTCTGTAAATATAGAAAAAAGTAAATTATTTTCTAAATAAATAATACCTTTTAATTCACCATATAACATTAAAGGTGCACACAAAATTGATTTTATATCTCTATGATTTTCTACATCATTAAAAATAGTATTATTCTTAAAATCATCTATAATTATAGGTTCTTGCGTTCTTATAACATAATTTATAACAGAATCAACTATTTTTTCACTTTTACTCGAAAGAATATGTGGCATGATAATTGTTTTTTCATTATCAACAGAAGCTGCTGCCTCTATAAAAAACTGAGAACTTTCTTCTAATAATAAAAATCCATGTTGCGCTCCTGCATTTTCAATTATTATTTGAATTAATATTTCTAAAAGATGTGACAAACGCTGTTCTTTTGCTATTGCTTCTGATGCTTTTATTAAAGTACCAACATCAAGAGTTAGAGTATCAATCGATTCTACAATTTCAGTTTGAAGCATTCCCCATTTTCTAAAATTTGATAAAGATTCTTTTTCATATACATTTGAGGCTTTCTGTTGTTCTAATTTTTTATATAATTGTGAAACTAATCGATTACTAATACCTAATAAATGAATCTGATTATAATGCTGTGCAGCATTAATAGCTTTTTCATAATATCGAAAGGCATTTGATATTTTCCCTTCTAAACGAGCAACTTCTCCTTGAAGAATATATGCTCTTACGCTAAAATTTTCAGAACATTCTTTTGCCCATTTCATAAAATTTTTATTTGCTTTTTTGATTTTTTTAGTATATTTTAATTGTAATATTAGCTTTTCATTATTGACTAATTGAGCTAAAGAAAGAGCTTCATAAAAAATATATTCAGTAAAATGTAACATACCTTTAGAAGAGTTCACAAATTTTTTTGCTTTTAGACTCATCTCATAACTCTTTTTATATTCAAGATGAAGATACAATGAAATCATTTTATTTATAAAATAATAATGTGCAAAATGTTTTGACTGATAGTCATTAAGTTTTTCAACATAAGAAGACTCATCAAAATCGTAAGAATCGTATGAATCAATTTTTTCTGTTTGATTTCTTAAATTTAATATACTTTGTTTAACACTTAATACTGCACCGTATTGTTCAATAGCCCCAATACTTATTAATGTATTTTCATAGTATTTTATTTTTGATAATATTTCAGAAAATGAGACTCCCCTCATAAACATACTTTGTATTATTGCTGCTACAGAACAACCAGTATGAAACCAATCCCCTATTTCTAAACCATCCTGATAAGATTCTTCCCAATTCTTTTCTGTTTGACGAGCTGGTTCTTGCCAAGAGTTAGTAAAATAGTTTGAAACAAATTTCACTTCTGACTGTTGGATAGTATTATCAAATCGTTCCAACATAGCCAAAGACACTTTACTATAACTATATCCTATTTTATGATAGCCCAAAATGGCACCTTGAAAAATAACACCAAATACAGTAAATCCAATTACTGATTCTTTAGTTAAACCATAACGAAGACAAAGATTTACTATAATTAGAGAAATAGAGACACAGAGCTCAGGCTTAATTTGATAGGCCGCTTGTAAAGCATTCGCCAAAAGACGAATTTTCATCTTAAATTCTTCATCATGGGATTCAGTAATATTTAGAAAGTCATCTGTTGTGAGATTTCTAATTTTAATCTTTAATTTAATAAACATTATTGAAAATAAAAAAGGGTTAAACTTCTTTGGTATTGTGAGATTAAAAAGTTTTATAGATTCTCTTGCGGTTTCATACGCTTTTTTAAATTCAGAAATATCAGAATAAAATTTTATAATCAACTCATATATTTCTGCTTTTTCTAATTTTGTAGTTGCTAGTTCAAGTGCATGCTGATAATATACCAAGGCTTCATCAGGATTATTTGATAAATGTTCACACAATGCTCTTTGTTTTATAATTTCAATATCAGAAGAGATATTTTCTAAAGAATCCAATAATTCCATTGTATATTTAATATACCTTAAAGCATTTTTAAAATCTCCATTCTTTTTTGCATGTAAAGATGCTTTATAATTCAAATTACTAAGACAAATTGGATTTTTTGTATATTTTTTTGCTAGATTAAGATGATTGACACAAGTTATTAAGTTTTGTGTTGTTATTTTTTCATCAAACAACAAATACCCAATATCATAGTGAATAATATCAGCAACATTTGGTTCTATTGACGTATAAATTAAATGTTGTAATTTTTCATGTGAAAAACGATACATATTCTTTTTTTCATCATCTATAATTATCCACTCTTCTTTAAGAGAAATATCCAAATAATATTCACATAACAGTTCATCCCCATACACTTTTTTTATAAAATCTTTAGAAAAATTATTGCCTATACAAGATGCTATTTCAAGTAATCTTCTAAGATTTGTATCAAGGGTATCAATAGTATTAAATAATCTGGTAAACATATTATCACTAATTGGTAACTCTTTTACCTTTTCTATATTACATTCCCAAGTAAGTGTCAATGGTTCAAACCATATTATATTTTTTTCATACAATTGTTTTAAATATTGTTTAATAAAAAAAGGATTCCCTTTTGTTCGTGAATAAATAATATTCGAAACTTCCTCAATTTCATTAAATGGCATAAAATCAAAAATCCATTGTGTTACAATATCTTTTTTCAAAGGTTCAATATATAACTCACGAATACAAAATTCATAGTTAGCAAATTTTACCAGTTTTTTATTTATTATATTTGGAAATGAATTATTATCCTCTCGGTGTATCAATAAAACAAAAATATTATCAAGATTTAATAATATATTTTCAATCCAATTAATAGTAACAGTGTCAATCCATTGTGCATCATTGATACAAATACACAGTGGTTTATCTTGATTTATAATTAACCTGATGAAATTAAATAACAAATTATCAAACCGCACCTTGTTATCACTCTTTTCTACATTTGGAGTATTTTTTTGCTTTCCAATTATTATCTCTATTTCAGGAATCACATCTATAAGCATTTGAGCATCATTACCTAATAGGTTTATTAATTCAGCTTTGTATTTCTGTAAAGAGTTTTCATCTTCTGTAATAATTTGTTTTGTTAAATTACGTAGTTCTGTATAAAGAATTTCATATGATATATTTTGCTTATTGCTACTCAATCGCAATCTTAGGATATGACTAAATCTATCTGAGTTTCTAGAGAGTAAAGTATCACTTAACAATGATTTTCCAATACCAAACGAACCATGTATAGAAAGAATTTTATTTGATTGATTAGAATCAAAATCAATCATCTCTTGAATAGTTTCTTCTTCACGTTCTCTTCCATATAGTTTAGTTGATTTGTGGAACTTTTGAAGTGTGTCAATTTCAAAATCTATAAACTCATTATATTTTTTATTATACTGTTCTATCCTAGACAAATCAGTATATACAGACAATATATCAGAGTATCTATCAAATTGATTTTTTGAAATCATCTTATCTACAACTTTAGATAGTATTGTAGGTATATTTTTATCTATGTTTGATAATAAAGGTATTTTAGTTGTAGCAATTGTATGTGAAAATTCCAATGAATTAGTATACACATAGGGTAGTTTAGCAGTTAACATTTCAAAAAAAATAATTCCTAAACTATATATATCTGAAGAAGTAGATACTTTAAGATTAGAAGTTATTATTTGCTCAGGAGACCTGTAGACATTATTTTGAGTATCATCTTTATTCAGGTTTAGTTGATCAATCTTGATATTTTTTAATTCATTTATCAGTATTATTGATGGTGACAAATAACCAAATAAAATATCTTTTTTGTGTAATTCATGTAAATTTTTACATAATTGAGTAGCAATTTTTAAAAAATCTACTATTTGTATTTTATCATTTTTTAAATAATTATCTAACGAATAATAGTAACTGCTCAATTCTAGCCTTTCTAGTAATGTCTTCTAGATTTTCTATATGTTCTATATTTATTAAATATATCATTGTTTATTTTATTTTCTATACTTTCATTTGCAGCATAATTCATTAAAACAGCCTCTAAGAAAGTACTATAATCTAAGGCAATTGCTTCTTTTTCTGTACTCTGTGGAGTATCCCCACTTCTATTTTGAAACCACTCATTCCACTTTTCTGAACCTGGAGTATACATTATCCATGGTGTATTTTTATATACTTTCGCTGGGTAAAAAAATGTTTGCATTTTAGAGATATTATTAATATAACTTGTTGTTCCATGACAACTCAAACAGGATGAACTTCTTAATGATTTTACTATTTCTCCATCAACTTCAACATTATATTTAACAGCAATATCAAATGGTCCAGACATTCTACCACCATAACCTAGTGTTACTTTTGTCCATTTAGGAGCATTTGGATTGATATAATTTTCTTTCAATTTTTGTTTTGGATTTTTTGCTGAATTAACTAAAGGATCATTTCCCCATATTGCACCCAATGGTACCATCTTATCCCAAGCATTATCTCCTGTTGCATTTTTATCATATACTAACGTAGTAAAAACCCATCCTGTTTCAGGAGAAGCGATAGAATCTTTTACAATAATATCAAAAATACCTACCCTTAAATCTGTAACCTTAGGATTAGAATCTTCAATTGTTCCATTTAAATTAAATGCTTTTCTATATATTTGCCATTTTGCGGCACCTTCTAAAACAGGCCATTGTTCTGGTGTTGCAGTTACTCCTGCAGCTTTAATAACTATTGCACCTTCTTTAAATTGTGCTTCACCATTATTTACACTTGGTATACATTTTTTTGTTTTTTCATCGCATCGATTCCATACTTTATGAAGAGTATATGCTGCCTTTTCATCATAATAAATTCCAGCATGATTTCTAATATTAACTTTTAGACCAGATTCAGAATATACATCTTTTGACATTATTTGTCCTGTATATGTTCCATATATAGAATCTCTACCTTCCCATCCTGTTTTAGGGACTTCTTCTCCTGCCCAAAGCATACTGTACCAACCTTTTTGACTACTATTATTCCATTTTTTTGGATTCAATAAAAAATCTTTTATCGAAGGAGAAATATACTTTTTGAGAGCCATTACATATTTATGTGCTTTATCTTTCGTTAAAGGTTGTCCATTTAACAATTTTTGCCAAGGCATATCTGTAGTTTTTGAATAAGTTTTGGGATAGTTAAAATTAAATTTAAACAAAGGACCATCATATTCATATTTAGAAGGAATATTTCCATTGTTGATAGCAAAAGGGTTTACCAGATTCTCTTGCGCATTTATGCTTGTGATTAGAATACAAAAACCTAATAGTGTAGATTTTCTTACAATACTCATATAATTTCCTTTAAAAATAGTATTAAATAATAATTTTTATATTGTATTATAAAAAAGTCTTACTTAAGTCTTATATTAAATTTTTATAGAAAATATCACTTTTCTATTCTTTTTGCAACCAACAAGAAAAATATTCCAATCATTACAATAGAAGCAGTTACAAATAAAGTGCTATTATAATTTCCATATAATTCAATTAGTTTTACACTATATAGTGGTGCAAAAACTTGCCCTATTCCATAGGCTGTTGTAAATGCACCCATCAAAACCACTGGATTTTTTTGTGATATTTGCCCAGCAAGATTCATAAAAAGTGCTACTAATGCTATAAAAGTAGTTCCATATAATGCTCCTCCCATTAAGTTTAAGTAAATATTCGAACTAAATGTAGGTATCAAAATACCTACAACTTGAAGAAGCATTGCAATTATAATTATATTGACACTTCCATAACTGTAAGCTAATCTCATCCATATAACAACAGACGGTATACCTATAAGACCAGAAATCAACCAAGCAGTACTTCCATATCCCGATAATCCTTCTAAGTTATTTATAATATCAGGTAAAAACGTACCTTGTACTACAAATCCTACCCCTTCTGTAAAATATGCAAAAATTAATAGTAATACATATAGTGAAAATATTGAACGTGATATTTCATGTTTTGGAGCATCTTTTTTCATCTCTTTATCAAAAGAAAGTATGTACATTACATATAAAGATGCAAAAAAACCATAGACAGATAAAGCTAACCAAGCATCTGCCCATGTTCCATTTTGAAGTATATATTGACTTAATAGTTCACAAAGTACAATTGCTGTTCCTATACCTGTAAAAAAAACACCCATCAACTTTGTTTTATGTTTTGAGGTAAGTTTTTCCATAACGATAGAAGCCCCAATAATAACAATCATCGCACTTCCAAAACCTGCAATTATTCGAGATATAAACCATACTGTTTCATTTGTGGATATTGATAAAATAAAAGTAGTGGATATAGCAAGGATGATTCCAAGCCTAAAATATTTCACTTTTATATTTATATCTTTGAGAAATATCGTGAAAATTGCACCACTTAAGTATCCCATAAAATTAAATGATGCTAATAAGCCTGCATTTGTAAGGGTTAAAAAGTCTTCTAGCATAAAGGGAAGCAGTGAGGTAAAAGCAAATCGTGCTATACCTACACCTAATGTTATTGATAATATACCAGCGAGAAGTATATTGAAGTTTTTGTTTTTATCTAAAATAGTATATTCCTAATTAAAATTTAATCCAAAGTATATCTCTTTTCTATTTTCTTAGCAACTAATAATAACAATACACCAACTACAACAATAAATGCAGTTAAATACATCGTTGTATCATAGTTACCAAACATATCTATTAATTTTACACTATAAAGTGGAGCTACAACTTGACCTAAGCCATACAGTGCAGTAAATGCACCCATAAGTACAACTGGATTCTTTTTTGATATCTGACCACCTAGATTCATAAAAAGTGCTACTAGACCTACAAAAGTACCACCATATAATCCTCCACTTAAGAGATTTAGATATATATTATTTGACAATGCTGGTATAAGTATAGCTATAACTTGTATGAGCATTGCTAATATAATGATATTTATACTACCATGATTATGAGCTAACCTCATCCATATAATTGAAGATGGGATTCCTGCTAGTCCTACTATTAGCCATCCTAAACTACCAAAGCCATCTAATCCATCAAGTGAATTAATAATATCAGGTAAAAATGTACCTTGTACTACGAAACCTACCCCTTCAGTAAAATATGCAAGAATGATAAGTATCACGTATGGAGTAAAGATAGAAAATGAGATTTTATGAGATGGAGCACTTTTTTTCACTTCATGATCAAACGATAAGATACGTGTCACATACAATGAAGCTATAAAAGCATATATAACTAAAGCTTTCCATCCATCTACCCAAGTACCCTCTAATAGTGAATATTGACTTATCACTTCACATATAACGATTCCTATCCCTATACCAGAAAAATGTATCCCCATCGCTTTTGTTTTATTTTCATACGTAATCTTTTCCATTACTATAGCCCCACCTATAACGAGTACCAATCCACTCCCAAATCCAGCAATAAGTCGAGAGACAAACCATAACATCTCATTTGTAGTAGTAGCTAGTACAACCGTAGTAAGAAGTGAAAGGATAATACCTATTCTAAAATAGATTACTTTTTTATTGATATCTTTTATAAACATAGTAAAAATAGCACCACTTAAATACCCAGCAAAGTTTATAGATGCAAACCATCCTGCATGTGTAAGTGTTAAAAAGTCATCTAACATAGATGGAAGTAATGAAGTAAAAGCAAATCTAGCAACACCTAGTCCTATAGTTATGGATAAAATACCTGCTAATAGTATATTAAAATTTTTATTTCTATCGAGTATGTTTATATTCATCTTTTATCCCTTTTGATTCACAGTTCAATAACATCTGTTTTGTTTCTAATCCACCTGCATATCCAGTAAGTTTTCCATTTGAGCCTATGATTCTATGACATGGGACTATTATCGCTATTGCATTTGCACCATTTGCATTGGCTACTGCTCGTACTGCTTTTTCATTTCCTATAGATATCGACTGCTCTTTATATGTACGTGTTTCCCCATATGGTATTTTTAATAATGCTTCCCATACAGACTTTTGAAAATCACTTCCTACTAATAGTAAAGGTATATCAAACTGTTCTCTTTTATTTTGAAGATACTCCTTTAACTGTACACGTGTCTTTTGAAGTATCTCATCATCTTGTTTTTTATATTTAGCATTCAACAGATTTTGTATTCTCTTATCTATAATATCTCTTTTTACTCTATACCTATAATCAAGTAAACATAACTTATTATCATACGATCCTAGTATTAAATCTAAATTGTTTATCTTTAGGTACTGTATATGTATATTTTTCATTTTACTTTTGTGATAAAGTACTGGTTTCCATAGTATAGTCACGCTCTACTTTTGCGATTCGTATTCTATAGTCCTTAAAAATACTTTCTCTTCCCTTTGATTGTGCATTCATATGGTCAAGATTTGCTTTCCATTTTATAAGTGCTTTTTCACTTTCCCAAAACGATAAAGATAATAACTTACCCTCATTTACTAAAGACGTAAATCGTTCTATTGAGATAAATCCCTCCATAGTAACTAATTGTTCTTTTAGTTTGGCTGCTATTGCTAAATACTCATTTTGTTTATTTTCATTTATCTCTACTTCAAATATTACTGCATACATTGTATTTCCTTATGTTAATTTTGGTATTATATTACAAATAACAATATAATGTCAAATAATGTATAATCATAAAGAACATTAAGGAAAGCAATATGGATTCTAATTTATTGAAAGTTTTTGTAGCAGTCGCCAATAATAAAAGCATCTCTTTAGGGGCAAAAGAGCTAGAGTTTACACAATCAAATGTAACTTTACGTATAAAACAGTTAGAAAAAACTGTAGGATATAGTTTGTTTCATCGTATCCCTAAGGGGGTAAAACTCACCCATGAAGGGGAAAAACTCTATCCTTATGCTATAGATATAGTAAACAAAATAGAAGATGCTGTTTTACATATGAGTAATATGAATCATCAAGAGATACTGAATGTTGGTTCTACTCAATCAAATGCAGCTGTAAGACTCCTACCTTTTATCACAACACTAAGTAACCAATACAAAGATATGAAAGTAGATTTAAATATAAATACTACTCCAAACGTACTAGAAGACCTACTCACTTATAAAACAGATATAGCTTTTGTAAGTGGTGATCCAAAACACAAGGATACTGAAGTACTTAAAAGTTATCAAGAAGATATGTATATAATAGAACCAAAAAAGAAAAAAGCCCCAAATATTGTCTTGGCTTATAGAGTATGCTGTGCTTATTTTACTTTTCACTCTAATTATCTCAAAAAACAAAACAATATGGACTTTAAAGTAACGGTACTAGAAAACTATGAAGTTATTTTAGGATGTGTAAAAGAAGGTATGGGTATATCACTATTACCTAAAAGTATCATAGATAAGTATAACTATGCTGATGATTTAAAACTCACAAAAGTAGAGTGTGATTTGTATACCCACCTTATATGTAGAAAAAATCATAAACCTCTCATTGCAGAATATTTACAAAGTTTAGAGATATAGTGTTTTCTAATAGAATATATTTACTCTTAACACTATGTGTACTTTTTTGGTCTGGTAACTTTATCGTGGGAAGAGACATAAATACAACTATTGATCCTGTACAACTGGCTTTTTTTAGATGGATAAGTGTTGCATTTTTTCTTATACCTTTTGTAATAAAAGACTTTAAAAATATTATTTTGATATTTAAACAGAACTTTATCATACTCAATCTTTTAGCTATTTTATCTGTTACTGGGTATAACACTCTACTTTATCATGGACTACAAACTACACAAGCCACAAATGCTCTCTTACTCAACTCTATAGTTCCTGTGGAGATACTTTTACTCTCTTTTTTTATCTTACAAATAAAAATAGTTTTTAAACAGTTTATAGGGATACTTTTATCATTATGTGGTGTTGTATTTTTAGTAGTTAAAGGGGATATTTCATTATTAAAAACTTTGGAGTTTAATACAGGTGACTTATGGATATTAGGTGCAGGATTAACATGGGCTCTTTATTCTGTACTGATGAAGTTTAAACCAAAGGGATTAAGTATATTAAGCTTCTTATCGTTACTGACGTATATAGGGTTATTTTGGTTATATTTAGTATATATTGCTTCTGGATATAGTTTTGAAGATGATATAACACTTATGCAAGACAATTGTCTCATTATCATATATATCTCTGTTTTTACATCTATTTTATCTTATATTTTTTGGAACTTAGGTGTTGAAAAAATAGGAGCAAACCAAACAGGACAATTTACCCATCTAATGCCATTATTTGGTTCTATTTTGGCATATATATTTTTAGGGGAAGTTTTACACTTGTATCATTTGGTTGGTGCTGTTATTATTATAGTAGGTTTATATTTGAGTTTATTTAGTCAGAAATAATACAAAAAACAATCATATTAGAGTATAATAATCGTTATATCAACAGTTTGCAAAAACTATTACTTTTGCTATTATTATCTCTTCTATAAATGCATTGACATTAAGACTCCGTGCAATTTTAATGACTATCATATCTTTTTTATATTGAATCAAGGAATGGATTAAATGATTCAAAAGCTACAAAGAATCTGAAGCACTCTCTATCGTTATATAAGTTATCTCACTACTCGCCCCTAATCTCATGGGTGGACCCCAAAAACCCGTCCCTTTATTTACATATATTTGAGTATCTTTACTATGCTGATATAATCCAGCTAAATAAGGCTGTACCATCTTCACTAAAACTCTAAATGGATAGAGCTGTCCACCATGTGTATGACCACTTAAAACTAAATCTACATCATCACCAACTTCTTCTATAAAAACAGGCTGATGAGCTAATAATACTGTAGGTGAATCTTTATCCACTTTCTTTAAAGCAAGTTCTAAATCAGGTTCATGATGCTCACTTCTATATCCCATATAATCATATACTCCAGCTAAATTAAAACCTTTCCCTTTTTCACCTATATATACATTTTCATTTTCAAGTGTTTTTATACCCATAGAGTTAACCGTTTTGATAATTTCATCTATCCCATGTAAATATTCATGATTTCCCACAATAAAATATGTACCATATTTGGTTTGTAAGTTTTTTAATTCCTCTAAAGCTGGCTTTGCATAATCCAAAGCAATATCAACTAAATCTCCAGTTATTACAACAATATCTGGAGTTAATACATTTACTTTTTTCACTATATTTCTTATAAACTTTTGATCTATAAGTCCACCTATATGTACATCACTTATTTGCACAATTGAGTAAGGTGTTTTTAAATCTTTAATTTTTACATCTACAATTTCAAGCTCTATAAACTTAGCCTCATAGATAGCTCGTCCACTAATTCCTAGTGCTACCGCCACAGAAGCATAATCTAAGCCTTTTTTAAAAAACTCTCTTCTTTTATTTGAGATTGGTGATTTATTAATGATAGTATGTGATATATCATAAATTATAGCTGTACTAAAAATGAGAAAAACTACTCCCATTGGTAATGATAAAAGAAAATATAACCAGTTTGCCATTTCTGGGTTGTATCTTGCATACATATATCCTATTACACCAATATAATTTATTAACAAGAATAGTTTAAAATACCTTTTATATTTTTTATTTATATGAAGTTTATTGATAAACCTTTTGACTATATATAAATTTAATAGTGCAAATACTATTAAAAAAATTGCTACAAATACTGAAAGTTTCACTTGATTCATTTCCTTAATTTTTTATGTGATGTGTATTATATTCAACTTTGAAGAGAATTTAAATTAAAAATGAAGACTAATCAATAGTGTTACTATAGTAGTCATTTATTCTAGATACACCCAACCATTTGAGTCTATTTTGTTACTTTTTTACCACTTATTAGAAATGTATATTTTACTAATAATACTCAAAGTAGATTTTCAGTTATAATTATTAATAATATAACTAGTAGATAAATATTTAGTTTTTTGTTGCAATATTTATAATTTTAGATTATATATAATATAATTCTAATTTAGATATTGCCTAGTATTTAAAGGAGAAAGAATGAAAAAAATAGCTTTAGCTCTAGTTTGCTTATGTGGCATTAGTTTTGCCGCAGATTATGACCCAGTAAAAGGTCAAATGTTATCACTTTCATGTGCTTCATGCCATGGAACTGACGGAAAATCAAGTGGTATTATGCCAACAATTGCTGGTATGGGAAAAACTACAATGTATAAAACCCTATTAGATTATAAAAATGGAAAAAGAACTGGAACGATGATGCAAAAGCACGTTAAAGGTTTTTCAGATGCAGAGTTAGAACAAGTTTCTTATTACTTTTCTAAAGTTGAAAGATAGAGGATAAAATTATGATGAATAGAAGAAATTTTAATAAATTAGTAGTAAGTTCTTTTGCTCTTTCAATGGCAGCATGTAGTAGTCTTACAAGTGTAGGTTCTTTACCACAAAAGAAAAAAAGAGTTGTAGTTGTTGGTGGTGGATTTGGTGGTGCTACTGCTGCTAAATACTTAAAAAAGTTTAGTCCTGAGACTGAAGTTATTTTAATAGAACAAAATAAAGAATACTATACTTGTCCATTTGGAAATACTGTTATTGCTGGTATAAATGACATCGATTATATCAAACATGATTATAAAACTTTAGAAAGTAAATATAAAGTTCAAGTTATCCATGCAAAAGTAAAAAAAGTAGATGGTGCTACAAGTAGTGTTATCTTAGAAAATGGTGATGTTATTCCATATCATAGAGCTATTGTATCTCCAGGAATTGACTTCAAATATGAAAAAGGTTATGTAGAAGGTTCTGAAATGTACTCTCCTCATGCTTACAAAGCTGGAGCTCAAACTTCACTTTTACGAAAACAACTTGAAGAGATGAAAGATGGAGGTACTTATGTAATGGTAGCTCCTGAAAATCCTTTTAGATGTCCTCCTGGACCATACGAAAGAATTTCATTAGTTGCACACTACTTAAAAAACAATAAACCAAAATCTAAAATCGTTATTTTAGATCAAAAGAAAAAATTCTCTAAACAAGGACTATTCCAAGAAGGTTGGGAAGAATTGTATGCAGATATGATTGACTGGAGAAGTGTTGAATTTGGAGGAAAAGTTGAAAAAGTTGATCCTAAAAAAAGAATCCTTACTACAGATGAAGGTGATGTAAAAGCAGATGTTCTGAACTACATCCCATCTCAAAAAGCTGGTAAATTAGCATTTGATTCTGGTCTTACAAAAGGGGATTGGTGTCCTGTAAATACAAAAACATTTGAATCTAGACTTGTTAAAAATGTTCATGTTATTGGGGATGCTTCGATTGCAACAAAAATGCCAAAATCTGGTTTCTCTGCAAACTCACAAGCTAAAGTTGCTGCAATGCAAATCGCACGATTATTAAAGAAAATGCCAATAATCAACCCTCCAAAGTTAGCAAATACTTGTTATAGTTTACTTTCACCATCTTATGGTATATCTGTTGCTGCTGTTTATGAAGCACATGAAGATAAAATCAAAAAAGTTAAAGGTGCTGGTGGTCTTAGTCCAATGGGAGCTGATGAAGGTTTCAGAATGCAAGAAGCTGAATATGCTGTTGGTTGGTATCAAAACCAAATGGCTGATATATTCAGATAAGAATACTTTTAAAACAGATAAGATAACTTTTAAAAAGTATCTTATCTACTTATTATACTAATCCAAATTAATATTAAATAATTAATTAGCTAAAATTACACATAACTTTAATATGGAATATACAATGATAGAACAAAATACACTTTTTCTTTTTATAATTGCAAATATATTACTAGCACTTACTCCTGGACCTGATAACATTTATGTACTCACACAAGGTATCACCAGAGGGAAAAAAGCTGCATTTATTACTACTTTAGGTTTTGCAAGTGGAGTTATTGTTCATACAAGTGCAGCAGCATTTGGTATAACTGTAATATTTCAAACATCACAAGTTGCTTTTGATGTTGTAAAATATTTGGGTGCTTTATATCTTATTTATTTAGCATATCAAGCTTTTAAACATAGAAACGAACCACTCAATTTATCTGAATCTATAAACAAAAGTGAATTTAAAAAACTCTACTTTAAAGCTTTTATAATGAATATCTTAAATCCAAAAGTTGCTATATTTTTCTTAGCATTTTTACCCCAGTTTATAAATCCTACACAAGGAAGCATCCCTATTCAGATGATAACTTTGGGTATCATTTTTATGATTATTACTATTGTCGTATTTGGAATGATTGGGTACATGGGAAATATATTAAGTAAAAAACTTCGTGAAAATAAAAAAATAGTTACTTATATGAATACGATGACATCGTTTGTTCTTTTATCTTTGGGGTTAAAACTAGCATTTACCCAAAGATAATAGAGATAAATTTTATCTATTCATAGATGCATTTAAAGCGACACCTTCTCGTAAACCGTCATCAAATACAATCGAAGATTCTTTTTTAAGAGTCTTAAAAAATAGTTTATATATATTCATACCAGTGTTGATAAAATCTTCTCTACCCGTACCAACTTTTCTGATAAGCTCATCTTTAGAGATAGTTTGCAGGTTATTTTGAATAGAAGAAACCTCATTTGCTGTTAATATTGTACCATTTACAATATGTTTATCATAATTAGCATCATCTAGTCCATGTTTAAGTGCTGCAATAATAGTAGGTGTTCCTGCTGTACTGATAAAAATTGATTTCGAGATATCGTATTTGCTATTTTCTATAAAGTCTAAAATTTCATTTTCAAATATTTGTAAATCTTTTTCTTGCTTTAGAGACTGGCTTAATGTCACTATTCCAAATGAAAAGCTTTTTATATGACTTTTTCCATTTTGATAAATAATTAGTTCTGTTGAACCACCACCTATATCAATTAATACAAAATCATCATCACGTAACTTCTCTCTTTGTAATGCGTTTTGAATAGATAATAAGGAAAGTTCCCCTTCAGTTTTGCCATCGATTATTTTGAAATCTATTCCAGTTTCTGATTTAATCTTTTCTAATATCTCTTGTGAATTATTTGCTATTCTGAGAGCTTGAGTTGTAACAGCTACTGCCTCTTTTGGATTGTAATCCACAACTTCTATACTTTTTTTTATAGCATTAATAATTCTTTGTAATGCTTCATCTGATATTTTTCCAGTTTGAGAAAGACCATCAGCAGTGCCTACTGTGGTATCAAATTCTGCTAGTGACTGTCTTTTTTTACAGTCAAACTTTAAAACTCGAAAGGAATTTGATCCTAAATCTATGCTAGTTATACTCTTATTAAAATTTTTATTTGACAAACATTACCCTTTTATTGATCTGCAATTATATTACAAGTAAATATTTTATGCAAGGTTTTAAAGCTTAATAATTTATAGAAACATAAAAACTTAATTCAAAAGTACCATCTTTACTTAAAAAATGATTTTTATGATAAATAGCAAAAGATGGTTTTGTTGTGGTTTCAAATCCACTATTTGGAAGCCACTCATGATAAACCCAACGTATAAATTTTAGCGGATCACCATAAGTACCTGTTAAATCAAATTTTGCATACGTACCACTAGCAATAGTAAATTTTGGCACCTTATCACTTTGCATCTCTACATCCTCATCTGTTTTGATACATGCTATATACTGGCAAGATAAGAGTGGTGTAATTGTTGGATTATCATGATATAAAGCGATTTGTTCATAATTTTTTAATTTATTATTTAAAACCCATGTATATAATTTTTGCCACGTTTTTTTTATACTTGTATCATATCCCATGTGTCGTATATAATAACTTTTCATAGTGGGCATCTCTACAATAGTTGGTTCTATATCATCAAAATTTGCTTTTGAAAGTAAAGCTTTTGGAGATTGAGAAATAATCTCTTGAGAAAACTCTTTATGTTTTCCATTTTTCCACTCTTTTGGTGTCATACTAAAGCGTTCTTTAAATACTCGAGTAAATGAAGATTGTGAACTATACCCACACTGATTTGCAATATCAGATATGCTTGAATGTTTATTGGTGATTAAAAGATTTGATGCTTTTTGTAAACGAATATCTTTTATATTTTCATAAATATTTTTTCCAAAAGCTTCTTTAAAAATACGATGCATGTGAAATTTACTAATTTCTAGGTCATAACTCAGTTCATCAACATTTATATCAGTATCTATATGAGTATAGATATAATTGAGTATGGCATTAGCAATTTTTGTTCTTTTATTAAGCGTTTCTTTTTTCATAAAAATATTATAGCAATTTAAAACTAAATATTGAGCAATAATAGATAAAAATTATAGCACTTTTTGTAAAGAATAAATTTCAAAAATTTTCTACAATTACGCCATAATTTAAAGAATAAAAGGATTAACATGACAAAATATTCAATGATGAACATTTGGAGTGATAGTTATAAAAAAGCAGTATTAGAACATAATATTACATTAAAAGAATCTATAGAGATGTTGGCAAACCAACTGAATATGACATACAAACAAACTATCAATTCATTATATTGTATATAAATAAAAAGGGATAATAAGATTTAGAAACTTTAGAATTAAAATGGATATTTCTTATTATTATATTTAAACAGATATCATCTTCTGTAATTTTACTACACTCATTATCTATCAAATAATAATTTTTTCTTAATAACTCTTAAGTTGCATACTGTTAAACTTCCTAAATAAAATATAGGAATAGATTATGGAAAACAATTTTACAAAAGCACTTAACTTTAGACACGCATGTAAAGTATTTGATGATACAAAAAAAATATCAGATGAAGATATTAAGTTTATTTTAGAATCGGCGCGAAAATCACCATCATCTTTTGGTATGGAGGGTTGGAAGTTTTTGGTTATTACAAATGAAGAGTTAAAAACAAAACTTAGACCTTTTTGTTGGGATCAACCTCAAATTACTACTTGTTCACATTTAGTTATAGTACTTACTAATATAGAGAGTGTGAAACCATCTAGTGGTCAACCAGAAGCAAGATTTAAAAGAAGAGAGATGCCACAAGAAAAACTTGATTTTTATTTAAATTTATATGCAACGCATTTAGAAAAAACACTAAGTTCAGATGAAAACATATACAATTGGACATCAAAACAGTCATATATTGCAGCTGGAAATATGATGACAGCAGCAGCTTATATAGGTATCGATTCATGTCCTATAGAAGGGTTTGAAAAAGAAAAAGTTGAAGAGGCACTTGGTCTTGATACTACTAAAAATCAACTTGCTCTAGTTCTACCATTTGGTTACAGAATCAATGAACAAAGTAAACAACAAAGACTTCCTTTTAATGAAGTGGTTGAATTTATAAAATAAGGAACAAAATGGAATTTAGTTATAAAAACCCAACACAAATCGAATTTGGTCAAGGAAAAATCGCTTCTCTTGCTTCTCTAATACCAAAAGAAAATAATCTATTAGTAGTATACGGAGGGGGAAGTATTAAAAAAAATGGTGTTTACGATCAAGTAAAAGATGCTTTAAAAGAACATACTTGGTATGAGATGGGTGGAATAGAAGCCAACCCTACAAAAGAGACTTTAGATAAAATCATTGCTTTTGGAAGAGAAAAGAAGATTGATTATATTTTAGCAGTTGGTGGTGGAAGTGTTGCTGATGGATCTAAATATATAGCAAATGCATTTTATTATGAAGGTGATGGTTGGGATTTATTAGATGGAACATATCGATCACAAAAAGCACTTAAAATTGGAGTAGTTTTAACATTAGCAGCAACAGGTAGTGAGTCAAATACTGGTGCAGTTATCACTAAATCTGAAACCAAAGAGAAAAGATTTTTTAATTCTTCTTTTTCTTATCCACAGTTTGCCATTCTAGACCCAGATGTTCTTAAAAGTTTAGATGATAGACAACTTTCAAATGGTATCATAGATGCTTTTGTACACACTTGTGAACAGTATATTACAAGTACACATGGATGTATGGCTCAAGATTATTATGCAGAAGGATTATTAAGAGGTCTTTATGAACTAACTAATACATATGATAAAAAAGATGATAAATGGTATGCAAATCTATTTTGGATGGCAAATCAAGCTTTAAATGGACTTATTGGTTCAGGAGTACCAGGGGACTGGGGAACACACTTTATTGGTCATGAACTAAGTGGACTCTATGGTATGGATCACGCAAGAACATTAGCAGTTATTCAACCACATCTTCTAAGAGAACTAATAGGTGAAAAAGAGGATAAACTTCTACAGATGGGGAAAAATGTATTTCATATAAATACAAGTAATCCAGAAGATGTAATCATAAAAATAGAAAATATGTACAAATCTTTAAATGTAGATTTAAAACTTTCATCATATACTGATGATAAAGATTTAAAGAAAAATGTAACAACTCTTTTAGAAAAACATGGTTTTACTCAATTTGGAGATAGAGAAACTATTACTTTAAATGTCGTAGAAAAAATATTAGATAGAGCACTTTAGACTCAATATTTAAATACATAGGCTATGTCAATAACTTAGCCTATATTATTTATCACTATTTTTTCTTAAATACTTTTGCTACATCTTGAGCGTATTGTAACTCTGTTGTGATACCTACACAAGAACAATTTATTTCACTTAATACATATTTGTCACTTCCATCTTTGTTATAATCCAAAATGTAATCCATCGTCCATAATAATGGATAACTTTGCCCTTTTAAATATGGTTTTAACTCTTTTAATCCATTTTTAGTAAGTTTTACTACATCTTTCCATTTTGGTTCATCTGGAGATTCATATTTATATTTTGCTCCAGAAAATAATGTCGCTGAAAATTCACCCTCTTGTGGTTTTTTGTGTACGACTGATACTGCTTTATCATTTACAAGTAAAACTCTGATTTCACCCTCAGCAATTCTTTCTAAATATCTACAACCTACAAATCCAGCTTTCCCTTGAAAGTATGCTGCATTTTCATCATCTGGATCAAATTTTACTTCAAATTTTTCTAAAAACTCTTGGATATTGTCATAGTAAAACTTCTCATTATTTACAGCTTCTACTGTAAATATTGAACCATCCTCTTTTTTAGATACAAGATACACACCTTCACCAGTTGAGCCGTAGTTCGTTTTTAAAACTCTAATATCATGTTTTGCTAAATCTGCTGGAAATTTTCGTACAAAATCTGTATATGTATGATAAAAATATGTTTCATCATCCCCTAGTTTTGTCCCTTTTAATTTTGCTAAAATATCTTTAAAATCTAAATTAATCATAACATCAGGATGAGTATGAACATCTACACCTGCATTACTTAGTGCTTTTAAAAATTGAAAATACTCATCTACACCTTTTAAGTTTCCTGGATTGATTCTACTGATAACTGCATGTGCATTTTCTTTTAAATACTCTAATAGGTCATACTTTTTATTTGGTCTATAAAATACTATTTCCGTTTTAAATCCAGCAACATCTTCTATTGCATTTAAAATTGGTTTCGAATCTGGTCTAAACCCATCAAACCCTTTATCACTCCCTTTTGCATACTCTATAATAAACACTCTTTTTTTCATATTTTTCCTTTTTTATTTTTATTTAACAAATTGACACACCAAGTGGTGTTTTAATTTTTTTTGATTCTTTTTTGATTTGACCTAACATCAAATCAAAGTTATCCTTATCCATATTTGGAGAAACTGTTACAATAGCAGCAGCAACTCCTAATAAATTAAATTTTCTATCTATTCCAAATCTATCTTTTGCTTTTATATAAGCATTTTCTTGATCTGATTTTGAATATAATGCCATCACCTTATCAACAAATGAAGTTTGTATTCTGCTTATCGTTTTATACACATCTTCATACGTTATATCACTAAAGCCTAAAAAAAAGTCATCACCTCCTATATGTGCTATAAAATTATTTTTTTTCGATTCTGCTTTAAGTAAAGTAGCAAACAGTAAAATTGCCCTATCTCCTTGCCTAAAACCATAATGATCGTTAAATGGTTTAAAATCATTAAAATCAAAATAGATAATATAATGCACTTTATTAGCAGTAAAAGCATTTTGTAAATACTCTTCTATTTTTTTATTACCAGGAAGTTTTGTCAATGGATTTTGATCTTCTGCCATCTCAAGGTTTCTATTGTATGAGATATCTAAGAGATGATTTATAGATAAAAATCCAAAATATTTATTATTTTTTGTGATATAAATACCATTTGAATTATATTTATTCATATTATAGATTTCTAATATTTTATCTACGCTCCAAGTGATTTCAGCAGATACAGCAGGTTTCGTAAACCTTTGGAGTTTTGTATTGTCATTATTGTTTTTAGCTAAAGAGATTCCAAACTGTGAATATGATATTTTTTTAATATCTTTTTCAAAAATAACACCAACTAAATTGTGAAGATTATCAACTATAGGAACAAAAGTATTTTCTGGATTTTCTTTAAAATATAAAAACAGATCATGTAAACTTGTAGTATCTACAAGTGGTTGTATATTTTCTACTTTATTTTTATGAAGATGGTTTGTAGAGGAATATCTTTTATCATTTTTAAAAAGTGTTGAAATCACATCATATTTATCTTTTATTTTTTCTAATTCTACTTTTGGTTTTTGAATAAGATATCCTTGCAGTAAATCTACTCCAAGATCCTTACAAGTATAGTATTCTTCTTTTGTTTCTATCCCTTCTGCAATTACTCGCATACCCATAATATGTGCCATATTTATAATAGAACTACAAAATAATCTTTTTTTCGCATCTGATTGGATATTGTTAATAAAAAATCTATCTATTTTTATAAAATTTGATTCTGCATAATAGAGTAATTGTAAACCTGCGATTCCAGTACCAAAATCATCTATTGCTATATCATAACCCTCTTGTTTATAGCGATTTACCATCGTAGTAATAGAACTAGGATCATGAAGTGTCCCTCGTTCACTTAATTCAAAACAGATTGAGTTTTTTGATAAACCCAATGTATCTAAAATAGTAGAAGTATTCCCAGTACTAAAGTCAGGCATATACATAAGCCTGTGGTCAAGATTATAAAAAAGTTGTATATTAGGGATATCGATTCTTGAAAATTTTTCTAAAGCTTTATGTCGTAATTCTAAGTCTAGCTGATATAAAGAGCCATCATGAAATGCTTCATCAAATACATGAAATATAGAGTGAAAATTTCCTGCATCTTGATAGTTTCGTAATAATGCTTCAACTGCAAATATATTTCCAGTTTTAACATTTACTATCGGTTGGAAAGCAAAGTCAAGCTTAGAGACTATTTTTTCCCATTTTTTATCTAACATACTATTTGCCTTTGAATTTATATAAGGAAATATAGTATGATTAGGTTACATCATAGTTACATCTAATACTTTTTAGAGATTTTTTTTAACATATTTAACTCTGTTTTTAATTTTTCTTTTTTTTCTTTTGATGTAGTTAATGTAATCTTATTCTTTTTAGAATTGATTTTTTCAATTAGTAATGTTTTTAGTTTTTCTTTTTTCTTAACTTTTTGTAGGTTTTTATCCATATTGATGAAAGATTCTAGTTTTTTAAATAATTTTTCAAGTTTCATAAGTCATCTCCTAATTCTTGCAATTCTTTGTTTTCTATCCATAAAACACTCGCTACACTTAATAGTTTTTTCGATATATCATAAGAGAAGGCACTATCATTTATAAGAGATGTTGCCATTTTTGGTTCTATTTTATTTTCCCTAATAAGCTGATCTATCTTACCACTCCCTATCATATCAAGTTTTTGAAGGTTTTCTTCGAGAAGTTTTATGCTCGTTAATATATCTAACTCATCATGTGTATTTCGCAAAGAATATATCCCATGAAGTGTTTTAGCAAGTATAACTCTTAAAAAATCATACTCTTTTTGAATATATTTATTGCTATGATGACTATATAACTGAATATTTTTTTGTATCTCATGTGAATCTTTTATAGTTTCTACTATTTTACGACACGCTACTTTTAAAGTATAGGTGATATCTGACTCTTCTGTATTCATATTTTCTTGTGATTTAGAAGCATAACTAATGATATCACTATATAAATATTTCACTTTTTTATCATAAAACTCCAAAGTATTTATTGACTTCATTTCATTTAAATTTTCAACTGCATCTGATATCTGATCACTTTTGATATGATACACAATTTTTTTATTCAAAGAAAATGCATAAATCAATGCATCTGTAGTATCATCATACAGATGAATAACCTCTTTTTTTAAACTTTTTATAGCAGCTTCAGGGATGCTACTTACTACATCATCAAGATATTTTGCTCGTTGTATCTCTTGGATTTCTTTTTTAAATAAACTTTTTAAAAATATAACTAATTTCTGGGTAAATGGAGCAACTGCAAGGACCCCTATTACATTAAAGATAGTATGAAATAATGCTAGTTTCATAGCATAATCATTTTGACCAATACCTAAAGATATACTTAAATAATCTACTAAATCTGCAAGTTGATATAAAAAAACAATGGCAATGAAGCCTGTAACTATATTAAAAATAAAATGTGCAACAGCTAGTCTTTTTCCATTTGCATTAGATGAGAGTGACCCAATAATTGCAGTTACAGTAGTACCAATATTTGCTCCAATTGCTAGAGCTAAAGCATTTGTATATTCTATTTGTCCTGTTGCTAGTGCTGTTATTATTAATGCCATTGTAGCACTACTTGATTGTATCACTACAGTAGCAACACTACCTATAAAAATATATACTAAGACACCCAAATAACCATCTATTGCAAATTGAGCGAGATCAAGTCCAGATTTTAAACTTTCAAAGCCCTCTTTCATATACCCTATACCTAAAAATACAAAACCTAATCCTACGAGTATATTTCCTAACCCTTGATATGACTTTTTATCATTAAATCTAAAAATCACACCAAAAATCAACATAGGCATAGCATAATGTGCTATTTTAATTTTTACTCCAAAAGCAGATACTATCCATGCTGTTGTAGTTGTTCCTATATTAGAACCAAAAATAACCCCTATAGCACCACTCAAAGTTATAAGTTCTGCACTTAAAAAAGAGATAACAATAATAGTCAATAATGAGGAGCTTTGTACAATAGCAGTAGCAAAAAATCCAGTTGCTACTGCTTTTGGAACAGTTTTTGTAGTTTTTTTAAGAACTTTTTCAAGTATTCCTCCACTAAACAGTTTAAAACCATCTTCCATGAAAACCATACCTATCAAAAATATGGCAATTCCCGCAATAATAGTTTTTGCATCATTACTTGAAAATAACAAATAACCAATTAATAGTAAAAAAATGGGATAGAAAGATTTTTTAAACATTTAATATCTTATAAATAATTTTGACATCATCTGATTTCCATCTGCTTTAATTATTTGTAAATCAGTGTGAACAGAGTTTCTACCTTCTTCAAGTACACCTTGTATAGTTTGTAAGACATGCCAATATTTCTCATAAAAGGGTGTATCTATCTCTTTAATCTCTTCTCTTTTAATAATTTTCTTAATGAGATTTATACTATGCATATAATATATTTTATTAATAGATCTTTGGATTCTATAGTTTTTCATCACTTCTAAGTTATTTATCCATGCATCTCGTTCACTTTCTTTCAAATTAGTTCTATTTCGAATATCTTCTATTTCATTTTCAATTTTTAAAGCATAAGAAGCTTCTTCTTTTAAAACATCCTCTTCTAATGTTGTTTCATAACTATCTAAAATATCGTGTATTTCAGAATCTGAAAATCTTTTTGTTGAGGCATCATAACTATATGACTTATGACCTTCATAATCTTTATCTATAGCTTGAAGTATTTGTATAGAAATCATTAAATACACATATTTATCTTCTTTGCCATCTTTAAACTGCACACCATGTTGAGAAATTATAGGTCTAGGACCTGCATATTCTATTTTCATTATAAATCCTTTTCTTAATGATACTCTTTAATTAAAAAAGAAATACTTAACTGATTTATAACTCTTCTTTATATTTATCTCTAATTTTATAAAATTCTTCTTTATTTTCTAAAAATAATTGTATTAATCTAGAATCAAAATGTTTTCCATTTTGTTCTTTAAATAGTTCAAAGTATATCATGAAAGGGGAATTGTTGGGATAACGCAGTCGCTGAGAGCTTCTTTAAAACATTAAAAGGTGACTTAGTTTATAAAACATATTTCTATACTAAAAAACAAGCACAAAGAGAGATATTTGAATATATAGAGTTTTATTATAATCGAACTAGATCACATATCCAAACCTATGTAAGATTAAAGTTTAATTTGTTTGTTACTTCCATTAAAGGTTAAAATTATTTGGTTTGTATTATTAAAACTTTTATTAACTAAGTCAATATGTACATTTTGAATATCTTGAAAAAATTCTTTAAAATATTCAGAAGCTTTCTGGACGTTTGAATCTTCTAAAAAGCCTAATACAAGTGAATCTTTCGCAAATGTGATATCAGAATTAGAGACTTTAAATTCTTTACATCTATTCATAAAGTTTAAAAACTTACTTTTTTGTTCTTGAGTTATTTTTAAATAATTTTCTATGTAAACATATTTCACTTTTATTCCTTATATCTTATTACTCTAAGTATATACAGTAAATATTAATGAAATCTTAATATTTTAAGTTTAATTGACTCATTTAAGCTATTTGGATATTATTACGACCATTCTCTTTTGCTTTGTACAAAGCATTATCTGCTAATTTAAAAGCCTCTGTAAAATTATCTGATTTATTTGGTGTCAAGTTTACACCAATAGAAACAGTAATTTTTATCCATTCTTTTATATTAATTTTAAAATGATATTCTTGAATATTAATCAAAATTCTATGTAATACACTCCTTGTAATTTGTTCATTTCCATCCATTTTGCGTATAAGTACAATAAACTCTTCTCCACCAAATCGAACAATAATATCATCATTTGATACTCTAATTGTATGGGAAATTATCTCTGCTGTTTTTTTCAGTACAATATCTCCTGCATCATGTCCATAAGTGTCATTAACTTTTTTAAAAAAATCTATATCAACAACCGCAAGAATATAATCTTTTAATTCAATTTTATCTTGATATTCTTCTAAATAATGCCTATTATATACCTGTGTTAACGGATCAATAAAAATAGACTTTTTAACTTTGTTATAACTAAACATTTGAAATAATAAAACAGATAAAAAAAGTATAGATATTAACAGTATTGCAATAATACCGTTTTTCATCAATGTAATTATTCCATTAATATTTTCCACTTTCTTTAATGAAAAATCTACTACTAAGAGAAGTTCTACTGAATTATCTTTTAAAATAGGTACAATAAAACTTATAGACAAGGTTTTTAAAAACTCATGTTGTATTATCTCTGTTTTTTTCTTTATATAGATATCAAACCAGTGTTTACTATCTACATCAAATTTTTGATCCAATAAAGCTTTCTCATCTGGTTTTGAGGCATCAGCTAAAAATCTAAAAGTATTTTTTTTATCTCTATATAAAAGGTAAGCATATTGAATATTGTCAGTTATGAGAAGTTTTAACTTATTTTCTATTCTTTTTTGTAAGAGTTCATCTCCTTTAATATCTTCTATATAATTATCACTTTTTTTTAAAAGTTGTTTAATAGAATTTGCATTATTTTTTGTAATAGATAAAACATCAGATGTAGATATATCTAACATATTCTTTTCTACTCTTTGTTCTAAATTTAAAACTTCATAAAGTAAAAAAGATAATATTGCAACAAAAAAAAATGTTACTAATGTTTTCAATGGTGTAATTTGTAGAAATTTTCTATTATTCATTACAAATCTTCTACAAATTGTTTATAAGAGTTTGGTAAAGATATATTATTCTTAACTAATCTACTTTTAATAAATACAATATTAGGTCTGCTTTTACTCCAGAAAAATGCTCCAAAAAATCTATTATTTGACAAAAGTTTTTTATAATTATTTGTAAAATAAAGTTTATTTGCATTTTTACATAAATTCTCTTCGGGAAAATTCTTTTTTACAAAAATAAAATTTGATTCCTCACAAGTTAATCCGATTGTAAATATTTTAGAATAAATATTTCTTTCCGCCTCTGTTATTTTAGGAATAAAAAGTACAATATCTTTTGATAATGAAGAACTTGCAATTTTTCCTATAATTTTTGATTCTAACTCTAATTCTTTATCATATTTATTTAATAAAAAAGTATATGACTGAGCATAAGAAAATGATAAAAAAATAAGTACACAACTTAGTATTTTCATTAGAATACCAACTTAAATGTTAATGAAACTGTTCTATCAAAGTCTTTTATTGCAGTATTCGTTCCTGGAAAACCATCAGTAAATAAAGACTTTGTTGATTTATCTAATAAATTCTCACCTTTTAAACTTATGCTAATATCTTTATTATAGTTATATGTTGCACCTACATTAAGATTATAACTCGCATCTACTGAAATATGATTTGAATCTTCTGGTCTAAATTCAAATTTATTTTTATAAATCAATGAAGAAAAATATTCAAACTTTGAATAATTTCCCATAAATTTTATGTATCCACCTTTATCAGAATTATTAATATCTTCACTTGATTTTGTGAAGTAGTAATTAAATACCATCTTATTATTTTTAGAAATTTGATATTTATAATCAAAAATCAAACCCTCAGTTTTAATTTTATGGTCAACATTTATAAAACCTATAGGAGCGAAATAGATAAAATCTTCGATTTCAACATTATGATAAGTAATTGAAAACTTAGATTTATTGAAAGCAAAAACAGCCTCCGTTGTATAAAAATTGTACTTTTGAGTTTTTATATCTTTATTTAACGATGATGCGAATTCAGTGTTATAAAAAGATGGGGGAAGATATGTCTTTGTATAAAAGGTTTTTAATCCAAAATTTTCTGTAGGAGTATAGATAGCTCCAACTTTGTACATTGTTTCATCCGAATCTTTTAAATATGCATTTCTATCATATTTATCAAATTTACTATTTGCTATTAAAAGTAATTTATCATTTACAGTATAATTATCTTCTAAAATAAAAGAATAGATTGTCTCTTTATTAAAATCATTAAATTTTTTATTAGAATTTACTTGCCCAAATAAATTGGTTGACTCCCTATTAATAAGTTTATACTCTTTCTTTTTAATATGAAAAGAAGTTAGCAATTGATTATTTGAAGTTTTGAAATTTTTGGTTACATATCCTGTACTTTTAATATATTTTAAATTTTCTTTATATTTCTTTGGTATTGTATTTATGGGTGGTTGTGTAAAATCAATAAGTGGAAGAACTCCTAATCCCTCATCATTATCTTCTTTGTATTCTCTTTTATAAATATTATAAGAAGCTCCAATTTTCAATGAATCATCATCTAAAAAAGATTTACTTACATTTATGAAATAATCTTGTGAATTTAACTCTCCGTTATTAGGGACTAAATCTAAAGATAAACCCATATAGCTTTCTTTTTTTATATCATTAAATCCTATATTAATACCAAGAGTATCTTTTTTCATATCTACATAGAAATATCTACTTTTCATATCATTTTTTAATAATTCATTTTTATATTCCATCTCATTTTTTATATTATTTTGATTAAAAAATAATAAATAAGACCATCCATTTTCTAAACTTTCAGAATGTGTTAAACTTTGAGAAAATGAATTATTATCTGTGTATAGTGTTTTTAATTGTGTAGAATTTTCCTTTAAAGCTGATTTTGTATAAACTCTAATAAAATATATACCTGTTTCATTACCCAAAGAAAATGAACTTTCACCATAATATACCTCAATATAATCAACAAAATCCAATGGCATTTCACCCCAAGAAAGTGCAAATGATTGGGTATGGATAGAACTTACTTCATGATCATTTACAAAAAGTCTAAAAAATCCACTTACCGTTGTTTTTGTTCCTGCTAAAGAGGGTGAAGTTAATCCATATCTATTTCGATTTAAATTAAGAAGTGGTAACTCTTTTAAAACATCGCCTAGTTTATTGTGTTGCATCAATTTAAGCTCTTTTTGAGAATACACTAAAACATGTCCTAGTTTTTCATTAACAGTTTGCAATGATTTTTGAGAATTGTCTTCATATTCTTTTAACAAATTATTCAACGAATCTGCATACAGAACGCCAATAAAAGTGAAAAGTAGAAACATAATCTTTTTCATTATTTTCCTATCCGATTGTATTTTATTCTCATTATATCTTATTATTGTTTTATTTGAATCACATTTGAAAAAAATAATTTTTTTAAATGCTAAATGTCATTAATCGTAACATTTTTAATTATTTTACTAAAGCAGATATAGCCTTAAAATTTGGGTTTTTTGCATTTACTGTTAATTCAAACAGCAATGATTCATACGTAGTTGGTATTACACCAGCTTGTACTAATCTTTCTATTGCCATAACCGTATTGTATTGTTCTCTTGAAGTAACACAGTCTGTTACTAAAACTGGTTGAAAACCCTCTTCTAATAAATCTAAACAAGTTTGAAGTACACATACATGAGTTTCGATTCCAGCGACAATAACTACTTTTTTGCCACTTTCATTAATAGCATCCATTGTTGATTGATTTGCACAACAAGAAAATGTTGTTTTTTCAAAATGTGGATCTGTTTCAACTAACTCTCTTAATGCTGGAATTGTTTCTCCAATACCTTTTTTATATTGTTCATTTACAATAAAAGGTATGCCATGTACTCGTAAACCTTTTACTAATGTAACAAGATTTTTTTCTACAACATCTTTATTTGACATATGTGGATAAAGTCTTTCTTGAACATCAACTAAGCAAAACAATGCATCTTCTACTCTAATTTTCATCGTATCTCCTAAATTTTAATATTAATTTATAGTACTCAATCTGTGTATGAATAGTTTCAATATTGTAATTATTGGTTATAATTTATTGTTATGTGTGTAGAAATTATACACAAAATTATTCCCCCATTCTTTCGAAAAGCATTTACATATCTAAAATAAGATAGAATATTTCATGAATTTAAATAACTCTTTTACTATCACAAATATTAGTACAACTACATTAGAAAATCCAAAATTTGTACAACCATTAAGAATAAACTATACCCAAAATGGTTCAAAGAAAACATGGGAAGCAGTAAAATCACATGACAGTGTTTCTATCCTTTTATACCATACAAGTAAAAAAGCTTTTCTTGTTGTCAAACAATTTCGACCACCTGTTTATATACACCATAATGAATACCCCTTTACTTATGAATTGTGTGCAGGTATTATAGATAAAAACTTACCACTTCCACAAATTGTAAAAGAGGAGATAGATGAAGAGTGTGGATATACTGTGAAACTTGAAAATATCTCTAAAATAAACTCTTTTATTACCAATGTAGGTGTCAGTGGTTCAAAACAGTATCTTTATTTTGCTAATATTGATGAAAGTATGAAAACTCATGCTGGTGGTGGTATAAATGATGAGCAAATAGAACTAGAGTTTATCCCCATAAAAGAGTCGAAAAAATTTATTTACGATGAAACAAAAGCAAAAAGCCCAGGTCTTATTTCTGCTTTTTATTGGTTTTATGAAAATCATTTAAAATAAACTATCAAACATAAAAATTTTAGATATAATCACACATAAATAACAAAGGTAACAAAATGGCAATCAAAAAAAATCAAATAATAAAACTAAACTATGAATTAAAAATAAATAATGAAATTGTTGATAGTAACATAGGGATGGATTCACTTGAATTTACTTATGGTTCTGGAGATCTTATTCCAGGTTTAGAAAAAAGAATTGAAGATATGAATGAAGGGGAAACTAAACAGTTTAAAGTCCCTGCAAAAGAAGGCTATGGTGAATATAATGAAGAGTTTACAGAAGTAGTACCAAAAGAAGCCTTTGAAGGTATAGATTTACAAATAGGTTTAGTTTTAGAAGCAGATACTGAAAGTGGTGAAGTGATTAAAGCAACTGTAACAGAAGTAACTAATGATGAAGTTACTGTTGACTACAATCATCCACTTGCAGGTTCTGATTTAGATTTTACAGTTACTATTAAAACAATAGTATAATCAGTCAAGTATTATTGTGCAAATTTTCTTAACTTATAAAACTTATATAAAAACTTAAAGTTAATAGAATATTTGATACAATAATAGCATACATAATAAAATACATGGAGTTTAGAGTGACATTAAAAGAACAACTAAAAGCAGACTTAAAAACTGCAATGAAAGCAAAAGAGATAGAAAAAAGAGATTCTATTAGAAGTATTAACACAATGATTAAGCAGATTGAAGTTGATGAAAGAATAGAGCTTGATGATGCTAAAATTATTCAACTGATTCAAAAAGGTATTAAACAAAGAGAAGAAGCTATTCTTCAGTTTAAAGAAGCAAAAAGAGATGATTTAGTTGCGAATGAACAACAACAAATTGATATCTTTAGTTTATACCTACCAAAGCAACTTTCAGATGAAGAGTTAGAAACAGTTATTCAATCTATCATTGATGAAACTGGTGCAACTACTATGAAAGATATGGGTAAAGTTATGAATCCAGCAAAAGAAAAAATTGCAGGTGGTGCAGATGGAAAAAGAATAAATCAAGTAGTAAAAAAACTTTTATCATAAATAGGAAAATAACTATGAATAGTATTTCTAATATTTCAAAAAAAACTATAGAAAATATTTTAAAAAACAAAAAAGAACTTACTCCTGAACAATACAGTAAAGAGTTTTGTAAAATAGCCAAAAAAGTTAATCTATCAACTAAAGAGTGTCAATATTTCCAAAAAACATTATCAAAAATGGGGAAAGATGAACTTCTTGAGAATAAACATGAATCTCTCTACGACTTAATAGATATACTTATTCAAAGAGTTCCTAAAAAAAACTTAATGAATATGTCAGAACTTTTACAAGACTCTATGAAACCATCTATCTCTTTATCAATCGGTGATGACTTAAAATCATTTTGTATACAAATAGGTGATTCTCCCTCTTTAATATTTGAAGAATCGATACAAAAAGAGATGCAAAGATATATTCAAAATAGATTTAACGTAGATCAAAATATACTCAGTAAAAAAACTGCTGATATTGCAAGACTTGTAAGCCTTATGAACAGATATTTAAGTGATGCTATTGATAGTAACAATGATGGTTCTAGTAATGTCAAAAATATAAAAACTGAAATAGAAGCAATATGTCCTGTCAAATCAACAAGAGAAGATTTAGGAAAACTTCAGTCAAAACTTGTCGAAGCTGTTGTTACCATAGAAAATGAGATGTCAACAGTAAATAAAAACTTAGAATCTGGACAAAATGAAGTACTTATATTAGAACAAAAAATTCAATCATTAGAAAAAGAGCTTAAAGAAACACAACAAAATAGTATGATTGATCATTTAACAAATATTCTTAACAGAAAAAGTTTTGAACAAGAACTCAATAAAGCTGAAAGTAGATTTAAAAGGGAAAAAGTAGATTATGCTATTGTATTTTTTGATATAGATCATTTTAAAAATGTAAATGATGTATATGGACATGAAGCTGGAGATATTATCCTTAAAACATTTGCTTCTTTACTTCTGAAACTTACACGGGATACTGATACAATCAGTCGTTATGGTGGGGAAGAGTTTGTAGCTATTTTACACTATAATAATAATGAAGAATTATACAAATATATCGAGCGTATAAAAAGTGTCGTAACAAATAATAAGTTTATCTATAAAGAGAATAAAATAGAGATTAAATTTAGTGCTGGAGTTGAAATACGTTCTAATTCCAAAATGTCAAATGACACAGTAACAAAAGCTGATAAACTACTTTATAAAGCAAAAAAAACAGGAAGAAATAAAATAATATTTTGGAATAAAAAAGAGATTTAAAATCTCTTTTTATATTTTAATCTTCTAAGTCTAAATCATCCTTATTAAAAAATGTATTTGTATGAAAGTTTTTAAATGCAGCTTTCATCGAAACAAACACTTTAGGGTTTTCCTCTTCTAGTTTAGCTAAAAGTTTTTTGGTACTCGCTCTTGCATGAGGCATTTTCATATACTCACGATCTTTTTCTGTCAATCGCATCCCTGGGCAACCTTCATCTCCAATAACATCAATCTCATTATTTTGTGCAAATGCTCTTAATTGTCTTTCTCGACACATAATTAATGGTCGTATTACCATAAGTCCATTTTCTGCTTTATAAATAGGAGGCATGGCTCGCATCGCGCCATTGTAGAAAAAATTCATAAAAAAACTTTCCATGGAATCATCTAAATGATGCCCTAAAGCTAACTTATTAAATCCATTATCTAAAGCATACGTATAAAGATATCCTCTTCTCATTCGAGAGATTAAACTACATAATGAACTGTTCTTTCGTACCTTCTCTACGGAAATATCAAATATTTTAGTATTCACTATTTCATGATCAATGTCGTGTTCTTTACAATGGTCTGCAAGAAAATCAACATTCTCTCCATCCATACCATAAGTAATGGTCACAGCTTTAAATTCAAATTTAAATGGTGCTTTTTGCTGCATTCTTTTTAATGAATGAATTAATGTTAAAGAATCTTTTCCACCACTAAAACCAATTAATACCTTATCACCCTCTTTAATCAGATCATAATTTGCATTTGTTTGACCTATTAACTTTGTAATTTTTTTACTTATCTCTACCACGCTATTCTCTCTTTTGATTTTTTGCTATCTACTTTTAACAGATATACTTTCTTCTATATTTACTTCTAAACTTTTTCGTGCTCTATACATTAAATGATCTCGTGTATCGTTATCATAATAATGTGCTAAACCACAATGGAATCTTACAATTATTTTCGTATCTATTTTTTTTGAATGTAATAACCTATCAACTAAATCAGTAATATTTACATCTGCAGAATTCGGAAGAATAAGATAAAAAAACCCACTATTCTCATAATATATAACATCAGTTGTTCTAATAGTACTTCTAAAATGTTTTTTAAATGCTTTTACAACAAGATCACGTTTTGCCTCTGTTTTCAGCTGTTCACTCAGTGATTTAAAATCATCAATTGCAACAATAGCTAATGAAAATTTTCTATCATATCTTTTAGCCAATGCCATCTCTCTATCTAAAACTTGTTCAAAACTAAAAGCATCTTCTTGAATTTTTTCACTTTGTGTATTGAGTATTTTATTTTCTCTCTCAAACAAAGTGACTTTTCTCTCTAACATAAAATTTTCATGTTTTATTTTTTCAATCTCTTCTTTAATTTGTGAAAGCTCTGATGTCTCCTGCCCTTTTAATTCATTTTCTTTTTGTGCGTATGTTGTCGCTTGTGTGATAATATGAGATTTTAATTTTTTTAATTGTTGTTTCTCTTTATTTTTTAAATCAGAAACATCTACAATTGTAAGTATTCCATACTCTTTATTTTGGTAATTTAAAACTTGACCACTAATAAAAGCTGGAAATAGTTTAGAACTTGCTTTTTTTAACATCACATCGTGATAACTATAATCTTCATTTTTAATTGTACTTAAAATTATCTCTCTTTCATCTAAAGGGATTATCTCTTCTAAGTTTTTTAAAACTGCTTCATCTTCTTCTAATTCAAATTTTAACAATGCAGCCTTATTCATTAGTACGATTTTATTATTTTCGTCTGAAATAACTATTGATTCTGTTACATAATTATAAATTTTTTGTAACTCACCTAATTCAATATTTATATTTTTCATAATTTAGGCCTTTCCTTTTGCATTTTGTATTGTATTGACATAATCATAGTGTATTGCTATTTTTTTCTCTTTAGGTAAATTATTTGATAATTGATTGATAATAGTATTAAAATTGTCAAATAAATAGTTTGCCATACTTCCAGGAATAGAATTGATTTCATTTAAGTATACTTCACCATCTACAACAAAAAAATCACATCGTATTATTGAACCTTCAAAGGTAATATTATATATTTTTTCAAAATTTGACTGTAATTTTTTTATCAATTCATCAGGAATATCTGCATTTGAAACAGTTTCACTTCTATTAAAATCTAGATATTTTTTTTCAAAATCTAAAAATTCCTCTTTTTGCGGCTCTTCAACAATCGAAAAAACAAATTCTCCATCTATTTTTGTTCCAGCTAAATTATACTCTTTAACACCATTTATAAATGGCTCAACAATAATTTCATCATCAAATTCAAAAGCAACATCTAAAGCATAATCCAACTCTTCTTTAGATTTTACAATAGATACACCAATACTACTTCCTAAACGTACAGGTTTAATAATAACAGGGAAATTGTCTATATGTATCTCATCATTTTTTGTAAAATATTGATAACTTAGCGTTTTTACATCTACAGAACTACTATATGACTTTGTCAAAAACTTATTACAACTCACCACACAAGCCTCTACACGCGGTCCAATAAATGGAATATTAAAAAACTTGAACATTCCAGCTAATATTCCATCTTCTCCATCTCCTCCATGTGTTAAATTCAAAACAATATCAAAATCTAAATTTGTAGTTTTGAAAAGTCCTTTTTTTGTAAATGTATTATTTGTTAATTGTAACTTATCACATTTTTTATATTCACCACTAGAAAATAAACTTGATTTGATAGTCTGAGATGGGATGTGATAAAACTCTCTATTTTTATCTACAAAAATATATACTAATTCATTTTTTAAAACTTTTTTCATAGTAATTGAGCTTACTATACTTATCTCATGCTCAAAACTTTGTGCGCCAAATACTATTGCTATTTTTTTACTCATAATTCCCACTTATCTTTGTAATTTTTTTAATGCTTCTTTAACGATTCCAGAAGTATCACTTTTTGTACAGGTTGCCAGTGCTTTGTTTATTTGATCCTTTTTAAAACCTAAAGACTCCAATGCCATTACAGCGGATGCTGCATTTTCTCCAAAGTTATTTTCTGTATTTTCTTCACCTGAAATAACAAAACCACTTAATTCAACCAAAATTCTACTAGCTCCCTTAGGACCAATTCCTGGAACTCTTTTTAATGTAGACACATCAGAAGTTTCGACTATTTGTGCAAAACTACTTGGTGTAAAAGTACTACATATTGCAAGTGCAACTTTTGGACCAATACCATTAATTTTAATAACCGTATCAAATAATTTTTTTTCATTCGTATCTAAAAAACCATATAAATTATTACTATCTTCTTTGATTATTTGCGTTGTATGTAATCGAACATTTTCTTCTATTATTGCAGAACTACAATTTATAGATACAAAAACTTCGTATGTTAAACCATACACATTTATATGCACTAATGTTGGTTCTTTTTTGACAATTTTACCTTCTATTGAAACTACCATATTCTCTTTTCTTTTTTTAATTATTTATATATTTTTAAGCTCAATTATACCATATTATTACTTTATTATATTTAATTATAAATTCTCAAAAATTTAGATAAAATAATCTATTTATTAATTGATTTATAGTAGAATTTTTAACTACATATAATTTATAATATGCAATTAAGGAATAAAATATGACAAGTAAAGAACTAAACATCATTGATCAGCTATGTGAAGTGATAGAAGAATCAGAAAAAATGTCTATTGAAGTTATGGATCATCTCGATATAGTATTAGAAAAACTCAATAACCTTGCCGATAGTAAAGATTTAGTTAATGACATAGATGGCATTAAAAATAATATTTTTATGACTCTAGAATCTATGCAAGCTCAAGATGCACACAGACAAAAGATAGAGAGAGTAGTAAATAACTTAGATCCAGAAAATGGTAAATTTGCAAGTAGTGCAAAACATATCTCAGGAGATAATGATTCTGAATTAGTTGATGATGATGAGTTAGCAGCTCTTATAGCTGCTGCTAATGCCTAAAAAAAGAACTGTATAATTAAAATTTTGATTTACATATAGTTATAAAATATGTAAATCAATAATATTTTTATCTTAGATACAATCTTTACATTTACCATTAACTATTACATTATTTACAACATATCCATCTAATTTTATATCTAAATCACTAAGACATTCTATTTTATTACAACTTACACAAACAAAATGAGCATGTGGCACAAGATAAAGTTCAAAATACCTTTTTTTATCATTTGATTCAAAAGAGTTTAGTATCCCCTGCTCTTCAAATTTTGCAATATTTCTATAAAAAGTTGCTTTATCCATAGATATATCAGCTTTAATATCTTCATAACTTAAAGGTTTTTTAGCCTTTTGTAATATTTCAAGTAAAGCAATTCTAGCTGTTGTTAATTTTATTTTTTTATTTTTTATTATATCTTCAATATTCATAATAAAAGTATAGCATAATTTACTTTATGCAACTAAGTTGCATTTAAGAGCAACTTATATACAATTGCAAAAATCTACTATGAAGATTACATCTTAAAAGGAAATAAATGAAAAAAGTATTATTATCGATTATAATGGGATTAACTTCTTTTGCTTATGCAAACGTTAATGCAGTAGTAAGCATATTGCCACAACAAACATTTTTAAAAAAAATTGGCGGAGATAAGGTAAATATTGCATTAATGGTGAAACCAGGTAGTTCACCACACTCTTATGAGCCAAAACCATCACAAATGAAAAGTATCAGTCAAGCGGATATATATTTTACAATTGGTGTAGAATTTGAACACAATTGGTTAGATAAATTTACACATCAAAATAAAAATATGATTATTTCAAATATGGGTGAAAACATAGTAAAATTTGATATGGAAGAACACTCACATCATGATCACGAAGAAGAACTTCATGATAAACATGAAGAAAAAGGCCATGATGACCATGCAAAAGAAAACCATGAAAAACATCACGATGATGATCATGATGAAGATAGTAAAGACCCACATATTTGGACTACTCCAGCAAATGTAAAAACTATTGCGTACAATATTTTTAACGAACTATCTTTAATAGATAAAACAAATAAAGATTACTATAGAAAAAATCTTGAAACATTTATAAAAGAGATAGATCAAACAGACAAAAAAATTAAAGAACTTTTAAAAGAGACTGCTAAGAATAGTAAATTTATGGTGTTTCATCCAGCGTGGGGGTATTTTGCACACGAATATGGGTTAACACAATTAGCAATAGAATCAGGTGGGAAAAATCCAAAACCAAAACAAATAGCATTTTTAATTGAAGAAGCAAAAGAAGAGAAAGTAAAAGCAGTATTCACAGCACCAGAATTTTCTACAAGCACTGCAAATCAAATAGCACAAGAAGTTGGTGTGCCTGTTATAAAAGTAAGTCCACTAAACCCTAAATGGAGTCAGAACTTAATCGGTCTAGCAAAAGCTATTTCTGGAAAATAACAGACACTAAATATATGCAACCTAGTTGCATATATTTATACTCATTAAATAAACTTTTCGATAAAATAAAAAAAATCAAATAAAAGAAGTCTAATGTCAATCATTGAGATCAAAAACCTTTCATTTTCTTACGATACACAAGTTGTACTTGAAAATATTAATTTAAAAGTAGAAGAAAATGATTTTCTAGCAATCATCGGACCTAACGGTGGTGGAAAATCTACACTCCTTAAAACTATCCTTGGAACCCATAGTATAAAGCAAGGTGAGATAAAAATAATGGGAGAAAATCCTTCTAAAAACTTATCAAAACTTGGCTATGTTCCACAAAATACAAATATCAATACAAACTTTCCAATTAAAGTTATAGAAGTTGTTATGATGGGGCATATTCCTAATGAAAATGAAAAAAATAAAAGTAAAAACTTTCTACATAAATATTTTAAGATAGGTTATAATGAATTTGAAAAATCGTGTGCATTATCTGCTTTAAAAAAAGTAGGTATGGAAGAATTTGCAAATTATAAAATAGGTAAACTTTCAGGAGGTCAGCGACAAAGAGTTATGATAGCACGAGCTTTATGTAGTCATCCTTCTATTTTACTCTTAGATGAACCAACAGCAAGTATTGATGTTAGCTGGCAAAAACAAATTTACGATTTGTTAAAAGAATTAAATAAAACTATCACTGTAATCGTTGTTAGTCATGATATCTCTGTCATATTAAGTTATGCTACAAAAGTAGCACACATAAATAAAATCATCACTTATCATGATATATCAAATGAAAAGAATATAATACCATCAAATCAAGATGATCATTTTTGTGAAGTTGAGATGCTACAAATGTTTGGAGAGAGTACACAAAAAGGTACATGCTCTAGTGATGAAGAGGTTTGTTCATGTTAGATATATTAAATTATGAATTTATCCAAAATGCTATACTAGCAGGTTTACTAGTAAGTTTTGCGTCTGGGATAATAGGATCACTTATTGTTGTAAATCGTATGGTATTTTTAGCAGGTGGGATTGCACATACTTCTTATGGTGGTATTGGATTAGCAGTATATTTTGGACTTCCAATTTTTTTAGGAGCATCTTTATTTGCAGTAGTTGCTGCTTTACTGATGGCAATGATTACTTTAAATCAAAGAGATAAAATAGATACATTTATTGGTCTTATTTGGGCAGTTGGTATGGCAATAGGTATTATTTTTGTTGATTTGACTCCCGGTTATAATGTAGATTTAATGAGTTATTTGTTTGGTTCTATTTTAGCTGTAAGTGGTGAAGATATCACCTATATGAGTATACTTTTAGGAGCTATTATCTTTATTGTAACGGTGTTTTATAGAGAAATATTAGCTGTATCTTACGATAGCCAGTATGCAAATTTACGAGGTATAAATGTAAAGTTTTTTTATACACTTATTCTTATTTTATCTGCTTTGACCATAGTAATTGCGATCAAAGTTGTAGGGTTGATTTTAGTAATAGCACTATTAACTATTCCTATTTATATTGCAGAAAAAATATCAAACTCATTAGGTGCAATGATGATTATTGCAGGAGTTCTTTCCTCTTTATTTACACTTACAGGGCTTTGGTTTTCATACGAATATGATCTAACAAGTGGAGCAAGTATTATTCTAGTAAGTGCTATTTCACTTATTGTATTTCTAAGTGGCTCAAAAATTATTAAATAATGAAATTTATACTATTATTTATTTTTATTTTTTCATATAATGTACAAGCGTGTAGTTTGTGTGCTACAGATATTCCTCAAGTATTTGTAGATGTTGAAATCTCATCAAAAAAAGAGAAAACACTTTTTAGTATCAAATGGAAATTCCAAAAAGAATTTGTAAACTCATTAACCCAATATGATATCAATGAAAATGGTATATTTGATAAAAATGAGCAAGTTATGATAGAAGAAAGTTTAGTAGATTATCTTAAAAAATTTCATTATTTAACGGATATTTATTATAAAAATATCAATAAACATACAAAAAATAAATATATAACTACCATAAATCCTACATTTTCAAACTTTACTATAATCAATCAAGAGATTATATATCAGTATAAATTTGAATTACCATTTACTTTAGAAAATAGACATAAATTGTATATAGGTTTTAGTGATGAAGGAGATAATTTTAATTTTCATTTAGAAAATATAGTTTTAAAAAATTATCCTCTCAGCTTCAAAAAAGAAAAATCTTTATTTCACAGTATTTTTATCCTTAATGATTCTACAACTACTACACAATCAAAAAAAGAAGTACAAAAGAGTACAAAAGAAAAAATTCTTCCTAAAAATACAAACAGCACATATTTAGAATATTTGATAAAAGAGTTTAATGAACTCAAAAAAACCTTACAAACACTCCTTAAAGATATAAAAGAGACCAATAATATATTTTCTTTCTTATGGCTTTTACTCTTCTCATTTTTATATGGAGTATTACATGCCATAGGACCAGGACATGGGAAAAGCTTAGTAAGCAGTTATTTTTTAAATCAAGATAAATCATACATTAAAGCATGTAATATTTCTTTACTAATTGGTGTTGTCCATACGTTTAGTGCATTTTTATTAACCTTAGTGATTTATCAATCAATTAGTTTTGTTTTTAATTCAACACTCAATAATGTAGAACAAATAAGTTCCAAAATAAGTGCAATTATCATTATTTTGATTGCTCTATATTTATTGTACAAAAAATTCAAATCAAATAATAAAATAGTAACTTTTTCAATTATAAAGGATAAACCATCATTAATGACACCAAATGTAACACATACAAAAACATTGTCTTGTGGTTGCAACTCGTGTAAAACAACGAGTACTGATTTAGGTGTTATTTTAGCAGCTGGTATTATTCCATGTCCTGGAACAGTGACAATATTTTTATTTACGATGGGATTAGGTATTTATTTTGTTGGTTTTATGAGTGCTGTTTTTATGAGTTTGGGTATGAGTCTTATTATTTTTATAACAGCTATAATTAGTGTAAAAATACGAAAATCCACAAATAAATATGTACTTTTACAAAAAACTCTAGAGTATGGAAGTTTACTCTTTATTTTATTTTTAGGATTATTTTTACTTATACTTTCATAACACAATTAATTCTACCATTTAAGTGATTATATAGTATTTTATTTGTAAATAAAGGTTGAATTATGAATTTACAAAAAAACTTATTTGGTGGTGTTACTGCTGCTATAATTGCATTGCCACTTGGATTAGCTTTTGGAGTTGCAAGTGGAATGGGTCCAACAGCAGGTATCTATGGCGCGATTATTTTAGGGTTTTTTGCTTCATTATTTGGGGGAACTGATACACAGATATCTGGACCTACTGGACCTATGACGGTAGTAATGGCTGCTGCTGTTATGACGTTAAACAACGATATTTCACTTATTATGAGTACTGTTTTACTTGCAGGTTTATTTCAAATTGCATTTGGTATTTTTAAAATAGGAAAATTTGTACAATATATCCCTTATCCTGTTATATCTGGTTTTATGAGTGGGATTGGTATTATTATCATCATTTTACAAATTAATCCCTATTTAGGTCTTTCTTCAGAGGCTTCAGTTGCTCATATTTTACTAACACTCCCCTCAAACCTTGTAAATATCAACTTTGATGCATTTTTAATTGCAACTTTTACTCTTTTTATTATGTTTTTTTCACCACAAAAAATAACAAAATTTATCCCTGCACCACTTATAGCTTTATCCGTAATTACACCTTTAAGTATTTATCTTGATTGTAATGTCGATACAATAGGAACAATTCCAACAACGCTTCCCCATATAGTAATTCCAACTTTTGATATAACTAAGTATACTACAATTATAACATTAGCATTTACACTTGCAATTTTAGGAACCATTGATACACTACTTACTTCAATTGTTGCAGATTCTATTACAGGAACAAAACATAAACCAAATAAAGAACTTATAGGTCAAGGGATAGGAAATGCACTTTGTTCTTTAGTTGGTGCTATTCCAGGGGCTGGGGCAACTATGCGTACCGTAATAAATGTTAAAAGTGGCGCTACTCATAAAATTTCTGGAATGATACATTCTATTGTCTTATTAATTATTGTTTTATTTTTAGCACCATTTGCTGCAAAAATTCCTATGCCACTTTTAGCAGGAATACTTATCAAAGTTGGTATGGATATTTTAGATTATAGATTTTTAAAAATTTGGAAATCAAGTCCTAAAAATGATTTAAGTGTAATGCTAATCGTTTTTTTAATGACGGTCTTTGTTGATTTAATTACAGCTGTTGGTGTGGGGGTAGTTTTAGCATCCTTACTTATTGTGTATAGAATTACACAAGAAACAAAAATAACTCTAGAAGATAAACACCATGAAAATCAAAAACTAGATGAAACGTTAATGAAAAAACATATTAGAGTTATCAAAATAGACGGAGCATTTTTCTTTGGTTCGAGTACCGCTTTTGAAAATCAAGCAAATCTCCTACTTGATACTAAAACTGTTATTATTGATATTAGCGAAGTCCCTTTTATTGATATAACTGCTATGTTTACATTAATGGATTTAATTTCTAGATTTCAGTCTGATAATATAAATACAATCATAATTGCAAAAGAAAAAGAGAAACAACAACTCATAAAAGTCGATAAAAATGAACTTTTAAATGATGTAGTTTTTCATCAAAATATAAATGTTGCCATAAAAAATATCTGACAAGATACTGTGTTTTAACTTTCATTTTGGGTAGATTAGATAAAATCTAGTTTTTAAAGGAAAGTCTATAATGAATAAAAGAATTTTAAATATCATACTTTTAACATCACTTGCGTACATTTTTGTAGGTTGTGCTGCTAAAGAGAAAGAAGAGTATAATAAACCTGCCGTTTATTGGTATAATAAAATGATAAATCAAATATCAAATTATCAATTAGATAATGCAGACAACACATTTACCTCCCTTGAATCAGAACACCGTAATTCACCACTTCTCCCTAGTGCAATGATGATTATTGCTGTAACACACATGCAAGACGAAGAATATGCTATGGCAAATTATTATTTTGATGAATATTTAAAAAAATATAGTTTAAAGAAAAATGCTGACTATATACGATATCTAAAAATAAAATCTAACTTTTTAGCTTTTAAAAGTCAATTTAGAGAACAAGAATTATTGAAAAAAACTATTATAGCAAGTGATAATTTTGTTGAAGAGTATCCAAATTCACAATATATATATCTTGTCAAAAACATAAAATCAAGATTGTTAATGAGCAAATCTATTTTTGATAAAGAGATTGCTGAACTCTATGAAAGAATAGATAAACCAAAAGCAAAAACATATTATGAACAAAAAGCTGCCAAAAGCTGGGAAGATATTCATAATATAGAAAAAGTAGATGTACCTTGGTACAGAGCTATTTTTGAATAATATAAACTATAATAGAAAAGAGAGATAATGAAGTTAGCAGATTACGATAGTTTTCCAGATAGATTACCTATTCTAGTGGAAGAAAATATATTTTTATATCCATTTATGATTGCACCTATTTTTATAAGTGATGAACAAAATATAAATGCAGTAGAATATGCAATAACAAACAATAAACTTATCACAGTAGTTGTTAGTAAAACTACAAAAGATAAAAAAACAAATGAATTTTATAATGTAGCGGTTGTTGGAAATATCATGAGAAAAATCACCCTTCCTGATGGAAGAGTAAAAGTATTATTTCAAGGACTAGAAAAAGTAGAAATCAAAGAGATTGTAAATGGTTCTCCATTAATGGGAATAGTAGATATTTTACAAAATGAGAAACATGATGAAAGTAAAACTCCTGCTATTTTAGAAATCCTAAAATCAAACATCAATAAATTATCAAAACTCAATACAAAATTTCCAATTGACCTTATAAAAACAATTGAAGAGAGTACTGAACCAGCCCGAATAGCAGATTTAGTATCATCAGTTATTCAAATCTCAAATGAAGATGCTTATGAATTGTTTAGAGAAAAAAATATCAATTCAAGACTTTTAGGGATAATAGATCATATTAAAAAAGAGATAGAAAATTTTAAATTAAAAAATGAAATTAATAAAAAAGTCAATACAAAACTTGATAAACATCAAAAAGACTACTATTTAAAAGAACAGTTACGAACTATCCAAAAAGAGTTAGGAACGGATGATAAGAAAGAAAAAGAGATTGAAGCTTTTAGAAAAAAACTCAAAAAAATGAAATCTTGTATTCCTAAACTAGGATTGAAGGAGGTAAAAAAACAAATTGAGAAATTACATCGTTTACATCCAGATAGTGGAGACTTCTCTACTATTCAAACATATATAGAACAAGTTCTAGAAGTACCTTTTGACAAAAAAGCTCTTGATAAAATAGAGATAAACGAAGTAGAAAACCAACTTAATTTAGATCATTATGCTTTAGATGAAGCAAAAGATAGAATTATTGAATACTTCGCAGTAAAACAATTGTTAGAAGAACGAAAAATAAATACTCCTAAAACAAATAGCACTGTATTATGTTTTGTAGGACCTCCTGGGGTTGGTAAAACATCATTAGCCAACTCAATAGCATCAGCACTCAATCGACCGCTTGTAAGAATTGCCTTAGGTGGAATGGAAGATGTTAATGAACTAAGAGGTCACAGACGTACTTATGTAGGAGCAATGCCTGGAAGAATTGTTGCAGGTCTTACAACAGCTAAAAAGATGAATCCTGTGATTGTTTTAGATGAGATAGATAAAATTGGATCAAATCATAGAGGAGATCCAAGTGCTGTTATGCTTGAGATTTTAGATCCTGAACAAAATAATGCTTTTAGAGATCTTTACTTAAATTTTGATATTGATTTAAGTGAGTGTATTTTTATCGCTACTGCAAATAACGCTAATAAAATACCTGCTCCACTAAGAGATAGAATGGAATTTATTCAAATGAGTAGTTATACGCCAAATGAAAAATACCATATTGCTCAAAATTATTTAATTCCGCAAGAATTAAAAAAACATGGATTAAAAAAATCTGAAGTTAATTTAAGTAAACCAACTATTGAGCTTATCATAGAAAAATTTACACGTGAAGCTGGTGTGCGAAACTTACGACGAGTATTTGGAAAGTTATATAGAAAAGCTGTTAAACAATTTATGTATGATAAAGATTTAAAGAAAGTAACAATTAATACTAAAAATATAGAAGAATATTTAGATAATCCAGTTTTTGAAATTGAGCATGCTGAAAGAGTAAACAGTGTAGGTATTGTTAATGGTTTAGCATGGACAAGTGTAGGTGGTGATGTATTAAAAATAGAAGCTGCTAAATTTTCAGGGAAAGGTCTTTTATCACTTACGGGTAATATGGGTGATGTTATGAAAGAGAGTGCACGAATTGCACACAGCGTAGTAAAAGGGCTAATAGATAAGAAAAAACTCAAAAATACTACATTTAAAACTCATGATATACACATGCATATTCCAGAAGGTGCTACTCCAAAAGATGGACCAAGTGCAGGGATA